>Ga0222420_100042_pt1 | contig 361809 bp, 326 predicted proteins | sample 3A2ome_FD_182470 | JGI IMG/M metagenome (GOLD analysis project Ga0222420, IMG submission 182470) | Enriched microbial communities from leaf-cutter ant dump, University of Wisconsin, Madison, United States - 3A200A (version 2) | ecosystem: Environmental > Terrestrial > Nest > Insects nest > Nest... | reverse complement strand
CCTGTTCCACCATCAGCGGCGTGAGGTGCGCATGCGGGTCCAGTTCCGCGCCCACCACCGCGCCGGGCCCCACGATCTCGCGCACGCGGCGCAGGATGTCGCCTTCGCAGTCGTCGTAGCCGTCGGCCACCATCGCCCCGTGCAGGCCCAGCAGCACCATGTCCACCGGCATGGCCGCCCGCAAGTCCGCCAGTATCTGGTCGCGCAGCGTCTCGTAGGCGGCGCGCGTGGTCGTGCCGCCGGGCTGGGCGGAGGTGACCAGGCCTTCGGCCAGGGTCCAGCCTGCCTCGCGGCCGCGCTGGCGCGCCACGTACAGCGGCGCGCCAGCGAAGGTCACGGTGTCTGGATGCGTTCCCGCCGGGTAGTAGTCGCGCTCCTGGAAGGCGGCGAGGCTGGTGGGCATGGGCGCGAAGGTGTTGGTTTCCGTGCCCAGGCCGGCGCTGAAGATCTTCATGGCCGCGCTCCCGGACAGGCTGGAGCATGCGCCGCGGCGCGCGCGGCGTTCCAGTACGACGACATATTCTTCCCCTTGTATGGATCGGATATCCCTCATTGCCGCCTCGTGGAGGGGCGCTGCGTTCCGTAAGGCGGATCATCGGCGGCACACAAGCGCGGCACAAATAGCTAACGTGCGCGTATGGATAACCCAAGGTTATGGCGTGCGCTTTTCCAGGCGGAATTGCGCCGGAAATCGCGTAAAACGGTCATTTTTAAGGGAAAACGATAGGGCGACGCAGGCGCGCCGCGCGCCTACCGAAAGTTATGGATGGCCCATGATTTGGAATTTGCCGGTCCTGGAAGCCCGGCCCAGAATCGTTGCCTGTTCTGGACCTACGGGGCGAGTCATGCGGGTATGCGTAATTGGGGCAGGCGTGGTGGGCGTCACCACGGCGCACCTGCTGGCGCGAGCGGGACACGAGGTCGCGCTGGTCGACGAGCGAGCCGGGCCTGCGCTGGGCAGCAGCTACGCCAACGGGGGGCAGCTCAGCTATAGCTATGTCGCGCCGCTGGCCGGCCCGGGCACGCTCGCGGAAATGCCAGGGTGGCTGTTCCGCCGGGATTCTCCGCTGCGCCTGCGCTACCGCTGCGATCCGGCGCAATGGCGATGGCTTGCCGGTTTTCTGCGCGCCTGCCGCGCCTCCGTGTCGCGCGCATCCACCGCCCATCTTCTGTCGCTGTCCTATCTCAGCCGCGACACCCTGCACGCGATGCTGGATGAAGCGCCCATGGATTTCGGGCTGACGCGCACCGGCAAGCTCATCGTATACCGCAGCGCCGCGGCGCTGGACAAGGCAGCCGCGCTGGTGCGCTATCAGGCCGCGCACGGCACGGAGCAGCGCGTGCTGTCGGCTGCCGAGACGGTCGCCGCGGAGCCCGCGCTGGCCGGCATGGGCGGCATGATCGCCGGTTCCGTCTTCACGCCGGGCGAAGAAGCCGGCGACTGCCGCCGCTTCACCGACACTCTCTTCCAGCGGCTGCGGCGCGCCTCCAACGTCGCCGTGCACCTGAACACCCGCGTACAGCGCCTGAGGCGCGAGCGTGGACGCATCGTGGCCGCGCAGACCTCCGCGGGCGATCTGCAGGCCGACGCCTTCGTCGTCGCGTCCGGCATCGGCAGCCGCCCACTGCTGGCCGCGCTGGGGCAGCGCGCGCCGCTCTATCCGCTAAAGGGATACAGCCTGAGCGTGCCTCTGGCGGCCGAAGCCGCCGGCGTTCCCGCCATCAGCGTCACCGATTACGAACGGCGCATCGTCTACGCGCGCCTGGGCGACGTGCTGCGCATCGCCGCGATGGTGGACATCGGCGCTCCGCAGGAAGACATCGACGCGTCCCGCCTGGCGACGCTGCGGCGACAGGTCGCCGAGGCGTTCCCCCGCCTCGACCTGTCGCAGGCGCAAGCCTGGGCGGGCGTGCGCCCCGCGACACCCACCAGCAAGCCCCTGATCGGCAGAAGCCGCGCCGCGGACAACCTGTGGCTCAACATCGGCCAGGGTGCACTGGGCTTCACCCTGGCCTGCGGCAGCGCCGCGCTGCTGACGGCGCAACTGGGCGGCGCCAAGCCGCCCATCGATCCCGCTCCTTTCCAACCCTGACCGGCGCTCAGGCGCCCCTGGAGTCGTCCCATGCGTGTCTTCACCGGCGCACTCGCCACGGAAACCAACACGTTCTCACCCTTGCCCACCGGGCTCGCCGCATTCAAGTCGCGCGAATACCTGCCGGGCGGCACGCATCCCGACCACATGACGTTCTACGCCGGGCCTTTGTGGGTGGCCCGCCAGCGCGCCAGGGAAAACGGATGGACCCTCATCGAAGGCCTGGTGGCGTCCGCGCAACCAGGCGGCACGACCACGCGCGCCGCCTATGAGGCGCTGCGCGACGAACTGTTGGCAGACCTGCGGGCGGCCATGCCGGTGGACATGGTGCTGCTGGGCCTGCACGGGGCGATGGTGGCCGACGGCTACGATGACTGCGAAGGCGACATCCTGCGCCGCGTGCGCGAGATCGTGGGGCCCGGCGCGGTGGTGGGCGCGGAACTGGACCCGCATGCGCACCTCACGCCGCTGATGGTGGAACAGGCGACGGTGCTGGTGCTGTTCAAGGAGTATCCGCATACCGACATCCGCGAACGCGCGGAAGACCTGCTGGCCCTGTGCGTGGACGCGCAGGCGGGCCGCAGCCGGCCCGTGGCGGCGCTGGTGGATTGCGAGATGATCGTGCCCATGCACACCACGCGCGAACCGGCCCGCGGCTTCGTCAACCGCATCAAGGAACTGGAGGGCCGCGACGGCATTCTGTCGATCTCGGCGGCCCAGGGGTTTGCGACCGGGGACGTGCCGGAGATGGGCACCAAGGTGCTGGTCTACGCCGACGGCGATGCCGGCCGCGCGCAGGCGCTGGCCCGCAAGTTGGCCGATGAGCTCATCGCCATGCGCGAGCAGCTCATGGTGCCGTACCGCAGCGTGGACGAGGCGCTGGACGAAGCCCTGGCCTTCGGCGGCGGCCCTATCGTCTTGGCCGACCGGCCCGACAACCCCGGCAGCGGCGCGCCCGGCGACGCCACTTTCGTGCTGCGCCGCATGCTGGAGCGCGGCGTGACGAACGCGGCGCTCGGCCCGATGTGGGATCCGGTGGCGGCGCGCATCGCGTTCGACGCCGGCCCGGGCGCCGTGCTGGACCTGCGCATCGGCGGCAAGGTCGGTCCGCTGTCCGGCGATCCCGTCGACCTGCGCTGCACGGTCAAGGCCGTCAAGGCGGAAATGGTAATGACGGGACTGTCGGGCGCCCCGGCGCCGATGGGCGATTGCGTCCTGGTGGAGACCGAGGGCATAGAGATCGCGCTGACCTCGGTGCGCAACCAGGCCATCAACATCGATCTCTTCACGCAGCTCGGCTGCGACCTCGCCGCCAAGCGGATCGTGGTGGTCAAGTCAGCCCAGCACTTCCACGCCTCGTTCTCGACGGTCGCCCGCCACATCATCTACGTCGGCGGCAAGGGCGTCGCGACGCCGGACTGGAAGACGCTGACGTATCGCAATATCCGGCTGCCCAAGTGGCCGCTCTAAGACCCTGCCGGCGCGTGGCCGCCGGCGACTCCACAAACAAGATGGGAGCCTAGCGCGATGAAGAAACGCCTGCTTTGCCTGTTCTCGACGGCCACGCTCGGCCTGGCCTTCACCTTGGGCGCCGCGCCGGCGCACGCGCAGGCCAAGACCCTGCGGATCGTGCCGCACGCCGACCTGAAGGTGCTGGATCCGACCTTCACCACCGCCTACATCACGCGGAACTTCGGCTACATGGTTTACGACACGCTGTTCGCGATGGACGCGCATAGCAAGCCGCAGCCGCAGATGGTGGAGAAGTACGAGGCCAGCGACGACAAGAAGACCTGGACTTTCACGCTGCTGCCCGGCCTGAAGTTCAGCGATGGCCAGGCGCTGACCACTGCCGACGTGATCGCGTCGCTGGAGCGCTGGTCCGCCCGCGACAACATCGGCCAGGCCATCACGCGCGCCGGAGGCAAGTGGGAGGCGCTGGACGACAGCCGCTTCAAGCTGACGCTGGAGCAGCCGTTCGACCTGGTGCTTGACGGACTGGCCAAGGTCTCGAGCTATCCGGCGTTCATCCTGCCCAAGCGCCTGGCATCCCAGCCCGCCAACCGTCCGCTTACGGAAGTGGTCGGTTCCGGGCCCTATGTCTTCAAGCGCGACGAGTGGGTGCCCGGCAGCAAGATCGTGTTCGAGCAGAACCCGAACTACATCGGTCCGAAGGCCCAGGCCGACGGCCTGGCGGGCGACAAGACGCCGCACATTCCACGCGTGGAATGGAGGGTGCTGCCGGATTCCAACAGCGCCACGGCCGCGCTGACCAATGGCGAAGTCGACATGATCGAGCAGGCGCCGGCGGACTATATCGACGCCTTGCGCGGAAACAAGAACGTCAAGATCGGCGTGATGGAGCGCGCCCAGGGCTACATCATCCTCAACCAGTCGATGCCGCCCTTCGACAATCCGAAGGCGCGCGAAGCCGTCGCGCACCTGGTCGACCAGGACAAGTTCACCGCCGCAATGGGCTATCCCGACGACCTGCGCATGAAGTATTGCGCCACGGTCTTCATCTGCGGCGGCCCCAACGACACGGATGCCGGCGCGGCGCCCTATGCAAAGCCCGATCCGGCGCTGGCCAAGAAGATGCTGGCCGAAGCCGGCTACAAGGGCGAAAAGGTGGTGATCCTGCTGCCCACGGACCTGGCCTACCTGAACTCGGCCACGCTGGTCGCCATCCAGGCGCTGCAGGACATCGGCGTCAACCTCGACATCCAGTCGATGGACTGGGCGACGCTGACCGCCCGCCGCGCCCGCAAGGAGTCCATCGACAAGGGTGGCTGGAACATCTTCCTGTCGGCTGCGTCCGAGTTCAACGTCGACTCGCCCATCAGCAACACTTATCTGGGCGCGGTATGCGGCAACAGCCTGCCGGGCTGGCCGTGCGACCAGAAGCTGGACGAGTTGCGCGCTCAGTGGATCTCGGCCACCAGCTCCGACGAGCGCAAGCGCGTTCTCGACGTGTTCCAGGAGCGGGTCTACCAAGTCTTCCCGGTGATCTCGGTGGGCCAGTATTCGCGGGCTTTCGCCGCGCACAACAGCCTGAAGAACGCGGACAAGATCTGGAGCCTGCCCAACCTCTGGGTGCTGGACAAGTAGTCCGCGGCCGGCCTTATCGACTTGCGAGACAACTATGGGCTACATCATTCGGCGGGTGCTTGCCATCGTGCCCGTCATGGCGGTGGTGGCGGTGATCGTCTTCTTGCTGATCCACCTGTCGCCCGGGGATCCGGCGGCGCTGATCGCCGGGGACTTCGCTTCCGCCGATGACATCGCCAAATTGCATGCCGCGCTGGGCCTGGACGAGCCTTTGTGGAGGCAGTTCGGGTTGTGGGCCGGCAAGCTGCTGCAGGGCGATCTGGGCACGTCGATTTTTACGCACGTGCCGGTGACGCAGTTGCTGGCGCAGCGCGTGGAGCCCACGTTGTCGATCGCCGCGCTCACCATGCTGGTATCCATTCTGGTGGCCGTGCCGCTGGGCGTGCTGGCCGCCTATCGGGCCGGAACCTGGATCGACCGCCTGGTCATGCTGTTCGCGGTGCTGGCATTTTCGTTGCCGGTGTTCCTGGTCGGCTACCTGCTGATTTACGGCTTCGCCATCAAGCTGCAGTGGCTGCCCGTGCAGGGGTATGTCAGCCTGTCCGAGGGCATCGGGCCCTGGCTGCGCAATCTCACGCTGCCCTGTATCAATCTGGCCCTGGTGTACATCGCGCTGATCACGCGCATGACGCGGGCGACGGTGGTGGACGTGCTGCACGAGGACTACATCCGCACGGCGCGCGCCAAGGGCCTGGCGGTACTGCCGGTGCTGGAGCACGCGCTGCGCAACGCCGCCATTCCCATCGCCACCACGGTGGGCGTGGGCATCGCGCTCCTGATCGGCGGCGTGGTGGTGACCGAGACGGTATTCGCGATACCCGGCATCGGCCGGCTGGTCATCGATGCGGTCCAGCACCACGATTATCCGGTGATCCAGAGCGTGCTGCTGATATCGGCCGGCACCTACGTGCTGATCAACCTGCTGATCGACCTCAGCTACCGGCTGTTCGATCCGCGCATCCGTTACTGAGCCGCCGCGGGGAAGCATCATGTCCGAAAGTTCGATTTCCACCAACGCGTCCGCGGCGCCCATCGTGCTGCACGAGGCGCTGACGGCCGGCGGGCGCCGCTGGCGCTGGATGCGCAAGCATCCCACCCTCATCGTCGGCCTCGCGCTGTTGCTGATCGTGGCGGGCCTGGCTGTCGCGGCGCCCTGGATCGCCACGCACAATCCGATCAGCATCAATCCGCTGCAGCGCTTGAAGCCGCCGTCGGCCGACCACTACTTCGGCACCGACGCGCTGGGCCGGGACGTATTCAGCCGCGTGGTCTGGGGCGGCCGGGTTTCCCTCGTCGTCGCCATCGTGGTGGCGCTGGTCGCCAGCTTATTGGGCGTGGTGCTCGGCATGCTGGCGGGCTTCGTGCGCTGGGCGGACGCGATCATCATGCGCATCATGGACGGCATGATGGCGATTCCCGACATCCTGCTCGCCATCGCCCTGATGGCGGTGATCCGCGCCAGCCTGACCACGGTGATCATCGCCATCGCGATCCCGCAGGTGCCGCGCGTGGTCCGGCTGGTGAGATCCCTGGCGCTGACGCTGCGCGAACAGTTGTACGTGGAGGCGGCCCATGCCGTGGGCACGCGCCTGCCCGTGATCCTGCGCCGCCACGTGCTGCCCAATATGGTGACGCCGCTGGTCGTGCAGGCCACGTTCATCGCCGCCACCGCGGTGCTGACCGAGGCCGTGCTGTCCTTCCTGGGCGTCGGCGTGCCGGCACAGGTGCCCAGTTGGGGCAACATGATGGCCGATGCCCGCAACTATGTGGCGGTGGCGTTCTATACCATCCTGTACCCGGGCATCCTGCTGGCCGTGACCGTGCTTGCGATCAACCTGATGGGTGACGGCCTGCGCGACGCGCTGGACCCGCGCCTGACCAACCAACGCTAGGAGCACGCCATGGCCTTGTTTCCCGCCGCCGCCGTCGTCCCTGGCGACGTGCTGCTCGAAGTCGACGACCTGCGCACTTACTTCGATACCGTTTCCGGCACCGTGCGTTCCGTGGACGGCGTTTCCTACCAGGTGCGCGCCGGCCGGACGCTGGGCGTGGTGGGCGAATCCGGCTGCGGCAAGAGCGTTACGGCGCTGTCCATCCTGCGGCTGGTGCCCACGCCGCCGGGGCGCTACGCCGGCGGCCAGATCCGCTACCGCGGCACGGACCTGCTGGGCCTGACTGAAAAGCAGATGCGCCAGATCCGGGGAAACCGGATATCGATGATCTTCCAGGAGCCCATGACCTCGCTGAATCCCGTACTGACAGTGGGGCGCCAGATCGCCGAGACGGTGATGCTGCACCAGAAACTGGGGCGCCGCGACGCCTACCGCCGCGCCGAGGAAATGCTGCGCCTGGTGCAGATCGCCGAACCGGAACGGCGTGTGCACGAATACCCCTATCAGCTATCGGGCGGGATGCGGCAGCGCGTGATGATCGCGCTCGCCCTGGCGTGCAACCCCGAGGTGCTGATCGCCGACGAACCGACCACGGCGCTGGACGTGACCATACAGGCGCAGATCGTGGACCTGCTGCGCAGCCTGCAGCAGAGCCTGGGCATGGGCATCGTGCTGATCACCCATGACCTGGGCGTGGTGGCCGAATGCTGTGACCGAGTGGCCGTGATGTATGCCGGACGCAAGGTGGAGGAGGCGCCGGTTGCCGAATTGTTCGACCGGCCATCGCATCCCTATACGCGCGCGCTGATGGCTTCGATGCCCTCGATGAACGCCTCGACGCAGCGTCTGGCGGAGATACCCGGCATGGTGCCCGCGCCCAGCGAACTGGGTAAAGGCTGCAGTTTCGCCCCGCGTTGTGCATACGCGGTCGAACGCTGCCGCGCCGAGGCGCCGGAGCTGACCGAACACGGCAGCGACCATGTGGTGGCCTGTCACGAAGCGGCGCGCGTCGCCGCGCAACCCGGCCCCCATGCGGCGGCCTCCGCGGCGCCCGGCGCCGTCCTGACGGGAGTCCAGGCATGAGCGTCCGCAACGAATCCGCAGCCGTGCCGGCGGCCACGCCGTTGCTCGACGTCCGCGACCTGAAGATGCACTATCCGGCCGCGGGCGGTTGGTTCAGGCCGCGCCGCAAGGTCATCCAGGCCGTGGACGGCGTGTCGTTCAGCGTGGCGAAGGGCGAGACCCTGGCGCTGGTGGGCGAGTCTGGCTGTGGCAAGACCACGACCGGCAAGTCGGTACTGAGGCTGATCCAGCCGACCTCGGGATCGGTGCGGCTGGAGGGCGAAGAGATCCTGGCGCTGAGCCCCGAGCAGATGCGCAGCCGCCGGCGCGATATGCAGATCATCTTCCAGGATCCCTACGCGTCGCTGAATCCCCGCATGACGGCGGGCGACATCGTGGGGGAACCGCTGCAGAACTTCCCGGGCCCGGGCCGCCGGGCCCGGCCGGACGAGATCGCCTGGCTGTTCGGCAAGGTGGGCCTGCGTCCGGAGGCGATGAAGAAGTTTCCCCATGAGTTTTCCGGCGGGCAGCGGCAACGTCTGGGCATTGCGCGCGCGCTGGCCCTGCGCCCCAAGCTGATCGTTTGCGACGAGCCGGTATCCGCCCTGGACGTGTCGGTGCAGGCGCAGGTGATCAATCTGCTGATGGACCTGCAGCAGGAGATGGGAATCGCGTACCTGTTCGTCGCGCACGACCTGGCCGTGGTGCGGCACATCAGCCATCGCGTGGCCGTGATGTACCTGGGCCGCATCGTCGAGGTCGCCGACCGCGACACGCTGTTCTCGCGGCCGCTGCACCCATATACCGAGATCCTGCTCTCGGCGGTGCCGGTGCCGGATCCGCACAAGCCTGCGCAACGCAAGCTGTTGCAGGGCGATCCTCCCAGTCCGGCGAATCCGCCCAGCGGCTGCCGCTTCCATACGCGCTGCCCGCTGGCGCAACCCGTCTGCCGGGAGAAGCAACCCGCATTGGCCGAGCGGCCCGTAAACGCCGGCGCCGGGCAGCAGTGGGTGGCGTGCCATTTCCGATGAGCCGGGAGCGCCTGCTGGCAGGGCCGTTGCCCGGAGGAGATCCTGTCTTTGGCCAGCCGATAGCCGCGCTGCAGGCCGCCATGGCGGCGGGCAGGCTGAGCGCCGTCGACCTGGCGCGGGGCTATCTGGCGCGCATCGCCGCCCATGACCGGGCGGGGCCTGCGTTGAATGCCGTGCTGGCGCTGAACCCGCAGGCGCTGGACGAAGCGGCGGCGCGGGATGCGGAAAGGCGTGAGGGCGCCGCGCTTGGGCCATTGCATGGCATCCCCATCCTGTTCAAGGACAATATCGATACCGCGGGCATGCCGACCACGGCCGGCTCGCTCGCCCTGGCGCGGCGCCTGCCGCGGCGCGATGCCGACGCCGTGCGGCGCTTGCGCGAGGCTGGCGCCGTCGTATTGGGCAAGACCACCTTGCACGAGTTGGCTTGCGGCATCACCAATGTCTCGTCGCTATCCGGCCGCACGCGCAACGCGTATGACGCCGCGCGCGTGCCGGGGGGATCCAGCGGCGGCAGCGCCGTGGCGGTGGCGTCGAGTTTCGCGGCGGCTGCATTGGGCACGGATACGAGCGGCTCGATCCGCATTCCCGCGGCGTTCAACCAGATATGGGGGCTGCGGCCCACGGCCGGACGGTGCAATACCACTGGCGTGGTGCCCTTGTCGCCGACGCTGGATACCGTTGGACCGATGGCGCGCACGGTCGAAGACCTGGCGCTGCTCTGGTCGGTGATGGCGGATCCGGTTCCAGCGCCGGCCAGTGGACGCGGTACCGACGATGCCTGGCGCATCGGCGCATTGCACTCCCTTTTTGGCGAAGCGCTGGGAGAACACGAGGTGAGCGTCCATGCGCGCGCGGCGCTTGGACAGTGGGGCGGCGGCGATGCCCGCGTGCTGCCGGTGGACTTGGCGCTGGACGATGCGCGGCTGATCGAGGCCAACGTCACGGCATACGAATTCCGTGGCGCGCTGGAAGCCTGCCTGCGAGACGCCGGGCTCGCCGTGCGCAGCCTGGCCGACATCCTGGATGGCGCTTACCCCCATCCCGAAGTGCTGGCGATATTGCGCCAGCGCGAAGCGCAGCGGGACCCCGGCGGCAGCAGGCGCCGTGCCGCGCTGGCGCGCGCCCATCGCCTGCGCGCCGACGTGCTGGATGCATTGGCAACCTCGGACCTGGACCTGCTGGCCTATCCCAGCATGCGCCGCGGGCCCGCGTTGCTGGGCGATGCGCAAAGCGGCGGTAACGGGCTGCTGGCTGCCGTGACCGGCCTGCCGGCCTTGAGCGTGCCCATCGGATTTACCGCGTCCGGCATTCCGGTGGGCCTGGAACTGCTGGGCCCGCCCGGCAGCGAGGAGAGGCTGCTGCGGGCGGGAGCCGGTCTGGCGCGGGCGCTGCGGCCGGGACTCAATCCCAGGCCGCGGCCAGGCCTTCCGGGCTGACCTCGCGGCCGTTGCGCTCGAGCGCGGCGATCTGCGCCATGTCCTCGTCCGTCAGGCGCAACTGCCGGGCGAGCAGGTTGCTGGCCAGGTTCTCGCGCTTGGTGGAGGACGGGATCACAGCAAAGCCCGACTGGAGCGCCCAGGCCAGGGCTACCTGGGCGGGCGTGGCGTCGTGGCGCTGCGCGATCCGGCCGATCACCGGGTCCTGCAGCACCTTGCCGTAGGCCAGCGTCATGTACGACGTGACCGGGATGCCCTGTTCCTTCAGGAAAGCGGTGAGCGCGGCGTTCTGCAGATAGGGGCTGAGCTCGATCTGGTTGGTCGCGATCTGGTCCTTGCCGACCGCGGCGATGGCCGCCCGGGTTTCGGCGATGGGGAAGTTGGAAATGCCGATCTGGCGGGTCAGGCCCTGGGCCTTGGCGTCGGCCAGCGCCGTCATGTATTCGTCTACCGGCACGCCGTTGCCCGGCGCGGGCCAGTGGATCAGGGTCAGGTCGACGTAGTCGGTGCGCAGCCTGGCCAGGCTGTCCTTCAGGCTGGGGGCGAGCTTGTCGCGAGAATAGTTGGGCACCCAGATCTTGGTCGTGACGAACAGTTGGTCGCGCGGCACGCCGGACTCGGCGATGGCCTGGCCGACTTCGGCTTCGTTCTCATAGATCTGCGCGGTGTCGATGGCGCGGTAGCCCAGGTCCAGCGCGTTGCGTACCGAATCGACGGCGACCTGGCCCTGCAGGCGGAAAGTGCCCACGCCGAAGGCGGGAATGCTCATGTGAAAACTCCTGGATAGTCGTGTAACCCGGCGGAGGTGCCAGGGAATGCGCCCAGTGTGCCCGCTCGATACTTGCAAAAAAAGTCCGATATCGGAGAAATACTTTTGATATAAATGCAAATATGAAGACGACGCTGGACGAAATGCAGGTCTTTATCGCCGTCGTGGACAGCGGTTCCATTACCGCCGCCGCGGACGTGCTGGGCCAGACCATCTCCGCCGCCAGCCGGACCATGAGCCGGCTGGAAGAAAAGCTGCAGACCACGCTGATGCGCCGCACCACCCGGCGGCTGGCGCTGACCGAGGAAGGCCGCGCCTATCTGGAGCAGGCGCGCAAGATCGTGGCCGCGGTGGAAGAGACCGAAGAACTGATGAGCCTGCGCCGCAACCAGCCGGCCGGGCTGCTGCGGGTGGACGCGGCGTCGCCGTTCATGCTGCACGTAGTGGTTCCGCTGGTGCCGGGCTATTGCCGGCGCTACCCGCAGGTGGAGCTGGAACTGACCAGCAACGAAGGCAATATCGACCTGCTGGAGCGGCGCACCGACCTGGCCATCCGCATCGGCCGGCTGAAGGATTCCTCGCTGCATGCCGTTCCGCTGGGCAGCAGCAGGGTGCGCGTGCTCGCCAGCCCCGGCTACCTGGCCGAGCACGGCACGCCCAAGAGCGTGGCCGACCTGGCCTCGCATACGCTGCTGGGATTCAGCCAACTGGAGCCGCTGAACGAATGGCCGCTGCTGGACGAATCCGGCCAGCCGCTGCACATCGCGCCGGCATTGCGGGCGTTCAACGGCGAGACCCTACGGCAGTTGGCGCTGAACGGCGCGGGCATCGTCTGCCTGTCCGACTTCATGACCCGCGGCGACCGCGACACGGGCGCCTTGCGGCAGCTCTTCGCGAAGCAGACACTGGAGGTCAGGCAGCCGATCAACGCGGTGTACTACCGCAACACGGCGGTCTCGTCCCGCATCAAGTCCTTCATCGATTACATGGCCGGGGCGCTGGGGCCGCGCGGGTTCGATTAACGGGAGTTTCGTCGCATGCGCAATCTGGATTTCACTTCCTGGCAGGGCCTGCTCTCGACGTTGCTGGGACTGGCGCTGATCACTTTGATCGGCGTCGGCGTCCGCCTGCTGGTCATGCAGACCATCCAGCAGCGCCGCGCCCGCGAGAACCGGCAGATCAACGAGCGCCTGCGCACGCTGATCGCGGCGTACAAGACGCTGGGCGGGTCGTTCACCGGCAATCTGGCGGTGGACCCGCGGCACCTGCGCGACCTGAAGCGCGAAGAGGAGGCTGCCGAAGGCAGCGAGCCCGTGCCGCCGCGGCCCAGCGGGGACCGCGCGCGCCGCATGCGCGACGCCACCGAGGCCGCCCTGTCCGACATCATCCTGCTGGGCACCGAAGAGCAGGTGCGGCTTGCGGCCAAGGCGGCATCCGACCTGGTGGCGGGACGCCCGGTGCATACCGCGGAGCTGGTGGTGTCGCTGCGTGACTTCATCCGCCGGGTGCTGGACCTGGAGCCGGTGCCGGCCACGCTGGATATTCCCCGGCAAGGCCCTGCGCGGCCCGCTTCATCGGCGCGCGGCAAGGGGGATGGCGGCGCGAAATCCGGCGGCGGCGGTGGCAGCGGAGGTGCAGGCGGCGCAGGCGCGGGCGGAGGCGGCATGATGATGGGCCTCGGCCTGGGCGAGGACCGGCACCAGTAGGGTGGGCGGCGCGCGGGCAGGCTTCGCCGCGCGTCACCCGTCCAACTCAGGATGCATGCGCCTGCCCGCGCACCGATTCGTACACCAGCGTCGCCAGCGTCAGGTCTTCCAGCGCGCTGCCCACTGCCTTGAAAACGGTGATCTCCCGGTCGTCGCGGCGGCCCGGCAGCCGGCCCGCGGCTAGCTGGTGCAGGTCGCCCTGGATGCCCTCCAGGGTGAGCACGCCGGCCTCGAAGGCCGACAGCAGGTCGCCGGATTTGGTTGGGGCCTCGTCGGTATCGACATAGACGGTGGTGCCGTCGAAGCAGGCCGCGTCGGTTTCGCGCATTTCGGGCTTGAAGCTGCCGATCAGGTCCAGGTGCACCCCGGGGCGCAGCCAGGCGCCGCGGATCAGCGGCACGGTGGACAGTGTGGAGCAACTGATGATGTCGGCCTGGCCCGCGGCCCCTTCGAGGTCGGCGGTGGCCTGGGCGTCGAAACCCTGCCCGCGCAACTGTCCGGCCAGCCGTTCGGCGCCGGCGCTGCGGACGTTCCAGACCAGCACGCGCCGGATCGGCCGGACCGTGCGCATGGCCTGGGCCACCAGGCCGGCGATGCGGCCGGATCCCACGATCAGCAACGTCGCGGCGTCGGCGCGGGCCAGGTAGTCCGCGCCCAGCGCGGCGGCGCCCGCCGTGCGGTAGGCGGTGACGACGTCGCCGTCCACCTGGGCTATGGGCACGCCGGTGGTGGCGCTGTACAGGTTGTACGTGGCGTGCAGGCCCGGCAGGCCCAGGTGCGTGTTCTCGGGGAAGATGTTGATGATCTTCACGCCGAAATAGCCGCGTTCGCTCCAGGCCGGCATGATCAGCGAGGTGCCGTGGGCGTTGCCCGACTGGATGGCATGGACGTGGCGCTGCGGCACCGTGGCGCCGTCGCGGAAGGCGTCGCGCAGGGCGGGAATGACGGCGTCGAAGGCCAGCGCGTCGCGGGTCTGTTCTGTGTCGATGAAGAGCATGGAATCCGGGTCCGTCGATCTAGAGGCTGGAGGGAGTCTAGCAGCGCGGGCGGCGGAGCAAGCCGCGAGGGGCCGCGCCGAGGGCCGCGGCGGGCTATCAATCTTTGCGCAGGCGTCATAACGCCCCGTTATCGGGTGCGCGCGCCGGGTGCTTTTCAAATTCCGGAAATTCCTTTCTTTTCAAGCGCTTGAGCACGATACGGCGCGGCGCGTCCAAATCGCTTCATAGTGGATTTCCCTGGGTCCACGGCGCCGGAGCGCGCTGGCATCCTTCGACGACCGTAGCGCCTGGACGCACAAAGAGAGGTTGTTTCATGCCGAGTTCAGTTCATCCCGCCACAGGAAGGCCCTTGCCGGCCCGGCCGGCCCGCGGGCGGCTTTCCGAGACCGGAGCGCGCTCCGCATGATCCGGCAACTGCTCAACCGCCTCACGATCTCGCTGCCCGTCCTGCTGGGTGTGGTGGTCGTGTGCTTCGTGCTCCTGCAGGTCGCGCCGGCCGATCCCGCCGCCGTGATCGCCGGCCCCACGGCGACGGCCGACGAACTGGCGCAGGTGCGCCAGGAACTGGGCCTGGATCAGCCGATGGCCTACCAATTGTCGCTGTACATGTGGCGCCTGCTGCATCTGGACCTGGGCCGGTCGATGATTTCCAACGTGCCGGTGATCGACGAGATCGCGGGCACCATCGGCGCGACGGCGGAACTGATGCTGGCCAGCGTGGTCTGGTCGATCCCGCTGGCGATCCTGCTGGGCACGCTGGCCGCCTATCGGCGCGGCAAGCTGATCGATCGTTTCGTGATGACGCTGTCGGTGGTGGGCGTGTCGCTGCCGGTGTTCTGGGTCGGCCTGCTGCTGGTGCAGCACGTCGGCGGCGCGGGCATCCTGCCCTATATCGGACGCAACGGCCCGATCTGGACGCTGGCAGGGCTGGAATCCATCGCGCTGCCCGCGCTGACCCTGGGTTCGGTGCTGATCGGGCCGGTGGCCCGCATTACCCGCACCGCCGTGATCGAAACGCTCAGCGGCGACTACGTGCGCACGGCGCGCGCCAAGGGCGCGGGCGAGCGCCGGGTGGTGCTGCGCCACGCCCTGCGCAATGCGCTGCTGCCGATCGTGACGCTGGTCGGCCTGCAGGTGGGCAACCTGCTCGGGGGCGCGGTGGTCACCGAACAGATCTATTCCTGGCCGGGCGTGGGACGCATGGCCGTGGGCGCGATCTTCGCGGGCGACTTCCCGCTCGCCCAGGGCGCGATCCTGGTGACCGCGCTGGGCTTCATCGTCATCAACCTGATCGTGGATCTGCTCTACGGCTACCTGGATCCGCGGGGACAAAAATCATGAGCGCAGGGACCACCTCCTCTCTGGGCGGCCTGCCGCCCCAGGCCATGGCGACGCCGCTGGCGCGCATCGCGTCGCGCCTGCGCCGCGACCCCATCCTGCTGCTGTCGCTGATGGCGGTGATCGCCATCGTGCTGATCGCCGTGTTCGCGCCCTGGCTCGCGCCGCACGACCCCTACTCGACCCGCATGTCCATCGCCCGCAAGCTGCCGGGCTGGACCTCGCCGGACGGCGTGAGCTATCTGCTGGGCACCGACGTGCAGGGCCGCGATATCCTGTCGCGCGTCATCTACGGCATCCGCGCCACGCTGATGCTGAGCGTGCTGGCGGTGATCGGCGGCTCGGGCATCGGCGCCATCCTGGGCATCCTGGCCGCGTACTACCGTCCGCTCGAAGGCGTGATCATGCGCGTCGTGGACGTGCTGCTGTCGTTCCCGGCGATCCTCTTCGGCCTGAGCCTGTCGGCGCTGCTCGGCCCCGGCACCCTGAGCATGGTGCTGGCGCTGGGCGTGTCCGCCATTCCCGGCATGGCGCGCATCGCCCGCGGCTCGGCCATGGTGGTGATGAAGCAGGAGTACATGGAGGCCGGCCACGCCATGGGCTTCGGCAACTTCTACCTGATCACGCGCTACCTGCTGCCCAATTGCTCGTCGATGCTGATGATCTACGCCACGCTGCAGCTCGGCCACACGATCCTGCTGGGTTCCGTGCTGTCGTTCCTGGGGCTGGGACCGCAGCCGCCGTTCGCCGAACTGGGCAGCATGGCCGCCGACGGCCGCAAGTTCCTGCAGATCTTTCCGCACATCTCGACCATACCCACGATGACCATCTTCTTCATCGTGCTGGCCTTCAACCTGCTGGGCGACAGCCTGCGCGACGCGCTGGATCCCAAGCTGCGGTTCTGAACCGCGGCGCGCTTGACCGACAACAGACCAACTCCGGGGAATTGAAACCATGAAGATCACCAAGGGCCTGGCCCTCGCGCCGTTCGCATTGACCTGCCTGCTGGCCGCGCCGGCTCCCGCGCTCGCCCAGTCCGGCAAGACCGTCCTGATCCTGCGCGAACTCGACACCGACAAGTACGATCCCCACCGCACTACCGCGCGCGGAGCGGCCGAAGTGCTGTTCATGGCCGCGGACACGATGGTGGGCCTGGACTACGACATGAAGACGCCGGTGCCGGCGCTGGCCAAGAGCTGGACCGTGTCGCCCGACGGCCTGACCTACACCTTCAGCCTGCGCGACGACGTCACGTTCTGCAGCGGCAGGAAAATGACCGCCAAGGACGTGGTCGCCAGCTACGAGCGCTGGCTGAACCCCGAAACGAAGGGACTGGAACGCTGGCGCGCCGGGCCGGTGGACAGCATCACGGCGCCCGACGACGCGACCGTGGTCTACAAGCTGAAGAAGCCCTACAACGAGCTGCTGCGGCAGATGGCGCACTACATGCACTCGGTCATCAACATCGACCAGGTCAAGGAACTGGGCCAGGACTATGGCGTCAAGGCCTTCGACGGCACCGGCCCGTACTGCTTCCAGAGCTGGTCCCCGCGCAACGAAGTCGTGCTGACCAGGCATGCCGGCTACAACTGGGGGCCGGCCATCTACAAGGATCCGACGCCCAAGGTCGACAAGATCGTCTGGAAGATCGTGCCCGAGGAAAGCACCCGCCTGACCGCGCTCCAAAGCGGCCAGGCCGACCTCTCGCGCTACCTGCCGCAATGGGCCATCAAGGACCTGAAGGCGGACAAGCGCCTGTTCGTCAGCAAGGCGGATCCGTTCTACTGGACGTTCTTCCTGGGCTTCAAGATCGACAAGCCGATGCTGACGGACGTGAACGTGCGCCGCGCCATCAACCTGGCCATCGACCGCAAGGCGCTGACGGAAGCCATCACTTTCGGCGAGGCGGTTCCCGCCACCAGCATGCTGGCCACCAGCACGCCCGCCGGCAAGAACGAGGCCTATCGCTACGATCCGGACGCCGCCAACAAGCTGCTGGACGAGGCCGGCTGGAAGAAGCAATCCGACGGTTACCGCTACAAGGACGGCCAGAAACTGTCGCTGCTGCACTACGGCATCACCGGCTACTGGAAAGACATCATGGAGGCCGTGCAGGGCGACATGAAGAAAGTGGGCGTGGACCTGCGCGTGCAGCTATTCGATTCGACCTCGGCCTGGGGCAAGCTGGCCACGCAGGAATTCGACGAATTCAGCATGAGCTTCGGCTACATGAGCACGGGCGAAGCGCTCAACAGCTACTTCCTGTCCAACAGCATCCCCACGCCCAACCGCATGAACTGGAAGGACGCCGAGACCGACCGCTGGCTGGGCGAAGGCAGCGAGGCGCTGGACGCCGCGGCCGGCGACGCCATCCTGTCCAAGGCGCTGACCAAGATCTCCGACGGCGCCGCGTGGATTCCGCTGTACCACGACTCCCTGTACCTGGTGGGCGGCCCGCGCATGAAGCCCATGCGCGCGCACGGCATCTTCGGAGCCGCGGCCTACAAGGGCCTGGACATCGAACTCAAGTAAACCGCACAGAGAGCCATCCGTGAGCGACGCCAATCAAGCCCGTACCACCCAGATCAAGAACCTCGCCACCCTGGTGGCGTGGGACGCGGAACTGGGTTCGCATGTCTATATCGAGAACGCCGACCTGGTGATGCGCGGCGGCACCGTCATCCATGCCGGCCCGGGCTATTCGGGGCCGGCCGACACCGTGGTGGAGGGCGGCGGCCTGATGGCGATGCCGGGCCTGGTCAATATCCATACCCATCCCTCCTCCGAGCCGGGAAATCGCGGCCTGCTGGAAGAGCTGGGCAGCGACAAGCTGGGCCAGAGTTCCCTGTACGAATACATGCCGGTTTTCCGCATGGGCATCGAGACCGCGCAGTACGCCAACCAGGTGGCGGTGGCCGAAATGCTGCTCAGCGGCGTGACCACGTTCGTGGACATGTCGCTGCCGCGCCCGGGCTGGGCGGACGTGGTGGCCGCCACCGGCATCCGCGGCGTGCTGGGACCCATGTTCCGTTCCGCCGCCTGGCGCACGCCGGATGGCCATTCGGTGGAATACGCCTGGGACGAAGCCGCCGCGACCAAGTCGTTCGAGGCCGCGCTGGACGTCGTGGACAGCGCGGTCGGGCATCCCAGCGGCCGGTTGAGCGCGATGCTGTGCCCTTCGCAGGTGGATACCTGCTCGCCGGAACTGCTCAAGCAGGCGCAGGCGGAAGCCCGGCGCCTGGGCATCCCGATGCAGATCCACGCGGCGCAGAGCGTGGTGGAGTTTTCGGAGATGACGCGCCGCCATGGGCGCACGCCCATCGAATGGCTGGACGACCAGGGCCTGCTGAATGGCGACCTGATCATCGGCCACGGCATTTTCCTGAACGATCATCGCGCGCTGTACTGGCCGCATGCGGACGACTTCGGCCTGCTGCAGCGTTCGGGCGCGCACGTGGCGCACTGTCCCACCGTGTTCGCCCGCCGCGGCATCGCGCTCAGCTTCCTGGGCCGCTACCTGCGCGCCGGCATCAACGTCGGCATCGGCACCGATACCTTCCCGCACAACATGCTCGACGAAATGCGGCTCGCCTGCTATGTGGCCCGCCTGCAGGCCGGCCATTTCCGCGCCGCGTCCACCGAAGAGGTGTTCAACGCGGCCACGGTGAACGGCGCCCGCATGCTGGGCCGCGACGATATCGGCCGCATCGCCGTGGGCGGCAAGGCCGATTTCTCGCTGGTCGACCTCTCGCATCCCTATATGCGTCCCGGCCGCGAGCCGCTGCGCAGCCTGATCTACTCGGCGGGCGACCGGGCCGTCCGCGATGTGTACGTGGACGGCGCGCAGGTCGTGAAGGACGGAAAACTGCTCACCATCGACATCGAGCGCGCGATGCAGGAGGTGGAGCGCGCCCAGGCGCAGACGATCGCAACCGTGTCGCAGCGCGACTACGCCGGCCGCGGCATCGACGCCATGTCGCCGCGCGTGTTCCCCACCCGCGCCTGACGGAGAAACCCGATGAGCGAAACCTTACTGGCGGTCGAGGGCCTGAGCGTGGAGTTCGGCTCGCGCGCGCAGCCCTACCGCGCCGTGAAGTCCCTGGACTTCACGATCGGCCGCGGCGAAACGGTGGCGCTGGTGGGCGAGTCCGGTTCCGGAAAGTCGGTCACGGCGCTGTCCATCCTGCGCCTGATCGAACGCGCCGGCGGCCGCATCGCCGCGGGCGCCGCGCGCTTCGTGCCGCGGGACGGCCGCGAGGTGGATCTCTTCGGCCTTGCGGAATCCGAGCTGCGCCGCATCCGCGGCAACGAGATTTCGATGATCTTCCAGGAGCCGATGACTTCGCTGAATCCGGTGATGACCGTCGGCGACCAGTTGGCCGAAGTCTATCTGCTGCACCAGGACATCTCGCGCCAGGAGGCCTGGGCGCGCGCCCAGGCCATGCTGGTCGCGGTGAAGATGTCGGAACCGGAGCGCCGGATGACGCAGTATCCCGGCGACCTGTCCGGCGGCATGCGCCAGCGCGTGATGATCGCGATGGCGCTGGCCTGCCGGCCGCAGCTTCTGATCGCCGACGAGCCGACGACCGCGCTGGACGTGACGGTGCAGGCCGAGATCATCGACCTGATCCGCGACCTGCAGCGCGAGGTGGGCATGGCGGTGCTGTTCATCACGCACGACATGGGCGTGGTGGCCGAGATCGCGGACCGCGTGGTGGTCATGCGGCATGGCGACAAGGTGGAGGAGAACTCGACCGTGGCGCTGTTCGATGCGCCCGGGCAGCCCTATACGCGCGACCTGCTGGCCGCCGTGCCCAAGCTGGGAGACGGTTCGCCGGACGAGGCCGCCGTCCAGGGCCGTCCTGCGGTGCTGGAGGTCTCGGGCCTGGCCAAGCGCTTTCCCGTGAAGACGGGCGCCTTCGGCAAGGTGGTGGCGAACGTGCATGCGGTGGAGGGCGTGTCGTTCGATCTGCGGGCCGGCGAGACGCTGGCCCTGGTGGGCGAATCCGGGTCGGGCAAGTCGACCACCGGGCGCCTGCTGATGAAGCTGGTGGCGCCCACCGAAGGATCGATCCGCCTGGCGGGCCAGGACATCACGCATATGCCGCCGGACCGCATGCGCGAGATGCGGCGCCATATCCAGATGATCTTCCAGGATCCGTACGCTTCGCTGAATCCGCGCCTGCATGCCTGGGACCTGGTGAGCGAGCCGCTGAAGGTGCATGGCGGCTTTACCCGCGATCAGCGCCGGGAGCGCGCCGCGCAGTTGCTGGAGCGCGTCAACCTGCCGCGGGAGTTCCTGGACCGATACGCCCACCAGTTCTCGGGCGGCCAGCGCCAGCGCCTGTGCATCGCGCGCGCCCTGAGCGTGAATCCCAAGATCATCGTGGCCGACGAGCCGGTGTCGGCGCTGGACGTGTCGGTGCAGGCGCGAGTGATCGAATTGATGAAGGAGCTGCAGGCCGAGATGGGACTGTCCTACCTGTTCATCTCGCACGACATGGCGGTGGTGGAGAAGGTCAGCCACCGCGTGGCGGTCATGTACATGGGCCAGATCGTCGAGATCGGGCCCACGCAGGAAGTGCTGCACCGGCCGCGCCATGCGTATACGCAGCGCCTGCTGTCGGCGGTGCCGGTGCCCGATCCGGCGCGCCGCCACCAGCGCGCCGTGCGCGCCGCGCGCGAGATCCCCAGCCCTATCCGCAAGGTGGGCGACAACCCCCAGGTGGCGAAGCTGGTGCAGGTGGCCGCCGGCCACTACGTGCAACAGGCGGCCTGACCGCCCGCCGCTTTCAGGCGCGGCTGAAAATCCTGCCCACCGCCATCCCCACGGCGGCCTGGGTGGGCTCCACCACGGGCACGCCGCAAGCATCCTCCAGCCGGCCGCGCAGGTCCGCCATGCCGGCGCAGCCCATGATGAGCGCGTCGGCGCCGTGCGCGTCGCGCAAGGTCCTGCCCACCGCCGCCATGCGCTGGAACGCCAGTTCGGCGTCGGCCAGCTCGCTTACCTTCATGTCCAGCGCCAGTTCGCCGCAGATGCGGTCGGCCACGCCCATTGCGCGGAAATAGCGCAGGTGGCGCGGAATGGCGGCGCCGGCGATGGCGATCACGCCGATGCGCGCGGCCATGCCCATGGCGGTCAGCACCGAACATTCCCCGATGCCCAGCACCGGCACCGGCACCAGGTCGCGCAGCCCGTGCAGGCCGGGATCGCTGAAGCAGGCCACGATGAAGGCGTCGGTGCCGGCGGCCTCCTGCCGGACCAGCCGGGCCAGGGGCGCGATGCTGGCATCGGCTTCCGCCTGCGTCTGGATGCCGGCGGGGCCGTCGGCCGAGGTCAGGCAGCGGAACTCCAGCGGCAGGCGGCGGAACGGCGCCACCGCGCGGTCGATGGCCTCGGTGACCTTGGCCAGGGAATTGGGATTGACGAGGGTGATGCGGGCGTTAGGCACGATTGAGTAGAATCCCTGCGAAAGAGGCGGGCCGGCGCCATGCGCGCACCGCCCAGGTCTAGAGGAAAGAAAGCAGCATGTCGGAATTACCGGGAAAGGTCCGGTCTGGGCCGCTGAACCTGCGGCAGATCGAGGTGTTTCACGCCATCATGATCACGGGCTCGCTCAGCGCCGCCGGGCGGTTGCTCCACGTGACCCAGCCGGCCATCAGCCGGGTGCTGGCGTCGATAGAGCTGCGCCTGGGCTATGCCTTGTTCGAGCGGTTCAAGGGCCGCCTGCATCCCACCAAGGAGGCTCGCAAGCTGTTTCAGGAAGTGGAGTCCATCCAGGCGGGGGTCAATCGCCTGAACGACATGGCGGCCGGCCTGGCGGGCCACGGCGGCGGCCTGGTCAGCGTGGTCTCCAGCCCCAGCTTCGGCGAATGGCTGATTCCGGCGGCGACCGCGAAATTCTGCGCCCGCAACCCCGGCGTGCGCATCCGCTACCGGCCCTTGGGCATGGACGCGCTGCTGCCGCAGTTGCTGCTGGGCCACGCGGATATCGCGATCTCCACGTTCAAGCCCGAGCATCCCAATCTGATCACGAGCGAGCTGGCGCAAGGCGAGATCGTCTGCGTGCTGCCCGCCGGCCATCGCCTGGCGCGCGAAAGCGTGATCGAGCCGGCGATGCTGGCAGGCGAGATGCTGGTGGGCTACGGCCGCGATACGCCGCTGGGCGAGACCTTGTGCGACTATCTGGATCCGTTGGGGCAGGAGTTCGTCCCCGCGATCGAAGTGCGCTCGTCCCAGACGGCGTGCTCGTTCGTGCGGCAGGGAGTCGGCATCGCCCTGGTGGATTCCTACGGCCTCACGGATGCCTTGATGCACGGCATCGTGGTGCGGCGCATCGAGCCTGCGATCGCGCTTTCGGTGCACGTGTCTCATTCCCGGATCGAACCTCCGCCGTCCATCGCCAAGGCGTTCCTCGCCCAGTTTTCCCAGATCGTCAAAAAGGAATTGCCTGCGATGACGCAGGCAATCGTCAAGCGAGGCTAGCCCGCTTCGGGCGCGGGCAGCGGCTCGCCGGCGCCGGTGCGCTCGATGATCAGCCTGTAGTGCTGCGGACTGCGGTGCTTGGCGAAGTTGAAGACGTGGTCGCGGAAGGTCTGGCCCATGCCCAGGTCGATGCGGGCCGTGATCACCTCGTCTTCCTCGCCGCTGGAGCGCGCCACGATCTCGCCCGAGGGGGCGACGATCATCGAGCTGCCGATCATGTGGTGGCCGTCCTCGTGGCCGCACTTGGCCGCGGCGCCGACCCAGACCGCGTTCTGGTAGGCGCTGGCCTGCAGCACGATCTCGTGCGTCGTGGTGCGCAGGTGGGCGGGCTCGTTCCAGTGGATGTTCAGGGACGGGGTGTTGTAGCCCAGCACGATCAGTTCGGCGCTTTGCAGCGACATCACGCGGTAGGTCTCGGGCCAGCGGCGGTCGTTGCACAGGCACATGCCGATCTTGACCTCGTCGGTTTCCCAGACGCCGAAGCCCAGGTCGCCCACCTCGAAGAACTTCTTTTCCAGGTGCTGGAACGGCGCGTCGACCTTGTGGTCCGAATGGCCGGGCAGGTGGATCTTGCGGTACTTGCCGATGATCTTGGCGCTGCGGTCCACCAGGATGGCCGTATTGAACTGCCGGCCCTCGGGCGTCAGCTCGGCATAGCCCAGATAGAAGCCGATGCCCAGTTCGCGGGCGGTGTCGAACAGCGGCTGCACGTCGGCGTTGGGCATGCTTTTTTCAAAGTAGCGCTCGACCGCCTCCGCGTCTTCCATCCAGTAGCGCGGAAAGAAGGTCGTCAACGCCAGTTCCGGAAAGACGACGAATTCCGCCTGCCGGGCGGCTGCCTCGCGCATCATCTCGACCAGGCGGCGGACGACCGCCGCGCGGCTGTCGGCCAGGTTCACGGCGCCCATCTGGGCGACCGCCAGGCCCATTTTGCGGGAGGGGGTTGCGTTGCTCACGATGTAAATCTCCAGGTGTTCTTGTCGCTGTGGATTGAGTGCCGTGCGCCGTGCTCTACGGTTCGATCACGGCCGGGAAAATCTTGCGCAGCAGGGCGGCGCGCGGACTGATCTCGCGCGTCTTCTGCAGCGGCGCGGGCAGGCCGCGGGCAATGAAGCGGCCGCGGCCGCGTTCGGCCCGCAGCACGCCGTCGTCGACGATGACCTCGCCGCGGCTGATCACCGTCGTGGGCCAGCCGGTCACCTGGCGGCCTTCGTACGGGGTGTAGCCGACGGCGTCGTGCAGGCCGGCGGCGCGCAGGGTCACGGTCTTTTCCGGATCCCACACCGCGATGTCGGCATCGGCGCCGACCGACAGCGTGCCTTTCTTCGGATGCAGGCCGTACATGCGGGCGTGGTTGGTGGAGGTCAGCGCCACGAACTGCTGCAGGCTCAGGCGGCCGCTGCGCACGCCTTCGGAGAACAGCAGCGGCATGCGGACTTCCAGGCCCGGCAGGCCGTTGGCGATCTGCTTGAACGTGGTGGCGTCGCCCGCCGGAAGCTTGCCGGATTCGTCATAGCGGTACGGCGCATGGTCGGACGACAGCAGGGCCAGGGTGCCGCTGTCCAGGCTTTGCCATAGGGCCTGCTGCGACACCGGGTCGCGCGGCGGCGGGCTGCAGCAGAACTTGGCGCCTTCGACGCCGGGGATGTCGATGTCTTCGGCCGTCAGCAGCAGATAATGCGGGCAGGTTTCGCCATATACGGGCGCGCCCAGCGTCTGCGCGGCGTGAATGGCCTGCGCGCCGCCCTGGGTGGACACATGCACGATCAGCACCGGCACTTCCAGCACCGCGGCCAGGCTGATGGCCCGCTGCGTCGCCTCGCTCTCCGCGATAGGATCGTGGCTGACGGCATGGTATTTGGGCGCCTTGTGGCCGGCCGCCAGGAGGTGGCGCGCGATCCAACTGATCACATCGTTGTTCTCGGCGTGCACCATCGGCAGCGCGCCTTCGCGCGCGGCGATGGCGAACACGTCCAGCAACTGCCTGTCGTCCAGCTTGAGCTTGTCGTAGGTCATGAAGACCTTGAACGAGGTGATGCCCGCGCGGATCAGCTCGGGCAGGTCGCGGTTGAGCGTGTCGGGCGTGGGGTCCGAGACGATCAGGTGATAGCTGTAGTCGATCACGGATTTCTCGGCGGCCGATGCGGCATAGGCGTCCGCCACCTGGCGCAGCGACTGGCCGCGATGCTGGGCGGCGAACGGCACGATGGTGGTGTTGCCGCCATAGGCCGCGGAGATCGAGGCGCTGTGCCAGTCGTCGGCGCACAGCACGCCCATGCTGGACAACTGTTCCACATGGCAATGGCTGTCGATGCCGCCAGGCATCACCAGCCGGCCCGTCGCGTCGATGGCGCGCCGGCCCGCCGGCAGCTTCGCGGAAACCGCGGCGATGGCGCCGTCCACGATGCCGATGTCGCCGATGAAGTCGGCCTCGGCCGTGACGATGCGGCCATTGTGCAGGGTCAGATCGAAGTCTGTCATGGGAAGTCCGAGCGCATGAAGGGGCAGGCCGGGCGCGCGTCGCGGCGAGCCCGGCGGAAGGTGCAAGCATGCATGCGTACGCGGAAATCCGAAACCTGGCCGCGGCCTCGCTCGGCGCCGGGGGCGGCGCCCGGGAATTTCCGCTAAGGCCCTGATTCGACGGACTATTTGGAGGGGCTGGGCAAACCGTCAAGGCGCCATGCATAACGCTGGATCATGGGCGCTGTGCAAAGTTTTATATCGGGTTTCCCCGCGCTCGCGGGGCTTAAAGCGCCTTGAAGGTCTTGAGATGGATGCTGGTTTCGGTGGCCGCGATGCCCTTGAGCGTGCGCAGGCGGTCCAGCACTTCGGAGAGCTGGTCGATGGTCGGGACGCGCAGCTCGGCGAGCAGGTCCCAGCGGCCGTTGGTGTCGTGCAGGCCGGCCACGCTGGGCTCGCCCATCAGCAGGTTCACGATCTTGCGCGTTTCATGGCCTTCGACGGCGATGCTCATCCACGCGACGATGTCCTCGGTTTCGACCTCGGGACGCAGGCGCACGGTATAGCCGAGGATGATGCCCCGCTCCTCCAGTTTCTGGATGCGGTTGTCGATGGTGCCGCGCGAGACGTCCAGTTTCTTCGCCAGCGTGGCGACGGACAGGCGGGCATTGGCGCGCAACAGGCCGAGCAGGTTCTGATCTAGCGTGTCCATTGTGAAAAGTGCTATTTGTCGCTGTCAGAATGGCAGGATCTTAGCGTTTTGTGTGGATTGTTGTCACTAGGAATTGGTTTGCCCGTCCGCCAGAATTTCCTTTCCATAACTCGGGGAGAAATAAATGACGACGCTGCTTTCCACTTCCGATGTCGCGAAGATCGTGGCCCTGCAAGGCCCGGAACAGGTCTTTTCCAGCATGCTGGACTATCTGCTGTCGGACTTTCTTCGATGGCAGGAATTCGACAAGAGCGCGCGCGTGGCCAGCCATTCCCGGACCGGCGTGATCGAACTGATGCCCACCGCCGACAGCGAGTTCTACAGCTTCAAGTACGTCAACGGCCATCCCGGCAATCCGCAGGCCGGGCTGTCCACCGTGATGGCTTTCGGCGCGCTGGCGCGGGTCGCCACGGGCGAGCCGCTGCTGATCAGCGAGCTTACGCTGACCACCGCCCTGCGCACGGCCGTGACCTCGGCGCTGGCGGCGCGTGCGCTGGCCAGGCCGGGCTCGCGCAAGATGGCGCTGATCGGCAATGGCGCGCAGAGCGAGTTCCAGGCGCTCGCCTTCCACTGCGTCCTGGGCATCGACACGCTGCACGTCTATGACGTGGACGCAGGCGCCACACGCAAGCTTGAAAGCAATCTGGCCTGGGTGCCCGGCTTGCGCGTGGTGCGCTTCGGCAGCACGGCGGAAGCCGTCAAGGGCGCGGACATCGTCACCACGGTGACGGCGGACAAGGCCTACGCCACCATCCTGACCCCCGATATGATCGAGCCCGGCATGCACGTCAATGCGGTGGGCGGCGATTGCCCGGGCAAGACCGAACTGCACGCCGACGTGCTGCGCGCCGGGCCGGTGTTCGTGGAATACGAGCCCCAGACGCGGATCGAAGGCGATCTGCAGCAGATGCCGGCCGATTTCGCCGTGACGGAGCTGTGGCGGGTGCTGACCGGCCAGGGCCAGGGCCGTCGGCGCGCCGAGGACGTGACCATCTTCGATTCCGTGGGTTTCGCGCTGGAGGATTTCTCGGCGCTGCGCTGGCTGCGCGACGCCGCCCGGCGCCATGGCATCGGCGCCCGCATCGAGGTGGCGCCGCGGACGGCCGATCCGAAGAACCTGTTCGGCGTCGTGTCCGAAGCCCGCAGCATCCAGCCCGCGCTGGCCCGCGGATAGGGACGCATGCGAACGTATACTGGCCCCTTTTAGTTTGCAGAGGCAGGGGTCCCGATGACGTTCGCTTTCCGCCCGCTGCGCGCCGGATGCGTCTTGATGGCGGCAGTGCTGCTGTCGACGCCGTCCGTGCCCGCCGCCGCCCAGGATACGGCCGCCGCGGCCGACACGCCGGCGCCGCTGTCGCCCTTCATGCGGCACATGGAAGACGCGCGCGGCCAGATCCGCGCCAGCGCCTGGGACGCCGCCACCGATTCGGCGCGCGCGGCGCTGGCGGCGGCGCGCCTGAACCGCAACCGCTACGAGATCTTCGACGCGGCGATGCTGCTGCTCAACCTGCTGCAGAAGCAGGGCCATCACGCCGGGGCCCGCAAGGTCGCGGAAGAACAGGTCGAGGACTTCAAGAGCCTGGGCGACGACGAAGGCATGGCCATCATGCTGTCGCGCGCCATCGAGGCGGGCATGGCCGCCGGGGAAGCCGCCGACGTCGCCCGCCTGCAGGCCAGGCTGATTGAACTGGCGAGGCCGTATCCCGCGCTGTGGACGGTCGAATCCGGCCGGCGCCTGCGCTATGCGCCGGCCGGGCTGTCCCTGCCGCTGGCCCAGGGCGGATGGGCGCTGCAGGGCTTCGAGCCGGCCGATGCGCGCGGCAAGATGGCGCGGGTGGACTATGCGCGGCAGCTAGACGAACGCTCGCGCGTGAGCGTGCAGGTGCGTATCGGCTATATGGAGGACGAAGACCTGCGCGGCCAGGACGGCGCGCAGCGCGTGGCCCGGCTGGAACGGCTGCTGGGCGGCCCGGATGGCGCGCAGGCCGCTCCCGCCGCCCAGGCGGCCATGCCGGATCTTCCCTTCGATAATCTTGCGCAGCGCAAGCGCGCGACGCGCGACGGCGGGCTGGTCGAGGCCGAATGGGTCGCGGCGCGCGGCGACTGGAGCCTGTGGTTGCGGGCCTCGTATCCCGAGGCCGCGCAGGCCGAGGCGGGCGCGCAGCTCCAGGCGCTGTTCGGCGCCATTTCCTGGGAGCAGGAGCGGCGCCTGTTCCGCGAACAGACCATGGCCATGCAGGCACAGGCGATCGACGCCGAATGGGCGATGGCGGGAGACTGGCCCGCGGCGGCGAAGCTGGCGCAGGCGGCGCTGCCCGACGCGGTGTTTCCGCTGGAGATCGCGCGCCTGGACACGGTAATGGCCACCGCGGCCTACGAACGGGGCGCGCTGGACGAGGCCCGCGGGCTGTACCAGACGGGGTTGGCGGCGTGGGCCTATGCGGGCAAGGGCTATCACGACGAAACGCTGTACGAGACCGCGCTGGACCGCGCCGCGGACATCGCGTATCGCCAGGGACGCGAGGACGAGGCGGTCGCGCTGAGCAAACGCTATATCGAATGGGTCGGCGACCGCGACCGGGCCTGGAGCCTGACTGAAGGCCGGGCCGAACTCAAGAGCGCGCGGACCGGCCAGGCCCTGCCGCTGCGCGTCGGGGATTTCCGCCTGAAGCCGATCGGCCAGAAACTCTTTCAGTACGAGGATCTCAGGACCGGAGAACGATTGGGCCTGTCGGTGGAGCAGAAGGCCGGCATCGGGGACGAGGCGCTGGAACGTTCCATGCGTGCCTTCATGCGCGACAAGCTGGGGTTGGAGGCCGGCGGCCTGCAGGCTTCGGCCTTCGCGCCGCGCGCGCAGGAAGGCGGGACGGGGCAACTGCAGGGAAGGAAATGGGTGTTCGAGCTGGCGCCGCGCCAGGAAGACGGGCGCACGCTGCGCCTGGACGGGCGGGCCGAGGGCGGCGCGCCCGCGCCCGTGGGCATGGTCTTCTGGATCGTGGACCGCGGCGACAGCCGGTCCATCCTGCGCGCGCCGCTGACGGCGGACCGCGATGGCAACGCGCGCATCGAGCGGGTGGCGCAGGCGCTGGCCTGGTAAGCCGCGCCTGCGTCCTCGTGGTCAGGCGCGGGGCGGCGTTTCGGCCGGCGGCGTGCCGTCATGGAACAGCGATTTCAATTGCGTGCGCAGCTCCGGCGTATCCGCATGCTTGTGCACGGCGGTCGCGTGCTGCACGGCCGCTTCCAGCAGTTCGCCTTCGGAATCCGCCGCCAGGGCCACCGAGCAATTCATTTCGCTGGGATACTCGCGGCAATCGATGTATTTGCGTGTCATGTCCGTCTCCCTGCGCGCGGGCCGGCTGGGGCCCGCGCAATAAAGGGTCCGGCGCGCGGCGCGGAACGCCCGGGCCGACGGCGCGCCGCATCGGCCGGGACGATGGAAAAAGTATAGATCCGGCGGACGCTCAGAAGCTGACGCGCTGCTTCAATGCCGCCGCGATCATGGCGGTGTCGATGTCCTTGCCCGGATTCTTCAGGCAGAAGTCGTACAGCACCGCGACATAGGCATTGCCCAGCAGTTTGGTGATGGCGCCGGCAGTGGTGGCGGCGATGGTGCCGCCCACCGCGCTGCCCGCTCCGGGGACGAACTTCAGCAGGCCGGACACCACCGAACGCCCGATCAGCGTGGCGGCGGACGCGCCCAGCGTGGACGTCACCAGGGTGGTGATGGCGGCGGTGTCGAGCTCCATGCCGAAGGTGATGCCGATCTTGGCGATCATGCCGACCTGGATGGGCACCAGCGCGAAGGCGTCGGAGAACGGAATGGGGGCGGCGGCGGCCGACGCGGCCAGTCCGGCGGCCACGTTGACCTCTATCTCAGCCCGCTTTTTTTTTACTTCCAGGGCCTTCTTGTTGCGGGTGGAGAGGGCGTTGGCATACGCCCTCTGCTGCGATTCGGGAATGTGCAGCGCCGTGACCTCGATGAGCTTGTCCAGGCCCATGGGCGGCAGTTCGGCGTCCAGTTCCTCGATCCATTCCGGCAACGCGCGCACCGCCACCACCTGCTGGGCGCGCGGCAGCAGCCTGCGCGCCTCGTCCACGAAGGCGCTGTTCTTGCGCGCCTTGGTCAGCACCGCCACTACCGGTATGCCGGCGTCGGACAGCATGCCGCACAGTTCGATTTCGGCGTCTTCCACGCGGTGGCTGCTGTCCTGGATGCAGAGCCAGGCGACGTGCAGGTGCTTGTCCGGGTCGTCGGACGCCGAGCGCTCCTGGATCAGGTCCGCCAGTTGCCGGCGCGAGCGTTCATAGTCGCCGACTTCGAGGCCGCGGGTGTCGATAATGGTGAGCGGATGGCCGGGCTTGGTGAATTCCTGGGTGGACTGGGTGACCGGCTTGCCCGCGCCGGTCCTGGCCAGATCGCCGCGGAACACGGTGTTGATGAGCGTGCTCTTGCCCACGCCGGTCTTGCCTGCGACCAGGATGTTGACCCGTCCCGCGCCCCGCGTCGCGGTGCTGATGGCGTCCGCGATCGCGTCCTGCAACTGGGGAGGGTCGTGGCGGGGCGTGCTCATGAGGTGTGTGCGTAGAGGGACATGGGGACGATTCTAGCCAGAAACGGCGGCGCAAGACCCTGCCGCGCGGCAGTCAGGATACGCCGTAGAGATGGGCGGAATCGGGGAAGCTCCGGGCCTTGACCTCGGCGGCATAGGTTTGCGCCGCCTGCTGGATGCGGCCGGCCAGGCCGTCGTAGCGTTTCACGAAGCGCGCCGTGCGGTCGAACATGCCCAGCATGTCGTCCACCACCAGCACCTGGCCGTCGCATTTGGCGGATGCGCCGATGCCGATGGTCGGGCAGGCCACGGCTTCGGTGATGGACGCGGCCAGCGGCTCCACCACGCCTTCGATCACCAGCGAGAACGCGCCGGCATCGGCTACGGCGGCCGCGTCGGCGGCGATGCGGGCGTATTCCGCTTCGCCCTTGCCGCGCGCGCCGTATCCGCCCAGGATGTTCACGGCCTGCGGCGTCAGGCCCACGTGGCCCATGACGGGGATGCCGCGGGCCGAGAGATAGGCGACGGTCGGCGCCATGCTTTGCCCGCCCTCCAGCTTGACCGCGCCCGCGCCGGTCTCCTTCATGACGCGCGCGGCCGAGCGGAAGGCCTGTTCCGGGCTTTCCTCGTAGCTGCCGAAAGGCATGTCCACGACGATCAGCGCGTGCCGGGAACCGCGCACCACGGCGGCGCCGTGCGCGATCATCATGTCCAGCGTGACGGGCACGGTGGACGGCAGGCCGTAAATCGTCTGCGCCAGGCTGTCGCCCACCAGCAGGGCGTCGCAGTGCGGATCCAGCAGCTCCGCCATGCGCGCCGTATAGGCGGTCAGCATGACCAGGGGTTCCTGGCGCTTGCGGGCGCGGAATGCGGGTACGCTGATCCGGGGCGCGCCGGCGGTCGCCGCGGCGGCGGCGGTCAGGGTGGCGGTCGTAGACATCGAGTTCCTTCCTGTCGAGGGTTCCAGTCGCAACCCGCATCGTAGCGGAATGAGGACGCAGCCATGGCGCGCGTCGTTAGCGGGCGCCATGGCGCCGCGGGATAATCTTTGCGGCAAAACGTAAAAGAAGATGTGGAAGGCGCCGCGCGGGGGCGGCCATGCGCTGGTGCATTTGGCCCGGTATGCCTGCATGCGCGGGCGGCACGTTCCGCGCTATGGCGGCGGCGCGACGGGAGGGCGCCAGGAGGCGGGCGCGCGGTTTTCCGCAAAATTCAGGGACGCGTCGGCAGGGCCCGAACAAGCGTTACATCTCCATGGTTTCTCTCGCGTTTGCGAGAGGGCCGCTGCGTAGAATTCGCCGCTCGTCAAGTTTTTCGCGGCATATGCGCAACATTCTCAATGCCTGATCTTGGGCTCATTCCCCGCCTGCTGCGTTCGCGCCCGCTGACCAAGGGCTTGCGCTATTTCTATCGCTACACGCGGCCCCGGGCGTATCGGCACAACGAAACGCTGTGGCCCTTCGTCCAGGTGCGGCGCGACGCCGACGGCCGGCTGGCGGGCTGCGAACTGCGCGGCGTGCGCGGCCCGGCCACGACGCCGCTGGACCGGCTCGCGCGCGCCATCGATGGCGATGCGCACCTGATCCTCAGCGGACCTTCCGTCGCCCAGATCGATTACGCGCGTTGCCCGCTGGACACGGCGATGGGCGTGAACGGCTCCATCGCGCTGCGGCGGCAGCAGCCTTCGCTGCGCTTCGGCTATTACGCGATGCTGGATGCCGGCTTCGTCAAGCGGCGCCGCGATCTCGTGGCGGAGGTGCTGGCCCAGGACCTGACGCTGTTCGTCACGCCCGAGGTCTACCGCTGGATCGCCTTCCTGTTCGAGCCGCAGGCCGTGCGCTGCCGCATCGCCTTGTTCGAGGAAGTCCACCAGCGCGCCCTGCGGCCGCGGGCGCGACCGGAGGAGCTGGAGGCCGAGTCGGCCGCCGATCCCGGGCTGGTGCTGTTCGACGCCCGCCATCCGGTGCACGCGCACGGCTTCAGCCTGGATCCGCCGCGCGGCCTGTTCGGCGGCGGAACCGTGGCCTATACGTCCTTGCAACTGCTGGCGTGGCTGGGCGCGAAAACCGTCTACCTGCACGGCCTGGACCTGACGGCCGCCGCCGGCCCCCGTTTCTACGAAAGCGCGGCTGCGCAATTGCCGACCGCGCTGGACAGGCAGTTCTCCGGACACATCGAACCCGCGTTCCGGCAAGCCGGCAGGCTGCTCGGCGCGCGCGGGATCAAGGTCTACAACCTCTCGCCCGCCAGCCGGCTGGGCGGCGACGTGTTCGAAAAACGCCACTGGAGCTGCCTGCTGTCTCCGCAGGCGGATCCGCAACCGCTAGTGAATGTGAACCCATGAAGATCCTGTACACCAATTTTCACCAAGGCGACGGCGGCGGCCATACCACCTATGTCATGTCGCTGGCGCGCATTCTTTGCCACAAGTCGGATGTGACCGTGGCCGCGCCCGCGCGCAGCCGCCTGCTGGCCGAGGCGGCCGCGCTGCCCGGCGTGCGCGCCATTCCGCTGGAATTCAAGAGCCGGCCGCTGCAGCAGATCCGCGCGCTGCGCCGCCTGCGCGCGCTGCTGCGGGATGAACAGTTCGACGTGGTCCACGTCAACGGTTCGGCCGACCACCGGCTGTGCATGCTGGCCACCCTGGGCATGGGCGCCCGGCGTCCTTTCATCGTCTATACCCAGCATACGGACCGCAGCGCGACGAGCCTGGGCGCGCGCGTGCGCGCCAAATGGGGCACCAACCGCGTCATCTGCGTGTGCAGCCATACCTTCCGCCGCATGAAGCAATCCGTGTTCTGCAACGAGGACCTGCGGGTGGTGCACAACGGCGTCGATACGGAGAAATGCCGGCCCGCCACGCAGCGCCAGGCCGTCCTGGCGCGCGACAGCCTGCTGCCCGACGGGATGCAGGGCAGGCTCGTCGTCGGCAGCAATGCCGGGACCGCGGCCTACAAGAACTGGCTGGACATGGTGGCCGCCGTGGCGATGCTGCCGGAACCGCAGCGCCGGCAGGTCGTGGTCCTGATCGCCGGCAAGCTGCCGGAAGCCGAGCAGATGCGGCGCGTCGCCGAACTGGGCATGTCCGAGCAGGTCGTGTTCACGGGCCTGCTGGACGATGTGCGGCCGTTCCTGTCCGCGCTGGACGTGGGCTTCGTGCTGTCGTCGAAGCTGGAGACGATTTCGTTCGCCTGCCGCGAGATGATGGCCGCCGGCAAGCCGGTGATCGTCAGCGAGGTGGGCGGCCTGACCGAGAACGTCACGGACGGCCGCGACGGCTGGGTGGTGCCTCCCGCCTCGGTGGAAAGCGTGGCCGAGGCCCTGTCGAAGATCCTGGCGAACCGGGGCGCGCTGGAAAGAATGGGCGAGGAAGCCCGCAGCACGGCGCTTAAAGAGTTTTCGCTGACGACCTTCGTCGGCAAGACCGAGAACGTCTACCGCGAGGGGCGGGCGCAGCAGGCCTACCGGCTGCGCCTCACCTCCTGACCGCGGCGCCGGGCGCCGGCGCCGCGCCGCGCCGGGCCGCTATTCGCTGTATGTCTTGGTGCTGTACTGGTCGATGGGCAGCAGGTGCAGCACCGGCAAGCCGCTGGCCGGGTCCTTGGCCTGTTTGTCGATGTAGGCTTGCAACACGTCGGCGTCCAGCACTCCGATGTCCTGCCGGCGCGCGGCGGGAACCTCGGCCAGGGTCTTGTAGCCGTCGCCGCCCGTGGCGTTGAAGCTCAGCACGAAGAGCCGGTAGCTGCGGCTCGCGTCCAGCGGCAGCCAGTTTCCGCTGGCCTGGTCCAGCACCTCGACGTTGGACACGCGCTTGCCCTGCGCCTGGGCGGCGTTCACGTCCCAGCGCAGGCCGCCCGCATACGGATACGGGCCGGTCGAGCCGCCCGGGCCGTACACGGCCTGCATGCCGTCCTCCAGCATGTTCTTGACCTCGGCCCCGGTCACTTCCAGGCGCCAGAGCATGTTGCCGAAGGGGACCACTTCGATCACGTTGGCCGCGGTCACGTTGCCCAGCAGCGGCACGCGCACGCCGCCGCCGCTTTGCAGGGAAATATCCGCGCCGCCGTAATCGGCGTTGGCCACGTCCAGATAGGCTTGGGCCACGAGCTGCTGGATGTCCCCGCCGCGCAGGCTGACGCTGCCCAGGGCGTTGCAGGCAGCGCTGGAACGGCTGTAATCGAGCGATCCGGGGCCGCCCGGAACGCGCCGCGAGCACAGTTCCTGCGGTACCGACGCGACCACGCTGGCGCTGAAGGCGTCGACCTTGGCCTTGAAGGGCTCCAGCACGGCCACGGCCTGCGCGTCCGGCTCCTGTACGCGCAGGAAGCCGCTGGCCTGGACGTCCGCCAGGATCGCGGCTTCGTCGTCGGCCGCCGGCGGGGCGCCCGCGATGGCGAGGGCGCTGCCCATCAGCACGTGCGGGGTGCCGGCGCAGGCGGTGACGTCGCCGTTCTCGTCGAAGCTGACCTTCAGCTCGCCGACCACCTGCGAATACTCCCAGGCCTGCACCAGGCAGACGCGCTTGCCGTCCTTGTCCTGCAGCACCGTGGGGTAGGAGCCGGCCGGCGAACCGACGCCGTAGCCGGTCATGGCGTCGGGGCCCAGCAGCGTGTGGGAATCGCCGCCCACGACCACGTCCACGCCGCTCAGGCCGGCGATGACCTGCTTGTCGTAGTCGTAGCCGATGTGGCTCATCAGGATGATCTTGTTCACGCCTTCGGCGCGCAAGGCATCGATCTGCTGTTGCGCGGCCGCGGTCTCGTCCGAGAACAGCGTGCCGGGATCCGGGCTGGACGATTGCTGGGTCTTGTTGGCGATGGTCAGGCCGACGAGCCCGATGGGCTGGCCGTCGCGCTGCAGCACCACGGAAGGCTGGACCATGCCCGGCGCGCGCGAGGGGTTCAGCGGCGAGTCGGCGCCGAAGCTGACGTTGGCGCTCAGCACCGGCGTCTGGCAGGTGCCCGCATGCAGCAGCTCGATGAACCGCTTCAGGCCGCCGTCGCCCTTGTCGAACTCATGGTTGCCCAGGGTCATCGCGTCGAAGCAGACCGTGTTCATCAGCGCCGCGTCGGCCTCGCCCGGTTCGCCCGCGCGATTGAAGTAGAGCGTGCCCGTGGTCGCGTCGCCCGCATGCAGCTTGAGCACGTTGGCCGATTGCGCGGCCAGCGCGCCGATCGCGCCGGTCACGCGGGGAAAGCCTCCGGCTTCCACGCTCACCGTCACCGGCGCGCCGTCGGCGGCCTTGAGCTTCAGGTCTTTTCTCTTGGCGTCCAGGTTGGAGTGATGATCGTTGATGTGCAGGATCGTCAGTTCCATCGGACGGGCCGGCGCGGGCTGTTCCGGCGTGGGTTCGGTGACTGTGTCATCGTCGTCGCTGCCGCCGCAGCCGGCCAATAGCGCCAGCGCGCTCAGCATCGCCGCGCCTGCGTTCCTCTTCCACGTGCTCATTCGTGTGTACCCCTCTGTTATCGGAGGACGAATGGTCGCGGCTCAAGATGACGCGGAAATGAATGACAGGATTGTCATGCGCGCAGAAGACGGGTCGCGCGATTGTCATGAAACGGCACGGGCCCGGCGCGCTGCGCGCCGGGCCCGTGGGTCCGCCAGGTTCAGCGGAGGACTGCGGTTCAGTAGTGGATCACGGTGCGGATCGACTTGCCTTCGTGCATCAGGTCGAAGGCTTCGTTGATGCGGTCCAGCGGCAGTGTGTGCGTGACGAAGGGATCGAGGTCGATCTTGCCGCTCATGGCGTCTTCCACCATGCCCGGCAGTTGCGTGCGGCCCTTGACCCCGCCGAAGGCGGAGCCGCGCCAGACGCGGCCCGTGACGAGCTGGAACGGACGCGTGCTGATTTCCTGGCCGGCGCCCGCCACGCCGATGATGATGCTTTCGCCCCAGCCCTTGTGGCAGCATTCCAGCGCGGCGCGCATGACGTGTACATTGCCGATGCATTCGAACGAGAAGTCCACGCCGCCGTCGGTCATTTCGACGATGACGTCCTGGATCGGCTTGTCGTGGTCCTTGGGGTTGACGCAATCGGTGGCCCCCATGGCGCTGGCCAGCACGAACTTATTGGGGTTGGTGTCCACGGCGATGATGCGGCCGGCCTTGGCCTGCACCGCGCCCTGGATCACGGCCAGGCCGATGCCGCCCAGGCCGAACACGGCGACGGTGTCGCCTTCCTTGACCTTGGCGGTATTGTGCACGGCGCCCAGGCCGGTGGTGACGCCGCAGCCCAGCAGGCACACTTTTTCATGCGGGGCGGCGGGGTTGATCTTGGCCAGCGAGATTTCGTTGACCACCGTGTATTCGCTGAAGGTCGAGCAGCCCATGTAGTGGTACAGCGGCTTGCCGTCGTAGCTGAAGCGCGAGGTGCCGTCGGGCATGACGCCCTTGCCCTGCGTGGCGCGCACCTTCTGGCACAGGTTGGTCTTGCCGGACAGGCAGAACTTGCACTCGCGGCATTCGGCCGTGTAGAGGGGGATGACGTGGTCGCCCGGCTTCAGCGAGGTCACGCCTTCGCCGACTTCGACCACGACGCCGGCGCCTTCATGGCCCAGCACGGCGGGGAACAGGCCCTCGGGATCGTCGCCGCTCAGGGTGAAGGCGTCCGTATGACAGACGCCGGTATGGGTGATCTGCACCAGCACCTCGCCGCGCTGCGGCGGCGCGACGTCGATTTCAACGATTTCCAGCGGCTTGCCGGGTCCGAATGCGACTGCTGCGCGTGATTTCATAGCTTTGCTCCACGAGTGTCAGGTGGCGTTACTTCAAATAGGAACGGACGATGCGCATGAGCTGCTCAACCTCGGCTTCGGGGTTGACGCTGGCGGCTTGCGGCCCGCCCTGGGCGGATTGCAGGAAGGTTTCCCGGAGATGGCTTTCCAGCACTTCGGCCATCAGGCCGGTGGCGGCGCCGCGCAAGGCGGCCAGTTGCTGCAGCAGCGCGCCGCACTCCGTGCCTTCGTTGACCGCGCGTTCCAATGCTAACGCCTGCCCCTGGATACGGCGCAAGCGGGTAACGACGCGTTTTTTCTCTTCCGGCGAATGCGGCACGGCAGGCTCCGAAAATGATACAGGGGGGGAGTATATGAAATCTACGCCGGCCCGTCCACTTTCGCGCGCATCATCTGTACCTGTCTATACTTGAAAACTTCCGTCTCCGCCGGCTGGCGGCCCATCACAGGATCTCCCGTGGCCTCTTCTCCACCCAAATTGCCCGTCCAGGCCGATGCTTTGCCCGCTCCGCTCTACGCGCAGGTCAAGCAGATGATCGCGCAGCAGATCCGCACCGGCGCGTGGCCGGCGCACTATCGCGTGCCCTCGGAAAGCGAACTGGTCGACGAACTGGGTTTCAGCCGCATGACGATCAACCGCGCATTGCGCGAGCTGACCGCCGAAGGGCTGCTGGTGCGCATGCAGGGCGTGGGCACGTTCGTCGCGCAGCCCAAGGCGCGTTCGGCGCTGTTCGCCGTCAACAACATCGCCGACGAGATCGCGGCGCGCAATCACCGCCACCACAGCCGCGTCGTGCGCCTGGCGGAAGAGCCCGCCGGGCCCGAGCAGGCGCAGGCGCTGGAGATCCGCGCCGGGCAGCCGGTGTTCCATTCGCTCATCGTCCACTTCGAGGACGAGGTGCCGATCCAGTTGGAAGACCGTTACGTCAACGTGAAACTGGCGCCCGACTACCTCAAGCAGGACTTCGCGCGCAGCACGCCGTACGAATACCTGTCGCGCGTCGCGCCGCTGAGCGAGGGCGAGCACGTGGTCGAGGCCATACTGGCCAAGCCGCGCGAATGCCAGCTCCTGCAGATCGATCGCGGCGAGCCCTGCCTGCTGATCCGCCGCCGCACGTGGTCGGGCGACCGTGTCGTCACGCTGGCCCGCCTGATCCATCCCGGCTCGCGCCACCGCCTGGAAGGCAAGTTCACCAAATGAATCGTCCCGATGTCCGTGTCTATCGCGCCGCCGACTATCCGCGCATGCCCTGGCGCAACGGCGGCGGCACCACCCAGGAAGTCGCCTGCAATCCCGGCGGCAGCTCCGCCGCGTTCGACTGGCGGCTGTCCATCGCGGATGTGGCCCAGGAAGGCGGATTTTCCGTGTTCTCGGGGTATCGGCGCATCATTACCGTGCTGGAAGGGCAAGGCATCCAGCTCACCGTGGACGGCCGCGAGCAGGCGCCGCTGGGGCCGCGCCAGGCATACGCGTTCTCCGGCGACGCGCCCGTGCACTGCCGCCTGGCGGGCGGCCCGATCCGGGATTTCAACCTGATCTACGCGCCGACGCGCTATCGCGCGCGGTTCCAATGGGCGGCAGGGGCCGGCGCCTGGGCCTTTCACTCCGACGCGCGCACGGTGCTGGTGCTGAATGCGGGCGAGGCCCTGTCGGTGCGCGTCAATGGCGCGGCGCATGCCATGGCGGGGCGGTACGACTGCCTGCACGCCGAAGGGCCGCAAGGCCTGTCCGAGTACCGCCTGGACGGCGCGGGCGCGCTGGACGCCTGCGTCATCGAACTCTCCCCCCTCGCGGACTGAACGCCCGCCGCGGCCGTCCGGGCCGCGGCATCCCCTCTTTTTATACGGGAAATCCCCTAGGGAAAAACAAGTCTTACTATCTTGTATATACAAGCATATGGGTCCTATGATTCGGCTATGCCCGGCGGATTTCCAGCATCCGCGGATGAACCGAACGAGGAGACTGCCATGAACCAAGCCACCCGCCACCGCGATGTCGTCATCCGCGCGCCGCGCGGCAACAAACTGAACGCCAAGAGCTGGCTGACCGAAGCCCCCTTGCGCATGCTGATGAACAATCTGGATCCGGACGTCGCGGAGAACCCCCAGGAACTGGTGGTGTACGGCGGCATCGGCCGCGCCGCGCGCAACTGGGAGTGCTACGACAAGATCGTCGAGACCCTCACGGCGTTGAACGAGGACGAAACCCTGCTGGTGCAGTCGGGCAAGCCCGTGGGCGTGTTCAAGACCCACGCCGACGCGCCGCGCGTGCTGATCGCCAACTCCAATCTGGTGCCCAACTGGGCCAACTGGGAACACTTCAACGAACTGGACGCCAAGGGCCTGGCGATGTACGGCCAGATGACCGCGGGTAGCTGGATCTACATCGGCAGCCAGGGCATCGTGCAAGGCACCTACGAAACCTTTGTCGAGGCGGGCCGCCAGCACTATGGCGGCGACCTCAAGGGCCGCTGGGTGCTGACCGCCGGCCTGGGCGGCATGGGCGGCGCGCAGCCGCTGGCGGCCACGATGGCCGGCGCTTCTTCCCTGAACGTCGAATGCCAGCAGAGCCGCATCGACTTCCGCCTGCGCACCCGCTATGTCGACGAGCAGGCCGCGGACCTGGACGACGCGCTCGCGCGCATCGCCCGGTACACGAAGGAAGGCCGCGCCGTCTCCATCGCGCTGTGCGCCAACGCGGCCGACATCCTGCCCGAGCTGGTGCGCCGCGGCGTCAGGCCGGACCTGGTCACCGACCAGACCAGCGCGCACGATCCCTTGAACGGCTACCTGCCTTCCGGCTGGACCTGGGAAGACTACCGCGCCCGCGCGCAGCGCGAGCCCGCGGCCGTGGTCAAGGCCGCCAAGCAATCCATGGCCGTCCATGTGCGGGCCATGCTGGCCTTCAAGCGCCAGGGCATTCCCACCTTCGACTACGGCAACAACATCCGCCAGATGGCCAAGGAAGAAGGCGTGGACGACGCATTCGATTTCCCAGGCTTCGTGCCCGCCTACATCCGCCCGCTGTTCTGCCGCGGCGTGGGGCCGTTCCGCTGGGCCGCGCTGTCGGGCGATCCGCAAGACATCTACAAGACGGACGCCAAGGTCAAGGAACTGATCCCCGATGACGCGCATCTGCACCACTGGCTGAGCATGGCGCGCGAGCGCATCAGTTTCCAGGGCCTGCCGGCGCGCATCTGCTGGGTGGGCCTGGGCGAACGCGCCAGGCTGGGCCTGGCCTTCAACGAGATGGTGCGCACGGGCGAGCTCTCGGCCCCCATCGTCATCGGCCGCGATCACCTGGATTCCGGCTCGGTCGCCAGTCCCAACCGCGAAACCGAATCCATGCGCGACGGTTCGGACGCCGTGTCCGACTGGCCGCTGCTCAATGCGCTGTTGAATACCGCCAGCGGCGCGACCTGGGTGTCGCTGCATCACGGCGGCGGCGTGGGCATGGGCTTCTCGCAGCACTCGGGCATGGTGATCGTGTGCGACGGCACGGACGAAGCCGCCGAACGCATCGCGCGCGTGCTCACCAACGATCCGGGCACGGGCGTCATGCGCCACGCGGACGCCGGCTACGACATCGCCATCGAATGCGCCAGGGAGCAGGGCCTGAACCTGCCGATGATCACGGGCGCGCGCTGAGCCGGCGCGTCTTCATTCCGCCAACCCGCGCGGGGCCGCGGCTGCCAGCCGGCCCCACGCCAATTTCGAGGCACTGCGATGGCTTTGGACAAAGAAGCAGGGTCCGCGCCGCTCATAGAGCGGCGTTCCATCGACCACATTCCGGAATCCGAGCGGCACGGCAAGCTCTACAGCCAGTTCACGCTGTGGATGGGCGCCAACCTGCAGATCACCGCCATCGTCACCGGCGCCCTCGCCGTGGTGCTGGGCGGCGACGTGTTCTGGTCGCTGATCGGCCTGTTCATCGGGCAGGTGCTGGGCGGCGCCGTGATGGCGCTGCACGCGGCGCAGGGCCCCAGGCTGGGCCTGCCGCAGATGATCTCCAGCCGCGTGCAGTTCGGCGTGTACGGCGCGGCGATTCCCATCGTGCTGGTCTGCCTGATGTACCTGGGCTTCACGGCCACGGGCACGGTGCTGTCGGGCCAGGCGCTGGGCCAGCTTTTCGGCGTCAGCGACACCGCCGGCATCCTGATCTTCGCGGCGGTCATCATCGTGGCCACCCTGTTCGGCTATCGGGTGATCCACATCATCGGCCGGGCGGCGACGGTGCTGGGCATCATCGCGTTCGTGTACCTGTTCAGCCGCGTGATCGCGGTGGGCGACGTCGCGCAGCTCCTGCAGATCCGGCATTTCAGTTGGAGCTCGTTCCTGCTGGCGGTATCGCTGGCGGCATCCTGGCAGATCGCCTATGGCCCTTACGTGGCCGACTACTCGCGCTACCTGCCCAGCGCGACGTCGCCGGTGAAGACGTTCCTGGCGGTGGGGCTGGGGTCGGTCGTCGGCGCGCAGATCGCGATGGTGCTGGGCGTGCTGGCCGCCGCGATGGCGGCCGGCCAGTTCGCCGGGCGCGAAGTGGCGTACATCGTCGGCCTGGGCGGAACGGGGACGATGGCGGCGCTGCTGTATTTCAGCATCGCATTCGGCAAGGTCACGATCTCCACGCTGAATTCCTACGGCAGCTTCATGTGCATCGCCACGGTCATCAGCGGCTTTCGCGGCTCGGTCGAGATCACGCGCTGGCAGCGCGCGGTGGCGGTGGTGCTGATCGTGGGCGTGGCGACCGCCGTGGCCCTGGTGGGCCAGCATTCGTTCCTGAACGCCTTCAAGTCCTTCATCCTGTTCCTGCTGGCGTTCTTCACGCCCTGGAGCGCGGTCAACCTGGTGGACTATTACTTTGTCAGCCGCGAGCGCTACGACGTGGCCGCGCTGTCGGATCCGGACGGACGCTATGGGCGCTGGAACCTGCCCGGCATCCTGGTCTACGCGTTCGGCGTACTGGTGCAGATGCCCTTCATCTCGACCAAGCTCTACACCGGGCCGATGGTGGAACGGCTGGGCGGCGTGGATATCTCGTGGATCATCGGGCTGGTCGTGCCCAGCGTGCTTTACTACCTGTTCGCCCGCCGCGACGCGCGGCCCGCGACGCACGAGCCGGCGCAGAAACCTGCCTGAAAACGAACGCATCATGCCGGAGAACCGGCCTAGGAGAAACAGAATGGATCTGCATTTGAAGCCCGGCCACCTGACGCTGTCCGACCTGCGGCGCGTGTACCAGCAGCCGGTGCGCCTGACGCTGGACGCCGAAGCCGCGGGCGCCATCGACGACAGCGTGGCGACGGTCGAACGCATCATTGCCGAGGGCCGCACGGTATACGGCATCAATACCGGGTTCGGCCTGCTGGCCTCGACGAAGATCGCGCGCGAAGACCTGGAGGCCCTGCAGACCTCGCTGGTGCGGTCGCATGCCGCCGGCGTGGGCGAGGCGCTGGACGACGCCATGGTCCGGCTGATCATGGTGCTGAAAATCAACAGCCTGGCGCGCGGCTATTCCGGCATCCGCCGCCGGGTGATCGACCACCTGATCGCGCTGGTGAACGCGGAGGTGTACCCGCATATTCCCTTGAAGGGTTCGGTCGGCGCATCGGGAGACCTGGCGCCCCTGGCGCACATGTCGCTGGTGCTGCTGGGAGAAAGCCGCGCCCGCTGCCGCGGCGAATGGCTGCCTGCCCAGGAGGCGCTGGCCCGGGCGGGGCTGGCGCCGCTCTCGCTGGCGGCCAAGGAAGGCCTGGCGCTGTTGAACGGCACGCAGGTTTCCACGGCATATGCCTTGCGCGGCCTGTTCGAGGCCGAAGACATGCTGGCGGCCGGCCTGGTGTGCGGCAGCCTCAGCGTCGAAGCCATGCTGGGATCGCGCGTTCCGTTCGATGCCCGCATCCATGCCGCGCGCGGCCAGCCCGGCCAGATCGCGGTGGCGGCGGTGTTCCGCGACCTGCTGGGGGACGATAGCGAGGTCGGCCATTCGCATGCGGATTGCGAGAAGGTGCAGGATCCCTATTCGCTGCGGTGCCAGCCCCAGGTGATGGGCGCCTGCCTGACGCAGATCCGCCACGTGGCGCAGGTGCTGCAGATCGAGTCGAATGCCGTGTCGGACAACCCGCTGGTGTTCGTGGAGCAGGGCGACGTGATCTCGGGCGGAAACTTCCACGCCGAGCCCGTGGCGCTGGCCGCCGACAACCTGGCGCTGGCGCTGGCCGAAATCGGCGCGTTGTCCGAAAGGCGCATCGCGTTGATGATGGACAAGCATATGTCCCAACTGCCGCCGTTCCTGGTCAGCCGGGGCGGCGTCAATTCGGGCTTCATGATCGCGCAGGTCACGGCCGCGGCGCTGGCGAGCGACAACAAGGCGCTGGCCCATCCCGCCAGCGTGGACAGCATGCCCACGTCCGCCAACCAGGAGGATCACGTCTCGATGGCCCCCAATGCCGGCAAGCGGCTGTGGGCCATGGCCGAGAACGTCCGCGACATCCTGGCGATCGAATGGCTGGGCGCCTGCCAGGGCCTGGACTTCCGCACAGGCCTGAAAACCTCGCCCCCGCTGGAGCAGGCGCGCCGCATCCTGCGCGAGCAGGTGCCGCACTACGAAGAGGACCGCTTCTTCGCGCCCGACATCGCGGCGGCCAGCGGCCTGATCGCCGCCCAGGCCTTGAACGGCCTGATGCCCGCGGGCCTGCTGCCCAGCCTTTGAGCCGGGCGGCGCGACGCACGCTTTGCAGGAGCAGCCATGAAACAGCTTTGGCGCAATTTCCACGCGGCCACGATGGCACAGGGCGCGTATTCCATCATCGAGCGCGCCGCCATCGTGACGCGCGGCGAGCGCATCGAATGGATAGGCGCGGAAGCGGACTTGCCGCCCGCGGAGGCCGAGGAGGAACACGACCTGCACGGCGCCTGGGTCACGCCCGGCCTGATCGATTGCCATACCCATCTGGTGTTCGGCGGCAACCGCAGCCGTGAATTCGAGCAGCGGCTGCAAGGCGTGGATTACGCGACGATCGCGGCGCAGGGCGGCGGCATCGCCAGCACGGTGCGCGCCACGCGCGCCGCGTCGGAGAACGAACTCTACGCCAGCGCGCGCAAGCGGGCCCTGCATTTGCTGCGCGACGGCGTCACCACGCTGGAAGTGAAGTCGGGCTATGGGCTGGATCTGCCCAACGAGCGCAAGATGCTGCGGGTGGCGAGGCGCCTGGGCCAGACTTTGCCTTTGACGGTGCGGGCCACCTGCTTGGCCGCGCACGCGCTGCCGCCGGAGTTCGCCGGACGCGCGGACGACTATATCGACGAGGTCGCGCGGCGCATGCTGCCGGTGCTGGCGGCGGAAGGCCTGGTCGACGCGGTCGACGCCTTCTGCGAGCACCTGGCGTTTTCGCCCGCGCAGGTCGAGCGGGTGTTCGAGGCCGCCCGGCACCTGGGCCTGCCGGTCAAGCTGCACGCCGAACAGCTATCCGCGCTGCATGGCGCCACGCTGGCGGCGCGCTACGGCGCGCTGTCGGCGGATCATCTGGAATACCTGACCGAAGACGATGTGCTGGCCATGGCGCGCGCCGGCACGGTGGCGGTGCTGCTGCCGGGCGCGTTCTACGCCCTGCGCGAGACCCAGTTTCCTCCCATCCACCTGTTGCGCCGGCATGGCGTGCCCATCGCGATTTCCAGCGATCTGAATCCGGGCACGTCGCCCGCTCTGTCGCTGCGGCTGATGCTGAGCATGGCCTGCACCCTGTTCCGGCTGACGCCCGAGGAGGCGCTGGCCGGCGCGACCTCGCATGCCGCGCGCGCCTTGGGGCTGCAGGCGACGCACGGCGAACTGGCGGCCGGCCGGGTGGCCGACTTCGTGGCATGGGAAATCGATCACCCGTCCGAACTGGCCTATTGGATAGGCGGAGACCTGCCCAAGCGCGTCATCCGGCACGCAAGGCAGGTGGGCGAGCCGCCACTGGACTGATCTCCAGGAGCTTCGGGCGGCGATCGCCCGCGCCCTGGGCGGGCAGCCGGAACGCGCTTACCGCGCTTTGCAGCCGCTGCGCCTGGGCCTCCAGCGACGAGGCGGCCGCCGCCGCTTCCTCGACCAACGCCGCGTTCTGCTGCGTCACCTGGTCCATTTGCGTCACGGCCGTATTCACCTGGTCGATGCCGGTCACCTGTTCATGCGACGCGCTGGCGATATCGTTGACCAGCACGGTCAGGTGTTCGATGGTCTGAAGAATCTCCTCCATCGTGCGTCCCGCCGCTTCCACCTGGGCCGATCCCGCTTGCACCGTGGCGCCGGAGGCCTCCAGCAATTGCTTGATTTCCTTGGCCGCGCCCGCGCTGCGTTGCGCCAGCGACCGGACTTCGGCCGCCACCACCGCAAAGCCCTTGCCTTCCTCGCCCGCGCGCGCGGCCTCGACCGCCGCGTTCAGCGCGAGAATGTTGGTCTGGAACGCAATGCCGTCGATGACGCCGACGATGTCTTCGATGCGGCCCGAGTCCTGCGCAATCGCGCGCATGGTGTGCACGGCCTGCTGCACTGCCTGGCCGCCGCGCTGGACCACCTCGCTGGCCGTGGCGGCGATGCGGTTGGCCTGGCGCGCGTTCTCGGCGTTGCTGGTCACGGTGGACAGCAGTTGCTCCATGCTGGCGGCGGTTTCTTCCAGCGAGGCCGCCTGCTGCTCGGTGCGGCTGGACAGATCCTGGTTGCCGGCCGCGATTTCGCTGGAGCCCGTGTTGATCTCGACGACGCCGTCGCGCACCGCGTGCACGGTGCGCACCAGGCTTTCCTGCATGTCCTGCAGGTAGGGGATGATCTGGCCGACGCAATTGCGGCCGAAATCAGGAATGGGCGTGGTCAGGTCGCCGCCGGCGATGCGCCCGAAATGGTTCTTGATGTCGTCCAGCGGCCGCTTGACGAAAAGCGCCACGTAGCGGTCGCCGAGCGCCAGCAGCAGCAGGCAGATGCCCAGCACGACGCCCATGCCGAGATAGGCGCGCTGGCGCTTGGCCGCGGCGTCCTGCAGCAACTGCGTTTCGCGCTCCTGGGCATAGGCCTCGTAGGCCTCCATGTTCTTGCCGAAGCTGCGGCTGGCCGTGACGACGGCGGTGGCCGCATGCTTGCGGGCCTGGGCGATGTCGCCGGCCTCCAGATGCCGCCGCTGCACCGAGATTCCGCCGTCGACCAGGGCGTCGAAACCGGCCTGCATGGGATCGAGAATGGCCGCCGGCGCGTTGCCTCTGGCTTTTTCCATGAAGAGGGCCTGCTGCTTCCTGGCCTCGTTCAGCGCGCCATCGATGCTGCGTCCTTCCTCGGCCGCCTCGGCGGCCTGCCCCAGGCCCGCGTATTCCAGTTGGCGCGACAGGCGCAGCCGCGCGCGCATGATCTGGTCGTTGACCCGGGACAGCGCGGACACTTCATGCAGCAGGTCGTTGCTGGCGGCGAGCGCCTGGCCGGCGCTCTGCAGTCCGTTGACGCTGATGGCCGACAGGCCGGCGAGCAGGACGCTGATCATGAGCAGGGTGCACAGGATCATGCGGCGGATCGTGATGTCTCTCAAAAACTGTCTCATGCTGTCGTTCCCGGATGCAGAGGAGGCTGCATCGACAACAACGGCGCGGCGCCAGCGATATTTAGGCGCCGGTTTCACAACTTACGAATATGTCGATTCGATGCAGAAATGCATCCAAACAACGCAATATTGTTGCGGTTTGGCGCTATTCCGGCGTGCTCGGGATCGACCGCGAGCACTGCTTAGGCGCGGGTTCGCGGTAGCGCAGCCGCGAGAAGCTGGCGATACAGGCCAGCGCGGCGCACAGGCCGCCCAGCCACAGCGCGGTGACGGCGCCGTCGGTGCTGGACACGTTGAAACAGGCGGCCACCAGGGCGGCGCCCGAGGCCTGTCCCAGCAGGCGCACGGTTCCTATCATGCCGCTGGCGCCGCCCGCCCGCGAAGCCGGCGCCGACATCATGATGGCGCGCAGATTGGGCGACTGGAAGAAACCGAATCCGGCGCCGCACACGGCCATGCGCCAGGCGATGTCCCACACGGGCGGGTCGGCCGGCATCAGCGCCAGCAGCGCCATGCCCAGGGCCATGAGCGCCAGGCCCACGCCGCCCAGCGCGCCCGCGGGGTAGTGGTCGGACAGGCGCCCCGCGATGGGCGCCATGAAGGCGACCACCACCGGCCACGGCGTGATCAGGAAGCCGGTTTCCACCTGGGTATAGCCCAGCGTGGCCTGCAGCAGGAAGGGCAGGGACACGAACGCCAGCGCCTGGGCCGCGAACGCGCAGATGGCGGTGGCCGCCGACAGCGCGAACAGGGGGCGCCGCAGCAGGTCGACGGCCAGGATCGGCGCGGGATGGCCCGCCTGCCGGCGGATCAGCAGGAACAGGCTGGCGGCGGCGACGCCCCACTCCAGCGCCACGCGCGGCAGGGGCGCGCTGTGGGCCAGCTCATTCGTGCCCAGCACGAACAGGCCCAGCGTCAAGGCGCACAGCGCGGCGGCCAGGCCGTCGAAGCCATGCGGCGCGCGGGTGGTTTCGGGCAGGCCGCGCAAGGCCAGCACCGCGCACAGGATGCCCACGGGCACGTTGACCAGGAACAGCCAATGCCAGGATCCCAGCAGCAGGATGGCCGAGGCCACGGTGGGGCCCGCCGCGAAGGACAGGCCCACCACCATGGCGTTCAGGCCCAGGCCGCGGCCCAGCAGGTGCGAAGGGTAGATGAAGCGCAGCAGCGCGCCGTTGACGCTCATGACGCCGGCCGCGCCCAGGCCCTGCAGAATGCGCGAGGCGACCAGGGCGGGCAGCGACGGCGCCAGGCCGCTGGTCAGCGACGACACGGTGTATATGGCCAGTCCCACGATGTATACACGCCGGTGGCCCAGGATCTCGCCCAGCGCCGCGGCGGGCAGCAGGCCCGCCACCATGGCCAACTGGTAGCCGCTGACGACCCAGATGGACGCCGCGTCGTTTGCCCCCAGGTCGCGCGCGATGGTGGGCAGCGCGGTGTTGGCGATGGCGGTGTCCAGGCTGGCCATGCACAGCGCCAGCATGACGGCCAGGAGCGCGCCCAGGCGTTCCGATGCCGGCAGGCCGACGCCGGCCGGATAAACGGTATGGTGGGAGAACTTCAACATGTGTCAGGCCGAGCCGTGAGGCGTCCGGGTTGCGGACCGGGGAGCGTGACCATCGATTCTAAGGCACGGGCGCGGGAGGCCTCGGCAAGGCGGGGAGGGCGCCTATCGCGCGCCGCGGGCGCGCAGCAGCTCGGCCAGCTCGCCGTAGCAGCGCCGGACCGCCGCGCGGGCCTGCTGTTCCGGCGCGCGCGCCATCAGGCAGATGCGCCGCGTGAGCCGCGGGCGCCGCATGGGCACGATGGACAGGCCGTCCTGGCGCTGGCCCTGCGTGTACAGGCGCGAGATCAGTCCCACGCGCAGGCCGGCGCGCACCAGGCTGTACAGCGTGTCGGTGTAGTTCAGGGTGTCGGTCGCGGCCAGGCCGGCGCCCTGCTGGCGCAGCGTGGACACGATCATTTCATAGGTGCTGCCGCGCGACAGCACGGCCAGCGGTTCCGTCGTCAGGTCCTGCCAGGTCAGCGCCTGGCGGCGCGAAAGACGGTGGCTGTCGGCCAGCACGGCCACCAGCTCGTCTTCGGCCACGAAGGCGGCGGCCAGGCCGGGCGTCAGGCCGAAGTCCAGGCCCAGGCCGATATCCAGCTCGCCGTTGCGCAGCGCGGCCATCAGTTCGTCATTGAGGTGGTCGCTGAGGATCAGCGCGATGTCCGGATGCCGCAGGCGCCACTGGGCCACCACGGGCGCGAGCAGGTGCATGGTGGACGGGATGCAGCCGATGCGCACTGTGGCGGCCTGGGTGTCCAGCAGGCGCCGCAGGTCTTCGGCGCCCTGGGTATAGCTGTTGAGCAGCCATTCGATCTGGGCGCGGGCGGCCTGGCCGGCCGGCGTCAGCCGCACGTGGTGGGTGCTGCGTTCGAACAGGGCCACGCCCATCAGCGCCTCCAGTTCGCGGATGGCGGCGGACAGGGCGGGCTGGCTCAGCGCCAGCGCCTGGGCGGCGCGGCTGAAACTGGCGTGGCGGGCCACTTCCTTGAAGCCGCGTAGCTGCCGTAGCGTGGGCTGCCGCGCCGGCGCGGGCGGGGAATCCTGCAGGGGGCGCTTGGTCATAGATTTACCTGATGAATCTATAAAAATATAACATTTCAGTTATTACCAGGACCTGAGTACGATGGCGCCGTAACCCTCCCTGCGCGCCTGTTCCGCGCGCGTATCCGCCCCGTTTCCGCCATGTTCAAACGCCTGTTCCTGTCCGTGTCCGCGCTGGCGGCCGCGCTGTGCATCGCCGCTCCGGCCGCCGCCGATGCCGGCTGGCCCGAGGCCAGGCCGCTGACCCTGATCGTGCCCTTCAGCCCGGGCGGCAACGTCGACACCACCGCCCGGCTGGTGGCGCAGAAACTGGCGGACCGGCTCGAGCAGTCCGTCATCGTGGACAACGTGGCGGGCGCCGGCGGGGTGCTGGGCGTAGCCAAGGCCGCGCACGCCAAGCCCGACGGCTACACGCTGGTGATGGGCTTCGACGGCCCGATCAGCGTGGCCCGGCTGATCAACTCCGCGGTGAAGTACGACGCCGAGACCGACCTGGCCCCGGTCGCCTTGGTGACCACCGCGCCCGTCGTGCTGCTGGCCCGTCCCGGCCTGCCCGCGCGGGACATGGGCGAGCTCATCGCGCTGGCGCGCGAAAAGCCCGATACGCTCACCTATGCCTCGTCGGGCGTGGGCACGGTGCTGCACCTGGCGATGGAAGTGATGCAGGACCAGGCCAAGGTCAAGCTGGTGCACGTGCCTTACCGCGGCGGCGCGCAGATCACCAACGACGTCATGGGCGGCCAGGTGGACCTGGGCCTGCTCGTGACCACCAGCGCCACGCCGCTGGTGCAGCAGAAAAAGCTGCACGCGCTGGGCGTGACTTCTGCGGCGCGCGTCGACACGCTGCCGGAGGTCCAGGCGTTCGCCGAGACGCCGGCGCTCAGGGGCTTCGAACTCAATACCTGGACGGGCGTGTTCGCGCCGGCGGGCACCGACCCGGCCGTGGTGCGGCGGCTGAACCGGGAACTGAACGCCGTGCTGAAGATGGAGGACGTGCAGAAGCGCCTGGCCGAAGGCGGCGCCATCGCCGGCCAGGGCTCGCCCCAGGATTTCGCCGAATTCCTGAAGAAGGAAAAGGCCCTGTACGGCCACATCGTGAAGAGCGCCGACATCCAGCAGGAATAAGCCCAAGGACGCCAACGCCATGAACAATCCCGCAAGCGGCCCCGTGCTGCCGGAAATCCAGGCCATCCAGGACGAAATGGTGGCGCTGCGCCGCCGCATCCACGCCAACCCCGAACTGGCCTACGAAGAGGTCGACACCGGCGACCTGGTGGCGCAGAAGCTGGCGGCATGGGGCTATGAGGTGCATCGCGGCCTGGGCGTGACCGGCGTGGTGGGCACCCTGCGGCTGGGCGACGGCACGCGCCGCCTGGGCCTGCGGGCCGACATGGACGCCCTGCCCATCCACGAGACCACCGGCCTGTCCTACGCCAGCCGGAACCCCGGCAAGATGCATGCCTGCGGGCACGACGGGCATACCGCCACCCTGCTGGCCGCCGCCCGCGCCCTGGCCGAGCGCGGCCGCTTCGACGGCACGCTGCACCTGATCTTCCAGCCGGCCGAGGAAGGCCACGGCGGCGCGCAGAAAATGATCGCCGACGGCCTGTTCGAGCGTTTCCCTTGCGACGCCGTCTACAGCTTCCACAACGAACCGGGCTATCCGGCGGGCCATTTCGGTTTCCGTTCCGGCGTGATGTACAGCTCGTCCGATACGGTGGTGCTGACGGTCAGCGGCGTGGGCGGCCACGGCGCCATGCCGCACGTGGCGGTGGACCCTGTGGTGGCCGCGGCCAGCATCGTGCTGGCCCTGCAGACCATCGTCTCGCGCGAGGTCGATCCCAACGACATGGCGGTGGTGACCATAGGCGCCATCCATGGGGGCGACGCGCCGAACGTGATTCCCAAGTCGGTGGAGCTGCGCCTGACGGTGCGCGCGCGCCGCCCTGAGACGCGCGCGCTGCTGCGCGAGCGCATTACCGCGATCGCCGCCGCCCAGGCGGCGGTGCACCGCGCCACTGTCGAAGTGGACTACCGCTGGCGCTACCCGCCCGTGGTCAACGACCGCGGCGCCACGCAGTTCGCGGCGGCCGTGGCGCGCGACTGGCTCGGCGACGGCCAGCTCATCCCCGACCTGGAACCCTTGCAGGCCAGCGACGACTTCGCCTTCATGCTGGAGGCCGTGCCCGGCAGCTATTTCATCGTCGGCAACGGCGAGGGCGAAGGCGGCTGCATGGTGCACAACCCCGATTACGACTTCAACGACGGCATCCTGCCGGTCACGGCCAGCTACTGGGTGACGCTGGCGGAAGCCTACCTGGCCGCCGGCGGCCGCTGATCCGCCGCCGTTGCCTCGCGACGCATGACTGTTTCCCAAGACCCCACCCCCGCCGGCGTGCCGGCGTTCGACGCCACCACCGGCTACTGGCAGGAGATCGTCGGCGCCGACGCGCTGTCCGTGCCGCTGGATCCTCCCTATGCGCGCGGTTATCCCGCGCGGCTGCCGGACGGCCGCTATCTGGTGCTGCCGCTGCGCGGCGTGCCCGGCGATCCCGGGCGCTGCGTGGCTTCGCTGATCGCCAACCATGCCGGCCTGGACGTGGTCGACGCGCTGGCGGGCTTCATGGCCGAGCGGGCGCGCGCCTTCGGCGCCGAGATGGTCGTGGGCCTGCCCACGCTGGGCCTGGCGTTCGCGCCGCTGGTGGCGCGCGGGCTGGGGTTCACGCGCTACGTGCCGTTCGGCTATTCGCGCAAGTATTGGTACGACGAGCGCCTGTCGGTGCCGGTGCGTTCGCTGACCACGCCGGACGCGGGCAAGCTGCTGTACGTGGACCCGAACCTCGCCGGCAGCCTGGCGGGCCGCCGGGTGCTGGTGGTGGACGATGCCGTCAGCACCGGGCAGACGATGGTGTCCGCGCTGGAGCTGCTGGCCCGCTGCGGCGCCGAGGTGGCGGGCATCGTCGTGGCCATGTGCCAGGGCGAACGCTGGCGCGCGCGCCTGGTGGACGGGCAGGGCGCGCCGATACCGGTGGCCTGCGCGTTCGAGTCCCCGCGCATGCGCCGGGTCCCGGGCGGTTGGGCGCCGGAGACCGCATAGCGGCAACGGCTACAGCGATTCGGGATCGCGGCGCAGCGAAAAACCCTGCGCTTCGTTCATCGCCAGGTAGCTGACGTTGCGCGACACCACCGGAGGCTTGTCGCCGGCGTGCAGCGCATGCACCTTGTCCAGCACCATCTTGTCGGCCAGCGTCATGCGGTCGATCATCCGCAGGTACTGCATCCAGCTTTCCACCAGGAACACCTCGCGCCAGATCCCTTCGCGTTCCAGGTCGCGGAACAACTGCCACTGCTGCGCGCCGTTGCGCAGCCGCAGCAGGCGCAGGGGGCGGGCCGCAAGAATCAGCGCGGAGAGCTTGTCCCGCTCGATCTGGTACTCCACGGCGACCAGCACGGCGCCATGCTGGGTATTGAAGCCCGCCGCGGCCAGCGCCGGTTCGGTGCTGTCGGCGCGCGCCAGGGATTGCGTGTCCACGTGTTCGGGCAGGCGCGAGCGGTACAGCAGCGCCACCGTGATGCCCAGCATGATGCCGGCGGCGGCCAGCGCGCCGGAGACGCCCATGGTCCCGGCGAAGTGGCCCCACATGAACGAGCCGGCCGCCAGGCCGCCGAAGATGGCCGTCTGGTACAGCGCCAGCGCGCGCGCCTTGACCCAGTCGGGCACCAGCATCTGGACGGTAGTGTTGTAGGTGGCCAGCACGCCGATCCAGCAGCTTCCGGCCAGGAGCAGCGCCGGAAACGCGACCCACAGCGTATCGGCCAGGCCCAGCGCCAGCAGGCAGGCGGCCAGCAGCCCGGCCGCGACGCTGACCAGGCCGCTGGCGCCCCAGGCCGCCTGCACCCGCCGCACCACGGCGCTGCCGAGGATGGCGCCCAGGCCCAGCGCGCCCAGCATATAGCCGTACAGCAGGGCGCTGCCGCCCTCGTTTTCGTGCGCCAGCAGCGGCAGCAGCGCCCAGAGCGCGCTGGCCGACAGTCCGAAGGCGAAGGACCGCAGCATCACGACGCGGGTCACGGTGGAATGCTGGGTGTAGCGCACGGCCGCCACCACGCCTTCGAAAATGCCTTCGGGCGGCAGCCGGCGCACGGGCAGGTCGCGCTTCCAGCGCCAGATCGCCCAGATCAGGCTGCCGTAGCAGAAGCAGTTCAGCAGGAACACCCAGGGCGCGCCCAGGGCGCCCAGCAGCAGGCCGCCGATGGCGGGCCCCACGGCGCGCGCCACGTTGAAGTTGACGCTGTTCAGCAGCACCGCGCTGCCGACGTGGGCGCGCGGCACCTGTTCGCCCACGGCGGCCTGCCAGGCGGGGGTGACGATGGCGCTGCCGATGGCGATGCAGAAGACGGACGCGATCAGCGTGATGGGGTGCAGCAGCCCGGCGAAGGCGAGCACGGTGATGAAGACGCCGCCGGCCAGCTCCAGCAGCATGCCGGTCAGCATGACCTTGCGTCTGTCGTAGTTGTCGGCCAGCACGCCGGTCAGGATGGACAGCGCCACCAGCGGAAAGGCGGCGGCCACCTGGATCATGGCGACCATCAGCGGGCTGCTCTGCTCCGTCGTGATGATCCAGGCCGCGGCGACCGACTGCGCCCAGGTGCCCAGGTTGGCGAACAGATTGGCGATCCAGATGATGCGGAACGCCGGGAACGAAAAGGGGGAAAGCGTGCTTACCTGCAGGACAGGCGTGGGGGGCGCCGGCGTGTCCGGGGGCAGGTCGTTCGTGGCCGAAACGGGTTGCAGCATGGGGAGGGGGCCGCGGCGTCCGACAGGCGCCGCGGCGGGCAGTCTGGGTCCGGTAATGGTACGCCCAAACAACCCCTGAACGGGGCCTCCCGGGGCCCCGTCCGCGCTACGGCCTGGCGGCCGCGGGCGGCGCCGGCGGGTAGGCCTGGTTCAGGTATTCCACGATCAGCGGAACCTGCTCGGCGGGAATGGGAGCGCCGTAGGTGCCGACCATTTTCTTGACCTCGGCATCCCAGAAGCCCAGCGGCATCGGCGGCTGCGAGGACACGTAGTCCACCGAATGGCACATCAGGCACAGCGCCGCGCTTTGTGCGCCGGGGCCGGAGCCGGGATGCAGCTTGGCGGTTTCCTGGGGAAGCGTGATTTCCAGGGCCTGGGCCGCGGGCGCCAGGCACGCAAGGGCCAGCGCAAGCGCGGGCGCGCAACGACGGAAGTGGCTGGTCATGGCGGGCTCCTCAGGCGGCGGTGACGCGCAGCGTCTCGACTACGTTGCGCATGTAGCCTGCCGGGTTCCAGAGCGGTTCCAGCGGCTGGGTGTCGCCCGCCATATTGGTGGCGCGCACCTTCAGCTCGTAGTCGCCGGCAGCCTGGGGGGTGAAGCCGGCATGCCATTCGCGGAAGGAATAGCGGCCCAGGTCCTGGCCCAGGGCGGCGGCATGCCAGGTCTTGCCTCCGTCGGAGGAGAACTGGACCTCGCGTATGCCCTTGCCGCCGTCGAACGCGATGCCGCGCACCTGCACGGGCTTGCCCCGGGCGACGCGGGCGCCTTCGGCCAGGCTGGTGATGAAGCTGCGCACGTTGTAGCGGCCGATGGGGCGGGTCTTTTCCGGCGCCTTGCCGGGCGGCGTACAGGCGCAATCGTTGTCGGGGATGCGATAGGCCTTCTGCATCCAGAAGCCGTCGAACTCCTTGTCCAGCACCTTGATGTCGGCCAGGTGCTTGACCCAATAGGTGCCGTAGTACCCGGGCACGACCAGGCGGACGGGATAGCCGTTGAGCATGGGCAGGTCGGTGCCGTTCATGGAGTAGGCCAGCATGACCTCGCCGTCCATCGCGTGGGCGGTGTCCAGCGCCTTGACGAATTCGGGGGTTCCGGGAAGCACCGGCCGGTCCATGCCCTCGAAGCTGATCTGCCGCGCGTCGGCGCGGATGCCGGCTTTTTCGAGAATGCGCTTCAGCGGAATGCCGACCCAGCGGGCGTTGCCCATGGCGCCGTTGCCCGATTGGCCGCCGCCCACCCGGGGGAGGAAGAAGCCTCGGCTGTTGCCCGAGCATTGCGTGACCGCCACCAGCTCCACCGGTTCGCCGAATTGCTGCTTCAGGTCGGACAGCGACAGTTCCAGCGGCTTGTCGACCAGCCCGCTGACCCGGATGCGATAGGTATTCAGGTCGATCGCGGTCGGGATATTGCCCAGGTGATAGCGCACGAAGAAAGCGTCATTGGGCGTGATGACGTTTTCGTTGAAGACCGCAAAGGGCGTTTCCAGTTGCGGCGGACGCGCGGTCTGCCGGATCATGGGGCGCTTTTGCGGGTACGCGACCAGCTCGCGTTCGCCGTTGGCGAAGGGCAGCGCGACGGTGGCCGGCGCCGCCAGGCTCGTCAGCGCGTGGCCGGCCAGCGTGCCGCTTGCGCCCAGGGTACAGGCCTGGCGCAGGAAGCGCCGGCGCCCATTCGTTTCGAATGCGCTCATCTTCGTGTCTCCTCGTTTTTATCGGGCGCCCTGCCGCGCGGCGCGTTGGGTGCGGACTATCTCTTTCGAGGCTACGCGCCGCCACCTGACAAATGCGTTAATGTCCGCGCTGGCCGTTCCAATTTCCGACTTTTCTGATTCGATGAGGCTGACTTTCAATCGGCGCGCGTTCGCCGCGCTGCTGGCCGTGACCGCCCTGGAAGCGCTGATCGCCACCCTGGGCGCGCCTTATCCCGTGCTGCGGGGATTCGTGGGCGACGTGGTGGCGGTAGGGTGGGCGTATCTGGCGTAGCGCAGCTTTATCCGGGCGGACGTGCTGCCGCTGGCGCTTGCGGCGCTGCTGACGGGGTACGCGGTGGAACTGGGCCAGTACCTGGCCCGGCATTTCGGCTGGCGGCTGGAGCAGCCGCTGCTCAGGATCGTGCTGGGCAGCGTGCCCGACTGGTGGGACGTGCTGGCCTACACCTTGGGATTCGGGCTGGTGCTGGCGCTGGCCGCCTGGCGGCGGCGGGGCGGCGCGCTGCGCGCCGCCTAGGCAGCAGGCGCGTGCAACGGGCGCGTGCAACGGGCGTGCGCGGATTCCGGCCCGAAGGAGGGCCGGGCGTTTCTCCGGAGGTTCAGCCTGCGTGGCAGACCGCGCCGTCATCGTGAGGATGCGAGGCGGGCGCAGCCGTGCGCAGCGGTTGCAGTCGCGCGTTGCGGAACGGCGCGAAGCACTCCGACCACGACTTGGGGAACAGGGAAGTGGCATGGCGCACCGCGTCGCGGCGGGCGTAATGGACCAGCAGTTGCTGGCCGATCGGGGCGTCTCCGAGGGGATGGCGGGTATTCATGGTATTTCCGTATTGCGTTGAAAGTGTATTCAGTGTACCAGCATCGCCCTCCCTATGCCAAGCCCGCCCTTAAGGCCGCAAGTGCTTGATCCGAAAAGGACCGTCCCTGTTTATCAACCCCTTTCTCCGGGATTGCCCTAGCAGTCCAAAATAGTAGACGGTATACAATGTTCAACATGCCCGGGCTGAGAGTGGCCTGGAATCCTCCCTACTGGACCTGGAGCGCGTCATGGCTGAACTGATGAACCGAGATGAATTCCGTACCGCGTTGGAAAACGCGATCAAGGGCAAGAGCGCCAATGCCTCGCCTTTTTCGATTGCCTGGGCCGAAGGCAAGCTCAGCCGCCAGCACCTGCAGCGCTGGGCCGAGAACCACTACCACTACGTGGGCCCCTTCGCCGACTACCTGGGCTACCTGTACGCCCGCACGCCCGACACCTACACCGAGGCCAAGGACTTCCTGCTGGCCAATATGTATGAAGAGGAAATCGGCGGCGACCGCCACACGGACCTGCTGATCCGTTTTGCCGAAGCCTGCGGCACCACGCGCGAACGGGTCGTGGACCCGGACAATATGTCGCCCACCACGCGCGCCCTGCAAAGCTGGTGTTACGCGGTGGCGATGCGCGAGGATCCCATCGTGGCCGTGGCCGGGCTGGTCGTCGGCCTGGAATCGCAGGTGCCCTCCATCTACCGCAAGCAGACGCCGACGCTGCGCGAGAAGTACGGCTTCACCGACGAGGAAGTTGAATTCTTCGATCTGCACATCGTGTCCGACGAAATCCACGGCGAACGCGGCTACCAGATCGTGCTGGAGCACGCCAACACGGTGGAACTGCAGCAGCGCTGCCTGAAGATCTGCGAGATCGGCGCCCAGATGCGGCTGCTGTACACCACGGCGCTCTACACCGACTACGTGCAGAACGACATCGCGCTGCCCGAGCTGGGCCTCGCCGCCTGATTCCCCTGCGCGCACCGTCCGGCGGATCCGCCGGGCGGCCTGCGCGAGGCTCCTTTTAGTGTCAACAGGCCCTAGAGAACCATGCCCACCGTTGTATTTCATAAAGGCGGCCAGACCTACACCGACGTGGTGAAGGAAAACACCAACCTGGTGGTGCGGGCCGGCATCAAGCAGTTTCCGTATCCGCATCTGCGCTACGAGTGCGGCATGGGCAAGTGCGCCAAGTGCGCCTGCCGCGTGCTGGCCGGGGCCGAGCACCTGCCCCCGGTGAACTGGAAGGAAAAAAAGCAGCTCGGCGACCGCGTCGACCAGGGCTACCGGCTGGCATGCCAGCTATGGCTCAGCAGCGATATCGAGCTGACCCAGGACGTGGAGGCATAGCGGCGATGGACCCGGTGTACGTCATCCTGACCACCAAGCCCGGCGTGTTCCGCACGGAAACCGGAGACGAGGTGGACATCATCGAAACCTACGACTACGTGTTCTACGGCCGCGCGCTGGCCGAATACCGCATCGCGCGCCTGCACGGGGAGACGAAGCTGATCGTTACCGAAGAAACCCCGCCGTACGTGGTGAACCGCGTGCCGTCCAAGTTCCTGGAGAAATTCGAGTCGGTGGAAGCCGCGCGCCGGGAACTTGCCCACCTCACGCGCTTCGGCAGCATGGAATCGTCCCTGACGCTGCGTCCGAACGCCGTCTCCGCAGAGCATTGAACACCATGGTCCAGATTACATTCATATCCAACGGCGGCAAGGTCGCGACGGCCCCCGAGAACAGCAACCTGCTGCGGGTGTCCCTCAAGGAAAAGGGCGGCATTCCGTTCAAGTGCGGGGGCGGCCTGTGCGGCACCTGCAAATGCCGCATCGAAGAGGGGCTGGAAAACACCGACGCCATCAAGCCCAAGGAGCGCAAGCATCTGCGTCCCGAGGATTTCGAGGCGGGCTACCGCATGGCCTGCCAGACCTTCGTGAACGGCGACGTCAAAGTGTCTTGGGTGGTCCAGAACGGCAAGGGCGTGGTGGTGGGCGCAGCCGCCGACCCCGTGCAGGCCGGCACCTGAAGGCCGCGGCCCGGGCCGCTCACGCCACGGAGGCGTGCTGGGCCTGCTGCGTCTCGGTATAGGCCTTGGCGGCGTTGTGCACGTGCTGGCTGGCCAGGAGCGCGGCCAGGTCGCCGTTGCCGGCGATGACGGCGTTCAGGATCTGCGAGTGCTCATCCCAATTCTGCTTGGCGCGGTGCATATTGCTGGGTGCGAACAGCAGCGCCGTGCGGTCCCGCAGCGAACGCATCAGGTCGGTCAGCACCACGTTGCCGCCGATCGTGGCCAGCATTTCGTGGAACTGCGAATTCAGGGCCAGGAACTTGTCGAGCTGCTCGCTGCGGGCGGCTTCCGTGCCTTCGCGCAGGAAGGCCTGCAGGCGCTCCACCGTCTTCTCGTCGCGGCGCTGCGCCGCGAGCTTGGCGTTCAGCCCTTCCAGGGTGGCGCGCACTTCGACCATGTCGTAGGCGACCGCGTCCGACAGCACCGACACCGACGCGCCGCGCCGGGGCTCGATGGTGACCAGCCCCTCGGCGGCCAGCGCGCGCAGCGCCTCGCGCACCGGGATGCGCGACACCCCCATTTCCTCGGACAGGCGTCCTTCGACCAGGCGGTCGCCGGGCGTGAATTCGCCGCTGAGGATGCGTTCGCGCAGCTTGTCGCGGATGACGGCAAACAACTGTGGGTGCTGCTCGCCGATCTTCAGCGAAGCGGAATGCTGCGTGGCTACAGCTTGCGGGCTGACGGGAGTCGTGGTCATGGCGAGCAGGTTTGGCGTAATGGATACAGTCTCCATTGTATTACCGGGTGTAGCAAAGTGCGGATGGGGGGAGCGTAAGGCATCAACCTCCCCAGAACGCCTTGGCCAGCACCCCCATCGCGCCCAGGGCGCATACCGCCAGCAGCACGCCGCGCACCGCGCGCGGCGGCAGCCGGTTGCGCAGCCGGTTGGAGACAGCGAAACCGGCCAGCAGGAAAGGCGCCAGGCTGAGCGCCAGCCCGGCGTGGTAACCCGTATACCGCTTGGCCAGCGCCAGCATGGCAAGCGAGAAGAGCGATCCCAGGAACAGCACCATGCCCAGCGTGGCGCGCAGGCGCGGCGGCGCCGCGTGCTGCATCACGATGGCGATGGGCGGCGCGCCCACCGAGGTCATGGTGCCCATGATGCCCGAGGCCACGCCCGCGCCGGAGACGCGTCCCGGCGTGGCGGAGAAGCGCAGGCCGGCCGCGCTGAGCGCGACGGCTACCAGGATCAGGCCGGCGAACAGCACGCCCAGCGCCTGCGGGGCGAAGCGCGTCATGGCGTAGATGGCGATCAGCGTGCCCACGGCGCGCCCGGCCAGCGCGTAGGACACGGCCGGCCAGTCGATGGCGGCGCGCTCGCGCAGCGCCGTCAGCAGGGAAATGAAGCCGCCCAGCGTCAGCAGCGGGCCGGGGGCCAACTGGGGAAAGAACATGGCGGCCACGGGCGCCGCGAACATGGCGAAGCCCACGCCTCCGACGCCCTGCGCGATCGCGGCGCCGAACACGACGACGGCCATGGTGGCGTATTGCAGCAGGTCGGGGTACGGCAGGGAGGGTGTCATGCCTGGCAGCTTGTTGATATGTATACGATAGTCTATCCAGGATTTGACTGAAGCGCCCAGTTTGAGTGGAAACCTAGGGTAAACCCCTGATTTTTTGGCGTTATTCAAGGAGTTTTAAGAATTATCGCTTTCCCTAGGCCCTGCATATTTTGATTGGTATAGCTTAAAACGAAATATAGTATACCGACTGTGGCGATCCGACAGCCACGGCATACAAGGGGAATCCGCATGCAATCGGACGTAGTACTCAACGCTGCTCATTGGGTGTACCTAATCAGCGTGGCCGCCATCATCCTGACGATGATCCTGCGCGCCAATGTGGTGGTGCCGTCGGTGATCGGCACTTTCCTGGTGGTGTTCGCCATCACCGGCAGCCCGATCAGCGCGCTGATAGGCATCTTCTCGGCCAGTTTCGTGGCCGCCAAGGAGCTGTTCAATATCTTTCTGGTGATCACGTTCATGACGGCGCTGCTGAATGCGCTCAAGACGCTGCAGGCCGATGTGCGCATGGTGCAGCCCTTTCGCCGCGTCATGCGGGGCGGGCACTCTTCCTTCGCGATCATCGCCCTCTGTACCTATGTGATCTCCCTGTTCTTCTGGCCCACGCCGGCGGTGCCGCTGGTTTCCGCCATCCTGCTGCCCGCGGCCATCGCGGCCGGCCTGCCGCCCCTGGCGGGCGCCATGGCCATCGCCATCGCCGGCCAGGGCATGGCCCTGTCTTCGGACTACGTGATCGGCGTCGCGCCCAGCATCAGCGCCAAGGCGGCGGGGGCGGCGGTCAGCGCCGCCGTGGTGGCCGACCGCGCCCTGGTCCTGTCGGTGATCACCGGCGCCGTGGCGCTGGTGGCCGCCTACCTGCTGGTCCGCAAGCACATCGTGTCCGCCGACCCGGCGTTGCTGTCCGCCTGGCAGGCGCGGGCGCAGGACGGCAGCCTGGCGCGCATCGAGCATTCCGGCTCCTTCGACAAGGCGGAACTGGCCCGCGGCACCATGGGCGCCGATCCGGCGCTGCCGCGCGAGCCCGAACTGGGCGAAGAGGAGCGCCGCCGGGTGCGCTGGTCCAAGACCTTCGCCGTCGTGACGCCGCTGGCCTTCCTGGGCGTGATCGCAGTGATGGTGCTGCCGCGCCTGTTCCCGTCGCTGCCCGCGCTGCGCGGCGGCGACGCGGCGGCCCTGGTGGGCGGCGTGGCTTTCGTCGTGATGATGCTGGTCACCCTGGCCGCGGAAGGGCCGCGCAAGATGCTGGACGTGTGCCCGGAGCATGTCACCGACGGCTTCGTGTTCGCCTTCAAGGCCATGGGCTCGGTGCTGCCCATTGCCGGCTTCTTCTTCGTCGGCGCCAACGAGACTGCCGCGCAGATCCTGGGCGTGCCCCAGGCGCAGGCGCCGGGACTGCTGTTCGAGGTGATCTCGGCCGGCCAGCACCTGATCCCCGAGAACCATTTCCTGGTGGCCTTCGGCGTGCTGCTGGTCGGCATGATCACCGGCATCGACGGGTCGGGTTTCGCCGGCCTGCCGCTGACCGGCACCCTGTCCGGCGCGCTGGGCCCGGTGGTGGGCGTGGACCCGGCGACGCTGGCGGCGGTGGGACAGATGGGGGCGGTCTGGACGGGCGGCGGCACGCTGATCGCCTGGTCCTCGCTGATCGCGGTGGCGGGCTTTGCGCGGGTGAACGTGCTGTCGCTGGTGCGGGCCCTGCTGTTGCCGGTGCTGCTGGCGTTGTTCATATCCACGATCTGCGCCGTGCTGATCTGGAGTTGATCCGGCCTTGGCCCCGCCCAGGGTCCCTGCGGGGGCCCTTTTTTCTTGGACTTGGCCGGTCCGCCGACCAGGGGTTTTCACGTATCGCCCCATATTGATTAAAGTATACAATGTTCATAAATCCCTCAGCCGCCCACCCGGCATAGCCAAAGGAAGCGCTCCCGTGGACGATCTCTCGCAGCAAACATTCCTCAACCACATCGGCGGCAACTGGATCTCCAGCGCCACCGGCAAGGCCGCGCCCAACGTCAATCCGGCCGATACCGCCGACATCGTGGGGCGCTTCCAGGTATCGGACGCCGGCGACGCGCGCCAGGCCGTGGAGGCGGCGCAAGCCGCCTTTGCCGGCTGGCGCGACACCCCGATTTCCAAGCGCGCCGCCATCCTGTTCCGGGCGGCCCAATACCTGGAAGACCGCGCCGGCGACATCGCGCGCGAACTGACCCGGGAGGAGGGCAAGAGCCTGGGCCTGGCCAAGGACGAAGTGCTGCGTTCCGCGCAGACCATCCGGTTCTACGCCGTGGAAGGGCAGTCCTACTCCGGCGAGACCTATCCCAACGACGATCCGGACATGGTGGTCTACAGCCAGCGCGAGCCGCTGGGCGTGGTGACGGTGATCTCGCCGTGGAATTTCCCCATCTCCATTCCCGCCCGCAAGATCGCGCCGGCGCTGATCGCCGGCAACACCGTGGTGTTCAAGCCTTCCTCCGACGCGCCCCTGTCCGGCTACCGGCTGGCCGAAGCCTTCGTCGACGCGGGCCTGCCCGCCGGCGTCCTCAATTTCCTGACCGGGCCGGCCGGCGCCGTGGGCGAAGCCATTACCGGCGCGCCGGAGGTCCGCGCGATTTCCTTCACCGGATCCACCGCGGCGGGCGAGCAGATCCACCGCACGGCCGGGCTGACCACGCGCACGCAGATGGAACTGGGCGGCAAGAACCCGCTGATCGTGCTGGCGGACGCCGACCTGGACCGGGCCGTGGACCTGGCCGTGAAGGGCGGCTTCTCGCTCAGCGGCCAGGCTTGCACCGGCACCAGCCGCGTGCTGGTGGACAAGCGCGTCATGCAGGACTTCACCGGCAGGCTGCTGGCCCGGATGAAGGCGCTGACCATCGGCAACGGCCTGGACGGCAACTTCGACCTGGGTCCGCTGGCCACCGCCAAGCAGTTGGACAACGTGCTGGGCTACGTGGCCCTGGGCAAGCAGGAGGCCACCCATCTGTACGGCGGCGACCGCCTGACGGGCAAGGGATTCGACCGCGGCTACTTCGTGTCGCCCGCGCTGTTCACCGGCGTGACCCAGCAGATGCGCATCGCGCGGGAAGAGATCTTCGGCCCGGTGATCGCGCTGATCGAGGTCGACGGCTACGAAGACGCCATCGCCAAGGCCAACGACACGAAGTACGGCCTGGCGGCCGCGATCGCCACCACCGACGCGCGCTATGCGCACCGCTTCGCCCGCGACATCCAGGCGGGCACGGTGAAGATCAACCGGACCACCACCGGCAACCTGATCAACGCGCCGTTCGGCGGGCTCAAGCATTCCAGCACGTCCACCTTCCGCGAATCGGGACGCGCGGGGCTGGAGTTCTATACCCAGATCAAGACCGTCTACCGCGCCGGCTGAGGCCGCGCGGTCCCGTACATCCCAACCGCTAGAGGATATCGATATGAAGCAGGTCTACCGCCTGGAACTTGAAGAAGCGCGCGTCATGGTCCGCGCCGCCATCGCCAAATCGGAAGAGATCGGCGTGCTGGAATCCATTTGCATCGTGGACGACGGCGGCTATCCCATCGCGCTGGAGCGCATGGACGGCGCGCGCATCACCGGCCCGCAGATCGCCTGGAACAAGGCGTTCACGGCGGCCGGGCACAAGCGCTCCACGCATCTGTTCAATACGCCGCCCAACGGACCGGCGCTGCCGGGCAACGAGGCCTTCGGCATCCAGTGGAGCTTCGACGGCAAGTTCGCGGTGTTCGTCGGCGGCTTTCCCATCGTCGTCAACGGCGAGGTGATCGGCGGCGTGGGCCTGAGCGGCGGCAACGGCGAGCAGGACACCAAGGCCGGCCTGGCCGCGCTGGCGGCGCTGGCCGCGCTGCTGGAGCCGCGCGGCATGAAGGTGCTGGTCGAGGCGGACATCAAGAAATAGGCGAGGCCGGCCATGGCATACCGCGTGCATATCCTGGAAACGGACGAGGCGTTCCACGTCGAAGAGGGCGAATCCGTGCTGCAGGCCGCCGAACGCTCGGCGGTGAAGCTGCCGCACGAGTGCACCTTCGGAGGCTGCGGCACCTGCCGCATCAAGCTGGAGTCCGGCGCCGTCGAATACGAAGAATTCCCGATGGCGCTGACGCCGGAAGAGGCGGCCGAGGGCTACGCGCTGGCCTGCCAGGCCCGGCCGCTGGGAGACCTGTGCATCAGCGTGCCCAGCAGCCGGCAGTCCTTCCCGGAGCCGCGCCGCCTGCCGGCCACCGTGCATCGCCTCGAACGGTATTGCGACGACGTGATCCACCTGACGCTGGCGCTGCCCGAGCCGGGCCTGGACTACGTGCCGGGCCAATACATGAACGTGGTGCTGCCCGACGGCGAGACGCGCAGCTTCTCCATGGCTTCCGCGCCGGCGGGGAACCTGGTGGACTTCCACGTGCGCCGCATCCCGGGAGGCCGCTACACCGACCACTGGCTGGGGCAGGCGCAAGCCGGCGCGCCCATCGAGATCGAGGCGCCGCTGGGGGTGTTCAGCTATCACGAGGAAGACTGGCGGCCGCTCATCATGATGGCCACGGGCACCGGCATCGCGCCGATCAAGGCCATCCTGGAGTCGTTGCTGGACAACGAGGACTGCCCGCCCGTCACGCTGTACTGGGGCATGCGCACCGAAGCCGACCTGTACCTGCGCGACGTGATGGAAAGCTGGGCGGGGCGCCTCTACGAGTTCAATTTCGTGCCGGTGCTGTCGCGCGCCGGGGCGGACTGGCAGGGGCGGCGCGGCCATGTGCAGCAGGCCGTCATGGAAGACCACGATGACCTGTCCGAGCACGCCATCTATCTTTGCGGCGCGCCGGAGATGATCCAGGAGGCCAAGCACCTGCTGGCCACGCGCGGCGCCAGCCTGGACCACATGTACGCCGACAGCTTCACCTTCCAGCACGCGCTGGCCGCCGCCGGCTGAACGGCCAGGACGCTAGCGGAACACCAGCACCGGCAGGCGGGTGTGCGCCAGCACGCGCTGGGTCTCGCTGCCCAGCAGGAATCCCGTCATGCCGTGCCGGCCGTGCGAACCCATGATGATCAGGTCGCAGTGCTGGCTTTGCGCGGTTTCGACGATGGCTTCGTGGGGATGGTCGTTGACCGTGACGATGGCGTTGCAGGGTACCAGCGCATGGCGGGCCTCCGCTTCCAGGCCGTCCAGGTACGCCTGGGCGTTCTTGCGCGCCTGGTCGGTGTGCTGCGTCTGCGTGGTGCCCAGCATTTCGGCCTGATAGATCAGCAGATGATCTTCCGGGATGGCGCGGAGGATGGTGACCGTGGCTCCCATTTCCTTGGCGAAAACAAGAGCGCGCTTGAAAGCCGATTCGGACAGGAGCGAACCGTCCACGGCGATGAGCAAGTGCTTGTACATGCTGCCTCTCCTTTGGGAAAAGGAATCCGGAACAGCGGCGGGACCAGTATAGGTCCGCCGCCGCACGCAATCCAGTCCCGCATAAGGACGAGGGCAGGGACGCGTTTCAGGCGATCCTGCGCAGCGGAGCGGCGCGCGGCGCCAGCCCCTGGGGCAGCGCGTCGATCAGGCTGCGGGTATAGGGGTGGCGGGCCTCGCGCCAGAGGGTGGCGTTGGGTCCTTCTTCCACGATGCGCCCCGCGTTCATGACCAGCACCCGGTCCGCCACGTAGTGCACCACCGACAGGTCATGGGAGATGAACAGGTACGACAGGTGGAATTCGTTCTTCAGGTCGACCAGCAGGTTCAGGATCTGCGCCTGCACGGACACGTCCAGCGCCGACACGGGCTCGTCGCAGATCACGAGCGCCGGGCGCAGCACCAGCGCCCGCGCGATGCCGATGCGCTGGCGCTGCCCGCCCGAGAATTCGCTGGGATAGCGCGCCAGCGCCTGCCTGGGCAGGCCCACCGCGTCCAGGATGCGGGCGATGCGGCGGCGGCGTTCGTCGCGGTCCGCCACGCGGTGGATCAGCAGCGCCGCCTCGAGGATGTCGTTCACCGTATGGCGGGGATTGAGCGAGGCGTACGGATCCTGGAAGATCATCTGTACGCTCTGCCGGTAGGCGGCAAGGCGGCGGGCGTCCAGCCGGGCGGTGTCCTCGCCTCGCAGCAGGATGCGTCCCGATGCCGGCGCCAGCAGGCGCACCAGGGTGCGCGACAGGGTGGATTTGCCGCAGCCGGATTCGCCGACCAGCCCCACGGTCTCGCCCGGCGCGATCTCGAACGATACGCCGTCCACCGCCGGGACGGTGCCGCGGGCGGTCTGGTAGTGCACGCGCAGGTCCTGCACCTGCAGCAGGGGCGCGCCGGCGGACGGCGCGGGATCGTTGGCCGCGGCGGGCGGGCGCGGGGGCGTGACCAGCTCGAACACCGGGCTTCCGCCGGCCGGGTCCGGCCGCGTGCGTACTTCGGGCAGGCGCAGTGTGCGGTAGTGCGTGGCGTCGTCCAGGCGCAGCGACGCGCCCAGCAGCCCGCGGGTGTAGGGGTGCTGCGGCTGGCGCAGCAGCGCCGGCGTCCGGCCTTCCTCCACCTTTTCGCCGCCCACCATTACCGCCACGCGGTCCGCCCATTCGCCGACCACGGCCAGGTCGTGGGTGATCAGCAGCAGGCCCATGCCCAGTTCGGCGCGCAGGTCGTCCAGCAGTTTCAGGATCTGCGCCTGCACGGTGACGTCCAGCGCGGTGGTGGGTTCGTCCGCCACCAGCAGCGCGGGCTGGCAGGCGATGGCGGCGGCGATCATGGCGCGCTGGCGCTGTCCGCCGGACAGACGGTGCGGGTAGTCGTCCACGCGCCGCTGCGGCTCGGGCACGCGCACCAGGTCCAGCAGTTCGATGGCGCGCGCGCGGGCGCCGCGGGCGGAGGCGCCGCGGTGCAGGCGCAACGCCTCGCCGATCTGGTCGCCCAGCGTCAGGACCGGGTTCAGGCTGGTCATCGGTTCCTGGAAAATCATGGCGATGCGGTCGCCGCGCAGGGCGCAGCGCCGGCGCTCCGGCAGCGCCAGCAGGTCCCGGCCTTCGAACAGGATGCGGCCCTCGACCCGGGCGCGGCGCGGCAGCAGGCCCATCAGGGCGAGCGCGGTGGTGGACTTGCCGCAGCCGGACTCGCCCACCAGCGCCAGGGTTTCCCCGGCGCGGATCTGCAGGTCCAGGCCGCGCACGGCCTGCTGGCCGGGGAAGGCCACGTTCAACCCCTGGATATCGATCAGCGTGCTCATAGGTTCTTGCGTCGGTGGGTCAGGGCCTGTTCGCGCCCAGGGAGCCTTGCGCGGGCGCCGGGGCCGCGATGCGCCCGCGGCGCAGTTTCGGATTGAGCGCGTCGTTGACGGCGTCGCTCAGCAGATTCAGGGCCAGGACGGTGGCCATGATGGTCAGTCCGGGCAGGGCGGTCATGTACCAGGCGGTGCGCAGCGCTTCGCGCCCCGCGCCGACCATGCTGCCCCAACTGACCACGTTGGGATCGCCCAGGCCCAGGAAGGACAGGCCGGCCTCGGACAGGATGGCCTGGGCCACCATGACGGCGGCGGTCACGATGATGGGCGGCAGCGCATTGGGCAGGATTTCGCGGAAGATAATGCGGGCGTGGCCCGCGCCCAGCGTCTGGGCGGCGCGCACGAATTCGCGCTCGCGCAGCGAGATGAATTCCCCCCGCGTGAGCCGCGCGATTCCCGTCCACGACGTGATGCCCAGCGCCAGGATGATGGTGGACAGCGACGGCCCCATGATCGCCACCAGCACGATGGCGAGCAGGAACGACGGCACCGTCTGGAACAGTTCGGTGATGCGCATCAGCACGGCGTCCACGCGCGGCCCCGCGTAGCCGGAGAACGCGCCCACCAGCAGTCCGATGGCCAGCGCGATGGCGGCGGACGCGCCGCCCACCAGCAGGGACACGCGCGCGCCGTGGAACAGGCCGGCCAGGATGTTGCGGCCCATCAGGTCGGTGCCCGCCGGAAACTCGGCGTCCTCGCCCGGCCAGGTGAAGGGGGCGCCCGCCATTTCCAGCGGGTCGTCGGGGAACAGCCAGGGCGCGCTGGCGGCCGCGGCCAGCACCAGCAGCAGGATGGACGCGCCCACGGCGGCCGAGGGCGCGCGCAACAGGCGCAATGAGGCGCGCAACAGTCCGTTCATGCTTTTCTCACCCGGGGATCGAGCAGGCCGTAGCAGGCGTCCACGGCAATATTCATCAAGGCGACCAGCGCCGCGCTCATCAGCAGGATGCCCAGCAGCAGGTTGACGTCGCGGCTGGCGATCGCCTCGAACGAGAGCTGGCCCAGTCCCGGCCAGGCGAACACCGTCTCCACCACGATGCTGCCGCCCAGCAGCGCGCTGCTTTGCAGGCCGAGCATGGTGACCACGGGCAGGATCGCGTTCTTCAGCGCATGGCGCCAGATCACGCGCGCTTCGCTATTGCCGCGGGCCCGCGCGGTGCGGATGTAGTCTTCCTGCAGCGTCTCGATCATCGACGCGCGGGACAGCCGGGCGTAGATGGCGATGTAGTAGATCGCCACGGTCGCCGCAGGCAGCGCCAGGTGGCGCGCGTAGTCCAGCCACAAGGCCCAGCCCTGGTAGGCCGCGCCCACGTCGCGGATGCCGCCCACCGGCAGCCATTCGAGGTGCACGCCGAACCCCACGATCAGCATCAGCGCGGTCCAGAACATGGGGGCGGAATAGCCCGCCGTGGCCAGCGCCGACAGCAGCGTATCCAGCAAGCCGTGCGGCCGCCGGGCGGCCTGCACGCCCAGCAGCACGCCCAGCGCCACCGACAGCGCAAGTCCGGTGCCGATGAGCGCCAGGGTGGCCGGCAGCCGGCCGAAGATCAGGTCGGCCACCGGCTCGCCATAGCGGAACGAATAGCCCAGGTCCAGCGACAGCAGGCTTTTCAGGTAATAGCCAAGTTGCGACAGGACGCCCTGGTCCAGGCCGTAGGCCCGCCGTAGCTGCGCCACGTGTTCGGGCGTGATGCCGCTGTTCTCCGAGGCGATCACGTCCACCAGATCGCCCGGGACCAGCTTGAGCAGGAAGAAATTGGCCACGGCCGTCACGCCCACCACAAAGAGGATCTGCAGCAGGTAGCGGGCCGGGCGGGGCAGGCGCAGGGGCATGGCGCGGCTTCCCACGGGATCAGGCCTTGCCCAGCCAGACGTTGGCGAAGTTGCTGCGCGAATGCGAGGACGCGTCGGTCACGTTGCGCACCTGCTTGTCCCATACGCCGAACCAGCGGAACTCGAACAGGCCGATCAAGGGCAGGTCGCGCTGCGCCAGCCGCTGCACCTCGTTGTAGTGCTCGATCCGTTTTTGCGGATCGGTTTCGACCTGCGCCGCCTCGATCGCGCGGTCCATGTCCGGGTTGTTGTACCCCGACACGTTGTACCAGGGCGTGCCCTTGGCTTCCGCCTTGCTCCAGTAGCGCGTCTCCACGCCCAACTGCGGGTCGATCAGCACCGTGCCCCAGGAACTGATGAGCTGGAAGTTGTAATCGGTGAACACGTTGCGCGTCCATGTGGCCAGGTCCAGCCCGCGCAGCGTGACGTCGATGCCGATCTTGCGCAGCGCCTGGCGCACGAATTCGCCCGTGCGGCGGTAGTCGTCGCCGAAAGGGATGTAGTCGTGGTTCAGCGCAAAGCGCCAGCCGTCGGCGCGGCGGGGATAGCCGGCCTCGTCCAGCAGTTTCTCGGCCAGCGCCGGATCGTACGGGTATTGCTGCACGTCGGGGTTGTGATAGGGCTTCACCAGCGACGGCACCGGACTCACGAAGGGTTCCGCGTAGCCGTTCCACACGGTCTTGACCAGCACCTGCTTGTTGACCGCATGGGCGATGGCCTGGCGCACCTTGAGGTTGGACAGGATGGGGTCGCGAAGATTGGCCTCCAGCCATAGCCAGGCCGCGAAGCCGTTGTAGCCCGAGGTGTCCACCGCCAGCTTGGGCAGCCTGGACAGGCGCGTGGCGTCGGTGAACGCCACGGGATTGCGCTCGCCATAGGCCACGCCGCCCGTCTCCAGCGCCGTGGCGCGGCCGGACACGTCGGGGATGATCTTCCAGACGATGCGGTCCAGGTAGGGGCGTTCGGGCTGCCAGTATTTCTCGTTGCGCTCCAGCACGATGTAGTTGCCCCGGTTCCATTCCTTGAACACGAATGGCCCGGTGCCGATGGGTTTGTTGTTGTAGGGGTTGTTCTGGATGTCGGTGTTTTCGAACAGATGGCGCGGCAGGATGGGCGCGCCCAGCGAGTCGATCGCGTTCAGCGCCACCGGCGTCGGCTGGGACAGGTGCAGCACGACGGTGTGCTCGTCGGGAGTCTCGACTTTCTCCAGGTACTGGAACACCCGGCGCGCGCTGGGCGCGTGCTTCAGCCACACTTCTTCGGCGGACCATTTGACGTCGGCCGCGGTGAAGGGCTTGCCGTCGTGCCACAGCACGCCCTGGCGCAGTTTGAACGTGATGGTCTTGCCGTCTTCCGATACGGTCCAGCTTTCCGCCAGCATCGGGCGCGGCTTCAGGTCGGGGCCGTACTCCACCAGACCGTCGAAGATCTTGCTGACCACCGCGCCCGTGGGCGTGGACGAGTTCAGGTAGAAGGCGAGCGTGGGCGGCTCGGGATGGACCACCGCATTGAGCACGCCGCCGCGCACCGCGCCGTCCAGCGTGTTGGGCAGGCTGCTGGTGTCGGCGCGCGCCGGCGCGAGGATCACGTTGGGGAAGAGCGCGCCGGCGCCCATCAGCGCGCCGGCCGCCATGAGCCAGCGGCGCAAGGGGTTGGCGGGCGAGCCGGGCTCGTCCGAATCGGGAGGAAGAGGCTGCGTCATGTAAGCGTCCTTCTGTCGGGAAGTCGGGGTATGGGGTTGGGGTCGGTCAGGCCGCCAGGCTGGCCAGGGCGGGCAGGTCGGCGGGGTCGCGGCGCACCAGCGTGGCCAGCAACTCGCGGCGCCAGGCGTCGTACAGCGCGACGTGGTTGCGCGTGTCCAGCCCGGTGGCGTTGCGGTTAAGGTCCCACGAGTCGCGCAGATAGGGGGCGAGGATGCGCTGGGCGTCCTCGTCGGCCTGGATCAGGCTGTCGATCCAGTCTTCGCGTTCGGCCGGTTCGGCGCGCTCCAGCTTGCCGAGCCACCACTGCGTGATGCGTATGCGATGCGCCTCTTCATCGGGCAGGATGCGGTTCTCGCCGAATTCCTTGTGGCCGAAGTCCAGGACCTGGGCGGTGCGCCGGTTCACGAACAGGCGCGCCAGGATGTAGTGTTCGTAGTGGAACTGCCAGGCCAGGAAGTTCTGCCAACTGCGCAATGCGAAGCCGCCTATCAGGTCCCACGCTTCCTGCACGCCTTGTTCGACCTGCGGCAAGGGGTCGGCACCCAGCAGCGCCGCGGCGCGGGCGAGCGAGAATTCCGCATGCGCGGCATCGTCGCCGAGCTGGCGCGCCAGGGCGAACTGGAATGCGGTGTCGTCCTCGAAGAGGCCGGCGATGGCGTGCGCCGCGACCTGGGCGATGAACAGATCGTGCACGGTGTTCCAGACGGCATAACGGCCGGCGGCGCGGCGTTCGCCGGCATCCGCCACGTCGCGCGGCGCTTCCTGCCGCGCGGCCGGGATGTGCGGGGCGACGGCGATCCGGATGTCGTCGAACAGCCGGGTCTCCAACGCGCCGTCGTAGTTCAGGGAAAGCGGCAGATTCAGTTCTGGCATGGCGGAGGCGATTGTCTGGCGAAGCCTGCGGACATCTGGCCGTGGGCCCGCCATGTGCGGAAAGCCACGACTCTAAGCAAGCGGGCGGGCGCCGCACAAACATTCTTTGGTGATTTCGATATGCGCGGCGCCGTCTGCAAACCGAAGCGCGTGCAGGACGGCGGCGCATATACCGATACCAAATATCCCCATGCGAAATCGGTTCTTCCACGGGCCGCCGCGGCGCCGTAGGCTGCATGCTTTCCCCCAACTGCAGGGCGATACATGCCGCAAGCATCAAGCACCTATCCCGCCCCGGAACTCGACGAGGCGCCGCGGGTCGTCCCCGCCGCCAGGATAGAAAGCGACGTCCAGGCCATCGAGACCGCGCACGCGCTGGCCGTCGATTTTGCCCGAGGCGCGGCCGCGCGCGACCAGGACCGCAGCCTGCCGTGGCGCGAGATCGAACGCTATTCGGCCAGCGGGCTGGGCGGCATCACCGTGCCCCGCGAGTTCGGCGGAGCGCAGGTTTCGCATGCGACGCTGGCCGAAGTGTTCTGCATCATCAGCGAGGCGGATCCCTCGCTGGGCCAGATCCCGCAGAATCATTTCGGCGCGCTCAACCTGCTGCGCCTGACCGGCACGCCGGCGCAGCAGCGGCGTTATTACGAGGGTGTGCTGGCGGGCCGTCGCCTGGGCAATGCCGGGCCGGAGCGGCACACGCGCCACGCCCGCGACGTCGAGGCGCGCCTGGCGCCGGACGGCGACGGCTTCCGCCTGAGCGGGCGCAAGTTCTACTCCACCGGCGCGCTGTTCGCGCACTGGATCCCGACCAAGGCGCTGGACGCCGACGGCCGCCTGGTCACCGTGGTGCTGGAGCGCGGCGCGCCGGGCCTCACGGTGGTGGACGACTGGTCCAGTTTCGGGCAGCGCACCACCGCCAGCGGCACCGTGCTGCTGGACAACGTGCGAGTCGAGGCGGACAGCATCCTGCCCGCCTGGAAGACGCAGGAAAGCCCGACCCTGCAAGGCGCGTTCGCGCAGTTGATGCAGGCGGCCATCGATGCGGGCATCGCGCAGGGCGCGCTGCGCGACGCGGTGACATTCCTGCGGGAGCGCTCGCGGCCCTGGGCGGAAGCGCGGGTCGAGCGTGCCACGGACGATCCGTATGTGATCGCCGATGTCGGCCGGCTGCACATCGAGCTGCACGCCGCCCGGGCGGTGCTGGACGCGGCGGCAAGGCACCTGGACGATGCCGGGCAGGGACCGCTGGACGCCGACGGCGCGGCCGCCGCCTCCATCGCGGTGGCACGGGCCAAGGCGCTGACGACCGAGATCGCGCTGGCCGCCGGCGAAAAGCTCTTCGAGCTGTCCGGGGCGCGCTCGTCGCTGTCCGAGTTCAACCTGGACCGCCATTGGCGGAATGCGCGCACGCACACGCTGCACGATCCCGTGCGCTGGAAATACCACGCCGTCGGGAATTACCTGCTGAACGGCCGGCGTCCCAACCGCCATTCCTGGATCTGAATCCATGCCTTACGAAAACGTATCGTCGCTGGCGCCTCGCCGCGCCGCCATCATCGAAACCGATGAGCAGGCGCTGGCGACCGCGCGCGAGCTGGCCGCGGACTTCGCCCGCGAAGCGTCGCTGCGCGATCGCGAACGGCGCCTGCCGCTGCCGGAACTGGAGCGCTACTCGCAATCCGGCCTCTGGGGCATCACGGTGCCGCGCGAACATGGCGGCGCGGGGGTGTCCCGCGTGACCCTGGCCGAAGTGACGGCGATCATCTCGCGCGCCGACGGGTCGCTGGGCCAGATTCCCCAGAACCACTACTACGCGCTGGAGGTCCTGCGGGTCAACGGCAATGAGGACCAGCAGCGGCGCTTTTACGCCCGCGCGCTGGCGGGCGAACGCTTCGGCAATGCGCTGGCCGAGATCGGCACCCGGACCGCGGCGGAGCGCCGCACGCGGCTGACGCCGGACCCCGCGGGCGGATGGCGCATCGACGGCAGCAAGTTCTATTGCACCGGCGCGCTCTACGCCCAATGGATCCCTACCGCGACGGTGGCGGAAGACGGCATCCAGCGCCTGGCCTTCGTGAAGCGCGACAGCCCGGGAGTGGAAATCATCGACGACTGGTCGGGCTTCGGCCAGCGGGTGACGGGCAGCGGCACGGTGCTGTTCAAGAACGTCGCCGTGCCCGGCGAAAACGTGATGGTGCTGGCGGACCCGGCAGCCCCCGCCAATACCATCAAGCCGCTGGCGCAGATCATCCATGCCGCGATCGACCTGGGCATAGGGCAGGCCGCGCTGGCGGATGCCATGGACTTCGTGCGCGAGCGCTCGCGTCCCTGGGTGGATGCCGGCGTCGAGAACGCATCCGACGATCCTCTGACGGTCAGCGAGTTCGGGCGCCTGTCCATCCGCCTGGAGGCCGCGCACGCCCTGGTCGCGCGCGCCGGCCGGATCCTGGACGCCGCCACGGCCGACGCCTCGGCCGACGCCTCGCCCGACAAGGTGGCGGCGGCCGCCATCGCGGTGGCGGAGGCCCGCGTGCTGACGACCGAGGCCTCGCTCGCCGCGGGCAGCAAGCTGTTCGAGCTCGCGGGAACGCAATCGACGCTGGACCGGCTGAACCTGGACCGGCACTGGCGCAACGCCCGCACGCACACGCTGCACGATCCGGTGCGCTGGAAGCTGCATGCCGTGGGCAACTATTACCTGAACGATGCGGCGCCCGCGCGCGCCGGCACGACCTGAAATCCGTTGGAGCGGCGATGGCGAAGAAGCAAATCCTGCTGAACGCGTTCAATATGAACTGCGTCGGCCATATCAATCACGGTTTGTGGACGCATCCGCGCGACACGTCCGTCCAGTACAAGACGCTGGATTACTGGACGGATCTGGCGCGCCTGCTGGAACGCGGCCTGTTCGACGGCCTGTTTCTGGCGGACATCGTGGGCGTGTACGACGTCTACCAGGATTCCGCCGACCTGACCTTGCGCGAGTCCATCCAGTTGCCGGTGAACGATCCGTTGCTGACGGTCTCGGCGATGGCCGCGGCCACGCGCCACCTGGGGTTCGGGGTGACGGTGAACCTGACCTACGAAGCCCCTTATCTGCTGGCGCGCCGATTCTCCACCCTGGACCACCTGACCGACGGCCGCATCGGCTGGAACATCGTTACCGGCTACCTGGAAAGCGCGGCCCGCGCCATGGGCCTGTCCGGGCAGATCGCGCACGACGAACGGTACGACCGCGCCGACGAGTTCCTGGAAGTGGCCTACAAACTGTGGGAAGGAAGTTGGGACGACGACGCGGTGCGGGCCGACAGGCGCGCCCGCGTCTATGCGGATCCCGAGGCGGTCCGGAGGGTGGACCACGCCGGCAAGTACTACCGGGTGCAGGGCTATCACCTGTCCGAGCCCTCGCGCCAGCGCACGCCCGTGCTGTACCAGGCCGGCTCGTCCGGCCGCGGCCAGGCTTTCGCCGCCCGCCACGCCGAATGCGTGTTCGTGTCCAGCCAGACCAAGGAAGGCTTGCGCAAGCTGGTGGCGGACATCCGCGCATCGGTGGCGCGCGAAGGCCGCGATCCGCGCGACATCAAGTTCTTCATGGGCGTGACCGCGGTTGCCGGCCGGACGGAAGCCGAAGCCCGCGAGAAGCACGCCGAGTACCTGCGCTACGCGAACCCCGAGGCCGGCCTGGCCCACTACGCCAGTTCCACCGGCATCGACTTTTCACGCTATGCGCCGGACGAGCCGATACGCTATGTGAAGAACAACGCCATCGAATCGGCGGTGAAGAACCTGACCGTGGCCAGGACGGACCGCACCGTGGGGGATCTGCTGGCGGACATGGCGCTGGGCGGCCGCTATCCGGCGCTGGTCGGCAGCGCCGCGCAGATCGCGGACGAACTCGAATCCTGGGTGGCCGAGACGGACATCGACGGCTTCAACCTCGCCAGAACGGTGACGCCCGAGTGCTATGCGGATTTCATCGACCTGGTCATTCCGGAACTGCAGTCTCGCGGCGCCTACAAGACGGCGTACGCGGAAGGGCCGTTGCGGGAAAAGCTGTTCGGGCCGGGCCGGGCAAGGCTGCCGCAAGCGCATGCGGGGGCCGGCGCGCGCGGCGTCCCCGCGTAGCGCGCCGGCCCGTTCGCCGCGAATAAGGTCATGCCGACTAAGTATTTTTGCGGGCCGGGATGCGATGACAGAATCCACTCGTCCCTTCAATAGAACCCGGAAACGATTCCATGTCCCCGTTACGCCGTTTGTTTTCCACCCTCGCGCTGGCGCTTGCATTCGCCGCCGGTGCGCAGGCGCAGGAGAAGTCCTCCATCACGGTGGGCATCTCCGTCGGCACCGCCGAAAAGATTTTCGAAGTCGTGCAGAAAGTGGCCGCGCGCGACGGCCTGCAGATCGAGCTGGTCAGGTTCAACGACTACCAGCTTCCCAACGCCGCGCTCAACGCCGGAGACCTGGACGCCAACGCCTTTCAGCACAAACCCTTCCTGGACAACCAGATCAAGGCGCGGGGTTTCGACATCGTGCCGGTGGGCCTGACCGTGACCGCTCCGCTGGGCTTCTATTCGCGCAAGATCAAGTCCCTGGACGAGCTGCCCGAGGGCGCGTCGGTGGGCATCCAGAACGATCCCTCCAACGGCAACCGCGCCCTGCGCCTGCTGGCCGCGTACAAGCTCATCACGCTCAAGCCCGAGGCCGAGCAGAAGAACAACGCGACGCCGCTGGACGTCGTTTCCAATCCGCGCAGACTCAAGCTCGTGCCGCTGGACGCGGCGCAGTTGCCGCGTTCGCTGGACGACCTGACGGCCGCGTCCATCAACAACGACTATGCGGAGCAGGCGGGCCTGGTGCCGGCGCGCGATGCGATCGGGCGCGAGGCCGCGGACGGCCCTTACGCCAACCTCATCGCCGTGCGCAGCAAGGATCGCGACCAGCCCTGGGTGAAGAAACTGGTGTCGGCCTATCAATCGCCCGAGGTGCGGGCCTATATCGAGACGGAATTCAAGGGTTCCCTCGTTCCCGCTTTCTAACCGGGCGCCGGCGACGACTCATGAGCATTCTTACCCTTGCGGGCAGCCCCGCGCCGCGTTCCCGTTCTTCCGCCCTGCTGCGCCACGCGGCGCAGATCCTGCGCGCCCGCGGGCTCGGCATCAGCGAGCTGGGCCTGCGCGATATTCCCGCCGAAGAACTGATAGCCGGCCACTACACCGGCGCCGCGGCGGGCGCGCTGCGGGCCAGGGTGGCGGCCGCCGACGCGGTGTTGATCTCGACGCCCGTCTACAAGGCCTCGTTCTCGGGCGGCCTGAAGGCGGTGCTGGACCTGCTGGACGAAAAGGCGCTGGCCGGCAAAGTGGTGCTGCCCATCGCCACCGGCGGCAGCCCCGCGCACCTGCTGGCGCTGGAGTACGGCTTGAAGCCCGTGCTGTCCGCGCTGGGCGCGCGCCATATCCTGGCCGGCGTCTATGCCACCGACAAGCAGGTGCGCGTGGACGAGGCCGGCCTGGCGGAGATCGACGACGACGTGCGCCGCCGGCTGGAGGACTCGGTGGACCGCCTGTCCGAACAGGTGGCGCCGCGCGGCGCCATCGTCAACGAAGCCTACGACCTGGGCCGGCTCGCGCTCGCGGGCGGCTTCAGCGTCTGACCACGGAGTTTCCCGATGGATGTTTTCTGGTTCATTCCCACCCACGGCGATTCGCGCTACCTGGGCACCAGCCGCGGCGCGCGCGCGGCGGGCTACGACTATTTCCGCCAGATCGCCGTGGCTGCCGACACCCTGGGCTACGACGGCGTGCTGCTGCCGACGGGCCGGTCCTGCGAGGATGCCTGGGTGGTGGCGTCCAGCCTGATCGGCGCGACGCGCCGGCTCAAGTTCCTGGTGGCCATCCGGCCGGGCGTCAGTTCGCCGCAGTCCTCCGCCCGCATGGCCGCCACTTTCGACCGCCTGTCGGAAGGCCGCCTGCTGGTCAACGTGGTGACGGGCGGCGACCCGGGAGAACTGGAAGGCGACGGCGTCTTCGTCAGCCATGACGAGCGCTATGCCATCACGGCGGACTACCTGAAGATCTGGCGCGGCATCCTGGAAAACAGCCATCGGGCCGAAGGCTACAGCTTCGAAGGCGGCCAACTGGTGTCCAAGGGCGGGAAAGTGATCTACCCGCCGGTGCAGCAGCCTTATCCGCCGCTGTACTTCGGCGGTTCCTCGGAGGCGGCCCATGAGCTGGCCGCGGAGCAACTGGACGTGTACCTGACCTGGGGCGAGCCGCCCGAGGCCGTCGCCCGCAAGATCGCCGATGTGCGGGCGCGCGCGGCGCGCCATGGCCGCAGCGTGCGTTTCGGCATCCGCCTGCACGTCATCGTGCGCGAAACCGAACAGGCCGCCTGGGCGGCCGCGGACGAACTCATCAGCCATCTCAGCGAAGAGGCCGTGAGCGCCGCGCAGGCGGCATTCGCCAGGATGGATTCCGAGGGCCAGCGGCGCATGGCGGCGCTGCATGGCGGCAAGCTCGGCGACGGCAAGGGCGGCCGCTCCCATCTGGAGATTTCGCCGAACCTGTGGGCGGGCGTGGGGCTGGTGCGGGGAGGCGCGGGCACGGCGCTGGTGGGCGATCCGAAGACGGTCGCCGATCGCATCCAGGAGTACGCCGGCCTGGGCATCGACACCTTCATTTTTTCGGGTTATCCGCATCTGGAAGAGTCGTACCGCTTTGCCGAACTGGTGTTCCCCTTGCTGCCCGGCAAGAGCGGGCGCAAGCCGGGCGGCACGGTGCTGACCGGTCCCTTCGGCGAGGTGATGGCGACCGAACTGGTGCCCAAGGAGTCGGCAAGCTGATGGACGGTTCCGGCAATCCTGGCCGCCCGCGGGAGCGCTTCACGCCCTGGCTGGCGCCCTTGCTTCTTTTGGCCGCGTGGCAATTCGCCGCGCAGGCGGGGTGGCTGTCGCCGCGCGTCCTGCCGGCGCCTTCCGCGGTGGCGTCGGCAGCCGGCTCGCTGGCGGCATCGGGCGAGCTGTGGCCGCCGGTGCGCGCCAGTTTGCAGCGGGCGCTGGCGGGCCTGCTCCTGGGCGGCTCGGCGGGCCTGTTGCTGGGCATCTTGAACGGCGCCTCGCGCCCGGCGGGCGCCTGGCTTGACGGCATCCTGCAGACCGCCCGCGCGGTCCCGGTCCTGGCGCTCGCCCCGCTGATCCTGTGGTGGTTGGGAACGAACGAAGCCGCCGGGCTGGCGCTATTGTCGCTGAGCGCGTTTTTCCCCATTTATTTTCACGCGGTCCGGGGCATCCGTGCGGTGGAGCCCGCGCTGCTCGAAATGAGCCGGTCCTGCGGACTGGCCGGATGGCGCCTGTATCGCGACGTGCTCCTGCCCGGGGCGCTGCCGTCCATCCTGCGGGGATCGAGGCAGGCGCTGGGGCTGGTGTGGCTGGTGCTCGTCGCGCTCGAAGTCTTCTCGGCGCCGTCCGGCATCGGCCGCCTGATGGCGCAGGCCCGCGAACTGGCGCGCGCCGACGTGCTGCTGGCGGGCTTTCTGTTGTACGCCGTGCTGGGCAGGGCGGCCGATGCGCTGGCCGCGGCGCTGGAGCGCCGCCTGCTGCCCTGGAATCCGGCCCGTTGGCGGCCCGGATCCTCCCTAGGAATGGATTGATGGCAAAGACCCCACCCACCCAAGAGACGCGCCTGGCGGGCGAGGCCGGCGCCGCGCCCGCGCGCGCCGCCGACGCGCTGGAAACGCTGGCGGCGCAGTTGGCCGCCACCGCCGTGGAACGCGACCGCCTGGGCGGCCATGCCGCCGCCGAGCGCGAGCTGATTCGCGCCAGCGGACTGCTGCGGTTGTCGGTGCCGACCGCCTACGGCGGCGCGGGCGCCGACTGGTCGACGGTGCTGGCGGCGGTGCGCCGGCTGGCCGAAGTCGACAGCGCCCTGGCGCATGTGTTCGGCTTCCATCACCTGCAGGTCGCGGGCGTGCTGCTGTACGGCACGCCCGAGCAGCATGCCTACTTTCTCGGGCCCACCGTCGAACGCGGGCTGTTCTGGGGCAATGCGCTCAATCCGCTGGACCGCCGGGTGGTCGCGCGGGCCGAGCTGGACGGCTACCGGATCGACGGCGTGAAGAGCTTCAGTTCGGGCTCGGTCGGCTCCGATCTGCTGACCTTTTCCGCCTGGCACAAGCCGTCGGAAACGGCGCTCATCGCCGCGCTGCCCACCGGGGCCCAAGGCATTACCGTCAACCCCGACTGGGACGCGTTCGGCCAGCGCCAGACGGACAGCGGCACGGTGCGGTTCGACCACGTGCGCCTGGAATCCGTGCACGTGCTGCAGGCGCCGGGCGTCGAGCCCACCGCGCGCGCCACGCTGCGCTCCCAGGTGGCGCAGCTCATCATGACCAACCTTTACCTGGGCATCGCCCGCGGCGCGCTGCAGGAGGCGCGCCGCTATGTGCGCGAGGACGCCCGGCCCTGGTTCGCGGCCGGCGTGCAGCGCCATGCCGACGACCCTTACGTGCAGGAGCGCTTCGGCGAATTCTGGCTGCGCGTGCAGGCGGCCCAGGCGCTGGCCGACCTGGCGGGACTGAAGCTGGACGCGGCGCTGGCCCGCGGCCCGTCCGTCACGGCCGGCGAGCGCGGCGAGGTGGCCGTCGCCGGCGCGCAGGCGAAGGTGCTGGCGCACCGCGCCGCGCTGGAGGTGGGATCGGAACTCTTCGACGTGACCGGCGCCAGTTCCACTGCCTCGCGCCACGGCTATGACCGCTACTGGCGCAACGCCCGGGTGCACACGCTGCACGATCCCGTGGCCTACAAGATCCGGGACCTGGGCCGCTATGCGCTCCTGGACCAGATCCCCGAACCCACCGCCTATTCCTGACGGGCCGCTCGATGACCGAAGTTTCCAATCTTTCCGACGTCTCCGTCGTGCCGCAGCCCGTCATCCGGCTCGACGGCGTGAGCAAGTCGTTCGGCACGCGGGCCGGCCGCTACGATGCCGTGCGCAACGTATCCCTGTCGATCCGGGCGGGCGACACGTTCGGCATCATCGGCAAGAGCGGCGCCGGCAAATCCACGCTGCTGCGCCTGGTCAACCTGCTCGAACGCCCGGACGAGGGCGCCGTGCACGTGGGCGGCACCGAGCTGACCGCGCTGTCCAAGCGCGACCTGCGCGCCGCGCGCCAGAACATCGGCATGATCTTCCAGCAGTTCAACCTGTTGCAGAACGAGACCGTCTTCGAGAACGTGGCGTTTCCGTTGCGGGTGCACGGCGGACGCGGCGGCGGGCAGATCGCGGCGCGCGTGCGCGAGTGCCTGGAGATCGTGGGGCTGACGGACAAGACCGCCAGCTATCCCGCCCAGTTGTCCGGCGGCCAGAAACAGCGCGTGGCGATCGCGCGGGCGTTGGCCAGCGAGCCGGCGGTGCTGCTGTGCGACGAGCCCACCTCGGCGCTGGATCCCGAAACCACGCGCTCGGTCCTGAGCGTGCTGCGCGACATCAACACGCGGCTGGGCGTCACCGTCGTGATCGTGACGCACGAGCTGGCCGTGGTGCGTGCGCTGTGCCGCCACGTGGCGGTCATGGAGAACGGACGGGTGCTGGAACAGGCCGAAATCTCGGGCGCCAATGTGCACCTGTCGTCGGCGCTGGGCCGCGAGCTGATCCGCGAGGCCACCCATCCCTACGAAGAGGTCGCGTGATGTTGGAAACCTTTGTGCAGTTGCTGCCCGAACTGGGCGTGGCGGTCGGGCAGACCTTCCTGATGCTGGCGATCGCGCTGGCGGCGTCCATCCTGCTGGGCGGCCCGCTGGGCGTGCTGGTGTTCCTGACCGGGCCGGGCCAGTCGCTGGACCGCCCCGTCCTGCATCGGCTCCTGAGCTGGACGGTGAATACCGTGCGTTCCTTCCCGTTCATCATCCTGCTGGTGGCGCTGGTGCCGTTCACGCGGGTCATCGCGGGCACCTCCATCGGGCCGGTGGCGGCCGCGGTGCCGCTCTCGTTCGCGGCCATTCCCTACTTCGCGCGGCTGGTCGAACAATGCCTGCGCGAAGTGCCGCGCGGCGTGATCGAAGCCGCCCATGCCGCGGGCGCGTCGGAATTGCAGATCGTGCGCCGCGTGCTGCTGGTGGAGGCGCGTTCGGGCCTGGTCCTGGCGCTGACCGTGCTGGCCGTCAGCTTCCTGTCGTACTCGGCGGTGGCCGGCGTGGTGGGCGGCGGCGGCATCGGCGACCTGGCCATCCGCTATGGCTATTACCGCTTCCAGACCGACGTGATGGTGCTGACCGTGGCGCTGCTCGTCATCCTGGTGCAGATCCTCCAGTTCGCCGGCAATACCGTCGCGCGACGCATCGACAAACGCTGAACCCAAAGGACCGTCATGTCTTTCAACCGCAATATCCTGGGCGCGGCGCTGGCCGTGCTGGCGCTGTCGGGCACGGCCCACGCCGCCGACCCCGCCAAGAGGGAAATCGTCTTCGGCGCCACGGCCGGCCCCTACAGCGACCAGATCAAGCTCGGCATCAAGCCCATCCTGGAAAAGCAGGGCTATACCGTCAAGATCGTCGAGTTCAACGACTATGTGCAGCCCAACTTCGCGCTGGCGCAGGGCGCACTGGACGCCAACGCTTTCCAGCACATCGTCTATCTCCGGAACTTCGCCGCCAAGAACAAGCTCGAGCTCTCGGAACTGGTGAAAGTGCCCACGGCCCCCATCGCCATCTACAGCAGGAAGCACCAGAGCGTCGAGGCCGCGCCGGAAGGCGTGAGCGTGGCCGTTCCCAACGATCCGACCAATCAGGCGCGCGCGCTGGTCGTGCTGCAGGAGCTGGGCTGGGTGAAGCTGCGCGACGGCTACGACCCCTTGCAGGTGTCGGAGAAGGACGTGGCGGTGAACGTGAAGAAGATCAAGCTGATTCCGCTGGAAGCGGCGCAATTGCCCCGCTCGCTCGAGGACACGGACTACTCGTTCGTGAACGGCAACTTCGCCTTGGCCTCGGGCCTGAAGCTGACCGAGGCGCTGGCGCTGGAGAAGACCACGCCCACCTACCAGAATCTGGTGGCCGTGCGGACGGCGGATCGCGACAAGCCCTTTGCGAAGGACATCGCCGCGGCGTACGCGTCCCGCGAATTCCTGGACGTGACCGAGAAGTCCTTCGCGGGCTTCGTCAAGACGGACTATCAGCAGAAGCTGGAGGCGGCCCGCTAGGGCTGCCTGCGGGAATGGGCGCGGAGGCCGCGGGCATGTTCATCAACCCCAACGAGTTCGAGCTGCTGCAGCATCTGGACGTTCCGGGGCGGACCGGTCCGGACGCGGAGGCCGCCGGGGATCCCGAGGCCAGGCCCGCCTTGCGCGTGACCTTGCGCAAGCTGGCCAAGCGCTATGGCGACCGTGTCGCTCTGCGGGAACTGGACCTGGACATCGCGGCGGGCGAGTTCGTGGCGGTGGTGGGGCGCGGCGGCAGCGGCAAGCGCACTCTGCTGCGCTTGCTGGCCGGCCTGGAATCCGCCACCGGGGAGCAGGGCGGCGCGCCGGCGCGGTCGCCGGTGCTGTTCGACAACTTTCCCCAGTGGGCGTCCGACAGCCGCGTGCATCTGCTGCTGCCGGACGCGCGCCTGCTGCCATGGAAGCGCGTGCTGCACAACGTGGCCTTGGGCCTGTCCGGAACGGCGCGCGCCGCCCAGGCGCTGCGGCAGGTCGGACTGGCCGAGCGCGGCGGCGACTGGCCCGCGCAATTGTCCGAGGCGCAGCGGCAGCGCGCCGCGCTCGCGCGGGCGCTGGCGCACCGCCCGGGCCTGTTGCTGCTGGACGAGCCGTTGTCCGGCCTGGACGCGCTGACGCGCGCCGAAATGCAGCGGGTCGTCGAGGATATCTGGCGGCAGGAAGGCTTTACGGCGATATTGGCCACCCATGACGCGGCGGAGGCCGTGTCCCTGGCCGACCGCGTTCTCGTGCTGGACCAGGGCGGGGTGGCGTTCGACGAACGCGTGGCGCTGGAGCGGCCCCGGGCGCGCGGTTCGGCGGCGTTCGCCGCGCTGGAGGCGCGCGTGCTGCGGGCAGCGCTGGGGCAGGGATTCGGGCCGGACGCGGACAGGCCCTTGGCGCCGGTCATCCAGATCCGGCATTTGAGGCTTGCGGTCTGACGCCGCGCAGGCCGCGATTCACAGGTAGGCGCCGAGGCGGCGCCGCTTTTTTCAGGAGCAGGACATGAGCATTCAATCCATCAACGCCCGCAACCAGTTTCGCGGCAAGATCAAGGAGATCATCCTGGGGCCGGTGGTGTCCGAGGTGGACGTGGACACGCCGGCGGGCATCGTCACCTCCGTGATCACCACGCGTTCCGTGAAGGAGCTGGACCTGCAGGTCGGCACCGAGGTGCTGGCTTTCGTCAAGGCCACGGAGGTTTCCGTCGCGAAGCTGTAACGTTGGAAACCGCCCGATGGCGGCGCTTCCCCTGCGCCGCCGTTGGGCATATATTGTCAGCGCGATATCCGGCAGTTCCCTCCTGGCTTGTGGCGTCATGCTTTGCGATTCACGGAGAACGGAAAATGCGTCGACTGCAACGGTGGTTCATCGGCTGGTTATGCCTGGGGCTGGCAGCCTGCCTCCCCGCCGTGGCGCAGACCAAGCTGGACAACGCGCAACTGGATCAGCTCATGGCGCCCGTGGCGCTGTACCCGGATTCGCTGCTATCGCAGATACTCATGGGGGCCACCTATCCGGACGACGTGGCGGCGGCCGTCAAGTGGTCGGCCGCGCATTCCACCGAGTCCGGCGACCAGGCCGTCAAGGCGGTCGAGGGCGAGGCCTGGGATCCCAGCGTCAAGTCCCTGGTGGCGTTTCCGTCTGTCATGGACATGATGGGCCGCCAGCCGGACTGGGTGAAGTCCGTGGGCGACGCCTTCCTGGCGCAGCCAGACGCGGTCATGGATTCGGTCCAGCGGCTGCGCGTCCAGGCCCAGAAGGCGGGCAACCTCAAGAGCACGCCGCAGCAGAAGGTCTCTTCCAGCACCGCCAACGACAAGACGGTCGTCGTGATCGAGCCGGCCGATCCGCAGGTGGTCTACGTGCCCAGCTACAACCCCGCCGTGGTGTACGGCGCCTGGGCCTATCCCGCCTATCCTCCCTATTACTATCCGCCGCCGCCGGGTTCGGTGTTCGCCACTTCGCTGGTGGCCGGGGTCGGCTTCGGCCTGGGCGTCGCCGCCGTCAATTCCATGTGGGGCGGATTCGACTGGGGGCACAACGACGTCGATATCGACATCAACCGGTACAACAACATCAACGTCAACCAGCGCATCGATCGGACCAACGTCAATAACAACAGGGCCGCCTGGCAGCACAATCCTTCCCGTCGCGGCAATGCGCCGTACGCCGACCAGGCCAGTCGCCAGCGCTTCGACAGCCAGCGCCAGGCCGGCTTGCAAAACCGGTCGCAGCCGCTGCAGGGCCAGGCCGGCCGGGCGCCCGGCGCGGCAGGGCCCAGCTCGCGCGACGCCGCCCGCGAGCGCGCGGCGCAGTCGTTTGAAGGGCGCACCGGGCAAGCCATTCCCGGGCACGGCCAGCCGGGCGCCGGACGGGGCCAGGGCGCGGCGGGCAGGGGAGAGGCCGCGGCAGGCCGCGGGCAGGGCCAGGGCGCGCGCGAGCGGCCCCAGGGCGGCGCGCAGGCGCAGCACGGCCGCGCCTCGGGCATGTCGGAGCCGGACCGGCAGGCTGCCGCGCAGCGCCAGCGCGCGGACGAATCCGCCGCGCGCAACCGGGCGCGCGCATCCAATAGCGCCAATGCGCTGAGCGACGCGGGCAACGGCGAACGCATGCGGCAGCAGAGCCATCGCGGAGAGATGAGCCGCGGCAGCGGGGGCGGCGTCCCGCGTGGCGGCGGACACATGGGCGGCGGACGCGGCGGTGGCGGCGGACATTTCGGCGGGCGGAGATAAATCATGGACAACCGAGCTTTCATGACCTTTGCCCGTCTGCGCGCGCTGGGCGCCGCAATCGCGCTGGCGCTGGGATCGGCGCTGCCCGCCGCGGCGCAAAGCCTGTATCCGAGCCCGCAGGCCGCCGCGGACGCTTTCGTCGACGCCCTGGCTACCGGCGACCTGGACGGGCTGGCGAAAGTGCTGGGGCCGAACTACCAGCGCATCGTGCCGGGCGGCGTGGCGCAGGACGACATCTACCGCTTCCTGGCGGCCTGGTCGCGCAAGCACGAGATCGTCGCCGAGGGCGGCCGGTCCTGGCTGGGGGTGGGCGATTCGGGCTGGACGCTGCCGGTGCCCATCTTGCGCGCCGGGCACGGATGGCGCTTCGATCCGGCGGCCGGCACGGCGGAAATCCGCCACCGCGCCATCGGCCGCAACGAACTGACCGCCATCGAAACCCTGCAGCAGTTGCAGGCGGCCCAGGCCCATTACAAGGACGGCGTGGGCCAGGGGCGCTATGCCAGCCGCCTGGTCAGCCGGCCGGGAGCGCGCGACGGCCTGTACTGGCCGGAAGTGCCCGGTTCCCCGCCGCAGGCGTTCGGGCCGGACGCCCTGGCCATGGGGCCGGAGGTGCCCGTGGACGATGCCTATTACGGATACCGCTACAAAGTGATTCCCGGCGGGCAGAACGATTCGTACCGCATCGTCGCCTGGCCGGCCCGCTATGGTCAGACCGGCATCGGATCCTTTGCCGTGGGGCCCGAAGGCGGGGTGCTGGAGGCCGACCTGGGACCGTCTTCCGCGGCGCGCGCGGCGGCCTTGCGAGAACGCGATTTCGCCGCCGGGAACTGGGTCGACGCCGACATGCAAGCCGTTGGCGCCAAATGATTTTTCCGGTTTGCCGGGCGCAGCCGGCGCAGGCTTGTTGCTGGGTCGCAACAGGCGTGTGCGTTTGTCGCGAAAGCGAGATTTGACAATCTTTTGTCAGGCCGCTGTGCCTAAAATGGCGAGCGCCGGGACCTGCCCGGTTTCCCTTTGCCGGACCTAGAAATTGAACCCCATGCATTTTGTCCGCTACGCCTTTTTCGGCGTGGGGATGGCGCTCAGCGCAGCGGCGGCATCCGCCCCGATTTTCGTCCTGAACTCCCTGGACGCCAACGTCAGCATCATCGATCCGGCCACCTACAAAGAACTGCGGCGCGTGCCCACCGGCAAGGAGCCGCACCACCTGTATCTCACCCCCGACGAGAAGTCGCTCATGGTGGCCAACGCCACGGGCGACACGATCACGCTGATGGATCCCAGGACGGGCGAAGTGCAGCGCACCCTGACGGGCATCGTCGATCCCTACCAATTGCAGTTCTCGCCGGACATGAAGTGGTTCGTGACCGCGGCGAACCGCCTGGACCATATCGACATCTACGCCTGGAAGCCGCTGGAAAAGGGGTTCGACCTGACGCTGGCCAAGCGCATCCCGGCTGGCAAGACGCCCAGCCACATCATGATCGACAAGCACAGCACGACGGCCTACGTGACCCTGCAGGACAGCGACGAGTTGATCGCCATCGACCTGGCCACGCAGACGCCGAAGTGGACGGTGCCGGTGGGCAAGACGCCTGCCGACGTGTTCCTGACGCCCGACCAGAAAACCCTGCTGGTCGCCTTGACGGGCGATTCCTACGTCGAGGCCTATGACGTCAGCAACGGTCCGGCCAAATTGCTGACCCGCATCAAGACGGCGGCCGGCGCGCACGCCTTCCGCGCGCAGGGCGACCACCGCCATCTCTTCGTGAGCAACCGCACGGCCAACTCCATCAGCCGCATCGACATGCAGACGCTGGCCGTCACCGATACCTTCCCGGTGCCCGGCGGCCCCGACTGCATGGACGTGCTGGCCGACGGCAAGACGCTGCTGGTGACCTCGCGCTGGGCGCGCAAGCTCACGGTGGTGGACCTGGAGCAGAAGAAGGTCGTCAACCAGGTGACGGTAGGCAAGTCCCCCCACGGCGTCTGGACCCTGAACCATGCTCCCACAAGATAGAAAGGGGGAGGGCCCCCACGCTGCGCGCGCTACGCGCGCTTGCTGCCCCCCGGGGGGGCTTTTTTTGCCTTGGGGCGGCCCGGCGGCAAAAAAGGGCCCCCACGCTGCGCGCGCTACGCGCGCTTGCTGCCCCCCGGGGGGGCGTTTTTTGCCTTGGGGCGGCCCGGCGGCAAAAAAGGGCCCCCACGCTGCGCACGCTACGCGCGCTTGCTGCCCCCCGGGGGGGCATTTTTTGCCTTGGGGCGGCCCGGCGGCAAAAAAGGGCCCCCACGCTGCGCGCGCTTGCTGCTTTCCGCTCGCCGTAGCGGCGGTGCTGGCCTTGGCCGTGCCGGCGGCCGGCGCCGCCGAACAGGCCGCCTGCGACAAGCCCGTCTACCTGACCTTCGATACCGGCCATATGGGCGTGGCGCCGCTGGTGGCCGAGGTGCTGGCCCGCCATCACGTCAAGGCCACCTTCTTCCTGGCCAACGAACGCACGCTGACCGGCGGCTCCAGCCTGGACGAGGTTTGGGCGCCGTGGTGGAAGGCGCGCGCGGCGGAGGGCCATGCCTTCGGTTCGCACACCTACGACCACGTCTATTGGCTGGCCGACCTGCCGGGCGGCAAGTTCCGCGTCAAGCCCAGCGCCGGTCCGGACGCCGGCAAGCGCGCCGACTGGACCGCGGAGCAGTATTGCGCCGAGATCAAGCGCTCCGCCGCCCGTTTCCGCCAGATGACGGGACAGGACATGCTGCCGCTGTACCGCGCCCCGGGGGGCAAGACTTCGCCGGCCCTGTTGCAGGCCGCCAAGGCCTGCGGCTTCGAGCACGTGGGCTGGGCGCCGGCCGGCTTCCTGGGCGACGAACTTCCCAGCGACAAATACCCCAACGCCCGCCTGCTGGACCAGGCGCTGCGCACCGTCAAGCCCGGCGATATCCTGCTTGCCCATCTGGGCATCTGGTCGCGCCAGGATCCCTGGGCGCCCGCCGTGCTGGAACCGCTGATTGAAGGTTTGCAGCGCAAGGGCTATTGTTTCGCTACCTTGAACGCGCATCCGTCCTATCGCGGCTGGATCGCCACCCATCATTGACCATGGATACGCTTAGCCAACTGTTCGGAGACTGCCAGCAATGGATCTTCGAGACGGCGGTCCAGCCCGCGCTGTTTCATCTGGGCCTGAGCAACTTCATCGAGGACGGCTATGACGCCACGATGTGGCTGCTGGTCGGCCTGCTGCAGATCGCGGTGCTGGTGCTGGTGTTCGGCCCCCTGCAGCGCCTGCGGCCGGTCGAGCCCGTCACCGACCGCCGCCAGATCGGCGTGGACGTGCTGTACACGCTGATCCACCGGCTCGGCGCATTCCGGCTGGCGCTGTTCTTCACCATCGACCCCCTGTGGGACAGCGTGTTCGGCCAGCTCCACGTATGGGGCTTCGCGCCGTTCCACCTGGACCAATACTGGCCCGGCGTGACGGACAAGGCCTGGGTCAGCCTGATCATCTACCTATTGCTGTTCGACGCGGTGGACTACTTCTACCACCGGGCCCAGCACCGCTACGGCTGGCTCTGGGCGCTGCACGCCGTGCACCACAGCCAGCGCCAGATGACGATCTGGAGCGACGACCGCAACCATCTGCTGGACGACATGCTGCGCGACGTGCTGGTGGTGTTCGTGTCGCAACTGGTGGGCGTGCCGCCGGCGCAGTTCGTGATGGTGGTGGCCATCACCCAGTTGGCGCAGAGCTTTTCGCACGCCAACTTGCGCATGCATTTCGGCGCCTTGGGCGAACGTCTGCTGGTCAGCCCGCGTTTCCATCGCCATCACCATTCCATCGCCTACGACGCATCGTCGCCGGGGCCCGCGGGCGGCTACAACTTCGGCGCGCTTTTCCCCATCTGGGACGTGCTGTTCCGCACCGCCCGCTTCGGCGTGGGCTACGGCCCCACCGGCATCCACGACCAGCAGCCGGAAGCGGGCGGACGCGACTACGGCCGCGGTTTCTGGTCCCAGCAGTGGCTGGGGATCAAGCGCCTGGCGGGTCGCGACCGCGAACCGGCGCCCGAGTCGTCCGCGCCGCCTTCCGCCCCGCCGCCGGCAACCGAACGCGCCTGATGCGCTCGCGGCCCGGGAATTGCGCCGGGCCGTCCGGTTTGCTCGATGATGTTCTTCAGGCGCCCGGCTGGGCGTCGTGCGTGGTCTCGCGCTTGATCTCGCCGTGCCGGCGTTCCATTTCCTGGCGCAGCTCGCGGCGCAGCCTGGCCGCTTCCATGCGCTGCTTTTCCTCGAGGTTGCGCGGCGCCAGCGGAGGCACCGCGGTGGGCGCGCCCTGGTCGTCCACCGCCACCATGGTGAAGTAACAGCTATTGGTGTGGCGCACGAGCTTCTTGCGGATGTCTTCGGTGACGACCTTGATCCCGATCTCCATGGACGTGCGGCCCGTGTAGTTCACGGCCGCCAGGAAGGTCACCAGCTCGCCCACGTGGATGGGTTCGCGGAACACCACCTGGTCCACGGACAGGGTTACGACATACTGGCCGGCGTACCGGCTGGCACAGGCGTAGGCCACCTGGTCCAGGTACTTGAGGATGGTTCCGCCGTGCACGTTTCCCGAAAAATTCGCCATGTCCGGCGTCATCAGGATGGTCATCGACAATTGGTGGCTAAAGGCTTCGTCCATGGCGGGCGTTCAATCCGGGATAAAACGCCTATGGTAGCGGCAGGCGCCCGTCATGGCTCCGTCTTTTCGGCGTCTTCCGGGGTTTCTTCCGGCGGCGCGTCCCGCAGCGCCGCCGGCGGCGTCCACAGGCCGTCCAGCAGCGCGGGTTCGGGCGCATAGACGCGCAGCAGCACGCTGACCGGGCCGGCGGGCGGCAGCGGCAGCCAGTTGGCCTGCGCTTCGGGCGGCGGCGCCGCAAGGCTGAGGCGCAGGTCCAGCGAACCGTCGGCGTTGTAGCGCAGGGGATCGCGGCTGCCCAGCGCATGGCGGCCCAGGGGATTGGCCGCGGGCATGCCGCTGCCGTCATAGGCCGCCAGCGACCACAGTTCGCCGGCGGGCGGAAGCTGCCCGCTTTCGAAACGCAGCGTATAGCCGCGCGCGCCGTCCAGCGGCTCGCCCTGGCTGTCGGCGGCCAGGGCGAGCACGGCCAGGTCCTCGGGCAGGCCGGCGCCCGGCTGAGCCTGCGCCGCCAGCGCGCGCCGCAGGTAGGCGTTGCCGTAGACGCCGATGCTGGCGGTTTCCCGCTGCCAGCCGTTCACGCCGCGCACGCTGCCGCCCGCCGCGGCCGCCATGCGTTCGCGCGCGGCCCGCAGGCCGCGGCGCATGCCCTGCTTGGCGGGATGGTCGAGCTTGTCGAAATCGAACGGCCGGCCCGGGATCAGGCCGACACGGCGCAACCGGGCCAGCACGGGCTGGTCCGTGGGGTGCGGCGGATTTCCGCGCAGCAACTCGGCCGCGTAGGTGAAAAAGGCGTCGGTCGGCATGGACTCCACCTGCTCGCGCACAGGCGTCGTCAGGTCCAGGCGGGGATCGGACCGCAGCCGCTGCGCCTGCGCGGGCAGGTGCCATTGCGCCAGCGGCGTGAGGACGAAGCCGTCCTGCAAGGCGTGGACCGCCGGATAGTCCGCGGAGCCGTCGGCCTGTATCAGGTTCCTGGCCCATACATGGGCGGTGGGGGCGTCGATGCGGGCCATGCCCGAGGGCAGGGTGCCGGTCCAGCCGGGCGGCACGATCGCGGTATCGGCCTTGGCCGTGCCGGTGCTGCGCTTGCCCAGCATCGCGAAGGCGTCGCTCCACATGTCCAGCAGCGTCAGGGTGTAGAGCCGTCCCCGGGTGTCCGGCGTGGACAGCACCACGGGGCCGGCCGTCAGGTCCAGCCAGGCGGCGCTGCGCAGCATGTCGGGGTTGGCCCAGGGCGTGGCGGCGCCCGGCGCCGGCAGGGCGCGCGCGTGCAGGAAGGTATTGGCCGGCGCGCCTTGCGCGCCGCGGGACGGATGGGTGGACTGGCGGCGGGTCAGGTCCATCGTCACCAGCGGGTAGAAATAGAGATAGCCCTCCATGGCCGCCTGGCGGGCCGCCTCGGTCGCGGCGGCGGCCGGCGTAGGCGTGGCGGGCGCCGCGCCGGCAGCGGCGGGCGCCAGCGTTGCGGCGAAATACAGGGCCAGGACGGCAAGGCGGCGCATGATGGAAAGGGATCCTCGGAATCGGCGGCCATGGTAGCAGTTCGGAGATCATCCAAAATCTGCGAAAAAACTGGATTTCCCCGCCAAATCCCAGCCATAGGGCTGATACATGGCGGGGCCGGATGGGCATGGCGCGTCCGTTGCGCAAGGCCTATACTCGGACGCATGTCCTTGGAATCCGCAGGGCTTTTCGCTTCGGCGGGCCCGCGGCTTTCTTCATTCACCAGGAGAGGAGTGCTTCATGGTCAACATGAATCGCCGCCAGTTCTTCAAGGTGACCGGTGCGACGCTGGCAGGCTCCAGCCTGGCCTTGCTGGGGGCTGCCCCCGGCACGGCCATGGCCGAAGTCCGCCAGTACAAGCTTGCGCGCATGACTGAAACGCGCAACACCTGTCCCTACTGTTCGGTCGCCTGTGGCCTGCTGATGTACGGCCTGGGCGACGGTTCCAAGAACGCCCGCGCCAGCATCATGCACATCGAGGGCGACCCGGACCACCCCGTCAACCGCGGCACGCTCTGTCCCAAGGGCGCCGCCCTGATCGACTTCATCCATAGCCCCAACCGCCTGAAGTACCCGGAATACCGGGCGCCCGGGTCGGATAAATGGGTGCGGATGTCGTGGGACGACGCCCTGACGCGCATCACCAAGCTCATGAAGGCCGACCGCGACGCGAACTTCGTCGAGAAGTCCGCGGACGGAAAGACCGTCAACCGGTGGCTGACCACCGGCATGCTGGCCGCCTCCGCAAGCAGCAACGAGGTGGGCTACATCACGCACAAGACCGTGCGCAGCATGGGGATGCTGGCGTTCGACAACCAAGCCCGTGTCTGACATGGCCCGACGGTGGCAGGTCTTGCCCCGACGTTTGGCCGTGGAGCGATGACGAACCATTGGGTCGACATCAAGAACGCGGACGTAGTGTTGATCATGGGCGGCAATGCCGCCGAGGCCCACCCTTGCGGTTTCAAATGGGTCACGGAAGCCAAGGCCCATAACAAGGCGAAGCTGATCGTCGTGGATCCGCGCTTCACGCGCTCGGCGTCCGTGGCGGACTTCTACGCGCCCATACGCACCGGCACCGACATCATCTTCCTGGGCGGCGTCATCAAGTACCTGCTGGATCACGACAAGATCCAGCACGAGTACGTGCGCAACTACACCGACTTTTCCTTCATCGTGCGCGAGGACTTCACTTTCGACGCGGGCCTGTACTCGGGCTACAACGCCGAAAAGCGCAGCTACGACAAGGCCAGTTGGGATTACGAGCGCGGCGAGGACGGCTACGTCAGGACCGACCCCACGCTGGAGCATCCGCGCACGGTCTACCAGTTGCTGAAGAAGCACTACTCGCGCTACACCGAGGACATGGTCGAACGCGTCTGCGGCACGCCCAAGGACAAGTTCCTGAAGGTGTGCGAAATGCTTGCCAGCACCGCCACCAAAGACCGCGCGGCCACCGTCCTGTACGCGCTGGGCTGGACGCAGCATTCCATCGGCTCGCAGATCATCCGCACGGGCGCGATGGTGCAACTGCTGCTGGGCAATATCGGCGTTGCCGGCGGCGGCATGAACGCGCTGCGCGGGCACTCGAACATCCAGGGCCTGACCGACCTGGGCCTGATGTCGAACCTGCTGCCGGGCTACATGACCCTGCCCAACGAGCCGGAGCAGGACTACGCCAAGTACATCGAGACGCGCACCCAGAAGCCCTTGCGGCCCAACCAGCTCAGTTACTGGCAGAACTACAGCAAGTTCCACGTGAGCCTGATGAAGGCCTGGTGGGGCAATTCCGCCACGGCCGAGAACAACTGGGCGTTCGACTACCTGCCCAAGCTGGACAAGCTCTACGACATGCTGCAGGTCTACGAGCTGATGAACCAGGGCAAGATGAACGGGTACCTGGCGCAGGGCTTCAATCCGCTGGCCGCCGCGCCCAACAAGGCCAAGCTGAACGCGGGGTTCGCCAAGCTGAAGTTCCTGGTCATCATGGATCCGCTGGTCACCGAGACCTCGGAATTCTGGCGCAACGCGGGCGAAGCCAACGATGTGGACCCATCCCAGATCCAGACCGAAGTCTTCCGCCTGCCCACCACCTGTTTCGCCGAAGAGGACGGCGCGCTGGTGAATTCCGGGCGCTGGCTGCAATGGCACTGGAAGGGCGCCGAGCCGCCGGGCGAGGCCAAGAGCGACATCGAGATCATGGCGCTGATCTTCACGCGCCTGCGCAAGATGTACCAGGAAGAAGGCGGCAAGTACCCCGACCCCATCGTCAACCTGTCGTGGCCCTACGCCAATCCGCAGAATCCCTCCGCGGATGAGCTGGCCAAGGAATACTCGGGCCGCGCGCTGGTGGACCTGGCCGACCCGAAGGATCCTTCCAAGGTCGTCCGCAAGGCCGGCGAGCAACTGGCCGGCTTCGCGGAATTGCGCGACGACGGTTCCACCATCAGCGGCTGTTGGATCTTCGCCGGCGCCTGGGGCCCCGGCGGCAACCTGATGGCGCGGCGCGACAACAGCGACCCCACCGGCATCGGCCAGACCCTGAACTGGGCCTGGGCCTGGCCGGCCAACCGTCGCATCCTGTACAACCGCGCCTCCTGCGATCCCTCGGGCAAGCCGTTCAACCCGCGCCGCAGCCTGGTCTCGTGGAACGGCAAGGCCTGGGTCGGGGCCGACATTCCCGACTTCAAGGGCGACGAGAACCCCGAAGGCGGCATGGGGCCGTTCATCATGAACCCCGAAGGCGTGGCGCGCTTCTTCGCGCGGGCGGGCATGACGGAAGGGCCGTTCCCCGAGCACTACGAGCCCTTCGAGACGCCGCTGGGCTACAACCCGCTCTATCCGAAGGCCAAGGGCGTCACCAGCAATCCGGCGGCGCGCGTGTTCAAGGACGACCTGGCGGCGATGGGCACGGTGGACAAGTTCCCGTTCGTGGCCACCACCTATCGCCTGACCGAGCACTTCCACTACTGGACCAAGAACGTCCGCATCAACGCCATCCTGCAGCCGGAGCAGTTCGTCGAGATCAGCGAGGTCATGGCCAAGGAAATGGGCATCGCCAACGGCTCGCGCGTGAAGGTGTCGTCCAACCGCGGCTACATCAAGGCGGTGGCGCTGGTCACCAAGCGCCTGCGGCCGCTGACCATCGAGGGCAAGACCGTCTATCACGTCGGCATCCCGATCCACTGGGGCTTCGTCGGCATCGCCAAGCCGGGCTTCCTGACCAACACCCTCACGCCATTCGTGGGCGACGGCAATTCCCAGACACCGGAATTCAAGTCGTTCCTGGTGCAGGTCGAGAAGATCTAGGAGAGCGCACATGGCTATGCAATCCCTCGACATCAAACGGCGCTCGGCCACCACCACGCCGCCGCCCGGCATCCGCGAACCCGTCACCGGGTCCGTGGCCAAGCTGATCGACGTCTCCAAGTGCATCGGCTGCAAGGCCTGCCAGAGCGCCTGCATGGAGTGGAACGACCTGCGCGACGAGATCGGCTCCAACGTGGGCGTCTACGACAACCCGGCGGACCTGACCGAGCACTCCTGGACCGTCATGCGCTTCTCGGAGTACGAGAACCAGCAGGGCGACCTGGAATGGCTGATCCGCAAGGACGGCTGCATGCACTGCGAGGACCCGGGCTGCCTGAAGGCCTGTCCCTCGCCGGGCGCCATCATCCAGTACACCAACGGCATCGTGGATTTCCACGAGGAGAACTGCATCGGTTGCGGCTATTGCATCACCGGCTGTCCGTTCAACGTGCCGCGCATTTCCAAGAAGGACCACAAGGCCTACAAGTGCACTCTGTGTTCCGACCGCGTGGCCGTCGGCCAGGAGCCCGCCTGCGTCAAGGCCTGTCCCACCGGCGCCATCGTCTTCGGCACCAAGGACGACATGAAGCAGCACGCGGCCGAACGGATCGAAGACCTGAAGTCCCGCGGCTTCGACCAGGCGGGCCTGTACGACCCGCAGGGCGTGGGCGGCACCCACGTCATGTACGTGCTGCACCACGCCGACCAGCCGGGCCTGTACCACGGGCTGCCGAAGGAACCGCAGATCAGTCCCATGGTCGCGCTGTGGAAGGGCATCGCCAAGCCGCTGGGCGTGGCCGCCATGGCCCTGACCGCGCTGGCCGGCTTCTTCCACTACGCCCGCGTGGGCCGCAACGAAGTCAGCGAGGAAGACGAACGCAGGGCCGAAGAGGAGGTTCGCCATGAGTGAACAACGCCATCGCCTGATCAAGCGCTACTCTCCCGGCGAGCGCACCAACCACTGGATCATCGCACTGACCTTCATCCTGCTGGCGCTCTCCGGGCTGGCGCTGTTCCACCCGTCCATGTTCTGGCTGAGCAACCTGTTCGGGGGCGGCCCCTGGACGCGCATCCTGCATCCCTTCATCGGGCTGGTGATGTTCGTCTGCTTCGTCGTGTTCGCCGGGCACATGTGGCGGCACAACCTGATGACGAAGGCGGACCGCCAGTGGATGCGGCAACTGAACGACGTGGTCGAGAACCGCGAGGACAAGCTGCCCGAAGTCGGCAAGTACAACGCCGGCCAGAAGCTGCTGTTCTACGTGCTGATCCTGTGCATGCTGGGCCTGTTCGTCAGCGGTATCGTGATCTGGCGCGAATTCTTCTCGTTCTACTTCCCGATCTGGGTCGTCCGGGCCGCCTCGGTGCTGCATGCGGTCAGCGCGCTGGTGCTGATCTGCGCGATCATCGTGCACATCTACGCCGCGATCTGGGTAAAGGGCTCGCTCACCGCCATGCTGCGCGGCTACGTCACCGCGGGCTGGGCCTGGAAGCACCACCGCGCCTGGTTCCGGGAGCAGATCCGCAAGTAGATAGTCTTTCCGGCCCCGCGCGCCGGCCAAACCCGGCCCGACGGCTGCTATCCTTCTCCTTGAAGGCCGGCAGCCGTGTTTTTTACTGGAGACGCAAGTGCAGCGAATTCTTCCGCGGGGCGAAATTGAAGCGCTAGACCACAACCGCATTCCTCGCGTCAGCCTGCCGGATCGCGGCTCGGTTTTCGCGACGCGCGCGGCCCGCCTGCGGCAACTGGCGGAGGACAGCCCGGTGGCCGACTACCTGTTGCTGATGGCCAGGCTGGTGGATGCCCAGCAGCGCGCCTTGCAGGATTGCGCCGCGCCGCCGGCCTCCGAGGACCGCATTGCGCTGGCGCAGGCGCACGGCATGCCGCCGCTGCAGGCGGTGGGCTGGCCGCGCGATCCCCTGTGGCGCCGCATCCTGGGCCAACTGGTCGACGACGTGTCCCGCGGCGAGAACGTGCCGGCCGAGGCGGTGGAGGTGTGCGCCAGCCTGCGCCGCGCGCTGGAAGAAGACCCCGAAGCGCTGGAGGACCTGGCCGAGGCCGTGCTGTCCGAACAGGACGCGGGCGTGGACGGCGCCGCGGCGCCGTTCGTGATGGCCGCCCTGCAGGTCTATTGGACCGACCTGGCCAGCCGCTACGACGAAAACCAATTGCCCGTCGCCAGCCCCTTCGGCGTCTGTCCCGTGTGCGCCAGCCTGCCGGTCGCCAGCGTGGTGCGCGTGGGCGGGCAGTTCGAAGGCTACCGCTACCTGTGCTGCAGCCTGTGCGCCACCCAGTGGCACATGGTGCGCGTGAAATGCTCGCATTGCGAAGACGTGGAGTCGGTGGCCTACCAGGCCATCGAGGGCCGTTCGCCCGCCATCAAGGCGGAAACCTGCGACCGCTGCCATACCTACCGCAAGATTTTCTACCAGGACAAGGACCTGAACGTGGAGCCCGTGGCCGACGACCTGGCCAGCCTGATGCTGGACGTGCTGGTGGGCGAGGCCGGCTATTCGCGGGCCAGCGGCAATCCGCTGCTGTGGCACGGGGCGGAGGAGGCCTGAGCATGTCCGAGCCTGCCGCCGGCCTCGGCGCCGCCGTTTCCGATATTCCGTCGCTCGATCGCCTGCTGAATGCCGAATCCATGGCGCCCGCGCTTGCCGAACACGGCCGCAGCCAGGTCGTGGCGGCCTTGCGCAAGGACCTGGCCGCGCTGCGCGAACGCGCGCTGGCGGGCGGCTTGCCCAAGGCGGAGCTGGAGGCGGCCGCCGTCGCGGCGCGCGTGGCAGGTAACCTGGCCCGGGCCGCCCGCCCGCGCCTGCGCGCCGTCTACAACCTGACCGGCACGGTGCTGCACACCAACCTGGGCCGGGCGCTGCTGCCCGACGAGGCCGTGGCGTCGGTGCTGCGGGCGCTGAGTTCGCCCGCCAACCTGGAATTCGACCTCGACAGCGGCGGCCGCGGCGACCGCGACGACCTGATCGACGGGCTGTTGTGCGAACTGACCGGCGCCGAGGCCGCCACCGTCGTCAACAACAATGCCGCCGCCGTGCTGCTGATGCTGAACGCCCTGGCCGACCGCCGCGAGGTCGTGGTGTCGCGCGGCGAGCTGGTGGAGATCGGCGGCGCGTTCCGCATCCCCGACATCATGAAGCGCGCCGGGGCCAGGCTGGTGGAGGTCGGCACCACCAACCGCACCCACGCCGCCGACTACGAAAACGCCATCGGCGCGCGCACCGCCATGTTGATGAAGGTGCATTGCAGCAATTACGCGGTGACCGGCTTTACCAAGAGCGTGGGCGTGGCCGAGGTGGCGGCGATGGCGCACGCGCGCGGCCTGCCGGCCACGGTCGACCTGGGCAGCGGCACGCTGGTCGACTTGACGCAGTTCGGGCTGCCCAAGGAAGACACCGTGCGCGAAACCATCGCGGCGGGCGCGGACCTGGTCACCTTCAGCGGCGACAAGCTGCTGGGCGGCCCGCAGGCCGGCCTGCTGGTGGGCCGCGCGGACCTGATCCGCAAGATCAAGAAGAATCCGCTCAAGCGCGCCCTGCGCGTCGGCAAACTGACCCTGGCGGCGCTGGAGCCGGTGCTGGGCCTGTACCGCGCGCCCGAGTTCCTGGCCCAGCGCCTGACCACGCTGCGCCTGCTGACCCGCCCGCAACGCGACATCCAGCCGCAGGCCGAGCGCCTGCGCGGCGTCGTGGCGCACGCGGCGGGACCGAACTATGCGGTCGAGGCCGTGCCGATGTTCAGCCAGATCGGCAGCGGCGCCTTGCCGGTGGACCAGTTGCCCAGCTATGGCCTGGCACTGCGCTACGCCGGCGCGGGCCGCCCCGGGCGGCACCTGGACAAACTCGAGGCGCGCCTGCGCGGCCTGCCCGTGCCGGTGATCGGCCGCATCGAGGACGACGCCTTGTGGCTGGACCTGCGCTGCCTGGAAGCGCCCGACGAAACGGCCTTCGCCGCGCAGTTGGCGGAGCCCCTGGCATGATCGTAGGCACCGCGGGCCATATCGACCACGGCAAGACCACGCTGGTGCGCGCGCTGACGGGCGTGGACACCGACAGGCTCAAGGAAGAGAAGGCGCGCGGCATTTCCATCGAGCTGGGCTACGCCTATACGCCGCTGCCCAATGGCGACGTGCTGGGCTTCATCGACGTGCCCGGCCACGAGAAACTCGTCCATACGATGGCGGCCGGCGCCAGCGGGATCGACTTCGGCTTGCTGATCGTGGCGGCGGACGACGGCGTCATGCCCCAGACGCGCGAGCATCTGGCCATCCTGGCCCTGCTGGGCGTGGCGCGCGGCGCGGTGGCGCTGACCAAGGCCGACCGCGCCGACGATGCCCGCCTGGCGACTGTGCGCGCGGAGATCGCGCAATTGGCGGCCGGCACGTTCCTGGAAGGCGCGCCGGTGTTCGGCGTGTGCGCGTCGCGGCCCGGCGATGCCGGCACGGCGGAACTGCAGGCCTATCTGCACGGGCAGGCGCAGGCCGTCCCGCGGCCGGACCGCCAGGGCCTGTTCCGGCTGGCCGTGGACCGCGTGTTCACGTTGGCGGGCCATGGCACCGTGGTGACTGGCACGGCCCATGCGGGCGAGGTTCGCGCCGGCGACGACACCGCCGACCTGCGCTTGATGCCCGCCGGCGCGCGCGTGCGCGTGCGCAGCATCCATGCCCAGAACCAGCCCAGCGAGACCGGCTCCGCCGGCCAGCGCTGCGCCTTGAACCTGGCCGGCATCGACAAGAGCGCCATCGCGCGCGGCGACTGGATCGCGGACGCGCGCTGCTTCCTGCCGTCGCGCCACGTCGACCTGGCGCTGACGCTGCTGGCCTCGGCCGACGCGCCCGTGCGCGCCTGGTCGCCGCTGCACGTGCATATCGGCGCCGCGCGCCACGTGGCGCACGCCGTGCCGCTCAGCGCGGAGTCGATCGCGCCGGGCCAGTCGGGCTGGGTGCAACTGGTTTTCGACGAGCCGGTCTGCGCCATGCCGGGCGACCGCTGCATCGTGCGCAACGCGCAGGCCACGCGCACCGTCGGCGGCGGCCGCGTGCTGGACCCGAACGCGCCCGACCGCAAGCGCCGGTCCGCCGCGCGCATGCAGCGGCTGCGGGCGCTGGCGGACATGCTGGACGGCGGCGGCCTGCAACCCGTGCTGGAACACGCCGAATCAGGGCTGGACGAAGGCGCTTTGCAGCGCCTGACGGGCCGGCCCGTGCGGGATATCGAGGCGCCGCAAGGCGCGCTGTGGATAGAAGCGCGCACCGAGCAGGCGCCGCGCACCTTGATCCTGTCGGCCCATTGGGACGCGCTGCGCGCGCGCGTGGAGCAGGCGCTGGCGGCCTTTCACCAGGGCGCGCCGGACGAGCCGGGGCCCGACGGCTCCCGCCTGCGGCGCATGGCGATGCCTGCGGCGCCGGATGCGCTCTGGCTGGCGGCGCTGGACGATCTGCTGCGCGGCGGCCGCATCGCGCGCAACGGTCCCTGGCTGCATCTGCCCGGCCACGCCGCGACGCTGGGAGACGAGGAATCGGCGCTGGCGGAGCGGGTATTGCCGCTGCTGGCGGCCGGGGCCTTCGATCCGCCCTGGGTGCGGGACCTGGCCCGGACGCTGGCCGTGCCGGAAGACCGCATGCGGCAATTGCTGCGCAAGCTGCTGCGGCGCGGAGACGTGGCCCAGGTGGTGAAGGACCTGTTCTATCACCGGGACCAGGTGGACGCCCTGGCGGCGCTGGCCGCCGAGCTGGCGGCGCGGCCCGCGGGGCTGAACGCGGCGTCGTTCCGCGATGCGACGGGGCTGGGAAGAAAGCGGGCGATCCAGATCCTGGAATTCTTCGACCGCGCCGGCTACACGCGGCGGGTGCGCGACACGCACGTCCTGCGCCACGACAGCGCCTATGGGGGGACGCAAGCGGCGCGGCAGCCGGTATCATAGGCGGGCCATCGCGGAAGGCATCCGTGCCCGGTGGCGCGGCTGGGCTTCAAACCCAGTTGGGGGCGTCAGACGTTCCCAGGTAGGTTCGACTCCTGCTGCCTTCCGCCATCTTCCCTGGCGCCCGCCGCGCTACGCCCGCAGCATCCGCGTCACCACGCCGCCCACGCGGTCCGACTTCCAGTCCAGTTCCCCCAGGTGCCAGTACCGGACGGTTCCCCCGCGGTCCACCAGGTAATTGGCGGGCAGGCCGATGGCCTGCCATTGCTTCGAGGCCGCGCTGTTCCGGTCGTGCAGCACCGTGCCGGCAACCGGCCACTTCGCCAGGAAGGTCGTGATCTTGCCCAGCGCTTCGCCCATGTTCACCGCCACCAGGCGCAGGCCTTCTTCGCGGTGGCGCCTGGCCATCTCGGACATGATGGGGATTTCGTCGCGGCAGGGATCGCACCAGGTGGCCCAGAAGCTGACGATGACGACGCTGCCGCGCCAGGCGGCAAGCTTCTTTTCGCGGCCCGAGAGATCGGGCAGAACCAGCGGGGGCGTCGGCGCGGTCCAGGCGGCCCAGTCCGGACCGGTGGCCGTTTTCAGCGCACTGTCGCTGGCGGCCAGCGCGCGCCACGGCAGGGCCGCCAGCGACAGGCCGGACTGCAGGAGCAGGCGGCGGCTGATCATGGCGGGCCTCGGCCCGGACTCAGGCGGAGAGGGGCCGCGAACGGATCCGGTAGCTGAAGCTGTCCGGGTCCAGGCTGTCCAGGCGGCCGTCGGCGGTCTCGCCGTTGGGGTACATCAGGAAGGGCACGGGGCCGTGGGCGGAGCCCGGCAGCACGACGTCATGGCCGTGGTTGTAGGCGACCCAGTTCATTTCCCAGGCGCCGAACAGCATGACGCGCGCGGCCCGGACCTTGGGCGCGGCGAGCGGCAGATCCCCGGGAGGCTCTTCCAGCATGACCTTGCGCACGTCGGCGGGATCGACCGGGATCCAGCCATGGCCCGCGGCGTAGAACTCGGCACGGCAGTGCTGCGCCTTGGTCACGTCGCCGGCCTTGCCCAGGCTCTTGTAGCCCAGCTCCGAATCCGCGACGCGCAGCCCGTAGGCGTCGCGCGCCGGGATGCCCGAGGCGCGCGCCAGCGCGACGAACAGCGAATTGATGTCGGCGCATTTGCCGTTCAAGTCGTTGGCGGTCAGCATGTAGCGCACGTCGCCCACGCCGCAGCCCCGGGTCGACGCGGTGCGACAGGTGTTTTCGACGACCCATTCGTAGATGGCGCGGGCGCGCGCCAGGTCGCCCTGGTGCCCGCGGGTGATCCGGTCGGCGGTAGTCTTGACGATGCCGTCGGTGGGCAGCATCGTGGTGGGCTGGAGGAATTCCCGCAGGGCGGCGGGGCTTTCCCGCTGGGCGTCCGCGGGCGGCGGCTGCGTCAGGTCGACGCGCCGGTTGCGGGTCTGGAAGCGGCTGGTTACCGTCACCGTGCGCTGGGCCTGCGCGTCCGGCCACTCCACGGCCAGCATCTGGACGCCGTAGCCGGGAGCCTGCGTCAGGCGGGCGGTGCCGCCGCCGCCGACCCGCCAGGCGCTTTGCGCGCCGCGCTGGTAGGGCGTGTCGACCGCGTAGGGGACGGGGATCCAGATGCGCGTATGGGCGCCGGGATCCTGCACGCTGATGTCGGTGGTCAGTTCGAAGGCGCGCCATCCGGCGCTGACGGGAGCCTGGGCGGCGCGCGCGGCCTGCGGCAACGCGCCGGCGGCGCACAGGGCGCCCGAGAAACGGAGAAAGTGTCGGCGATCCATGTAGCCCTCCTCACGGTGAAGATTGGCTGTCGGTGCGCCCGGCGACGGGCGGCCGTCCGTTGCTGCGTGCTGCTGGAACATGATAGGGCCAATCCCGCCCGCGGTGCTATCCTTTTTGCCTGAGGAACAGAGACCGAGATGGAGACCGAGATGGCCCAGGATGTAGCTAGCGCGGCGGTGCCGCGGTTGACTTCGCTTTCGCATGGCGGCGGCTGCGGCTGCAAGATCGCGCCGGGCGTGCTGTCGGCGCTGCTGGCCCGCTTCGGCCCGGCCGCCAGCTACCCCGACCTGCTGGTCGGCACCGAAACCGCCGACGACGCGGCGGTGTACCGGATCAATGACGAGCAGGCGCTCATCGCCACCACCGACTTCTTCATGCCCATCGTGGACGACCCCTTCGATTTCGGCCGCATCGCGGCGACGAACGCGCTGTCGGACGTGTATGCCATGGGCGGCACGCCGATCATGGCGCTGGCGATCGTCGGCATGCCGATCAACGTGCTGCCGCACAGCGTCATCGCGGACATCCTGCGGGGCGGCGAATCCGTTTGCGCGGACGCGGGCATTCCGGTGGCGGGCGGCCACAGCATCGATTCCGTCGAGCCCATCTACGGCCTGGCGGCGATGGGCCTGGTGCACCCGGCCCGCGTGAAGCGCAACGCCGACGCGCGCTCGGGCGACGTGCTGATCCTGGGCAAGGGCCTGGGCGTGGGCATCCTGTCGGCGGCGCTGAAAAAGAACCGCCTGGACGACGCCGGCTACCGCGTGATGATAGACACCACCACCCGCCTGAACCGCCCGGGGCCGGCGCTGGCCGCGCTGGACGGCGTGCACGCGGTGACCGACGTGACCGGCTTCGGCCTGCTGGGCCACGCGCTGGAACTGGCGCGCGGGGCGAAACTGACCGCGCGCCTGCGGCTGGAGTCCCTGCCGTGGCTGCCGGGCGTGCAGGCCTACGCGGCGGAGGGCGTCATCACCGGCGCGTCGGGCCGCAACTGGGCGTCCTACGGCGAATCCGTCCGCCTGGGCGCCGCGGTCGGCGACACGCAGCGCGCCTTGCTGACCGATCCCCAGACCTCCGGCGGCCTGCTGGTGTCCTGCGCGCCCGAAACGGCCGGCGCGGTGCTGGACCTGTTCCGCAGCCAGGGTTTCGAGCAGGCCGCCGCCATCGGCGAGATGACGGCGGGCGAGCCCGTCGTGCGCGTGGATTGAGCGCGCGGCCCGCGGGCCTTACGAAGTCAGGTCGCGCGCGGTCGCCGCGGCCTGTTCCACCAGCCATTGCATGACCACCTCCGCGTCCGGCGTGCTGCGGCGCGCATTGCGCACCAGCCAGTAGGCCAGCTCGGTGGCGCGGGCGGCCTGTCCGCCGACCGCTTCCAGGCGCTTGTCCGTCAGCATGGGCGCGATCAGCGCCAGCCGTCCCAGCGCGATGCCATGGCCGGCCAGCGCCGCGTGCACGACCTGGTCGTACTGGTTGAAGCGCAGCATGCCCTTGGCGGCGACGCGACCCAGGCCGCGCGCGTTCAGCCATTCCGACCATTGCAGCCAGGGCCGCGTGGGATCGTCGAATTCCAGCAGCACGTGGCGCTGCAACTCCTGCGCGTCCAGTTCGCGCGCGCCCAGGGAAGGGTGGGCCACCGGCACCACCGATTCGCCGAACAGCCAGGCCGCGGTGTCCGGCACGCTGTCGCGCAGGCTGTAGCGGATGGCGATGTCCACGTTCTCGCGGTCGATGTCGATGAGCCGGTTGTCGGCCGCCACGCGCACGTCGATGTGCGGATGCGCCTCCTGGAAGTCCCCCAGGCGCGGCAGCAGCCACAGCGAGGCCACGCCGATGGTGGTCGTGATGGTGACGGGGGTGCGCCTCTCGGGCGCGCGCAGTTGCTCGGTCAGGTCGCCCAACTGGCTCAGCCACACGTCGGCCATGCGGAACAACTGGGCGCCTTCGGAGGTGAACGACACGCTGCGGAAGCCGCGCACCAGCAATGGCACGCCCAGGTGGGCCTCCAGCGCCCGGATCTGGCGGCTTACGGCGGACTGGGTCACGTGCAGGTCCTGCGCCGCCAAGGTGATGCTCATGCGGCGGCCCACGGCCACGAAGCCTCGGACCAGATCGAGCGGCGGGAGTTTGGCCAGCGGATATGGCATTCGTAAAACTCATGCGTACCGGACGGAAATGTCGCTTGAGCAATAGTACTCCGGGGGCGTCCAATAGGATTCAGACGACGGGACGATGGGCGACAGCCCTGCGGCCCGCCGCGATCGCCGCCGCCGCGGCCCGGGAGGAAGGCCATGATCCAGGTATGTTGCACTGCGGGAATGTCATTCCGTTTGGCCGGCGGGTCGACTATGCTGCTCAAGCGGGCGTCGGGCCTCCGCATCGTGTGCCGTGCCGGCACCTTGTGGGTATCCGAATACCGCCGCTTCGATGACAGCGTGCTCCAGGCCGGTGAATCCGTCACCGTCGGCAGCAATCGCGACGTCGTGCTCAGCGGCCTGCCGGATGCGCAGGTCGCGCTAATTTCCTAGGATCCTTCCGGAGTTCGTGATGACCGCGTCCCAGCCCGATACGCCCCGCATCGAGATGTGGTTCGATTTCGCCAGCCCCTACAGCTACCTGGCCATCGAGCGCGTCGACGCCCTGGCGCAGGAAGCCGGCGTCCGCGTCGACCTGCGTCCCTTCCTGCTGGGGCCGATCTTCCAGGCCCAGGGCTGGAACGACACGCCGTTCCGGCTCTTTCCCGGCAAAGGCGCCTACATGATGCGGGACATCGCGCGCCTGGCCGAGAAATACGGCGTGGTCTACCGGCGCCCGCGCCTGTTTCCGCGCATGAGCGTGCTGCCCGCGCGCATCGCGCTGCTGGGCCAGGACGAGCCCTGGGGCCGCGACTTCTGCGTGGCGGTCTTCCGCGCCAATTTCCAGCACGACCTGGACATCCAGGCCGAGGACGTGGTCCACGAACTGCTGACCAGCCTTGGGCTGGACGCGGACGCCCTGATCGCCCGCGGCAAGTCCGAAGCCGCCAAGGAAGCGCTGCGGCGCCAGGTGGACCGCGCCCGCGACCTGGGATTGTTCGGCGCGCCCACTTTCTTCGTGGACGGCGAGATGTTCTGGGGCAACGACCGCCTGGAAGACGCGCTGGACTGGGCGCGCCGGCCGGCGCCCGCCAGCGCCTGGCCGCAGTCCGCGGCCCGCGCCTGAACGCCGGGCGCCACGCAGTTTTCCCGTCAACGCAGCATCGAGAAATGAAGAACGCCAGCAGTGCCTACCGCGGCGCGCCCATGCCGGGCGGCCGTTCGTTCACGCAATTCCGCGCCGCCCGCATCCGGCGGGTGTCGTTCCAATGGGAACAGGCCGCGCACCTGCCCCAAGAACCGCCAAAAGACACCATCCCAAAAGAAGCCGTGTCCCTGACGCCCTTCAAAAGAAGCCGTGCCTGACGCCCTTCAAAAGAAGCCGTGCCTGACGCCCTTCAAAAGAAGCCGTGCCTGACACCCTTCATCAGAAGCCGTGTCTGACACCCTTACGCCCCGCCGCCACGCACCGAACAGACGCTTCCCGGGTGTCTGACACCGACACACAAGAAGCCGTGTCTGACACCCTTACGCCCTGCCGCCGCGCACCGGACAGACGCTTCCCGGGTGTCTGACACATAACGGCATAACGACATAACGCACATCTCCCCCTAGCCACGCCCCACCGGCGCCACCCGCGCCCACTCTTCATCCGAGTACAGCCGCGAGCGCAGCAGGAAGCGCTTGCCTTCGGCGCTGTCCAGCGAAAAGGCGCCGCCCCGGCCGGGCACGGCGTCGATGATGAGCTGGGTGTGCTCCCAGTACGCGAACTGGTCTTCGCCCATGTAGAACGGGCAGCCTTCCAGTTCGCCCAGCAGCACGTCCGAGCCGCCCACCATGAATTCCCCCAGCGCATAGCACATGGGCGAACTGCCGTCGCAGCAGCCGCCCGACTGGTGGAACATGAGCGGGCCATGCTTGGCGCGCAGGGTATCGATCAGCTTGCGCGCTTCGTCGGTCGCGACCACGCGCGGCGTATGCTCTGCCATGATGTCGTCCTTTCGGGCGCGCCGGGCCGCGAGGCCCGGCGCGCCCGCCGGTCGCGGGTTGCGTGATCAGAAGAAGCCCAGTTTCTTCGGCGAGTAGCTCACCAGCAGGTTCTTCGTCTGCTGGTAGTGGTTGAGCATCATCTTGTGGTTCTCGCGTCCGATGCCGGATTGCTTGTAGCCGCCGAAGGCCGCATGCGCCGGGTAGGCGTGGTAGCAGTTGGTCCACACGCGGCCCGCCTTGATCGCGCGTCCCATGCGATAGCACGTGTTCGCGTCGCGCGACCACACGCCGGCGCCCAGGCCGTAGAGCGTGTCGTTGGCCAGGGCCAGCGCGTCGTCGGCGTCCTTGAAGGTCGTCACCGCAACCACCGGGCCGAAGATTTCCTCCTGGAACACGCGCATCTTGTTGTGTCCCTTGAAAACCGTGGGCTGCACGTAGTAGCCGGCTTCCAGCGCGCCCTGCATCTGCGCGCGCGAGCCGCCGGCCAGCACCTCGGCGCCTTCCTGCTTGCCGATGTCCAGGTACGACAGGATCTTCTCCAGTTGCTCGGTGGACGCCTGCGCGCCCAGCATGGTGTCCGCGTCCAGCGGATTGCCCTGCTTGATCTCGGCGACGCGCTTCAAGGCGCGTTCCATGAACTTGTCGTACAGGGATTCCTGGATCAGCGCGCGGCTGGGGCAAGTGCAGACTTCGCCCTGGTTCAGCGCGAACATCACGAAGCCCTCGACGGCCTTGTCCAGGAAATCGTCGTCCTGCGCGGCCACGTCGGCGAAGAAGATATTGGGCGATTTTCCGCCCAGCTCCAGCGTGACCGGGATGATGTTCTGCGACGCATACTGCATGATCAGGCGCCCGGTGGTGGTTTCACCGGTGAAAGCGATCTTGGCGATGCGCTTGCTGGACGCCAGCGGCTTGCCGGCCTCCAGGCCGAAGCCGGTGACCACGTTCACGACGCCCGGGGGCAGGATGTCGCCGATCAGCTCCATCAGCAGCAGGATGCCCAGCGGCGTCTGTTCGGCGGGCTTGAGCACCACGCAGTTGCCGGCGGCGAGCGCGGGCGCCAGTTTCCACGCCGCCATCAGGATGGGGAAGTTCCACGGGATGATCTGGCCCACGACGCCCAGCGGCTCGTTGAAGTGGTAGGCCACGGTGTCGTGGTCGATCTCGGACAGCCCGCCTTCCTGGCTGCGGATGCACGAGGCGAAATAGCGGAAGTGGTCGATCGCCAGCGGGATGTCCGCGGCGCGGGCCTCGCGGATGGGCTTGCCGTTGTCCCAGGTCTCGGCCGTGGCCAGGCGTTCGAGGTTCGCTTCCATGACGTCCGCGATCTGCATCAGCATGCGGGCGCGTTCGGCGGCGGAGGTGGCGCCCCATTTGGGCGCGGCGCGGTGCGCGGCGTCCAGCGCCAGTTCGATGTCGCGCTCCTTGGAGCGGGCGTTGCGGGTCAGGGTCTGGCCCGTGACCGGGGTGACGTTGTCGAAGTATTCGCCGTCTGCCGGTTTCTGCCACTTGCCGTCGATGAAATTGTCGTACTGGGTCTTGAGGTCCAGGCGCGTGCCATAGGTTTCGGGGGTAACGCGGGTCGCGATGTCCATGCTTGTCTCCGGTATTGTGGGAATGCGGCAGTCGGCTGCCTGACCTGTATCAAGCAAAGAACGTGCCAGTCCGCACTTATGCGCTGGACAGCCCGCTTTCCGCATGCGAAAGTAGGATTCCCAAGCGGGCGATGTACAGCGAATATTCCTCGAGGGCCGGCCCGCCGCCGGGCCGCCCCAAGGCGGGTCAGCCCCCTCGGGGGGCAGCAAGCCCGCGCAGCGGGTGCAGCGTGGGGGTACCCTTTGCCGCCGGGCCGCCCCAAGGCGGGCCAGCCCCCTCGGGGGGCAGCAAGCCCGCGCAGCGGGTGCAGCGTGGGGGCCCCTCCACTGTTGCGTTTTGCGACATTGTCGCGGAACAGGTGTCGCAGAATGCCTGTCCAAGGAGACATGCATGGCCACTCATTCTCGTCAGCACGCGCTGACGCAAGCGCGCCTGCTGTTCAACCAGCAGGGCGCCGTGCCCGGCGGCATGGTCGCCGAGCCCATCCTGCGGTCGTGGCGGCGCTGCGCCGACCTGGGTTTCGACATGCGCGGCGTGCGCCGCGCCGAACTCATGACCCAGGGGGAGCTGCGCGAGGCGCAGCAGCGCAATGAAGCCCTGCGCCGGATGTCCGAGCCCGCCATGTCCATGTTGCGCCGCCAGGCCGGCGCCAGCGGCAGCCTGGTGATCCTGTCCGACGCGCAGGGACTGGTCCTGGACAGCGACGGCGATATTGAATTCGCCCAGCGCGCCTCGCGCGTCGCGCTCATGCCCGGCGCGCCCTGGGACGAGGCCGCCGCGGGCACCAACGCCATCGGCACCGCGCTGGTCGAAGGCCGGCCCATCGCCGTGCATGGCGGCGAACATTATTTCGAACCCAACCGCATCCTGACCTGCGCGGCGATTCCGATTTCCGACGGCGAGGGCCGCACGCTGGGCGTGCTGGACCTTTCCAGCCAGGCGCGCGAGGTGCGCCCCGATGTGCTTGCACTGGTGCGCGCGGCGGTGGACCTGGTCGAGCACCGTTTATTCGAGCAAGCCTACGAACAGCACACCATCCTGCGGCTGCACGTCAATCACTCGGGCCTGGGCCTGCCGGGCGAGGGGCTGCTGGCGTTCGAGGGCGACCTGCTGATCGGCGCGAACCGCTGCGCCTTGCACGCGCTGGGCATGGCCCCGACCGCCTTGGGCGTATACCGCTACGCGGATGTGTTCGACGGCGATATCGAGCGCTGCCCCGATGCGGCCGGCCGGGTGCATGCACGGTCGGGCGCGGTGTACCACGCGCGCCTGCGCTGGCCGCGCTCCCGTCCCCGCCAGACGCCGGCCGTGCCGGCCCTGCCGCCCGCCGATGCCGGACGCCGCGCCGCACCGAATTTCGATGCGGCGACCCTGGGCGCGCTGGCGCGCGCCGTGCACCTGTCGGATGCGGGTGTGTCGATATTGCTGCAGGGCGAAACCGGCGTGGGCAAGGAAGTGTTCGCGCGGCAGTTGCATGCGCGCGGCAGGCGGGCAGCGGGGCCGTTCGTGGCCGTGAACTGCGCCGCGCTGCCGGAAAGCCTGATCGAATCCGAATTGTTCGGCTACGAAGACGGCGCGTTCACCGGCGCGCGCCGGCAGGGCAGCAAAGGCCTGCTGCGCCAGGCGCACGGCGGCGTGCTGTTCCTGGACGAGATCGGCGACATGCCGCTGATATTGCAGTCGCGCCTGTTGCGCGTGTTGCAGACGCGCGAGGTCTCGCCGCTGGGCGGCGCGCGGCCGGTGCCGGTGGATTTCGCGCTGGTATGCGCCACGCATCGCCCGCTGGCGCACGAAGGCCCCGACGCGCCGGTGCGGCCCGACCTGTATTTCCGGATCGCCGAATACACCGTGACGCTGGAGCCGCTGCGCGCGCGCGCGGACCGCCAGGAACTGCTGCGGGCCCTGTGGGCGGCGCAAGGCGCAGGCCCGCTCCTGCCTCCGGATATCGAAGCCATCCTGCTTGCGTACCCCTGGCCCGGCAACTACCGGCAGATGGCGGCCGTGTTGCGCACGTTGCACGTGCTGGCGGGACCGGCGGGCAGGGTCGACGCCGATATGCTGCCCGCGGATATCCGCGGCGCGCAAGCGCTTCCCCCGGCCGCCGGCGTGGGCGATCCCGCCAATCTGCAAGCGATGACGGACACCGCGATCCGCGACGCCCTGGCTGCCCACGGCGGCAACGTCAGCCGCGCGGCGCGCGCGCTCGGTGTGCATCGCAGCACGCTCTACCGCCGCCTGCCGCGCCCGGCCTGACGGCTTCTTTCCCGCCTTTCGCGTCCGCCATCGCGGCGGCGCGATGTTGCCTGCCGCGTCCGCGCGCCGCGCGCATAAAAACTATCTTTTGAAGATAAGTTAAGTATCCCTGCGCGCGGAGAGAACTGCTTACGATGCCCGCATCCCCTTCAACGCAGGTGATGACATGGCAAGCAACGAGCTGTTCTACGACGACTTCGAAATAGGCCGTCCTTTCCCTCCCTGCCGATACAGCATAAGCGCCGCCGACAGCGACGCGTTCATCGGCACCTTCGACCATTCTCCCGTTCTGGACGCCGCCGGCCGCGCGGTGCCGGCCGATGGCGCGGCGGCCGCCGTGCGCAGCGTGCATCCGGTGCTGGTCGGCAGTTTCCAGCCGCAGCACGCGGCCTTTTCCTGGCCGGTCGGCGTGCTGCACGCCCGTGAAAAAGTCCGCCTGATGGCGCCGGTGTATCCGGGCGAGGAACTGGAGGCCAGCGTGCGGGTGAAGGACAAATACCTCAAGAACGACAAGCGCTTCGTCGTGCTGGAAATCACCGTCCGCAAACTGGAAAACGCGCGCATCGCCCTGGTGGCGGAACGCAGCCTGGTCTGGCCCAACTGAGGAAACGCACATGGAATTCAAGGCAGGCGACAAGTTCCGTTCGGCGGCGCGCGGCGCGGCGCAGGACGACATCAACCGTTTCGGCGCCCTGCACGGCACGACGGGCAGGACGCACACCGATCCGGAATACGCGGCGAACAGCGTGTTCGGCGGCGTCATCGTGCAGGGGGCGCTGGTGATGGCGCCGGTAATGGACATGGCAGCCGACCTGCTGGGAGCAGGCTGGTACGACGGCTGCGAGATCGAAGCGAAGTTCGTGGCGTTCACGCGGCCGGGGGACGCCGTGGACGTGGAGTTCGAAGTGACGCGCAGCGAACCCGGATGGCTGGAGCTGGCTTACGCCTGCACGCTGCCGGACGGGAAGAAAGTGCAGGTGGGGAGCATCACCCGCCGCCGCGGCTGATGCTTCCGCCGCACCCTAAAACAAGCATAAGGAGACAATCTTGAAACGCATCCTGATCAGCCTTGCCTTTTCCTGCGCGGCGATGAGCGCGACGGTCGCGCTGGCGGCGCCTTATCCCGACAAACCGATACGCATGATCGTGCCCGCCGCGGCCGGCGGCGCCGCCGATACCCTGGCGCGCATGCTGGGCCGCGGGCTCACGGAGAGATTCGGCCAGCCCGTGGTGATCGAGAACAAGCCCGGCGCCGCCGCCATCGTGGGCATGTCCGCCATCGCCAAGGCGCCCGCCGACGGCTACACCCTGGGCATGACCTTCTCGGGCGCGATGTCGATCAATCCTTCGCTGTACCAGCAATTGCCGTACGACCCGGTAAAGGATTTCGAGCCCATCACCATCGTGGCGGTATCGCCCCTGGTCATCGCCGTCAGCCCGAAGCTGGGGCCGAAATCCCTGGGCGAATTCCTGGACCTGGCGAAGAAGGAGCCCGGCAAGCTGACCTTCGGGTCGGCCGGCACCGGATCCACGCAACACCTTTCCATGGAACTGCTCAAGTCGACCGCGGGGGTGGACATGCTGCACGTCCCCTACAAGGGCAGCGCGGCGTCCCTGGTCGATGTGCAGTCCGGGCTGATCTCCGCCGTCAGCGACAACGCGATCACGCTGGTGCCGCTGATCCAGTCGGGGCAACTGGTGCCCCTGGCGGTCGAGACTGCGCAGCGGATCCAGTCGCTGCCGCAGGTGCCCACGGTGGCCGAGTCGGGCTATCCGGGATTCCAGGCGGCGGGCTGGTACGGACTGCTGGCGCCCGCGGGCACGCCCAAGCCGATCGTAGCGCAGCTCAACGCCGCCCTGCGCGACATGGTGAGCAAGCCCGAATTCACCCAATGGCTGCAGCAGCAGGGCATGGAGCCGCAGACCGATACGCCCGAGGGCTTCGGCCGCTACATCGGGCAGGAAAAGGAGAAGTGGGCCCAGGTCATCAAGACGGCCAAGGTGCCGATGCAGGAATCTCGCTGAATCGCGGCGGCCATGCGCCGCCATCACTCCAGGACAACCATGCAAGCCGTATCTTCCACGCTCAGCGGAAACATCCGCGTCATTCTCATCGACAATCCTCCGGTCAACGCCACCTCGCAGGCGGTGCGGGCCGGCCTGATGCAGGCCATTGAGCGGGCCGGCGCCGACGCTTCGACCCATGCGATCGTGATCGCCTGCGCGGGCGCTACTTTCGTAGCCGGCGCCGACATCAAGGAATTCGGGAAGCCGCCGGCGGACCCGCATCTTTCCGAGGTCATCCACGCCATCGAGTCCAGCGCCAAGCCGGTCGTCGCGGCAATCCACGGCACCGCCCTGGGCGGCCGGCTGGAGTTGGCGCTGGGCTGCCATTACCGGGTGGCGGACCGCGGAGCCCGGCTGGGGCTGCCCGAGTCGACCCTGGGCCTCATCCCCGGCGCCGGCGGCATTCCCCGGCTGTTGCGGCTGGTCGGCGTGGAGAAGGCGCTGGACATGGCGGCGGGCGGCAAACCCATAGGCGCGGCCGATGCGAAGGAGGCCGGCCTGGTGGATGAGCTGGCGCAGGACGGCGTCCAGGCCGCCGCCATCGCGTTCGCGCAAAGCCTGCTGGCGCAAGGCCGGGGCGCGCGGCGCACGCGCGAACTGCCGGTTCCGGCGTTCGACCCGGGCGTCTTCGACGCCGCGCGCTCGCGGTTCCAGGCCAGCCACCGGGGCCAGCTCGCGCCGCAGGCATGCGTGGACGTGGCGTGGCGCAGCGTGTCCGCGGGCTTCGACGAGAGCGTGGCCTACGGCCGCGAACGCTTCCGCGAACGGGTCGCGTCGCCGCAGGCGCAGGCTCTGCGGCACGCCTTCTTTGCCGAGCGCATCGCGACCAAGCCGCAGGGGCTGTCCGCCGACGACGCCGCGCCGGTCCGCAAGGCCGGGGTCGTCGGCGCGGGCACCATGGGCACGGGCATCGCCATGTGTTTCCTGAACGCGGGCATTCCCGTCACGCTGGTGGAGCAGAACGAAAAGGTGCTGGCGGCCAGCGTCGAGACGATACGCAAGACCTACCGCAACGACGTGGCGAAAGGGCGCATCGGCGCAGAGGTGCTGGAAGCGCGCTGCAAGGCGCTCACGCCGACGCTGGAGTACGGCGCGCTGCGCGGCTGCGACCTGGTGGTGGAAGCGGTCTTCGAGGACATGGAAGTGAAGCGGCAGGTGCTGGCCGCGATCGAAGCGGTCCTGGAACCGGACGCCATCATTGCTTCCAATACGTCTTTCCTGGACATCGACGCGCTGGCCGCCGGGCTGCGCCGGCCGGAGAACATGGTGGGCATGCATTTCTTCAGCCCGGCCCACATCATGAAGTTGCTGGAGAACGTGCGCGGGGCCCGCAGTTCGCCGCGCGCCCTGGCCTCGGCGCAGGCCCTGGGCAAGCGCCTGGGCAAGGTCGCGGTCATGGTGGGCGTGTCCGACGGCTTCGTCGGCAACCGCATGCTGGCGCGGCGTACCCGCGAGTGCTATTTCATGCTGGAAGAGGGCGCGCTGCCCGAGCAGGTGGACCGCGTGCTGTGCGAGTTCGGCTTCCCCATGGGGCAATTCCAGCTCAATGACCTGGCGGGCCTGGATGTGGCCTGGCGCAACCGGCAGAGCCGGCTGCATCGCCTGAGCGAGCGCGAAGCGGCTTGCAATATCCTCGACGAAATCGTCGCGGCGGGCCGGCTGGGGCAGAAGACGGGCGCAGGGTTCTACACCTACGACGAAAAGCGCAACCGGTCCGTGGATCCGGCCATATCGGACCTCATCGTGCGCAACGCCGAAAGGCGCGGGATCCGGCGCCGCGCCATCTCCGACGAGGAGATCCTGGAGCGCTGCCTCTACGCCATGATCAACGAAGGCGCCCGCATCCTGGAAGAGGGCGTCGCGGGGCGGCCCGAGGATATCGACACCATCTGGCTCAACGGCTATGGCTTTCCGCGGTTCCGCGGCGGCCCGATGTTCCATGCCGACCAGATCGGCGCCGCCCGCATCTGCGAGCGGATCCGCCACTACGCCGGCCAGGCCGGCGCAGCGTACTGGACCCCGTCGCCGCTGCTGCTTGCCCAGGCCCGGGACGGCGGCGGCTTCTACGCGCGTTGATCCCGTCAGCCATCCTGGAATCCATCCTATGTCGACCAAAAGAGAACCGCCGCTTTGCGGCATTACCGTGCTGGACATGACCCGCATCATGGCGGGGCCCTGGTGCACCCAGAACCTGGCGGACCTGGGCGCCGAAGTGCTGAAGATCGAGCGCCCGCTGTCGGGCGACGACACCCGCGGCTGGGGCCCGCCCAACCTGATGGACGCCGAGGGGCGCCGGACGCAGGAGTCCGCGTACTACCTGGCCGCCAACCGCAACAAAAAGTCGGTGGCGCTGGACATCTCCACGCCGGCCGGCGCCGACGCGGTGCGGCGCCTGGCGGCCGGCGCGGACATCTTCGTCGAGAACTTCAAGGTGGGCGGCCTGCGCAAGTACGGGCTGGACTATGCCAGCCTGGCCGCCGAGAATCCCCGGCTCATTTACTGCTCGATCACGGGGTTCGGACAGGACGGCCCCTATGCCGAAAAGCCCGGCTATGACTTCGTCATCCAGGCGCTGGGCGGCCTGATGAGCATCACGGGCGAGAAGGATGCGCTGCCGGGGGGCGGCCCGCAGAAGGCCGGCAACGCCGCGGCGGACCTGATGGCCGGCATGTACGCCACCAGCGCCATCCTGGCGGCGCTGCACGAGCGGGGCCGCAGCGGCCGCGGCCAGCACATCGACATTTCGATGCTGGATTGCCAGGTGGCGGCGCTGGGCGTGCAGAACTTCAACTATTTCCTGTCGGGCGAAGTGCCGCGGCGCGAAGGCAACGCCCACGTCAACCTGTCGCCCTATCAGGTGTTCGAGGCGGCGGACGGGCATGTGGTGCTGGGCGTGGGCAACGACGGCCAGTTCCAGAAGTTCTGCCTGGCCGCCGGCCGTCCCGACCTGGCGGAGGATCCGCGCTACCTCACCAACACCGGCCGCGTGCTCGCCAAGGAGGCCCTTATCCCCGAGCTGGAACGCCTCTTCCGCACGCGGGGCCGCGACGAGTGGGTCCGGCTGCTGGACGCCGCCGGGGTGCCCGTGGGCGTGATCAACGACATCGCCCAGGTCCACGAGAATCCTCAAGTGCAGGCGCGGGGCCTGAAATTCTCCTTGCCGCATCCTGTATGCGGCAGCGTGCCCCAGGTCCGCAGCCCGATGCGCTTCTCGGACAGTCCGGTGGCCTACCGCAACGCCGCGCCCTTGCTGGGCGCCGACACCCGGGACGTCCTCGGCGCGAGGCTGGGATGTTCCGACGCTGAAATCGCGGCGCTGCAGCAGCACGCCGCCAACGGAGGATCGCGATGACCGACGCTGCAACCGCCGCCATGGGAGCCGAGCGGCAATACTTCGACCACCTGGCGCAGGGCCGTTTCCTGATACAGCATTGCCCCGGATGCCGCCGCCATGTCTTTCATCCGCGCGAGATCTGCCCGCATTGCGGCGGCGATGCGCTGGACTGGGTTGCGCCCGCGGGCCGGGCGACGGTCTACAGCTTCACCACCGTGGCGCGCAAACCCGAGGCGGGCGGCGACTACAACGTATCGCTGGTCGACCTGGAGGAGGGCGTGCGCATGATGTCCAGCGTGGTGGGCATGCCGCCCGCCCAGGTGCGCATCGGCATGGCCGTGCGGGCCTCGATCGGCGAGCGCGACGGCGTGCCGGTCGTGCTTTTCGAGGAGGCGGCGCGATGAACTACCGGCAATTGCGGGGCAGGACGGCCATCGCCGGCGTCGGCCACTTCGGGCTGGGCCAGGCCCCGGGCTATTCCGACATGGAGCTGCTGGCGCGGGCCGCGCATGCGGCGGTGCGCGACGCGGGGCTGGAAATGCAGGATATCGACGGCATCGCGACGTCCAGCGTGGCGGCCAGCATGTGGCCGATGTCCGTCGTCGAAACGCTGGGCATCCGGCCGACCTACATCGACGGGACCTGCCTGGGCGGATCCAGTTTCATGTCCTACATCCTGGCGGCCGCGCACGCGCTGGAATCGGGGCAATGCAATGCCGTGCTGGTCTGCTACGGCAGCGCGCAGAAGACTGCCGCCGTCGGCCGCTCGGCGATCGCCGGCGCCCGCAAGGCGCTGGACCCCCAGCCCTACGAGGCGCCCTATGCGCCCTTGAACCCGCCCAGCGCGTACGCGCTGGCGGCCAGGCGCCACATGCACGAGTTCGGCACGCGCCGCGAGGACCTGGCCGAGGTCGCGGTGGCGGCCCGCCGCTGGGCCCGGCTCAATCCCGAGGCGCATTCCCGCGATCCGCTCTCCATCGACGACGTGCTCGGCGCCCGCATGGTGTCGGATCCCCTGACGGTGCGGGACTGCTGCCTGGTGACCGACGGGGCGGGCGCCTTCGTCATGACGCGCGCCGACCGCGCCAGGGACCTGCCGCAGCCGCCCGCCTACATCCTGGGCAGCGCCACCGCCGTCTGGAACCGCCATATTTCCGCCATGGAGGACCTGACCACGACGGCGGCCACGCAGTCCGGCGCGCGGGCGTTCGAGATGGCGGGCTGCCGTCCCGCCGACATCGACGTGGCGCAGTTGTACGACGCCTTCACCATCAACACCATCCTGTTCCTGGAGGACCTGGGCTTCTGCGCCAAGGGCGAGGGCGGCGCCTTCGTGCGCGGCGGCGGCATCGCGCCGGGCGGCCGGCTGCCCGTGAACACCAACGGGGGCGGGCTGTCCTGCGTGCATCCGGGCATGTACGGCGTATTCCTGGTGATCGAGGCGGTGCGCCAGTTGCGCGGCCAGGCCGGGGAGCGGCAGGTCAGGGATGCCCGCCTTGCGCTGGCCCACGGCAACGGCGGCACGCTGTCGAGCCAGTCCACCGTCATCCTGGGGACCGCGGAAACGCTATAGGGCGGTCAGGCCGCCCGCGCGATGTCGTAGATGTCCTCGATCAGGGCGGCGCGGACCGATTGCCGGTTCCAGAGCAGGCCGACGCTGCGGAAATGTTCGTTGCCCGGCAGGGGGATCTTGCGCAGCCGGGGATCCGCCGCCAGTTCGCCGGCGCCGTCGGGGATCAGGGTAACGCCCAGTCCTTGCGCAACCAGCAGGGCGATGACTTCGATGGACGCGGTTTCGATGCGTATCTTCGGCCGTATGCTGTGCTGGCGGAAGTAGTTGGCGGCGAGCTGCCCGCCCCACAGCTTCCGGTCGTAGCAGATCAGCGGGTTGGCGCGCAGGAGCTGGTGGGGGTCGGTCTCGGCCAGCGAGGCCGGCGCCAGCACGACCAGCGGTTCGTCGCGGACACGCCGCCATTCCAGGTTCTTGGGCATCTGGAACTGGGGCTGGAGGATCAGCGCCGCGTCCATCTCGCCGTCGCATATCTTGCTGTAGAGATTGACGGAATAGCCCTTGACCAGGCTGATCTCCAGATTGGGATACCGGGCAATCAGCCGCGCCAGCAGGGGCGGCATGAGCGTCGTCATGGCGGAATCGAATGCGCCCAGGGTCAGGTGGCCGAACACCACCGGCCCCTGCGACGCCGCCTTGAGGTTGCGGACCTCTTCCATGACGTGCTTGGCCTGCGCCAGGATCTGGGCGCCTTCCACCGTGGGCTTGACCGTGCGCCCGGAGCGCACGACCAGCCTGAAGCCGAGTTCGTCTTCGATCTTCTTGATGCGCTGATTGACCGCCGCGGGCGTCAGGCCGTTCTTCCGCGCGACCTCGGCTATCGAGCCGTGCTCGATGACCTGGATGAAATTGAGCAGGAAGGAAGTATCCATGGGCTCCTGGCGGGCCTGGGGCATGCCGCGCCCCGTGCGCCTCCCGTGTGCGGCGGCAGCCGGCGGACGGTGCGCCGCCGGCAGAGGGGGGTCAGCCGACCAGGCGCGCCAGTTCCGCTCCCGGGTCCTTGGCTCGCATGAACGCTTCGCCCACCAGGAAGGCGTCGACCTTGTGCTCGCGCATCAGCTTGACGTCTTCGGGCTTGAGGATGCCGCTTTCGGTCACGACGCGCTTGCCGGCGGGGATGCGGGGCAGGAGGTCCAGCGTGTTCGAGAGGCTGGTTTCGAACGTGCGCAGGTTGCGGTTGTTGATGCCCAGCAGGGGCGTCTTCATTTCCAGCGCGATGTCCAGTTCCTTGGCGTCGTGCACTTCCACCAGCACGTCCATGCCCAGCTCCATCGCCAGGGTTTCCATGTCGCGCAACTGGGCGGGGGTGAGCGCGGCCACGATCAGCAGCACGCAGTCCGCGCCCATCGCGCGCGCGGCGATGATCTGGTAGGGATCGATCACGAAGTCCTTGCGCAGAACCGGCAGCGAGCAAGCCGCGCGGGCCTGGCGCAGGTGGTCGTGCGACCCCTGGAAGAACTGCACGTCGGTCAGGACGGAGAGGCAGGCCGCGCCGTGCACGGCATAGGAGGCCGCGATCTCGGCGGGGCTGAAGGTGTCGCGCAGCACGCCCTTGGAGGGCGAGGCCTTCTTGATTTCGGCGATGACGCCGGCCTTGCCCTGCGAGATCTTGTCTTCGATGGCCTGGGCAAAGCCGCGCACGTCCTGCCGGGCCTGCGCTTCGCGCAGGACTTCGGCTTCGCTGCGCATCTGGCGGGCGGCGGCGACTTCCTCGACCTTGACGGCGAGGATCTTCGCGAGAATATCGTTCATTTCTGGAATTTCCGGGTATATGCGCAGAATTCTTCCAGCTTGGCTCGTGCCGCGCCGGTGGAAATCAGTTCGAATGCTAGCGCTAAGGCTGCGGGAATGGAATCGGCTTTATTGCCGGCATAGATCGCGAGCCCGGCATTGAGCGCGACGATGTCGCGGGCCGTGCCCTCGACATTTTCAAGCGCCTCTATGACAAGCTCGCGCGATTGTTCGCGATTGGACACCTTGATGCTCCGGTTGGACATCATGGATAGCCCGTAGTCCTCGGGATGGATTTCGTATTCGAGGATTTTGCCGTCCTTGAGTTCCCCGACCATGGTGGCGCCGCCCAGCGAGGCCTCGTCCATGCCGTCCTTGCCGTGCACCACCAGCACGTGGCGCGAACCCAGGCGTTCCAGCACGCGGACCTGGATGCCGACCAGGTCGGGATGGAAGACGCCCATGAGCTGGTTGGCGGCGCCGGCCGGGTTGGTCAGGGGACCCAGGATGTTGAAGATCGTCCGGACGGCCAGCTCCTTGCGGACGGCGGCCACGTTCTTCATGGCGCCATGGTGGGCGGGCGCGAACATGAAACCGATGCCGGTCGCCTGGATGCATTCGGCCACTTCCTCGGGAGCCAGCACCAGGTTGGCGCCCAGGGCTTCCAGCACGTCGGCGCTGCCGCTGGAGGACGAGGCGCTGCGGTTGCCGTGCTTGGCGATGGGCACGCCGGCCGCCGCCGCCACGAACATGGCGGTGGTGGAGATATTGAAGGTGTGGCTGCCGTCGCCGCCGGTGCCGCACATGTCGAGCAGGTCTTCGGGGTTGGGCGTGGCCACGGGCGTGGCGAATTCGCGCATGACCTGCGCGGCGGCGGTGATCTCGCCGATGGTTTCCTTTTTCACGCGCAGGCCCATCAGCAGGGCGCTTGCGATCTGCGGCGACATTTCGCCGCGCATCAGCATGCGCATCAGATGCAGCATCTCGTCATGGAAAATTTCGCGGTGTTCAATGCAGCGCGTCAGCGCTTCGGCGGGGGAAATCGTCACGATGCTTCCTTCTTAGGCGAGGTTCAGGAAATTGCGCAGCAGGGCATGGCCGTGCTCGCTGAGCACCGACTCGGGATGGAACTGTACTCCGTATAGCGGCAGGGTCTTGTGGCGGACCCCCATGATGTCGCCGTCCGGGGCCGTCGCGGTCACCGCCAGGCAGTCGGGCAGGGTGGCCGGGTCTATGGTCAGCGAGTTGTAACGGATGGCCGTGTACGGGGTGGGCAGGCCGGCGAAGATGTCGGTGCCGGTGTGCGAGATCTGCACGGTCTTGCCATGCATGATCTGCTGCGCGCGCACGATGTCGCCGCCGTAGGCGGCGCCGATGGCCTGGTGGCCCAGGCATACGCCCAGGATGGGCTTTTTGCCCGCGAAGGCCTGGATGACGGGCACCGAGATACCCGCCTCGGCGGGGGAGCAGGGGCCGGGCGACACGCAGATGCGGTCCGGATTCATGGCGGCGATCTCTTCCAGCGTGATCTGGTCGTTGCGCGCCACGCGCACGTCTTCGCCCAGTTCGCCGAAGTATTGGACCAGGTTATAGGTAAAAGAGTCGTAATTGTCGATCATCAGCAGCATTGTTTTTCTCCGTGCGGGCGGTATTCGGTTCAGGCGGGGCCGGATCAGATGGGTTCGTCCAGGCCGTGCTGCACCTGCTCTGCGGCGCGCAGCACCGCGCGGGCCTTGGCTTCGGTCTCGGCCCATTCGGCTTCCGGGTTGGAGTCGGCCACGATGCCGGCGGCAGCCTGCACGTACAGCGTGCCGTCCTTGATGACGCCGGTGCGGATGGCGATGGCCACGTCCATTTCGCCGCCGTAGCTCAGGTAGCCGGCCGCGCCGCCGTAGATGCCGCGGCGCACGGGTTCCAGTTCGTCGATGATCTTCATGGCCTCGACCTTGGGCGCGCCGGTCAGCGTGCCGGCCGGGAACGAGGCCCGCAGCACGTCCATGCTGCTCATGCCGGGGTTCAGGTTGCCGGTGACGTTGGACACCAGGTGCATCACGTGCGAATAGCGTTCGATGACCATGGTGTCGCTGACCTTCACCGAGCCCACTTCGGCCACGCGGCCCACGTCGTTGCGCGCCAGGTCGATCAGCATCACGTGCTCGGCCACTTCCTTGGGGTCGGCCTTCAGTTCGGCCGCCAGCGCCGCGTCCTCCTCGGGCGTCGCGCCGCGCTTGCGGGTGCCGGCCAGCGGGCGGATGGTGATCTGCGACTTCGGCTCGCCGTTGTCCACCACGCGCTCCTGGCGCACCAGGATCTCGGGCGACGCGCCCACCACCTGGAAGTCGCCGAAATTCCAGAAGTACATGTAGGGGGAGGGATTGAGGGACCGCAGGGCGCGGTAGAGGGAGAGAGGGGAATCGCGGAAGGGCTTGGCGATGACCTGGCCGATCTGCACCTGCATCAGGTCGCCGGCGGCGATGTGTTCCTTGGCGCGGCGCACGGCGGCCAGGTAGTCTTCCTTCTTGAAGTCGCGCCGCTCGTCGGTCTGCATGCTGGCGTGGCTGTAGGGGATTTCCACGGGGCGTCGCAGGCGGGCGCGCAGGTCGTGCAGGCGCTGCTGGGCGCGGCTGTAGGCCTCGGGCTGGCTGGGGTCGGCGTAGACCATCAGGTAGATGCGGCCGGCCAGGTTGTCCACGATGACCAGCTCGTCCACGTGCATCAGCATCAGGTCGGGCGTGCCGCCTTCCATGCCGGCGGGAAACGGCTTGACCGCGGGGCCGAGGCACGGCTCGATATGACGCACCGTGTCATAGCCGAAATAGCCCGCCAGGCCGCCGCAGAAGCGCGGCATGCCGGGGCGCAGGGCGACCTTGAAGCGGCTTTGGTATTGCTCGATGAAGGCCAGCGGATCGCCGTCATGGGTTTCGGCGACCTTGCCGTCGTGCAGGACCTCGGTGCGGGTGCCGCTGGCGCGGATCACGGTGCGGGCCGGCAGGCCGATGAACGAATAGCGGCCGAAGCGCTCGCCGCCCACCACCGATTCCATCAGGCAGGTCATGCGGCCGGCCAGCGGTCCGGCGTGCGCCAGCTTCAGGTAGATGCCGAGAGGGGTGTCCAGGTCGGCGTAGGTCTCGGCGACCAGCGGGATGCGGTTATAGCCTTCTGCGGCCAGGGCCTTGAATTCGATTTCGGTCATGTCGGGTCTCGTCAGCGATGGTTCTGCTATCGGACCGGGCGCACAGCAAAAAGCCCGGTCCAGGTTACTGGTTCCGGGCTTGGCTCTGTGTTTACACAGCTACGGCACTAGGCGGCATACGCGTCCAGGGCCGGGAGGGATCATCGCCACCCGGAAGACAAACGCCACCAGCGCCACGAGGCGCCGAGCATTTGGTTCTGGGTGGAAACGTTCATTGAGCGGTATTTGGCTGTATTTGACTATTAAATCTTGGTATTGAATCCGCCGGATCAGGAACCGGTTTTTGCCGCATTGCGGTTCTGGTTCCAGAGCGCGACCCATTGGGCGGCGTCGGCAAGCGTGTCAACTATACCATCGACATCCAGTTCGCGCACGTCCCTTCCTTCGTTGTAGCCATAAGGCACCACCAGGACCTGCGTGCCGGCGCTGCGGCCGGCCTGGGCGTCGTTGAGGGAGTCGCCGATGGTCACGGCTTCCTGCACGGACACGCCCAGCAGTTCGCAGGCGTGCAGCACCTGGTCGGGATCCGGCTTGCGGCGCGCGCAGGTGTCGCCGCAGACCACGGCCTCGAAAAAGCCCGCCAGGCCCGTGCGCTGCAGCAGCGGCAGGGTGAACTCGGTGGGCTTGTTGGTGACGACCGCCAGCTTCAGGCCCTGGTCGCGCATGTGCTTCAGGCCGTCGATGACGCCGGGGTAGACCACCGCCTTTTCGCCGTTGGCCAGGTGGTAGTGCCGGAAGAACGCCTCGCGGGCGTGGTCGAACTCGGCGGGCTCGGGGTCGGCGCCGTCCAGGCTGCCCGCCAGGCTGCGGCGCACCAGGTTGTCCACCCCCTTGCCCACGAAGGTGGCCACCACGTCCTCGCGCAGCGGGGACATGCCCAGTTCCACGCGCATGGCGTTGGCCGCGAAGGCCAGATCGGGGATGGAGTCGAGGAGGGTGCCGTCGAGGTCCAGCAGCGCGGCGCGAAAAACGGTCATGTCGGTTTCCTGGTCTTCAGATGGCGGTGGTTTCGCCGATGGCGATCTGTTCGCGCATGGACTTGATGATGCCGGCGTAGTCCGGCTTGCCGAAGATGGCGGAGCCGGCCACGAAGGTGTCGGCGCCCGCGCGGCGGATTTCGGCGATGTTGTCGATCTTGACGCCGCCGTCCACCTGCAAGGCGATTTCCTGGCCGCCGGCCTGAGTCCAGGCGTCGATCCGGGCGCGGGCCTCGCGCAGCTTGGCCAGGGCGGCGGGAATGAAGCCCTGGCCGCCGAAGCCGGGATTCACCGACATGATCAGGACCAGGTCGATCTTGTCCATCACGTAGTCGAGGTAGGACAGCGGAGTGGCGGGGTTGAACACCAGGCCGGCCTTACAGCCGTTTTCGCGGATCAGCGACAGCGTGCGGTCCACGTGGCGGCTGGCGTCCGGATGGAAGCTGATGTAGTCGGCGCCGGCCTTCGCGAACATCGGCACCAGGTCGTCCACCGGCTCCACCATGAGGTGCACGTCGATCGGCACCGAGACATGGGGACGGATCGCCGAGCACACCATCGGGCCGATCGTCAGGTTGGGGACATAGTGGTTGTCCATCACGTCCACGTGGATCCAGTCGGCGCCGGCGGCGACGACGTTGCGGACTTCCTCGCCCAGGCGGGCGAAGTCAGCCGACAGGATGCTGGGGGTGATGCGGGCGGAGGCCGATAGGGTAGACATGATGTTCGGAGTCGGTGAGGGCATAATGTGCCATTATTGCAGCTTGAGGCGCGCTACCGGGAGTGGCCCGGTCCGGCGGCCCGCTCGCGCCACACAGGGAAGGACTGTGAAACCTTACGACCTGAGCGTCTCTGTCTCTCCGCGCTTCGTGCCTGAACAGTCCGATCCCGGCGAACAGCAGTTCGTCTTCGCCTATACCGTCCGCATCACCAATACGGGCGAACATCCCGCCCAGGTGATCAGCCGCCACTGGATCATCACCGACGGCAACCAGCGCGTGCAGGAAGTGCGCGGGCTGGGCGTGGTGGGGCAGCAGCCCCTGCTGGCGCCGGGCGAGACCTTCGAATACACCAGCGGCTGTCCCCTGCCCACGCCGGTGGGTACGATGCGCGGCACCTATCACTGCGTCGGCGAGAACGGCATTCCGTTCGAGGTGCCGATCTCCGAATTCGTCCTGGCCATGCCGCGCACCCTGCACTGAATGGTCCGGCCCCCGTCGTACGGTTTTCCACTGCTCATGAAGCGCATTCTCAGTCTGTCCGTGCTGTCGGCATTGCTGGCGGCATGTACCACCCCCTCCGACATTCCCTCCGAGTCCGGGACGCCCGCCAGCGGCATCCCCGCCGCCGACGGCCCGCTGGTCGTGCCGCCGCTGTCGGCGCTGCCCGATACGCCGCCGCGCGCGCTGGCGGGCAAGTTCAAGCCCGGCGCCTGGGCCGAAATGCCCGGCTGGACCAATGACGATCTGTCCCGGTTCTGGCCCCTTTTCCTGCGCAACTGCCGCGGCCTGATGCGGCCGACCTCCGGCAACCTGGCCGCGCCCGCGCGCGCCACGCCGCGGGCCTGGCAGCCGGTGTGCGCGGCGGCGGTGGACCCGTCCCGCGCGCCCGCCGCCGGCGACGGCGAGGGCGTGCGCCGTTTCCTGCAGACCTACCTCCAGCCCTGGCGGCTGAACGCGGCCGACGGCAAGCCGGCGAGCAATACGGTCACCGGCTACTACGAGCCCCTGGTGCGCGGTTCGCGCCGCCAGGGCGGCAACTACCAATGGCCGCTGTACGCGGTGCCGGCCGACCTGCTGACGATCGACCTTGGGTCGGTGTATCCGGACCTGGCGGGCAAGCGCGTGCGCGGCAAGCTGGACGGCAAGCGCGTGGTGCCCTACGACACGCGCGCCGCGATTGAATCCTCGTCCGGCCGCCGTCCGCCGGTGGTGGTGTGGGTGGACGACCCGGTGGACAACTTCTTCCTGCAGGTGCAGGGGTCGGGCCGGGTGCAGCTCACCGACGGCCCCGATTCCGGCAAGACCATCCGCGTGGCCTACGCCGACCACAACGGCCAGCCCTACGTGTCCATCGGCCGCTGGCTGATCGACCGAGGCGAACTGTCCGCGGACCAGGCCTCGATGCAGAACATCCGCGCCTGGGCCCAGCGCAATCCCAAGCGCGTGCAGGAAATGCTCAATGCCAATCCGGCCGTCGTGTTCTTCCGCGAAGAGGCCGTGGTCGACCCCGAACAAGGGCCCAAGGGGGCCTACGCCATTCCGCTGGCGCCGATGCGCTCGATCGCGGTCGACGCGGGCTTCGTGCCGCTGGGCACGCCGGTTTTCCTGGCCACCACCTACCCGGCCTCGGACCGGCCCCTGCAGCGCCTGGTGTTCGCCCAGGACACGGGCACGGCCATCCGCGGCGCGGCGCGCGCCGACTTCTATTGGGGCTACGGCGACGAGGCCGGCCAGCAGGCGGGCCGCATGAAGCAGCGCGGCCAGATGTGGGTGCTGTGGCCCAAGCAGGCCGGGGAGCCGACAGCAAGATGAGCCATCAGATCGTCGTTTGCGGGGCCGGCATCGTCGGCCTGTCCACCGCCCTGGCGCTGGCCCGCCGCGGCCAGCGCGTCGCCGTGCTGGCGCCGCGCGCCAGCGTGCCGCCGGCCGACCCCGACCGCTACCACCCGCGCGTGTACGCCATTTCGCCCGCCAGCCAGCGTTTCCTGGACGAACTGGGCGTCTGGGACGCCATGCCCGCCTCCCGGCTGATGCCGGTCGGCGCCATGGAGATCCACGGCGACGCCGACGGGCAGGTGAACCTCAACGCCTGGCAGGCGGCGCTGCCGCAACTGGCATGGATCGTCGAGTCCGGCGAAATCGAGCGCGTGCTGATCCAGGCCGTGCGCATGTTCGGGATTCCCTGGCTGGAAGACCGCTGCACGGGCTACCGGAACGGCGCCGTCGAGACGGAAAGCGGCGCGCGCATCCAGGCGGAACTGTTCGTGGGCGCCGACGGCGCGGCCTCGCCGCTGCGCGAGGCCGCCGGACTCAGGCACGAGTCCCGCTCCTACGACGACACGGGACTGGTGGTGCACCTGAATGCCGAGCGTGCGCACCAGGGCACGGCCTTCCAATGGTTTCGCGACGACGGCGTCCTGGCCCTGCTGCCGCTGCCCGATACCGCGGACGGTCCGCAGGTCTCCATGGTCTGGTCCATGCGCAGCGAGCAGGCCCAGGCCTTGCTGGCCCTGCCGCCCGCCGAGCAGGCCGAGCGCCTGGAGGCCCTGCTGGCCGACGCCGCCGAAGGCCGCCTGGGCGCCCTGAAGGTCCGCAGCAAGCTCCACGGTTTCCCCTTGACGCTGGAACGCGCCCAGATGGTGGCGCCCGGCATCGCGCTGGCGGGCGACGCGGCGCATCGCCTGCATCCGCTGGCGGGACAGGGCCTGAACCTGGGCCTGGGCGACGTCGAGGCCCTGGCCCGCACGGTCGCCGGCCGCGAACCCTACCGCCAGGCGGGCGACCTGCGCGTCCTGCACCGCTACCAGCGCGCGCGGGCCGAGCCGGTGCTGGCCATGCGCCTGGCGACCGACGGCCTGCACAAGCTGTTCGCCTCGCGGGCGACGCCGCTGGTCTGGCTGCGCAACGCCGGCATGCACTGGGTGGAGCGCGCGCCGCTCGTCAAGCGCCGCCTGATCGCCGGCGCCTCGAATAACTAGGTGCGGCCGGCTAGGTGCGGCCGGCTGAGGTGCGGCCGGCGAGGCGCGGCCGGCTCAGGCGCACGCGCCGGAACCTTGGGTGCCGCTGGGCGTCTGACTTACAGGCGGTCCGGAAGCTCCCTCTTGCGGATCGGTTACGCTTGCCCGGAAGAACACGATAGACGAGTACAGGAGTACTGATGAATTTCCGCATATCCGCCTTCCTGGCGGCAGGTTGCCTGGCTATCTCCGCCGGCGCGATGGCGCAGGACGGCAAGTCCGTCTCCACGCAGTCCGTGGGACAGCCCGCCAAGGGCGGCAAGAGCTATTCCACGACCCAGGTGGCGCCGGCCGATCCCGCCGCGGATGCCGTCAAGGAACGGTTCAAGCAGCGGTTTTCCGGCATGGACGTCACGGCCGTGCGGCGCACGCCCTATGGCCTGTTCGAAGTGCAACTGGGCATGGACATGATCTACACGGATGAAAAAGTCACCTGGGTCATGGAAGGTCCGCTGATCGACGCCATGACGCGCCGCGACGTCACCCGCGAATCGCAGGAGCGGCTGAGCGCCGTGACCTTCGACCAACTGCCGCTGGACCTGGCCATCAAGCAGGTCAAGGGCGACGGTTCGCGCAAGGTCGCGATTTTCGAAGACCCCAATTGCGGCTACTGCAAGCAGTTGCGCAAGACGCTGGAAGACGTGGACAACCTGACCGTCTACACCTTCCTCTACCCCATCCTGTCGCCCGACTCCAAGGTGAAGGTGCGCGACGTGTGGTGCGCCAAGGATCCGGGCGCCGCCTGGGACGACTGGATGCTGCGTGGCCGCAAGCCCGCCACCGCCGAGTGCGACGTGCCCGAGGACAAGCTGCTGGCCCTGGGCCAGCAGTTGATGGTGCGCGGCACGCCCACCCTGTTTTTCGCAGACGGCTCGCGCACCAGCGGCGCGCTGCCCCTGGATCAAATCAAAGCCCGTTTGAACTGACCGGCGCGATGCGCGCCGGCCGGGAGGCTGGCGCCACGGGCGCCACGCCACCCGGAGACAGCACTTGAAAATCGCAATACTCGACGATTACCACGACGTAGCCCGGCGCTATGCGGACTGGACCTCGCTGGGCGGTGACGCCGAGGTGCAGATCTTCAACAACTTCATTCCGCCCGAGCAGGTCGAAGCGTCCCTCGAACCCTACGACGTGATCGTGGCCATGCGCGAGCGCACCCCGTTCCCCGCGGAGCGCATCCGGGCATTGCCCAATCTGCGCCTACTGATCACGACCGGCATGCGCAACAATGCCATCGATATGCAGGCCTGCGCCGAGCAGGGCATCATCGTTTGCGGCGCGCCCGGCAGCGCCGACGCCAACGTCGCCACCGCCGAACTGGCCTGGGCCCATATCCTGGGCCTGTTCAAGCACTTGCCCGCCGAAGACGCGGCCATGCGCCGCGGCATGTGGCAGACGGCCATGCCGGAACCGCTGTCGGGCAAGCGCCTGGGCGTGGTCGGCCTGGGCAAGCTGGGCACCGCGGTGGCGAAAGTGGGCCTGGCCTTCGGCATGGACGTGGTGGCCTGGAGCCCCAACCTCACGGACGAGCGCGCCGAGGCCGCGGGCGTGAAGCGGGTGGACAAGCACGAACTGTTCGCGACCTCCGACGTCATCAGCCTGCACCTGATTCTCTCCGAACGCAGCCGCCACGTGGTCGACGCCGCCGCGCTGGCCGCCATGAAGCCGACCGCCTACCTGGTCAACACCTCGCGCGCCGGCCTGGTCGACCAGGAGGCGCTGATGGATGCCTTGGTGAAATTCCGCATCGCGGGCGCGGGGCTGGACGTGTATCCCGAGGAGCCGCTATCGCCCACGGATTCCGTGCGCGACCTGGACAACGTGATCCTGACGCCGCACCTGGGCTACGTCAGCCGCGAGAATTTCGAGGCGTTCTATCAGAACGCGCTGGAAGCGGTGAAGGCTTGGCATGCAGGCAAGCCGGTGCGCGTGCTGAACGGATAAGCAGTGCCCGGCGCCAGCTTGAGACGCCGAAGCAGGTGTCTAAGCAGGTGTCTAAGCAGGTGTCTGACACCCTGGCGAGACGACGCGCCAATGTACGAGGCCCTCGCAGAGGGTGTCTGACACCCATCGAGCTTGAGATGTCCGGCGGGTGTCAGACACCCTCGGGCTACCCGTATGGACTGCGGCGGCATCTCACAAGGGTGTCAGACACCTGGGATGATGCGCAAGTGCCGGACACGGGAGCCTCACCCTCGCGAGAACACCACCTTCTTCTCGACAATCCCGCCCGCTTCCTGCGCGTGTGGCGTATCGCCGCAAGCTTCGCCGCCATCCTCTTCCGGGTCCACGGTGTCGAAGGCCGTGTCGCCGTCGGCATCCGGCTTGCCGGTGGGCTTCAGGCCCACGAAGTCGAACAGGTTCCGGTCCATCAGGTGCGAGGGCACCACGCGCGACAGCGCGTTGAACACGTTCCACGAGCGGCCCGGGTGCTGCCTGTCCCATTCCTTGATCATCCGGCCGACTTCCTTGCGCTTCAGGTTTTCCTGCGAGCCGCAGAGATTGCACGGAATGATGGGGAACTGCTTGAGTTCCGCGTAGGCGATCAGGTCGGTCTCCGGCACGTAGGCCAGAGGGCGGATCACCGTGTGGCGGCCGTCGTCGGAGACCAGCTTGGGCGGCATGCCCTTGGCCTTGCCGCCGTAGAACAGGTTCAGGAAGAAGGTTCCCAGGATGTCGTCGCGATGGTGGCCCAGGGCGATCTTGGTGGCGCCCAGCTCGGACGCCACCCGGTACAGAATGCCCCGGCGCAGGCGCGAACAGAGCGAGCACATGGTCTTGCCTTCCTCGAGCACGCGCGTGACGATCGAATACGTGTCCTGCGTCTCGATGTGGAAGGGCACGCCCAGTCCGGTCAGGTAGCGCGGCAGGATGTCGGCCGGGAAGCCCGGCTGCTTCTGGTCCAGGTTGACCGCGACCAGTTCGAACTTGAACGGCGCGCGTTTTTGCAACTGCAGCAGGATGTCCAGCAGGGCATAGGAATCCTTGCCGCCCGACAGACAGACCATCACGCGGTCGCCGTCTTCGATCATGTTGTAGTCGGAGAGGGCGCGGGTGGTCTCGCGGGCCAGCCGCTTGGTCAGCTTGTTGCCTTCGTGGCGGGCCTTTGCGTCGGCGGCCGTGCGGAATTGCACGTCGGGGGTGGCGATGTCGTTCATGGTCAGCGCGTGATCTGGATTTCCACGCCCACCGCGGCACAGTCGGAAAAGGCCATGGGCTTGCTGATGCGCAGGCGCAGCGCGCGGATTTCCTGGAAGTCGGCCAGCAGGCGGGCGGCGACCTGCTCGGACAGGGTTTCGATCAGGTTCACGTGCGCCTGCGTGCATTCCTCGACGATGGCTTCGCGCAGCCGGCGGTAATCCAGCACGCTGTGGATGTCGTGGTCGTCGACCGTGCGCTGGATATCCACGTCGAAATCGGCGTCGACGTGCAGGGGCTGGGTGGCGCGGCGTTCGTGTTCGAGGATGCCGATGCGGGCGTCGAGCGCAAGCCCGGAAAGAATGATGCGGCGTGTAGGCATGATGAAAACCTGGGTGGGGTAGCCCGGAATTGTAAGGCGGACGCGGGAAAGGGGCGGCCCGCTGGCTACAATCCGGCCATGTCCGGGCGTCCGCGAGGCGCCGGCGCGGTCAATAAGGGGTGAAATGCAACAGATGCACGATTCGGTCATTGTAGGCGGCGGCCCGGCCGGCGCCTCCTGCGCCCTGTGGCTGGCCAGGCTGGGCCTGTCCCCGCTATTGGTCGAGGCCGGCGCCCGGCTGGGCGGGCTGGGCAACGACAATCCGTTCGCCGACGACTGGATCGCGGTGCTGCCGGGCGTCACCGGCCAGCAGGTGGCCGCCAATATCGACACCAGCGTCCGCGCGGCCGGCGTGCCGCTGCGCCTGGAGACCCGGGTCACCGGCGTGCGCCCCTGCAAGGGCGGCATCGAGGCCACGCTGGCCGGCCCCGCCGGCGCCGAAACCCTGGCGCGGGCGCGCACCCTGGTCATCGCTTCCGGCGTGCGCGCCAAGGGCCTGCCGGACCACCCCCCGGGCGCGTCCTGGCCCGGGGTGCTGGTCGGACCCGGTTCCCCCATCGTGGCGCAGGACTACTCGGGCCTTTCCGTCGCGGTGCTGGGCGGGGGCGACAACGCCTTCGAGAACTACGTCTACGTGCGCAACCGCGGCGCGCGCGCGGTCCATCTCTACGCCCGCAGCGTCCGCGCCCAGCAGCAATGGGTGACGCGCGCCGGCCGCGAAGGCGTGCACATCGGCCCGTACCAGGTCGACCCCGCCGCCCGCAGCGTCGACGGACGCCGGTACGACCTGATCCTGGTTTTCTACGGCTGGGAACCCCAGGCCGGCTTTGCCGACGGCCTGCGGCTCGCCCGCGACGAGCGCGGCTACATCCGCACGGATTTCGCCACCGCCGAAACCAGCGTGCCCGACATTTACGCGGTGGGCGAAGTGGCCAACCGCATGCATCCCTGCGTGGTGACGTCCCTGGCCGACGGCGTGGTGGCGGCCAAGGCCATCCAGCGGCGCTGGGAAAAGGCCGGTTCGTAGCCGCGCGAACCGGGCGCCGCGCGGCGTTCAGCCCAGGCGAAGCCTCTCCTCCAGATTGGAGAATGGTCATTTGCCGGCGCGGCGCACACACTCTGTGCACAAGTTGATCGAACAATGATCGCATTGGGAGACAGACATGTCGCACGCGCACCGCTGGCTGGCCGCTGGCGCGCTGGCCGCGGCCATTGCCGCGCCGGCCCACGCCGCCTGGCCTGAACGGCCGATCACGCTCATCATCCCGGCCTCGCCCGGCGGCACCACCGATATCTCGGCGCGGCTGATCGCGGACAAGCTGGGCGCCAGGCTGGGCCAGCAGGTCATCGTGGAAAACCGCGCGGGCGCGGCCGGCATCATCGGCGCCCAGGCGCTGGCGCGCGCCAAGCCCGACGGCTACACCTTGCTGATGGGCAATATCGGCCCCAACGCCATCAACTACGCGCTGTACAAGACGCTGCCCTACAAACCGTCCGACTTCGCGCCGGTCACGCTGGTGATCTCGGTGCCCAACGTGCTGGTGGTGAACGAAGCCTCGCCCGTCCGCACGGTGGCGGAACTGAAGGCAGGGGCGCTGCGGGATCCCTCCCAGGTGTCTTTCGGCAGCTCCGGCGCGGGCCAGTCGCCGCACCTGTCGGCCGAACTCTTCAAGCAGCGCGCGGGCATTGCCGGCACGCACATTCCCTACAAGGGCGCGGGCCCCGCGGTGGCCGCGCTGCTGGGCAGGCAGTTCACCTTCATGATCGACAACCTGCCCAGCTCGATGCCTTACATCCAGTCCGGCAAGCTGCGCGCGCTGGCCGTCACCAGCGACAAGCGCCTGGCGGAGCTGCCCGAGGTTCCGACCATGGCCGAGGCCGGCGTCCCGGACATGGTGGTCACCGCCTGGTTCGGCCTGGTGGCGCCTGCCGGCACGCCGAAGGACGTCATCGACAAGCTCTACGCCGCCACGCGCGACATCGTGCGCAGCCCCGACATCAGCGACCGCTTCAAGGCCATGGGCGGGCAGGCGGGCGGCAGCACACCCGCGGAATTCTCGGCATTCATCGACCAGGAGCGCGTTCGCTGGAGGCAGATCGTGGACGCGGCCGGACTGGCGCAGGAGCAATAAGTGATCGACAAGATTCAGGCATCCATGGCCGAGGCCGTGGCGGTGATTCCCGACGGCGCATCGGTGCTGGTGGGCGGCTTCGGCGAGGCGGGCGTGCCCTACGAACTGCTGCATTGCCTGGCGGAGCTGGGGCGGCGCGATCTCACCATCATCTCGAACAACGCCGGCACCTTCGAGCGCGGCATCGCCGCGCTGCTGATCCGCAAGCAGGTGCGCAAGATCATATGCTCGCATCCGCGCCCGCCCAATTCCGAGGCCTTCGCGCGCGCCTACCGCGCCGGCGAGGTGGAACTGGAATGCGTGCCGCAGGGCACCCTGGCCGAACGCCTGCGCGCCGCGGGCGCGGGACTGGGGCCCTTCTACACGCCCACCGGCTATGGCACCGAGCTGGCCGAAGGCCGCCGCCAGGAAGTGATGGACGGCGTGGGCTATGTGCTGGAACAGCCGCTGCGCGGCGACTACGCGCTGATCCGCGCGCACCAGGGCGACCGCTGGGGCAACCTGATGTACCGGTACGCCGCGCGCAATTTCAATCCGGTGATGTGCATGGCGGCGGGCCACGCGATCGCGCAGGTCGACGAGGTGGTGCCGCTGGGCGCCCTCGCGCCCGAGCAGATCATGACGCAGGGCATCTTCGTGAAATCCGTCGTGCGGGTGGAGGCCTGACATGCGAGAACCCATAGGCTTGACCCGGCAGCAGGTCGCGCGGCTATTGGCCAGCGATATCCCCGACGGTTCCATCGTCAACCTGGGCATCGGCATGCCGACGCTGGTGGGCGACTACCTTCCGCCCGACAAGGACATTCTGCTGCACAGCGAGAACGGCATCCTGGGCATGGGCCCCGCCGCCAGCGGCGAAAGCGTGGACCCGGACCTGATCAACGCCAGCCGCCAGCCGGTCACGCTGCGCCAGGGCGCATCGATCACCGAGCACACCGTGTCGTTCGCCATGATGCGCGGCGGCCACCTGGACTATGCCGTACTGGGCGCCTTCCAGGTGTCGGAGCGGGGCGACCTGGCCAACTGGAAGACCGACGCCGCCGACGCGATACCCGCCGTGGGCGGCGCGATGGACCTGGCCGTGGGCGCCAGGCAGGTGCTGGTCACGATGGAGCACTGCGGCCGCGACGGCTCGCCCAAGCTGCTCCGGCAATGCACCTATCCGCTGACGGGCAAGGGCGTGGTGACGCGCATCTACACCGACCTGGCCGTGATCGACGTGGCGCCGGAAGGCTTTCGCGTCCATGCCGTCAAAGCGGGCGTGGACGAGTCTTTCCTGCGCTCGGTGACCGAAGCGCCGCTGCATTTTCCCGCGGCGCCCCGCCGCATCGTGCTGGATGCCGACGGCGCGCCGCGCTACGCCTGAGGCTTTGCGCCCGGTTCCGGGCCCAGGAGACCCCGATGATCCGTTCCCTACTGGCCGCAGCGACGCTAGGCGTATTGTGCATGGGCGTTTCGCAGGCCGGGCCTTCGTATCCCGACAAGCCCATCACCCTGCTGATTCCCTATCCGCCGGGCGGCAGCGCGGACATGCTGGCGCGTCCGCTGGGCGCGGAACTGCAAAAGAAGTGGGGCCAGCCCGTGGTGCTGGAATACAAGCCGGGCGCCGGCGGTACCATCGCTTCCGCGCAGTTGGCGCGCGCCAGGCCCGACGGCCATACCTTGCTGATGGTGCTGGCGGCCCACACCATCAACCCCAGCCTGTACCCGTCCCTGCCGTACGACACCCGCCGCGATTTCGCGCCGGTCTCGCTGGTCGCCACCTTGCCGATGCTGGTGGCCGCGCCGCTGGACACGCCGGCCGATACCGTCGGCGAACTCATCGCCTACGGCAAGAACCATCCCGGCAAGCTCAGTTTCGCGTCGGCGGGCAACGGCAACACCAGCCATCTGGCCGCCGAAATGTTCAAGAACCGGACCGGCGCGGACATGATGCACGTGCCCTACAAGGGCAGCGGTCCGGCGGTGGTGGCCTTGCTGGGCGGCGAGGTGTCGCTGATGTTCGACAGCATCTCCACCTCGCTGCCGCAGGTGCGGGCGGGCAAGCTGAAGGCCATCGCCGTGACGGGGGAGCGCCGCTCGCCCTTGCTGCCCGACGTGCCGACCGTGGCCGAAACCGTGCCTGGCTTCGTGGTGAACGGCTGGTACGGCGTGCTGGCGCCGGCGGGCACGCCGGCCGAGGTCGTCGACACCTTGAGCCGGGGCATCGCCGAGGCGCTGGCGTTGCCGGCCCTGAAGCAGCAGGTGCAGGGATACGGCTATGAAACCGTGGGTTCCACGCCCGCCGAGTTCGCCAGCCACATCGACCGCGAACTGGGGGCCTGGAAGCAGGCGGTGGAAACCTCGGGCGCCAAACTGAACTGACCTGGCAGGGCCTGCTGGGGCGACAGGCCCCGGCCATTACGCCGCCAGCAGGAATTCCAGTACGGCGCTCTCGAATTCCTCCGGCAGTTCGATGTTCGGCAAGTGCACGGCGGGCAGGACCTGCAGCCTGGCGCCCGGGATCGTGGCGGCGATCTGTTCGCCGTGGCTGGCCGCCGTCACCGTGTCGTGCAGGCCGGCGATGACCAGCGAGGGGTTGGGAATCAGGGCGATGGTCCGGCGCAAGTCGGCATCCCGCACGGCCGCGAAAGCGCCCGCCAGGCCGTGCCTGTCGGTGCGCAGCAGCATGCCGCGGAATTTCTCCACCTCGGGCCCGCCGGCCTGGAGCATGGCGGCGGGAAACCAGTTCCGCAGGAATACCTCGGCGGTTTCCTGCATGTCGTCCGCCTGCAGCGTGGCGGCGATGCGTTCGTCCCATTGCGGCGCCGGGCCGAGGTAGGGGGAGGTATTGCTGAGGACGAGGCGGCCGATCCGCTGTGGCGCGTGCACGCCCAGCCACTGGCCGATGATGCCGCCGAGCGACAGGCCCAGGAAATGCGCGCGCGCAATGCCCAGTCCGTCCAGCAGCTCCAGCACGTCGCGGCCCAGGCGGTCCAGCGAATAGGGACCCTCCGGCACGCTGGACGCGCCGTGGCCGCGGGTGTCGTAGCGCAGCACGCGGAAGCGGCGCGTCAGCGCGGGGACCTGCGCGTCCCACATGTGCAGCGTGGTGCCGATGGAGTTCGACAGCACCAGCGTCGGCAGGCCGGCCTCGCCATCGTAGCGGTAAGCGATGCGGGCGCCGTCGCCCGTGGTGAAAATGGAAGTGTCTTGCATGATGGATCTGCCTCGGGGGGGATGGACGAGGCAAAGATTAGTTGCGCGCCGTTCAATAAGAAATTACAAAGTTCGCACAATCATTGTCGGAAAAATGGACATGAGCGAATTCACGCTGCACGACCTGCAATGCTTCGACGCCGTGGTGCGCGAGGGTGGTTTCCAGGCGGCGGCCGCGTCGCTGCACCGCTCGCATCCGGCGGTGTTCGCCGCCGTGGCCAAGCTGGAGCGGCAATTGGGCCTCGCATTGCTGGATCGCAGCGGCTATCGCGTGGGCCTGACCGGTGCCGGGCAATCCTTCCACGGACGCGCCCAGTCGCTGCTGCGTGAACTGGCCGCCTTGCGCGCGCACGCCGACCAGTTGGCCATGGGCGAAGAATCCGAGCTGCGCATCGTGATCGGCGATTTCTGCCCGCGCCCTTATGTGCTGGGACTGTTGAGCCGGTTCTTCGCCACATGTCCGGCCACGCGGCTGGACCTGCATTTCGAGGCCGTCGCCGGGCCGTTGGAGCGTCTGTACGACGGCGACGCGGACCTGATCCTGCACCGGGTCGACAAAAGCGACGCGCGCCTCGAATGGGTGGACCTGGCCAAGGTGCCCTTCGTGCCGGTGGTGGCGCCGGGCTTCCTGCGCGAGCCCGCGCCGCGCGCGATCCGCCCGGCGCAGATGCGCGACTACACGCAGTGCGTCATGCGCGACACCGCAAGGCATACGCCTTCGCGCGACTACTTCACCATTGCCGGCGCGCGCCGGTGCACGGTCGCGGACCAGCTCATGAAGAAAGAAATCATCCTGCAGGGCATGGGCTGGGGCCATATGCCGCGCTTTCTCGTCGAAGAGGAACTGCGGGACGGCCGGCTGCGCTCGATCGCCAATCCGCACCTGCCCGGCAGCGTCGAGGAACTGGTGGCGGCCCGGCGCAGCGACGTGGCGCAAGGGCCGGTCTCGAACCGCCTGTGGCGCTACCTGCAGGACGCGGCGCCCGGCCTGCGCCGCGCGTTGCGCAAGCGATAGAAGAAGGCCTGCTTGCGGCCGGCGGCAATTGAGTAATAATAACCATTCTCAATAAAGTCCGAGTGTCCGCCATGCCCTCCTTGCGCGCCGCCGCCGAACATCACCGCATCGATGCGGCCTTGAGCCTGCCCGGCGGCTACGCCCTGCGCGCGGGCGTATTCCGCCGCAACGCGACCCAATGGCGCGAAGAGCAGTTGTATCGCGGCTTGAAGGTCATCATGCTGGACGGCCAAGTGCACAGCCGGATCGAGGACCGCAGCCCGCTGCTGCTGCACGGCCCCACGTTGGTACTGGCCTGGAATACCGGGCAGGTCCAGGGCGCGGATGCGTTCGCGGCCGGCGTGGACCAGCGCTACGCCATGGTCAGCCTGCCCGGCACGGCGCTATGGCAGGAATTGGGCGTGGACCCGGATGTCTTCAGGCGCCTGGCGCCGGGGCAGTCCGCGGCCGAACCGGTGGTCTGGCACGGCCCGGCGGGGCGAGATGCGCGCCGCATTGCCGACCAGGTGCGCGTCTGCGCCTATGACGGCGCGGCCCGCAACCTGTTCATGGCCGCCAAGGGGCTGGAACTGGCAGCGCTGGCCCTGGCGCAGGCGGCGCAATCGGGCGCCTTGCCGCCCGGACCCGGCCGCGCCCAGGCAGGCGCGGCCCGCGAACTGGACGCGGCGCACGAGGCCCGCCGCCGCTTGCTGGCCGATCTGCGCCAGCCGCCAGCCGCGGCAGAGCTGGCGCGCGGACTCGGCCTGCATACGCGCAAGCTGGAACAGGCCTTCAAGCGCGTCTTCGGCGTCAGCATGGCGCGCTGCCTGCAGGAAGCGCGATTGCTCCAGGGCCAGGACCTGATTCTCAATGGCGGGCTGAGCGTGTCCGAAGCCGCCTGGCATGTGGGTTATGCGCCGGCGCATTTCTCCGTGGCGTTTCGCCGCCGCTTTAACGCTTGCCCCAGCGCTCTGCGCTGACGCCCCGCATCGCGGAAATTCGAAAGCCTTAGTCCGGTAATCGAAAGCCTTTTCGATTGCCCGCGTTTCCCATGTTGAAGATGATTATCAATCTTATTTAAGAGCGATAGTCGGAGGGAATCGTGAGTATCAGGACAGGGGGCGGCCAGGGCCGCGCAGCGCGGCGCGCGGGCGCGGCGGTCTGGCTGGGGCGGGGCGCCATGGCGTTCAGCCTGGCGGCGGGGGCGGCCGGGGCGCAGACCGCGGCGGAAACCACGACGCTGGCGCCGGTCACCGTGCGCGGCGAAGAGGCGGGCATGACCGAAGGCAGCCAGTCGTACACGGCGCCCAGCGTCACGGTCGGGGGCAAGCTGCCGCTGTCCCTGCGCGAGATTCCGCAATCGGTGTCTGTCATCACGCGCCAGCGCATCGAAGACCAGAACATGACCTCGCTGGAAGACGCCATGGCGCAGACGCCGGGGGTGACCACCGACCTGGCGGCCACCGCCGCGATTCCGCAGTTCTATTCGCGCGGCTTCCAGATCGAGTATTTCCAGTACGACGGCGTGCCCATGCAGACAGGAGGCGCATCGTGGGCCCAGCCCGACCTGTTCATGTTCGACCACGTGGAACTGCTGCGCGGCGCGGCCGGCCTGTTCAACGGCGCGGGCCAGCCGGGCGGGGTGATCAACCTGGTGCGCAAGCGGCCCCTGCGCGAATTCCAGTTCGCGGGATCGCTCAGCGCCGGCTCGTGGGACAACTATCGCGGCGAAGCGGATCTTTCCACGCCTTTGAACGCGTCGGGTTCCGTGCGCGGCCGCGTCGCGGCCGCCTACGAAGACCGCAAATACTTCTACGATGTCGCCAACTCGCAAAAGCAGGCCTATTACGGCATCCTGGAAGCCGACCTGGCGCCGGGCACGCTGCTGACGCTGGGCGGCAGCTACCAGCGGCGCGATTGGCTGCCCTTCATGATGCACATGCCCCGCTACAAGGACGGCGGCGACCTGGGGCTGACCCGCGGCACCTACCTGGGCGCCGACTGGAACCGCTGGGACTTCGAGAACACGCAGATCTTCGCGGAACTGGCGCACCGGTTTTCGTCCGACTGGACGGTCAAGCTCAATGTCAACCAGGCCGAGGAAACCAGCAAGCTGAAGTACGCCTACGTGCGCGGCGCCGTGGATCCCGACACCGGCCAGGGGCCGCGCCTGTACGGCGGCGGCAACCAGTACCGCAACCGGCAGTTGGGCATAGACCTGATGGTGACGGGCGCGTTCGAGGCGCTGGGCCGGCGCCATGAACTGGTGTTCGGCGGCAATTGGTACGACCGCAGCGCGCGTTCGTACAACGCCTATTCGCTGCCGGGCTTTCCCGCCCAGCCGGTGGACGTGTTCGACTACCACGTCGATGATTACCCGGAGCCGGCCGACCCGCAATGGGGCAGCAAGAGCGAGGTCAAAACGCGCCAGTCGGGCATCTACGCCATGGCCCGCCTGAAGGTGGCGGATCCGCTGACCCTGGTGCTGGGCACGCGCATGAGCTGGTGGCGCACGCAGACCGAGAACCTCATGACCGGCGTGACGGACCCGGCCGTTTCCACCCATGGCCGGATGACGCCGTACGCCGGCCTGGTCTACGACATCGACGACCACTGGTCCGCCTACGCCAGCTACGCCGACATCTTCCGCGTGCAGGGCGGCATGCGCACCGCGGACGGCGGATCGCTGCCGCCGGTGGTGGGAGCCAACTACGAAGCGGGCGTGAAGAGCGAATGGCTGGACGGCCGCCTCAATACCTCGTTCGCGCTGTTCCGCATCATCGAGCGCAACCGCGCGCAAAGCGATCCCGACTATCCCGAGGTGGGCGATTGCTGCTACCAGGCCAGCGGCAAGGTGCGCAGCCAGGGCATCGAGGCCGAGGTGTCGGGCCGCCTGGCGCCGGGCTGGGAAGTGGCGGGCGGCTACACCTTCAATACCACCCGCTACCTGAAGGACGCCGAGAACGGCGGCGCGCCGTTCCGAACCTTTACGTCCAAGCACATCTTCCAGCTCTGGACCACCTACCGGCCGCCTGGCCAATGGAACCGCTGGAGCGTCGGCGGAGGCGTGAACGTAAAGAGCGGCATCTATACCGAGAACGCGGTGCAGGGGCCGGTCAGCGGCAGCTCGGTGCGCGTGTCCCAGGGCGGTTACGCCATCTGGAATGCGCGGATCGGCTACCGCGTCAGCGAGCACGTATCGCTGGGGCTGAATGTGAACAACCTGTTCGACAAGGTCTATTACCAGCGGCTGGGCAATGCCGATATGGGCAATGCCTATGGCGAGCCCCGCAGCTTCATGCTGAACATGCGCGTCAAGTACTGACGGAACCCAGGAGAAAAAAGTTGAAGACTTCCATGCAACGCGCGTTGTGCGCCGCGGCCCTCGGCGCCTTGCTGTGCGCGGGCGTTCCGGCGCGGGCCGGGCAGGCGGCGCAGGCCCCGCAGGCCGCTGCATCCGTGGCCGGCTGGGCCGCAGGCGAATACCGCTGGAGCATCGACGACGGCAACGGCGAGCCGCCCTACATCTTGCGCCTGTACGTCCAGCCCCTGCCTTCGGGCGACTATGCCTTGACCGGCAGCCTGCTGCTGGACGACGCGGAACTGGGGGCCCACGGTTCGGCGCGCCTGCGCGACGGCAGGCTGGTGATGGACCTGACCGCCAGCGGCGGCGTGCTGCAGGCGCCGATGGAGGAGGGCAAGCGGCGTCTCTATCCCGAGGGCAAGGCGCCCGATCGCGTGGACTCCGCCGGCTTCGCCACCCTGCGCGCGCTGCTCGATCCAAAGTCGCTGGAAGGCGTGGTGCAGCGCTATCAGACCAACGTGATGACGGGCAACTACGTGCAGGGCCCGATGTATGCCAATAGCGTGATCCGTCCTGTGCCCTGATCCCTGCGGGACGCGCGAGCGATAAGGGAAAATACGCATGGCATAGCGCGGCGCGCTTCTTCAGAATGCCTTCCAGACGCAAGTTCGTCTTCAAATTTTCGCCGACTGCCAGTGTTGCCAGTCAGGCGTAGGGCAAAAAGGCCCGAGCCGGAATATCCGGCTCGGGCCTTTTCGTTTTCCGTTTGTCCATCGCTTTTCCTCGGATGGCGCTTCGATGCGCCGTGGGCGGAGCCTTGCCCGGAGAAACGCTGGCGCAGCGGGCGGACGGCAGTCGTCGTGATGTGGTGGGCAAAGGCGCCTGCCCAATCCCGGGCAGCGATGGGCTTGCAAGCAAGCCCTGGCCGGAAGCTTGCCTTCAGAAACGCACAGGAGCGCAACGATGAGCGAATACAACCGCCGCCGCTTTCTGCAGCACAGCGGCTCCATGGTCCTACTGAGTGCCGCGTCGGGGATGGCATTGCCCCGCCTGGCTGTTGCCCAAGACACCGTCAAACTGGGCCTGCTGCATTCCCTGTCCGGCACCATCGCGATCGCCGAGGCGTCGCTGGTGGACGCGGAGAAGCTGGCGATCGAGGAAATCAACGCCGCGGGCGGCGTGATGGGCCGGAAGATCGAACCGGTGATCGAGGACGGCGCCAGCGAGAACGCCGTGTTCGCCGAAAAGGCGCGCAAGCTGCTGGACCGGGACAAGGTCGCGGCCATCGTCGGCTGCTATACCTCGGCCTCGCGCAAGGCGCTGCTGCCGGTGCTGTCGCGCAGCAAGGGCCTGCTGTACTACCCCACTTACTACGAGGGCCAGGAGCAGGACGCCCGGGTGTTCTACCCATCCCAGGAGGCCACCCAATCGGTGATCGCGGCGGTGGAATGGATGGCCAGGGAAAAGGGCAAGACCTTCTTCCTGGTCGGATCCGACTACATCTATCCCCGCACCTGCAACAAGATCGCCAAGCCGGCCATCGCGCGCATGGACGCGAAGGTGGTGGGCGAAGAGTACGCGCCGCTGGGGCATACCGAATTCTCCTCCATCATCAACAAGATCAAGGCGGCCAGGCCGGAGTGCATCTACAGCACGGTGGTCGGCGGGTCGAACGTGGCGTTCTACAAGCAGTTGCGCGCCGCCGGGCTGGACGGCACGCGGGTGGTGCTGCTGTCCACGGTGGTGTCCGAGAACGAGATCGAAGGCATAGGCAAGGACAACGCGGCGGGCTACTACGCCTGCATGGGCTACTTCCAGAGCCTGCAGAATCCGGCCAACGAGAAATTCGTCAAGGCCTTCAAAGCGAAGTACGGGGAAAACCGCGTCATCGGCGATCCGATGGAGGTCGCCTACAACAGCGTTTACCTGTGGAAGCTGGGCGTGGAGAAGGCCGGCTCGTTCGATCCGGACAAGGTGATCGCGGCGTCGGCCGGGCTGACGCTGGAGGCTCCCGAGGGCACCGTGCGCGTGCACGAGAAGAACCACCACGTCTGGAAGAAAGTGCGCGTGGGCCGCGCCCGGCCCGACGGGCAGTTCGACATCGTCTGGGAATCCGCGGACCTGATCGAGCCCAATCCTTTCCCGAAGCTGTAGCGGACCGCCGGACCAGCCAGGATCGTGACCATGAATCTCGACATCGCGGCAATGCAGATCTTCAACGGGATCAGCCTGTTCAGCATCCTCCTGCTGATGGCGATCGGCCTGGCCGTCGTGTTCGGCCTGATGGGCGTCATCAATATGGCGCACGGCGAATTGATGGCCATGGGCGCGTACACCACCTACCTGGTGTCGGTGGGGTTCCAGCGCTGGGCGCCGGGATGGATGGACGTATACCTGTTCGCGGCCATCCCGCTGGCGTTCCTGGTCACGTTCGCGTTCGGCTACGCGCTCGAGCGGGGCTTCATCCGCTGGTTCTACAACCGTCCGCTGGACACCCTGCTCGCGACCTGGGGGTTGAGCCTGATCCTGCAGCAGGTCTACCGTTCGCTGTTCGGCGCGCAGGAGGTCAGCGTGCCGTTGGCCTCCTGGCTGAGCGGCGCATGGGAGCCGACTCCCGATCTGCAGTTCCCGCTGAACCGCATCTTCATCCTGGGCCTGACGCTGCTGGTGGCCGTGGGCGTCTACCTGCTGCTTTACCGCAGCGCATGGGGACTGCGGGTGCGCGCCGTCACGCAGAATCGCGCCATGGCGGGCGCCGTGGGGATCAATACGCGGCGCGTGGACGCCCTGACTTTCGCGCTGGGTTCCGGCCTGGCGGGCATCGCCGGCTGCGTCTTCACCATGATCGGGTCGACCAACCCGGGAACGGGCCAGCTCTACATCGTCGACTCGTTCATCGTGGTGGTGTTCGGCGGCGTGCAGAGCCTGCTGGGAACCGCGTTTTCCGGGCTGGCCATCGCGCAGTCGCAGACCACGCTGGAATACCTGATGAGCGGTTCCATGGCCAAGGTCACGATCCTGGTGCTGGTGATCGTGGTCCTCTACTTCCGCCCGAACGGGCTGTTCGCCACCAAGACTCGGGGATGATGCGATGAAGGCCCTACACCGGAAAACCGAGGAGATCGCGATCCTGCTGGTCGCGCTGCTGGTCCTGGCCGTTTTCCCCTTGGCGCTGGACCCGTTCCGGCTCAACCTGGTCGGCAAGTACATGGCGTTCGCCTTCGTGGCGATAGGCATCGTGCTGACCTGGGGCTACAGCGGCGTGCTGAGCCTGGGGCAGGGAATCTTCTTCGGGCTGGGCGGCTACATGATGGCCATGTTCCTGAAGCTGGAGGCGTCCGCGCCGGAGCTGCCCGACTTCATGGTGTGGAGCAGCGTGGAGAGCCTGCCGGTGTGGTGGCAGCCGTTCCACTCCCTGACGCTGACCCTGCTGCTGATCGTGGCCCTGCCGGGCGCGGCCGCCTATCTGTTCTCGCTGGCGATCTTCCGCAAGCGGGTGAGCGGCGTGTATTTCGCGATCGTGACGCTGGCGCTCGCGATGACGCTGACCGTGCTGATCGTCGGGCAGCAGGGGGACACGGGCGGCGCAAACGGCATCACCGATTTCCGCACGCTGCTGGGCTGGGACATCGTCGGAGACGAAGGCAAGCTGGCGCTGTACTTCGTGGAGGCCGGCGCGCTGATCGTGGCGATGCTGGCGGCGCTGGCGATCGTGCGCAGCCGCCTGGGCAAGATCCTGATCGCCATCCGCGACCGCGAGGACCGCGTGCGCTTCTCGGGCTACGACACCGCGCACGTGAAGGCTTGCGTGTTCTGCGCGGCCGCGGTCCTGTCCTCCATCGGCGGCGCGTTCTTCACCTTGCAGGTGGGCCTGATCTCCCCGGGAGCCATCGGGGTGGTGGCCTCGATCGAGATGGTGATCTACGCGGCGGTCGGCGGCCGACTGTCCATCCCCGGCGCCGTGGTCGGCGCGCTGTTGATCGGCTTTCTCAAGTCCTATCTGTCCGAGACGTTCCCCGAAGTGTGGCTGTATTTTCTGGGCGCGGTCTTCATCGTGGTGGTCGTGGCCATGCCCAACGGGCTGGCGGGCGTGTTCGGCCAGATCCAGGCGCGCCGCGCCGCCGGGAGCGCGCGATGAGCGCCGCCCTGGACCTGCAGGAGCCCGCCGCCATGGACATGAGCAGCGATCCCCCGGCGCCGGGCGCCATCCTGAGCGTCGAGGACCTGACGGTGTCGTTCGACGGCTTCCGGGCCGTGGACGGCCTGAGCCTGAGCGTGGCGCAGGACGAGCTGCGCGTCATCATCGGGCCGAACGGCGCGGGCAAGACCACCTTGCTGGACATCATCTGCGGCAAGACGCGGCCGTCCTCCGGGCGCGTGATGTTCCAGGGACGCGACCTGGTGCGGATGGCGGAATTCGACATCGTGCGGGCCGGCGTCGGACGCAAGTTCCAGACGCCCTCCGTCTACGAAGACCTGACGGTGCTGGAGAACTTCGAGATCTCGCTGCCGAACGCGCACGGCGTGTTGCGGTCCTTGCGCTTCCGGCGCACGGCGGAGATCCGCGCGCGCATCCAGGCCGTGGCCGGGCAGGTGTTCCTGGCGGACCGGCTGGCGGAAAAGGCGGGGCGCCTGAGCCACGGGCAGAAGCAATGGCTGGAGATCGGCATGCTGCTGATGCAGGACCCGCAACTGCTGCTGCTGGACGAGCCGGTGGCGGGCATGAGCCCGCGCGAGCGGGAGCAGACCGCCGAGCTGCTGGCGCGCATATCGCGCGGCAAGTCGGTGGTGGTCATCGAGCACGACATGGATTTCGTCAAGCGCATCGCCCACAAGGTCACCGTGCTGCACCAGGGCCGCCTGCTGAGCGAGGGGACGGTGGCCGAGGTGCAGGCGGACCCGCGCGTGCTGGACGTATACCTGGGCCATTGATAGGGGGGGGGGCGCCGTGTTCCGGATAGACAGGCTGAGCGTGAGTTACGGGGAGTCGCAGGTGGTGCACGACGTGTGCTTCGAGGTGGCGCCCAAGGAATCGCTGGCCATCATGGGCCGCAACGGCATGGGCAAGACCACCTTGCTCAAGGCGCTGATCGGCATGCTGCCGTCGGGCTCGGGCAGCATCCGGCTCGACGGCGTCGAACTGGCGGGCATGGAAAGCTACCGGCGCGTGCGCCACGGGCTGGCCTTCGTGCCGCAAGGCCGGATGATCTTCCCGTTCCTGACCGTGGAGCAGAACATCCTGGCCGGCGCCGAACGCACCGGCCTCAAGACCGTGCCGGAATACCTGTACCGCTTCTTCCCGGTGCTGCGCGAGATGCGCCGGCGCAAGGGCGGCAACCTGTCCGGCGGACAGCAGCAGCAACTGGCGATCGCCCGCGCGCTCATTTCGGATCCGCGCGTACTGATCCTGGATGAGCCGACCGAGGGCATACAGCCTTCCATCATCAAGGACATCGCGCGGGTCCTGAACGCCTTGCGGGAGGAACGCGGCTTCGCCATCGTCGTGTCGGAGCAGATGCTGGGCTTCGCGCTGGACCTGGCCGACCGCTTCCTGGTCATCGACCGCGGCCGCATCGTGCACGAGGCGTGCCGCGCCAGCCTGGACCAGGACAAAGTCAGATCTTTCCTGACGGTATGACCGTCAACCACCGAGGAGCATTGACATGAGACACGGAGATATCTCCAGCAGCAACGATTGCGTGGGCGTGGCCGTCGTGAACTACAAGATGCCGCGGCTGCACACCCGCGCGGAGGTGATGGAAAACGCCCGCAAGATCGCCGACATGGTCGTGGGCATGAAGCGCGGGCTGCCCGGCATGGACCTGGTCATCTTCCCGGAGTATTCGACCCACGGCATCATGTACGACGCCAAGGAAATGTACGAAACCGCCTCGGCGATCCCGGGCGAGGAGACCGAGGTGTTCGCCGACGCCTGCCGCAAGGCCAACGTCTGGGGCGTGTTTTCGCTGACCGGAGAGCGCCATGAAGAGCATCCGAACAAGGCGCCCTACAACACGCTCATCCTCATGAACAACAAGGGCGAGATCGTGCAGAAGTATCGCAAGATCATGCCGTGGGTGCCGATCGAGGGCTGGTATCCGGGCGATTGCACCTATGTGTCGGAAGGCCCCAAGGGCCTGAAGATCAGCCTGATCATCTGCGACGACGGCAACTATCCGGAAATCTGGCGCGACTGCGCCATGCGGGGCGCCGAACTGATCGTGCGCTGCCAGGGCTACATGTACCCGGCCAAGGACCAGCAGGTGATGGTGTCCAAGGCCATGGCATGGATGAACAACGTCTACGTGGCGGTGGCCAACGCGGCCGGCTTCGACGGCGTCTATTCCTATTTCGGCCACTCGGCCATCATCGGCTTCGACGGCCGCACGCTGGGCGAATGCGGCGAGGAGGACATGGGCGTGCAGTACGCGGAGCTGTCGATGAGCCTGATCCGCGACGCGCGCAAGAACATGCAGTCGCAGAACCATCTGTTCAAGCTGGTCCATCGCGGATACACCGGCAAGATCAATTCCGGCGAAGAGGCCAACGGCATCGCGGCCTGCCCCTACAACTTCTACGCCAACTGGATCAACGATCCGGAGGGCACGCGCAAGATGGTCGAGTCCTTTACCCGGTCCACGGTCGGGACGCCGGAGTGTCCGATGGAAGGCATCCCCAACGAGGCCGCCAAGCACCGCTAGCCGCCATCCATCCGTCCGGCCGCGCCCCGCGCGGGCCGGACGCTTCCCGAGGAGTGAACCGTGCCGTCTCCGCTCGACACCTACCGGATTGCGCAAGAACCCTTCTACCGTCCCACCGGCCGGGAAACCGCGCTCTACGAGCACGCCTACGCGCACCGGCTGCCGATGATCCTGAAGGGGCCCACCGGCTGCGGCAAGACGCGGTTCGTGGAGTACATGGCCTGGAAGCTGGGCCTGCCGCTGGTCACGCTGGCGTGCAACGAGGACATGACGGCTTCCGACCTGGTGGGCCGCTACCTGCTGGACGCGGCCGGCACCGCCTGGCACGACGGCCCGCTGACGCTGGCCGTGCGCCACGGCGGCATCTGCTACCTGGACGAGGTCGTCGAGGCGCGGCAGGACACGACCGTCGTCATCCATCCGCTGACCGACGCGCGGCGCATCCTGCCCCTGGACAAGAAAGGCGAGGTGCTGCGGGCCCATCCGGACTTCCAGCTCGTGGTGTCCTACAACCCCGGCTACCAGAGCAGCGCCAAGGATCTCAAGCCGTCCACGCGCCAGCGCTTCGTGGCCCTGGACTTCGACTATCCGGATGCGGCGCGGGAAGCCGAGATCGTCGCGCACGAGGCGGGCATCGACGCCCGCCTGGCGGACCGGCTGGTGCGCATCGCGCACAGCTCGCGCGAGCTCAAGCGCCACGGACTGGACGAGGGCGTATCCACCCGCATGCTGATCTACGCCGGCATCCTCATCCGCGATGGCGTCAGTCCCGCCGATAGCTGCGACATGACCATGACCCGCGCGCTGACCGACGACCCCGACATGGCGGCGGCCCTGCGGGCGCTCATCGACGCCAATCTGGAATGAACATGCGAGCCGTCCTGTCCGCGGGAGAGGGGGCCGGCGCCGGAAGGCGCCTGGCGGATACGCTCGACGACAAGCTGCGGCGCCTGGGCGCGCGCAGCGGCGAGGACCAGGCCGCCGAGGCGCGGCGCTGGATCGAGGCGCTGCGCGGCGAGGATCCCGAATGCGCCCAGGCCGTGGCGGACCGGCTGGACCAGTTGATGGCCAGGCTCACGGCCGGCGGCCTGGGCCGCTGGATGCTGGCGGGCCTGCGGCGCTACGAGCGCCAGCCCGGCCCGCAGCGGGCCTACTTCCAGTTGCGCGATCCCTATGCCCGCGAAGCGCTGAACAGCGAAGCGGGCGCGCAGGAGCTGGAGGCCGCGCAGGCCAGCCTGTCGTGGCTGCTGTGCGGCCTGTCCGGCCGCGCAGCGGCGGTCGAGCCCTTGCGCCGGCCGGCGCTGGACGGCCCGCCGTCGCGCCCCGTCCTGGCGCCCACGCACCTGCTGGTGCCGGACAGCTACACCGTGCTGGACGGCGCCGACCGCTGGGCGCTGTACCGCGCGGCGGTGGCGCACGCGGCGGCCCACCTGCGCTATTCGCCGGCCGCGCAGCCCGTCCTGAGCCTGAAGCCGATGGGCCTGGCCGTCGTGTCCGCCATCGAGGACGCGCGGGTGGAGCGGCTGCTGGCGGCCGACTATCCGGGCGTGCGGCGCTGGTTCCTGCCGTTCGTGCCGCCGCCGCCCGATCCGGCCGACCTGGGATTCGCGGCGCTGATCCGGCGCATGAGCCGCCTGCTGATGGATGCCTCGCTGCGCGACGACAACCACTGGGTGAACAAGGCCAGCGCGCTCTTCGAGACGCAGGCCGCGGACCTGCGGGACGCGGCGGCGTTCCGGCGCCTGGCGTCGGTGCTGGCCAACGACCTGGGGCAGATGCGGGTGCGCTTCAACCCGCAGCAGTACGCCGTGCCGGTGCCGTACCGCGACGACAACGCCTATCTGTGGGACTACGGCGAGGCGTCCGATCCGCCGCCCGGGCTTGCCCTGGGCGCGCAGGGCGCGGCGCCCGCAAGGCGCGACGCGGCGCCGGCCGAAGGGGAGGACCGTCCGGACGCCGTTCCGGACACGGAGCTGGGACGTTATTGCTATCCCGAGTGGGATTACAAGCTGGGCCGCAGCCGGCCCGACTGGTGCACCGTGATCGAGAAGCTGCCCGGCTGGAACGGCGCCGCGCCCGGCGTGCCCGCCGGCCGCCCGCAGCGCCTGGCCTTGCCGCGGTCGCGCCGCCTGAGCCGCGCGCGGCGCCTGCGGCGCCAATGGGAAGGCGACGACATCGACCTGAACGCGGCGATCGAGGTTCTGATCGACCTGCGCCTGGAGCTGGCGCCGGACGCCCGCTTTTTCATGCGGCCGGGCAGCCAGCCCTGCGCCTGCAGCACGCTGGTGCTGCTGGACCTGTCCGCGTCGGCCAACGATCCCGTGCCCGAGGCGGGGACCACGGTGCTGGACCTGGAAAAACAGGCGGCGATGCTGCTGGCGCGCGCCGTGTCGGACGAAGGCGACCGGATCGCCGTGCACGGATTCTGCTCGGATACCCGCGCGGCGGTGTACTACTACCGCCTGCTGGAGACGGGCGATCCTGCCGCCGCGGCGTCGTTCGAGCGCATCGGCGCGGCCCAGGCCCGCTACTCGACGCGCCTGGGCGCGGCGCTGCGGCATGCCGGCGCGCTGGCCTTGCGGGCCGCGGGGGAGCGGCGCGCCATCATCGTCGTCACCGACGGCGAGCCGTCCGACGTGGACGCGCACGACCCGCGCTACCTGGTGGACGACGCGCGCGAGGCGGTGCTGGAATTGCGGAGCCGGGGCTTGCGGGTGCATTGCGTGGCGCTGGACGCCAGGGCCGAGCCGGAGCTGCGCGCGATGTTCGGCTTCCGCGACTACCGGATCGTGACGAATCCGGCCGCGCTGCCGGCGGCGCTGGTCCGCGCCTATGCCCGGGCGACCTTGTGACGACCCCAGGAATCCACGTGTTGACGGCGGATGCGGCTGTGCTGAAACTGATGACCTCGACAAAGGATGGGCGGCCGCGGCAGCGGGCGTCTCGACCATGGCAAACAAAGATCCTATCCGCGTAGGCGTGTTGTTCTCTGAAACGGGGGCCACATCGACCATAGGCCGTTCCCAGCTACAGGGCACGCTGCTGGCCATCGACGAGATCAACGAGGCCGGCGGCGTCGACGGCCGCGAGATCGTGCCGGTGCGCTACGACCCGCGGTCCGATCCGGCCACCTACAGCGTGCTGGCCGAAAGGCTGATCACGCAGGACAAGGTGAACGTCATCTTCGGCTGCTATATGTCCAGCAGCCGCAAGGCGGTGCTGCCCGTGGTCGAAAAATGGAACCGGCTGCTGTTCTATCCCACGCTCTACGAAGGCTTCGAGTTTTCCAACAACATCATCTACACCGGCGCCGCGCCGAACCAGAACAGCGTGCAACTGGCGGAGTTCATGACCGCCAACTTCGGCGCGCGGGTCTACCTGATCGGATCCGACTACATCTACCCCTACGAGTCCAACCGCATCATGCGCGAGCTGGTGCTGCAGCGCCAGGACAGCGCCAAGCTGGGCGAGCGCTACGTGCCGCTGACCGCCACCGAGCGCGATTACCGCGAGATCCTGGACGACATCCGCAACAAGCGCCCCGACTTCATCTTTTCCACCGTGGTCGGCAACTCCACGGCCTGCCTGTACCGCGCCTACGCGGACGCCGGTTTCGACCCGAAGACCATGCCCATCGCCAGCCTGACGACGTCCGAAGCCGAGATCTCGCAAATGGAGCCCGAGGTCGCCGCCGGGCACTTCACGTCCGCGCCGTACTTCCAGTCCATCGATTCCGACATCAACCGGCGCTGCCTGGAGCGGCTGCGCCGGCGCTTCGGCCACGACAGCGTGCCCAACCTGTGCTGGGAGGCGGCGTACTTCCAGATGCACATCTTCGCCAACGCCTTCCGCGACACCGGCACCGACGAGATCGCGGAGATCCTGCCGCGCGTGCTGCAAAGCGAATTCCAGGCGCCGCAAGGCCGCGTGCGCATCGACCCCACCAACCACCATACCTGCCTGTATCCCCGCGTCGGCCGGGTCAACGCCAAGGGCCAATTCACCATCGTGCGCGAGGCCACGCGGCCCGTGCATCCCGATCCGTACCTGGTCACCCATTCGCTCGGCGACTGGACGGCCACCTTGAGCTCGCTGGAGATCTGATGGGCGAGCCCGCCAGCCGCCAGCGCGCGGTGCGCGCGACGCCTTCCCTGCTCAAGGACCTGCGCACGCTGCGGATCGCCGTCTACCATCCCGACGATGCCGACGGCCGCCAATTGACCCAGCAGCTCCAGCGGATCGGCTGTCAGGTGCAGACCTTCTGGCCGCCGGCGCCGACCCTGCCCGAAGGGCTGGACGCGGTGTTCCTGGCGGTGCGTCCGGACGTGATCGACCTGGGTTTCGAATGGGCCAAGAGCGAAGACGCGCCCATGGTCATCGCCATCGTCACCTACGAGAATCCCACCATCGTCGAGGCGGTGCTGCGCATCGGCGCCAAGGCGGTCCTGCCTTCGCCGGTGCGCTCGTTCGGGCTGCTGTCGTCCCTGGTGGTGGCGCGGCAGGTCTACGACGACATCAAGTCGCACGCCCGGCGCCTGCGCAAGCTCGAGGGCAAGCTGCTGGGCGTGCGCCGCATCGCGGAGGCCAAGAGCATCCTCATGCGCACGCGCAACGTCACCGAAGGCCAGGCCTACGACCTGATCCGGGAACAGGCCATGAACAAGCGCGTCACCACCGAAGAGATCGCGGGCGCCATCGTCAACGCCAACGAGATCCTGTCGCTGGGAAAGTAGGGCTTGCGGCCGGCCGCCGCGCTCAGTACTTGCCCGTCAGCAGCTCGCCCGCGTCGGGCACGCGCGTTTCCAGGTCCAGCACCTTGAGCATCCGGTAGACCGTCGCGGCGGCGGCCGTCACCACCGGCAGGCCCAGGCGGTCCTGCACCGGCTGGATGGACGCCAGCGACGGCATCTGCACGCAGGCGGACAGCACCACGGCGTCCACGCCGCGGGTGTCCAGGCGCGCGACGTGCCCGGCCGGCGCCAGTGGATCCTGCGCGCCCACCTTCAGGTTGTCGGCGATTTCGAGCGACAGGCTGTCCTGCACCTCGATGCCCTCGTTCTCGATGTAGTCCACGACCAGGCGGGTCAGCGGCTTCATGTAGGGGGTCAGGATGGACACCTTGCGAGCGCCGATGGCGTGCAGGCCTTCCACCAGCGCGCCCGCGCTGGAGACGACGGGCGCGGGCGCGCCGTTGTCCACGGTGGCCTGGTGCAGACGCTCCTGGGAAACGCGGTGGTAGCCCAGGCCCTGGCTCATGATGGCGACCAGGCAGGCGTAGCCCAGCACGTCCACCCGCGCGTCGGAAAGTTCTTGCGCGCAGCGGTCCGATTCCCGGTCCATCGAGGCCAGTTCCGCGGCGGTCACCTGCTTCATGCGCATGCGGCTGGAATGGAAGGTGAAGCGCTCGGGGGCGATGGTCTCGCGCCGCCGCAGCATGGCGGGAATCTCGGTCTCCATGGTGGTGTTGGAACTGGGCACGATCTGGCCGATGCGCAGGCTGCGGGGGGATGTCGTCATGGCGGCGCTCCTGGAAAAAAGGCGAAAGAGGGCCCGTCCCCGCGCCGATGGCGCGAGGCAGGCGGGCAATGCTGGGGGGCGGGAATCAGTCGGCGGTGATGCCGGCGGCGGCGACGGTGCGCTGCCAGTACGCCAGTTCGGTGGCGACGCGCTGGTTCAGCGCTTCGGGGCCTTCGAAGCGGGCCTCGATGCCGGCGGCCTGGGCGCGCTGCACCGTGGCGGGCTGCTTGAGCGCGGCGTCGACGCTGGCGGCCAGCTTGTCGATGACGGGCTGCGGCGTGCCCGCCGGCGCGAACAGCGCCACCCAGGACTCCAACTGGTATTCGGGCAGGCCGGCTTCGGCGGTGGTGGGCACGTCGGGCAGCATGGGATGGCGCTTGGGGCTGGTGACCGCCAGGGCCTTGAGCTTGCCGCTCTGCACGTGGCCCATCACGGACGGCGGCGTGGTGATGAAGACCTGCACGTTGCCCGCCAGCACGTCCTGGATGGCGGCGCCCGAGCCCCGGTACGGCACGTGGAACATCGCCGCGCCGGTCTGCTGCTTGAACACCTCGGTGCCCAGGTGGGACAGCGAGCCCACCCCTTGCGAGGCGTAGTTGAAGCGGCCGGGCGAGTTCTTGACCTCGGCCACGAACTCGGTGATGTCGGCGGCCTTGATGGACGGGTGCACGGCGATCACGTTGCTGGACACCGTGACCAGCCCGACCGGCACGAAGTCCTTGGGCGCCCAGGGCAGCTTGGCCGTGAGGTTGGGATTGCCCACGTGGTAGGCCGAGTACGACACCAGCAGGGTGTAGCCGTCGGGCTTGGCGCGCGCGACGTACTGGTAGGCGATGTTGCCGCTGCCCCCGTCCTTGTTCTCCACCACCACCGGCTTGCCCAGCGCGGCGGCCAGGGGCTCGGCCACGATGCGGGCGGACGTGTCCACCAGCCCGCCCGGCGGGTTGGGGACGACGAGGGACAGGGTGCGGCTGGGAAAGTCGTCGGCGGCGTGGGCGCCGAATGCCGCCCCGGACAGCAAGGCGGCGGCAAGCAGTTTCTGCATGGCAGGTCTCCGGTTTTTGTCGTGTGCTCTATGGGCAGGACTCATTCTGCTCGCCGCGAACGATAGTTTCCAATATAGTTTTTATCTGGTTTCATATCTTTCCCAAATAACTGGCCGCCATGGAAATCCGTCAACTCCGCTACTTCGCCGTGCTGGCGGAAGAGCTGAACTTCACGCGGGCCGCGGCGCGCCTGCATATCTCGCAGCCGCCGCTCAGCCTGCAGATCGCCCAGCTCGAGCGCGAGCTGGACGTCAGGCTGTTCGACCGCAACAACCGCCGCGTGACGCTGACCGAGGCGGGTGAAGCGTTCCTGAACGATGTGCGCGCCCTGCTGGCGAGCCTGAAGGACGCCACGGTGCGGGTCCGCGCGGTGGACCAGGGGCTGGCGGGACGCATCGAGGTCGGGCTGTCGGGCTCGCATTTCCTGGGGCCGGTGCCGGCGTTGATCGCGCGCTATACGGCCGAGCATCCGCAGGTGTCCGTGCTGCTGAATGAAATGAACCCGGCGGCGCAACTCGAGGCGCTGCGCGGGCATCGCATCGACGTCAGCATCTCGCGCACCGCGGTCGACGACGACGAGCTGCAGGCCATGCCGCTTTGGCCCGACCCGGTGGTGGCGGCCCTGCCCAGGCAGCATCCGCTGGCGGGCCGCAAGCGGCTGGAGCTGAACGACTTGGCCGCCGACGCCTTCGTCATGTTGCGGCAGGACACCTCCGGCTTCGCGCGCTTCCTGGCCGAGACCTGCGCGCGCGCCGGCTTGCCGCGGTCGGTGGCGCAGACGGTGGCCGAGGTGCCGGCGCAATTGGCGCTGGTGGCGGCGGGGCTGGGCGTGGCGCTGGTTCCCCGATCGACCTGTGGCCATCTCGGCGACCGCATCGCCATGTGCAGCCTGCCGGCCGCGATCTCGCGCGCCACGGTCTATGCGGTGACGCGCCGCCAGGGCAGGCGGCGCGCGCTGGACACCTTTCTGCAGACGGCCGCGCAAATGGGGGAGGCCGCCGGCGCTTAGGCCGGCAGGCGCGGCGTCCGCCGGCCCGTCAGGCCGTCAATACGCACTCCGAAGCTTCCGGCGCGCTCAGCTTTACCCGGAACTCCCTCAGCTCGTCGCGGCGGAACACGTGCACCGTCACGCGGTCGCCCGCCCGGTACTGCGCCAGCAGCAGGTCCAGCCCGGCCGGCGCGTCCACGCGCAGGCCGTCGACCGCCACCAGCACGTCGCCGGCGGACAGGCCGCCCTTGTGCCCGGCGCCGCCTTCGAGCACGGTGGCGAGCGCCAGCGATTCGCCTTGCTTGCGGGTGCGCGCGTCCAGCGACGGGATGTTGGCCGCGGCCTTCCATTGCAGCGCGACGCCTTGCGGCTCCAGCAGCTCGGCCAGCGGCACGTCGGCCGTGCCGTAGGCATGCCGCGCGATGAAGCGGCGGGTGTCCACGCCCGTGGCTTCCTGGATGAGCGCGGGCAGGCCGTCTTCCGGCAGGCCTCGCGGCTTGCCCTGGTGGAAATCGCGCCCGTAGCGTTCCCACAGCAGGCGCATCGCGTCGTCGAGCGAGCGCGCGCCGGCGCTTTCCCGGCGGATCAGCAGGTCCAGCCCCAGCGCCACCAGCGCGCCCTTGGTGTAGTAGCTGACCAGGGCGTTGGGGGAGTTCTCGTCCTGCTTGTAGTAGCGCGTCCAGGCATCGAAAGAGCTTTCCGCCACGGACTGCTTGGTCCGGCCCGGCGTGCGCGCCACGCTGGTGATGGTCTTGCCCAGCAGGCGCAGGTAGTCGGCCTGCGTGATGACGCCGGACCGCAGCAGCAGCAGGTCGTCGTAATAGGACGTGAAGCCTTCGAACACCCACAGCAGCCGGGTCAGGCCGGGCTGCGACAGATCGTAGGGCACGAACGCTTCCGGTTTGATCCGCTTGACGTTCCAGGTATGGAAGTACTCGTGGCTGACCAGGCCCAGGAAGCTGCGGTAGCCTTCTCCCTGGCCTTGCTGGCCCAGGACGGGCAGGTCCTTGCGCGAGGTCATCAGCGCCGTGCTCGCGCGATGTTCCAGGCCGCCGTAGCCGTCGCCCGTGACCATGGTCATGAAGACGTAGCGGTCCGAACTGTCCAGAAAGGGCGCACGCCGCGTGCGGGGCTCGAAGAACGCGATCTGCGTTTCGCAGATCCTGCGGACGTCCTCGGCGATGCGGGCCAGGTCCAGCCGGGGCGCGATGCCGGTGAACACCAGTTCGTGCTCGGCGCCGTGCGCCGTGAAGCTGATCACTTGCGGCGTGCCCATTTCGACCGGATGGTCGACCAGGGCGTCGTAGTCGGGCGCCAGGTACAGGCCGAAGCCGTGGCGGCGGGCGGCGCCCTGGCGGCCGCGGGCTTCCGGCAGGCTGGTATAGACCTTCCAGCCGTCGATGCCGCGCGGCGGGGCCAGATCCACCAGGCACGGCAGGTGGTCCAGGCCGTGGACGCGCAGGAACACGCTGGTGCCGTTGAAGAAGCCGTGGGTTTCGTCCAGGTGCGCCCCGCGCACCGACAGGTCCCAGGCATAGACCGTGTATTCCACCCGCAGCGGGCCGTCGCAGGGCGCGGCCTGCCAGGTGTGGTTGTCGGTCTTTTCGACGGGCACGCGCCGCGTGCCCGAATAGGCCGCCAGCGATTCGATCTGGCGCGAGAAATCGCGGATCAGGTAGCTGCCCGGAATCCAGGCCGGCAGCGACAGGCGCTGGCCGGCGGGGGAGGGGGCGGGGATGGTTAGGGTTATCCGGTAGCGGTGTCCGGCGGGATCATGGGGCGCGAGGCGGTAAAGTAGCGGCGGGGCTTGGTCTTTTTCCATAGCCATATCTTACTTTCATACCACTTCGGAGACATGCAATGAGCGAGTCGTTTGTGCTGGTCGAAACCCGGGGCCGCGTCGGCCTGCTGACGCTCAACCGCCCCAAGGCGCTCAACGCGCTGAACGATCAACTGATGGATGAGCTCGGCGCGGCCCTGCTGGCCTTCGAAGCCGACCCGGACGTCGGCGCGGTGGTCATCACCGGCAGCGAAAAGGCCTTCGCCGCGGGCGCCGACATCGGCGCGATGAAAGACTGGTCGTACATGGACGTGTACGGCAGCGAATACATCACGCGCAACTGGGAAACGCTCAAGCGCATCCGCAAGCCCGTGATCGCCGCCGTGGCCGGCTACGCCCTGGGCGGCGGCTGCGAACTGGCCATGATGTGCGACATCGTCATCGCCGCCGACACCGCCAAGTTCGGCCAGCCCGAAATCAAGCTGGGCGTGATCCCGGGCGCCGGCGGCACCCAGCGCCTGCCGCGCGCGGTGGGCAAGGCCAAGGCCATGGACCTGGCGCTGACCGCCCGCATGATGGGCGCCGAGGAAGCCGAACGCGCCGGCCTCGTGTCGCGCGTGGTCCCCGCCGACAAGCTGATGGAAGAAGCCCTGGACGCCGCCACCGTCATCGCTTCCATGTCCCTGCCGTCGGTCATGATGGCCAAGGAATGCGTCAACCGGGCCTTCGAAGGCTCGCTCAACGAAGGCCTGCTGTTCGAGCGCCGCGTATTCCATTCGCTGTTCGCGACGGAAGACCAGAAGGAAGGCATGGCCGCCTTCACCGAAAAGCGCAAGCCGGAATTCAAGCACCGTTAAGGTTGGTTACGCTTGGTCAGCGCCTTCTTGTCGGGTTCGGTCCTATCCTGGATGGGCGTCATCTCGAGGTGCCGCGCCAGAGAGGCTGGGCCGAACTGGCAAGTCCCGCGCGGCGGCTCGCCTGCAAACAACATCAAGAAGGAGCCTTGCATGCGTACATCTATCGCTACCCGCCGGTGGTCCGCCGCTGTGCTTGCCGGCGCGCTGAGCGCCTGCTTCGTCACCGCCGTCCAGGCTCAGTCCCCGCGCCCGACCCTGCGCCTCGTGTCCGAGACGCCGTACCCCGCCGCCTCGGCGCCCGGGCAGCAGATGAGCGAGCAGGAACTGCGCGACACCGCCATCGACGCCTACGTTTACGCGTATCCGATGGTGCTGATGGAACTGGCCCGCCGCAAGGCCACCGCCGTGCAGAGCCCGCTGGACGGCAAGGCGCCGATGAACCAGTTCGGCCACAAGGCCGCCTTCCCCGACCCTCGCGCCGCGGACACGCCCTGGCCCAGCGCGGACGCGCTGTATTCCAGCCTGTGGTTCGACGTGTCGCAGGCGCCGCTGATCGTGAACCTGCCGGCCACGGGCGACCGTTATGCGGTGCTGTCGGCGCTGGACATGTGGAGCGACGTATTCGCCTCGCGCGGCGCGCGCACCAACGGCAAGGGCGCGCAGTCGTTCGTCATCGTCGGCCCTCATTGGCAGGGCAGCGTGCCGCCGGGCATGGACGTGGTCCGCAGCCCGACGTCCACCGGCTGGCTCATCGGCTGGACGCAGACGGGCGGCCCGCAGGACTACGCCGCCGTCAACCAGATCCAGGCCGGCATGACCGCCAGCCCGCTGGTGGTGCCCGCTCCCGCCGCGCAGCCCACCCGCAACCGCAACGCGGGCGCTGCATATCCGCAGACCGGGTCCGGCGTGGGCACGGCGCCCATCGGCAGCGGGCTGCAGGCGCCGATGCCGGCGCTGCCGGACGGCACGCCGGCCGAGCAGGCCGCCGCCATGGACGCCGGCTCCTTCTTCACACTGTTCTTCGAGCTGCTGCGCAACAACCCGCCGCACGCCAACGACGCGCCCATCCTGGACCGCATGCGCCGCATCGGCCTGGACAGCCAGCGGCCCTTCTCGTACGGCAGCCTGAGCCCGGCCGTGCAGCAGGCGCTGGCGGACGCCCAGCCGCTGGCGGGCCGCCGCATCGCCGACGGCGTGTCGCGCCTGGGAACGCCGCTCAACGGGTGGAATACGGTGCTGTCCGGCATCGGCACCTACGGCACCGACTACGCGCGCCGTGCCGCGATCGCCTATGCGGGGCTGGGCGCGCCGACGCCGGAAGACGTGCTGTACCCGGTCACGGTATCCGACTCCAAGGGCCGCCCGCTGGATTCCGGCGAGGACTACGTGCTGCACTTCGACAAGGGCCAGTTGCCGCCGGCCAACGCGTTCTGGTCGCTGCACGTCTATAACGGCCAGTACGGCTTTGCCGACAATCCGGCCAACCGCTACGTGCTCCGCAGCACGGACGACCTGAAGTACAACGCGGACGGTTCGCTGGACATCTACATACAGCAGCGCGATCCCGGCGATCGCAAGCGGCCGAACTGGCTCGCCAGCCCGGCGGCCGACGCGCCCTTCCTGCTCAGCATGCGCCTGTACTGGCCGCAAGACACCGCGCTGGACGGCCAGTGGGCACCGCCGCCGGTCAAGGAAGACTGAATCCGCCCGCGCGCGTAACGCCCGGCCGTTCCCTGATGAGGACGGCCGGGCGTTCTCCTGCGGGGCGGCGAAAGGCCGGAGAGGGGACGCTTCGCGTCCCTAATTTTTTCTCGCGGCAGGCCGTTGTTTACACCTTACAAACGGCCGAAAGTTCATTTGCTCGGGTAAAAAGAATCAAGCTATACTCTGCGAGTTTGACGCTTGCGGGATAAGAACACGTGGTGCGCAGGATGCGCCGGTTCTGACAGGGGCAAGAAGCAACGCGAGGAAGTTTGATGCAACAGAACTCCATGGCAGCAAAATTTGCAGGGCGACTTGCAGGATTTGCGGCAGGAGCCGGTTGAGAGCCGAAGTATTGGGCCGAGAAATATGAGGCCGGGAAGTATGGGGCCGAGTATGGAAATGTTCGACCAAGGCGCAACGGATAAAGTTCTGGTACTTAGCGACGCGGACCGCGCGGCGCTGAATGCTCAAGCAAGCCGCGGGCTCCTGTTGGCATTGGCGGCGCAAGGCGCCATGGGGCTCGCAGCAGCAGTAATAGCGGGGGTTGTCGGAGGGGCGGCGGCAGGTTGGTCGGCGCTGGCGGGGGCGGGAGCGTATTTCATACCCAATGCACTATTTGCATTGCGCCTGGCTGTCAGCGTACGGGCCGGTAAAGCCAGTCCCTTTACCTTTCTCTCTGGTGAGTTGATCAAGTTGTTCGCAACGGCATTGCTGTTGTGGCTGCTTTCGCGTGTGGCGCAGGACAGCCTCGTTTGGCCTGCCGCGCTGCTCGGCCTGATACTCACATTGAAGGGTTATCTCCTGCTCTTGATGTTCCGCAAGTTGTCTTAGCGCCGAGCAGGTTTGCGGCAAACGAAATCGTGGAATCGTCCGGTTCGCAAGGGCCGGGCATACAGCAAATAGGGTAGGATTCAAATGGCTGCTGCCAGCGACGTGTCGCCTCAGTCCGCGTATATTCAGCATCACCTGGTGCATCTGAACAATACGGGCGAGAAACAGAGCGCTATTGCTCAGTTCGACATCATCAATTACGACTCGTTGTTCTGGTCCGGCCTGATGGGTCTGATCGTCATCTTCTTCCTGTGGCGCGCCGCGCGCCGCGCCACCAGCGGCGTTCCGGGCCGTTTCCAGGCCTTCGTGGAAATGATCGTCGACATGGTCGACGACCAGGCCAAGGGCATCGTCCACAATGCCAAGAGCCGCCTGTTCATCGCCCCGCTGGCGCTGACCGTGTTCCTCTGGATCATCCTGATGAACGCGCTGGACCTGCTGCCCGTCGACCTGCTGCCCTCGATCTGGCGCCTGACCGGCCTGGGCGCCCACCACGGCGACCCGCTCTACTACCACCGCATTCTGCCGACCGCCGACCTGAACGTGCCGATGGGCATGTCGCTGGGCGTGCTGCTGCTGATGTTCTACTACGGCATCAAGATCAAGCACCCGGGCGGCTTCGTCAAGGAACTGTTCACCGCGCCGTTCCATGCCCATGGCATCGGCGCCCTGGTGCTGGCCCCCTTCAACCTGCTGCTGAACCTGATCGAATACGCCGCCAAGTCCGTGTCGCTGGGCATGCGGTTGTTCGGCAACATGTTCGCCGGCGAACTGATTTTCATGCTGATCGCCCTGCTGGGCGGCGCCTGGACCGGCTTCAACGGCGCCAGCATCGGCTTGGGCCTGGGCCACATCCTGGCCGGCTCCATCTGGGCGATCTTCCACATCCTGATCGTCCTGCTGCAGGCCTTCATCTTCATGATGCTGACGCTGGTGTACCTCGGCCAGGCTCACGAAGGCCACTGATCCCCCGAATTTCCCGCGTTGGCCATCCGGCCAATGCGGGATAGCAAGATTATCTTGCATTGAGCAGTACCCTTATTTTTCAATTTTTGACTTCAGATTTCTAACCAAGGAGTTGTCATGACCAACGTCGCTTTCGTTGCCCTCGCTTGCGGTCTTATCATCGGTCTGGGCGCTATCGGCGCTTGCATCGGCATCGCACTGATGGGCGGCAAGTATCTGGAAGCCTCGGCTCGTCAGCCTGAACTGATGAACGCTCTGCAAACGAAGATGTTCCTGCTGGCTGGCCTGATCGACGCGGCATTCCTGATCGGCGTGGGTATCGCCATGCTGTTCGCCTTCGCCAACCCGTTCGTCGGCTAAGGCACCGCCCGCCGGCGAAAAGGCGGGTCATGACGCTGGCGGCGGTGCAGGTCTACCGCGCATCGCCGCCCAGCAAAGTATCGAGTGCTCCGTAACGCCCCTTCCCGGGTGTGGCCGGAGCCGAAAGGTGTTAAAGGAACGACCGTGAATCTGAACGCGACGATCATTTTCCAGATGCTCGTGTTCTTCGTTCTGGGCTGGTTCACGATGAAATTCGTGTGGCCTCCCCTGACGAAGGCGATGGACGAGCGCCGCCAAAAAATCGCCGACGGCCTGGCCGCCGCCGAGAAGGGCAAGGCCGATCTGGCCCAGGCCCAGGCGCGCGTCAGTCTGATCGAGGCTTCTGCCAAGTCCGAAAACCACGCCCGCATCATCGAGGCCGAAAAGCAAGCCGCCTCCCTGATCGAGCAGGCCCGCCGCGAAGCGGAAGCCGAACGCGCCCGCATCGTGGCGCAGGCTGCCCAGGACGCTGCGCAGGAAGTCCAGCGTGCCCGCGACCTGCTGCGCGACGACGTCGCAGCGCTGGCCGTGAAGGGTGCCGAACAGATCCTCAAGCGCGAGGTTGACGCCCGCGCACACGCCGAGCTGCTCAACCAGCTCCGCGCGCAGCTTTAATCCGGGACCGCCATGGCTGAACTTTCCACTGTTGCCCGGCCCTACGCTGAGGCGCTCTTCAGCGCGGCGCGCGACGACAAGGCCGGCTTGCCGGCCTGGTCCGACCTGGTCGGCGAAATGTCGCAGGTCGCCTCCAACCCCGACGTGCGCGAGGCCATGGCCGATCCGCGTCTGGGCGACAAGCAGCGCGTCGAGCTGTTTACCGGCCTGATCAAGGCCGAACTGCCTCAAGCCGCCCGCAATTTCATCGAGTTGCTGGTCGAAAACGACCGGCTGCTGCTGATGCCGGACATCGCTACGCAATTCGCGACGCTGCGGAATCGTCACGACGGCACGGCGCAGGCGGAAATCACCAGCGCGTTCGAGATGAGCGATGCCCAGGTCCAAGAACTGGTCGCCGCGCTCGAACAAAAATTCGGCCTCAAGCTCAAGCCCAGCGTCACCGTCGATCCGTCGTTGATCGGCGGCGTGCGCGTGGCGGTCGGTGACCAGGTGCTCGATACTTCCGTACAAGCCCAGTTGGCCCGCATGCGCGATCAGCTCGCCGCTTAAGGCAACTAACAGGATTCCAGGAGTCAATATGCAACTCAATCCCTCCGAGATCAGCGAACTGCTCAAGAGCCGCATCGAGGGCCTGGGCGCTTCGACTGATGTTCGTACCCAAGGTACCGTCGTCTCCGTGACCGACGGTATTACCCGCATCCACGGCCTGTCCGACGTGATGCAGGGCGAAATGCTCGAGTTCCCCAATAATGTTTTCGGTCTGGCACTGAACCTCGAGCGCGACTCCGTCGGCGCCGTGATTCTGGGCGACTACACCGGCGTGTCGGAAGGCGACCAGGTCAAGACGACCGGCCGCATTCTCGAAGTGCCGGTCGGTCCCGAACTGCGAGGCCGCGTGGTCAACACGCTGGGTCTGCCGATCGACGGCAAGGGCCCGATCAACGCCAAAGAAACCGACATCATCGAGAAAGTGGCCCCCGGCGTTATCGCCCGCCGCTCGGTGTCGCAACCGCTGCAGACCGGTATCAAGGCTATCGACTCGATGGTCCCGATCGGCCGCGGCCAGCGCGAACTGATCATCGGCGACCGCCAGACCGGCAAGACCGCCGTTGCCGTCGACACCATCATCAGCCAGAAGGGCAAGGACGTCACCTGCGTGTACGTCGCCATCGGCCAGAAGGCGTCGACCATCAACAACGTGGTGCGCAAGCTCGAAGAGCACGGCGCCATGGAATACACCATCGTCGTGGCCGCTTCGGCCTCCGACTCGGCCGCCATGCAGTACCTGGCCGCCTACGCCGGCTGCACGATGGGCGAATACTTCCGCGATCGCGGCGAAGACGCCCTGATCGTCTATGACGACCTGACCAAGCAAGCCTGGGCCTACCGCCAGGTGTCGCTGCTGCTGCGCCGTCCGCCGGGCCGCGAAGCCTACCCGGGCGACGTGTTCTACCTGCACTCGCGCCTGCTGGAGCGTGCCGCTCGCGTCAACGAAGAGTACGTCGAGAAGTTCACCAACGGCGCCGTCAAGGGCAAGACCGGCTCGCTGACCGCCCTGCCGATCATCGAAACCCAGGCAGGCGACGTGTCCGCCTTCGTTCCGACCAACGTGATCTCGATCACCGACGGCCAGATCTTCCTGGAAACCGACCTGTTCAACGCCGGTATCCGCCCCGCCATCAACGCCGGTATTTCGGTGTCGCGCGTCGGCGGCGCCGCCCAGACCAAGGTCATCAAGAAGCTGTCCGGCGGTATCCGTACCGACCTGGCGCAGTACCGTGAACTGGCCGCCTTCGCGCAGTTCGCCTCCGACCTGGACGACGCCACCCGTCGCCAGCTCGAGCGCGGCAAGCGCGTGGTCGAACTGCTCAAGCAGCCGCAATACCAGCCGCTGCAGGTGTGGGAACTGGCCGTGTCGCTGTACACCGTGAACAACGGCTACCTCGACGATGTGGACGTGGCCCAGGTGCTGTCCTTCGAGAAGTCCTTCAAGGACCACCTCAAGGCCAAGCACGCTGCCCTGATCCAGCGCGTCGAAGACACCAAGGAACTGTCCAAGGACGACGACGCCGAACTGGCCGCCGCGCTCCAGGATTTCAAGAAGCACGGTGCTTTTTAAGGCAAGGTCTGGCGTAGTCGATGGGCGCAAGCCCATCCTACGGTAGGGCGGGAGCGGCGCAAGCCGACCCCGCCAGCCGTCTCAACAGGAAAGCGCAATGCCCGGAATCAAGGAAATCCGAACCAAGATCAAGAGCGTGCAAAACACGCGCAAGATCACCAAGGCGATGGAAATGGTCGCCGCATCCAAAATGCGCAAGGCGCAGGAACGGATGCGCGCGGGCCGTCCGTACGCCACCAAGGTGCGCGAGATCGCTGCGCATCTGATGCAGGCCAACCCTGAATACAACCACCCCTACCTTCAGGAACGCGAAGTGAAGGCGGTGGGCGTGGTGCTGGTCACCACCGACAAGGGCCTGTGCGGTGGCCTGAACACCAACATCAGCCGTCTTACGCTGTCCCGCCTGAAGGAATTCGAGGCCAAGGGCATCAAGGCGCAGGCGACCGCATTCGGCAACAAGGGCCTCGGCCTGTTGACCCGCATCGGCGCCAAACTGGTGTCGCAGGAAGTCCAACTGGGCGACAAGCCCGACCTCGATCGCCTGCTGGGCGCCATCAAGGTGCAGTTGGACGACTACCTCGAAGGCCGCATCGATGCGCTCTACGTGGCCACCACCCGCTTCATCAACACGATGAAGCAGGAGCCGGTGTTCCTGCGCCTGCTGCCGCTGGCTTCCGGTTTGGATGATCCCTTCCAGTCGGGCGTGGAGTCCTTGGCCAAGACGTCCGAGGTCAAGTCTGACTATAGCTGGGACTATATCTACGAACCGGACGCCAAGAGCGTGATCGACGACCTGCTGCAGCGCTACGTCGAAGGCCTTCTGTACCAGGCCGTGGCCGAGAACATGGCCTCGGAACAGTCCGCTCGTATGGTCGCCATGAAGGCGGCGTCGGACAACGCCAAGAAGGTCATCGGCGACCTCCAGTTGGTCTACAACAAGACCCGCCAGGCCGCGATCACCAAGGAAATTTCGGAAATCGTAGGGGGCGCTGCCGCGGTGTAAGCCGGGCAGTATCCCGTCAAAATATCAAGGAATCGACATGAGCAACGGAACCATCGTTCAGTGCATCGGCGCCGTGGTGGACATTCAGTTCCCCCGCGATGAAATGCCCAAGATCTACGAAGCGCTCACCCTGGCCGACGAGGGTTCCTCGTTCGCCGAAAAGGGTCTGACGCTGGAAGTGCAACAACAGCTCGGCGACGGCGTGGTGCGTACCATCGCCCTGGGTTCGAGCGACGGCCTGCGCCGCGGCATGGCCGTGGCCCGTACCGGCGCCCCGATCTCGGTGCCCGTCGGCCACGGCACGCTGGGCCGCATCATGGACGTGCTGGGTCGTCCGATCGACGAAGCCGGCCCCATCCAGTCCGACGAAAAGCGCGCCATTCACCAGGCCGCCCCGAAGTTCGACGAACTGTCGCCTTCGGTCGAGCTGCTGGAAACCGGCATCAAGGTTATCGACCTGGTCTGCCCGTTCGCCAAGGGCGGCAAGGTCGGCCTGTTCGGCGGCGCCGGCGTGGGCAAGACCGTGAACATGATGGAACTGATCAACAACATCGCCAAGCAGCACAGCGGCTTGTCGGTGTTCGCCGGCGTGGGTGAGCGTACCCGCGAAGGCAACGACTTCTACCACGAAATGGAAGAGTCGAACGTTCTGGACAAGGTGGCCATGGTGTTCGGCCAGATGAACGAACCCCCGGGCAACCGTCTGCGCGTGGCGCTGACCGGCCTGACGATGGCCGAGAAGTTCCGCGACGAAGGCCGCGACATCCTGTTCTTCGTCGACAACATCTACCGCTACACCCTGGCCGGCACCGAAGTGTCCGCGCTGCTGGGCCGCATGCCGTCGGCGGTGGGCTACCAGCCCACGCTGGCCGAGGAAATGGGCGTTCTGCAAGAGCGCATCACCTCGACCAAGACCGGCTCGATCACCTCGATCCAGGCCGTGTACGTGCCTGCCGACGACTTGACCGACCCGTCGCCCGCCACGACCTTCCAGCATTTGGACTCCACCGTCGTGCTGTCGCGTGACATCGCCGCCCTGGGTATCTACCCGGCCGTGGACCCGCTGGATTCGTCCAGCCGCCAGCTCGACCCGCAAGTCGTGGGCGAAGAGCACTACGCCGTTGCCCGTGGCGTGCAGCAAACGCTGCAGCGCTACAAGGAACTGCGCGACATCATCGCGATTCTGGGCATGGACGAACTGTCGCCGGAAGACAAGCAGGCCGTGGCCCGCGCGCGCAAGATCCAGCGCTTCCTGTCGCAGCCGTTCCACGTGGCCGAAGTGTTCACGGGCTCGCCGGGCAAGTACGTGCCGCTGGCCGAAACCATCCGCGGCTTCAAGATGATCGTCGACGGCGAATGCGATTCGCTGCCCGAGCAGGCCTTCTACATGGTCGGCACGATTGACGAGGCCTTCGAGAAGGCCAAGAAACTGCAATAAGGATCCATTATGGCTACCCTGCATGTCGATGTGGTCAGCGCAGAGGAAGCGATCTTCTCCGGCGAGGCGAAGTTCGTGGTCCTGCCTGGCGAGTCGGGTGAACTGGGCATTCTGCCCGGCCACACCCCGCTGATTTCGCGCATCCGCCCCGGCACGGTCAAGATCGTTCGTGCCGACCAGGGCGAGGAAAACGTCTTCGTCGCCGGGGGCATTCTGGAAGTGCAGCCGGGCAGCGTGACGGTTCTGGCCGACACGGCCATCCGTGCCGCCGACCTGGACGAAGCCCGCGCCCTGGAAGCGCGCCAGAAGGCCGAGGCGGCCCTGGCGAACGCCAAGGACAAGGCGGACATCGCCGTCGTCGAAGCCGAACTCGCGATGCTGGCGGCGCAAGCCGTCGCGGCGCGCAAGCTGCGCGAAGGCCGTCGTTCGCATTAAGCGGCGCAACGGGTTTCCGGGTCCGTCCCGGATACGGAAAAGCGGCCCTTCGGGGCCGCTTTTTTTCGCCTGTGGCTCGCGGTCCCGGTGCGGGCCGCAATGCGTACATTACGAATAGCCGCGCAAACTCCTCGACAGTAGCCTTCCGCTAGGCTCAATCAAGCGTAGGGGGAAGCGTGCGAGACGTCCTGGATTGCGGGGTTCTGCTGGCGCCGGGCCACGAGGCGGCGATGCGCCGTTGGGTCGACGGACATTCCATCCGGGCCTCCCGCCTGCGGCTGCACCTGGTGTCTTTGAACCCGCTGCGCTACGCGGCCCCCGGGGCGGCGTCGCAGGTTCCCGCGGCCGAGGACGGTCCGGACGTCCAGGCGCTTGCCCGGTTGGCGGTGGCGCTCAAGCGCTACGACGCCTGCATCCTGCCGGTGGCGCCGGCGTCGCTCGCGTGGACGCGCATGGCGCTGCAGCAGGCGCGCGCCGCCTTGGCCACGCCCGTCCTGCTGCTCGTCCACGACGTGAAGGCGCCCGCCATCGAAGACCTCCTGAGCCTGGGCGCCTGGGATTTCATGACGCAGCCCGCCTGCCCGGAGAGCATGCGCGTGCGGTTGGGCCGCCTGGCCCGGCCCGCGGCATGGCGCGGGCCGGGCCAGGCGGCCTTGCAGGAGCCCGGAGCGAGCTATCCGGCGGGGGCTGCCCCTGCCGCCAGCCCGAGCCAGTCGCGCGCCTCCCGGCCCCGGGTGCCCGCGGACGTGGTCGAGCAGGCCCTGGCCGGCCTGCGGCATCAGCAGAATCGCGCTGCGCAGGAATCCTTCAGGGTGGCGAAGGCGCGGGTGGTCGACGGCTTCGAGCGCGACTACCTCCGCCTGGCCTTGTCGCGCCACGGCGGCAACGTGGCGCAGGCGGCCCGCGCCTGCAACAAGCACCGGCGGGCGTTCTGGGCGCTGATGCGCAAGCACGGCATCGAAGCGGCGCCGTACCGGCAGGCCGCGCAGGCGCGCGAAGACTGAAGCCGGCGGCGGCATCGCCCGCGGCGAGGGCCTGGCTTGCGTCAGGGCAAGCCCGCTGCCGAAGGTTTCCGCGACTGGCCCGCCGGGGGAAGTAAAATCACGGCTTCCGATCCTCGAGGATAGTCGTGTCTGCTTCCGTCTTGAAGAACGATGTGTTCTTGCGCTCGCTCCTGCGCGAGCCCGTGCCCTACACCCCCATCTGGCTGATGCGCCAGGCGGGACGCTACCTGCCCGAGTACCGTCAAACGCGTGCCCGCGCAGGCTCGTTCATGGGCCTCGCTCAGAACCCGGACTACGCCGCGGAAGTCACATTGCAGCCGCTGGAGCGTTTCGACCTGGACGCGGCCATCCTGTTTTCCGACATCCTGACCGTGCCGCACGCCATGGGCCTGGGCCTGGACTTCGCCGAAGGCGAGGGTCCGCGCTTCGCCCGTCCGGTGCGCACGGAGGAAGACGTGGCGCGCCTGGCGGTGCCGGACATGGACAAGTTGCGCTATGTCTTCGACGCCGTGGGCGTGATCCGGCGCGAACTGAAAGGCAAGGTGCCGCTGATCGGCTTCGCGGGCAGTCCCTGGACTATCGCCTGCTACATGGTCGAGGGCCGGGGCAGCGACGACTACCGCCTGATCAAGACCATGCTGTACGCGCGTCCCGACCTGCTGCACCGCATCCTCGAGATCAACGCCGAGGCCACGCTGCAATACCTGAACGCCCAGATCGCCGCCGGCGCGCAAGCCGTGATGCTGTTCGATAGCTGGGGCGGGGTGCTGGCCGACGGCCTGTTCCAGCAGTTCTCGCTGGCCTATACCAGGAAGGTCGTGGCCGGCCTGAAGCGCGAAAACGAAGGCCGCCGCGTGCCGGTCATCGTGTTCACCAAGGGCGGCGGCCAGTGGCTGGAGGATATCGCCGCCTGCGGCTGCGACGCCGTGGGCCTGGACTGGACGGTGGATTTGGCGGCGGCCAGGCGCCGCACCGGCGACGCCGTCGCCTTCCAGGGCAACCTGGATCCCATGGCGCTCTTCGGCGGCGCCGACGCGATCCGCGCGGAGGCGCGGCGGGTGCTGGACGCCTTCGGCCCGGTGGGCAAGGGCGGCCATGTCTTCAATCTGGGACATGGCATTTCGCGGTTCACTCCGCCCGAAGCCGTAGCCGAATTGGTGGATGAAGTCCATCGACACAGCCGTTCGCTGCGAGGGTAAGTAAGTGGACGCTTCGGCCCGCAGGGCCGAAGCAGCGCGCACTTGTGCACAGCAAGATTGCTCTCGGGGAAAACCCTTTAGAAGCTAGTTTACAATCTTGAAAGACTCTATAAGTTATTGTTTTTCAAGATTAAAAGTGCATTATCAACAAGATTTCACATGTTCGCGAAATCTTGCCTTATTCCAATTTCCAACGTTGCTCCAGCCTTTTCCCCAAAGTTATCCACAGGCGGGGCCGGCCACGAGGGCGTCAGCCAGGGTCATCCTCCCATATGCACCGTCCAAGCATCCATGTCTGAAGCGCAGGCGACCATGATTCCTCCGGCGCTCTGCTGGGTGCGGGTGGCGCTGGACGTGCCTTTGCCCGGCCCCTTCGACTACCGGAGCGAGGCGCCGGTGCCGGTCGGCCTGCGGGTCATCGTGCCTTTCGGCCGCCGCAAGCTCATCGGCGTGGTGGTGGACAACCCGGCCGAGCCGTCCTACGACCCCAAGCAGATACGGCCGATCGAAGAAGTGCTGGAGGACCTGCCGCCCTTCGATGAAGGCTGGCTGCGCATGGCCCGCTTCGCCGCCGACTATTACCAGCGGCCGCTGGGCGAAGTGATGCTGCCCACGCTGCCGCCGCCCCTGCGCAAGCCGACCGCCTACCAGGGCAAGCGCTCGGCGGGCGGGCCGGTGGCGCGGCTGGACGGGCGCAAGCGCAAGGCCGCGCGCGCGCCGGCCGCCGCGGACGAGCCGCCGGCGCTCAACGACGCCCAGCGCACGGCGGTGGATACCATCGCCGCCCTGGACGGGTTCAAGCCGGTGCTGCTGCATGGCGTGACGGGCAGCGGCAAGACCGAGGTGTACCTGCGGGCGGCCGAGAAGGTGCTGGCCGCCGGACGCCAGGTGCTGCTGATGGTGCCCGAAATCAACCTGACCCCGCAGCTCGAGGGCGCGCTGCGCGCGCGCCTGGAAGCGCTGGTCGGGCCGGACGGGCTGGCCGTCATGCACAGCGGCCTGTCGGACGGCGAGCGCCTGCAGGCCTGGACCCGGGCCCAGCGCGGCCAGGCGCGCATGCTGCTGGGCACGCGCATGTCGGTGTTCGCGCCCCTGGGCGAACTGGGCCTGATCGTGGTGGACGAGGAGCACGACGCCTCTTACAAGCAGCAGGACGGCCTGCGCTATTCGGCGCGCGACCTGGCCGTGTGGCGCGCGCACGACCTGGGCATACCCGTGGTGCTGGGATCGGCCACGCCGTCGCTCGAGACCTGGCAGCACGCCGAGCGCGGCCGCTACCTGCGGCTGAGCCTGCCGGGGCGGGCCCGCGCCAGCAGCCTGCCGTCCGTGCGCCTGGTGGATACCCGTCGGCTGCAGATGAAGCAGGGCCTGTCCCCGCAACTGCTGGAAGCCATCGGCCAGCGCCTCGAGCACAAGGAACAGTCGCTGATTTTCCTGAACCGGCGCGGCTATGCGCCGGTGCTGCACTGCCAATCCTGCGCCTGGGTCAGCAATTGTCCGCGCTGCACCGCGTTCACCGTCCTGCATCGCAACGAGGGCCGCGGCCACCGCCTGCAATGCCATCATTGCGGCTACCAGGCGCCGGTGCCGCGCGCCTGCCCCGAGTGCGGCGACCAGGACCTGGCGCCCATGGGGCGCGGCACGCAGCGCGTGGAAGAGCACCTGGCCGAACTGTTCCCCGAGGCCCGCATCCTGCGCATCGACGCCGACAGCACGCGCAGGAAGGGCAGCGCCGAGGCCTTGTTCGCCTCGGTGCACGCGGGCGAGGTGGACATCCTGGTGGGCACGCAGATGGTGGCCAAGGGCCACGACTTCGCGCGGCTGGGTCTGGTGGGGGTGTTGAACGCGGATTCGATGCTGTTCGCGCATGATTTCCGCGCGCCGGAACGCCTGTTCGCGCAGTTGATGCAGGTGGCCGGCCGGGCCGGACGCCACCAGGGCAACGGCGAGGTGCTAATCCAGACCGGATATCCCGAGCAGCCGGTCTACCAGGCCTTGTTGCGGCACGACTACGCGGGCTTCGCCCGCCACGCCCTGCACGAGCGCGAGAGCACCGGCCTGCCGCCTTTCGTCTACCAGGCCCTGTTGACCGCCGAAGCGCGCGAGCTCAAGGTGGCCCAGGAATTCCTGGAGCGCGCGCGGGCCTTGCCCGAGGGGGAATGGGCGGCGGACTTCCCCGGCCTGGACGCCATCATGCTGTACGACCCCGTGCCGCTGCGCGTGGTCCGCGTGGCCAATATCGAGCGCGCGCAATTGCTGGCGGAAAGCAGCAGCCGTCCCGCCTTGCAGGCGTTCCTGGCGTCCTGGTCGCATCACCTGCCGTATCTGGCCAACGAGGCTCGCGTGCGCTGGCAACTGGAAGTCGATCCGCTGGAAATCTGATCTCCGCGGCAGGGGCCGATGCGCCCTCGACCCGATTGTTCTATGATCTTTCTCCTCTATCGCGCCGGCGCGGCAGGCCCGCTGTGGCGGCTGCGCCCGTCCCCTTTTTCTCGCGTCGTACCGGCCCGCTGACGGGCGGCCGCAAGCCCCTGCTTGCCGGCTGCCTCTTCAATGCGGGCGCCGCGATGCACGATCACCTGACTCAGATGTCCGCAAGCGAACCCATAGCCCAAGGCATGAACCCCGCTCAACGCGAAGCGGTGCTGTACCTGGACGGCCCCTGCCTGGTGCTGGCCGGCGCCGGCAGCGGCAAGACGCGCGTGATCACGCAGAAGATCGCCTACCTGCTGCGCGAGTGCGGCTACATGGGCCGCAACGTGGTCGCCCTGACCTTCACCAACAAGGCCGCGCGCGAGATGGACGAACGCGTCAAGACCCTGGTGGACCGCAAGCTGTCCAAGGGGCTGATCATCAGCACCTTCCATTCGCTGGGCGTGAAGATGCTGCGCGAGGAAGCGCGCAACGCCGGCCTGAAGCCCACGTTTTCCATCCTGGACGCCGACGATGCCATGGCCATCATCCAGGAACTGCTGGGCACCACGGACAAGGCGCGGCTGCGCCACGTGCAGGGGATCATTTCGCTGTGGAAGAACGCGCTGATGGAGCCGGACGACGCCGCGCGCGAGGCCATCACGCCGGGCGACGTGGAGGCGGCCAACGTCTATCGCAGCTACGCCGCCACGCTGGCGGCCTACCAGGCGGTGGACTTCGACGACCTGATCCGCATCCCCGCGCTTTTGCTGGCCAACAACGAAGAGGTGCGCACCCGCTGGCAGAACCGCGTGCGCTACCTGCTGGTGGACGAATACCAGGACACCAACGTGTGCCAGTACCGCCTGGTGCAGTTGCTGACGGGCTCGCGCGCCATGTTCACGGCGGTGGGAGACGACGACCAGGCCATCTACGCCTGGCGCGGCGCGACCATCGAGAACCTGGCCAAGCTGACGACCGACTATCCCAACATCAAGCTCATCAAGCTGGAGCAGAACTACCGCTCGGTCCAGCGCATCCTGGCGGCCGCGAACCAGGTGATCGAGAAGAACCCCAAGCTGTTCGACAAGAAGCTGTGGTCCGACCTGGGCGTGGGCGAGCCCATCCTGGTGTCCGCGATGGACGGCGAGGAGCACGAGGCCGAATCGATCGCGATGAAGGTGTCGGCCGCCCGCTTCGAGCGCCAGGCGCAATGGAAGGATTTCGCCATCCTGTACCGCAGCAATCATCAGTCGCGCATCCTGGAGCAGGCGCTGCGCAACCTGAAGATCCCGTACACGATCTCCGGCGGGCAGAGCTTTTTCGATAAGGCCGAAGTGCGCGACGTGCTGGCCTATCTGCGCTTGCTCGCCAACGACGACGACGACCCCGCGTTCATCCGCGCCGCGACCACGCCCAAGCGCGGCATCGGGCAGGCCACGTTGCAGGTGCTGGGGCAGTACGCCGCCAGCCGCGAGCTGTCGCTGCTGGCGGCGGTGGCGGAGACCGGCCTGGAAAGCCTGCTGGCCCCGCGCCAGCTTGAGCCGCTGCGCACCTTTGCCGAGTTCATCCGCCGCATGCAGTGGCGCGCCGGACGCGGCGCGGCCTCTGCCAAGGACGCCGCGCCCGCCGAACCCGCGGGCGTGATCCTGGACGACCTGCTGGAGGCCATCCAGTACGAGCGCCACCTGTACGAGCTGTTCGAGGAACGGCCCGCGCAGACCCGCTGGCAGAACGTGCTGGAGCTGACCGGCTGGCTCAAGCGCAAGGCCGAGGAAGACGACATGACGCTCTTCGACCTGGTGCAGCACGTGGCGCTGGTCACCATGCTGGAGCGCGGCGAGGAAGAAGAGCCGGATGCGGTGAAGATGTCCACGCTGCACGCGTCCAAGGGCCTGGAGTATCCGCACGTGTACCTGGCCGGCGTCGAAGAGGGCCTGCTGCCGCACCTGGGCAAGGACGACGAGGTCGGCGACCCGGCGCGGGCGGCGGAGAACCTGGCGACCCGCATCCAGGAAGAGCGCCGGCTGATGTACGTGGGCATCACCCGCGCGCAGCGCAGCCTGAACCTGAGCTGGTGCAAGCGCCGACGCCGCGCGCGCGAAGACCTGGTGCGCGAACCGTCCCGCTTCATCGAGGAAATGGGCCTGGGCGACGTCCGCATCCAGGAAGACGAGGCCACGGCCGCGATGAACCCGAAGGAGCGCATGGCCATGTTGAAGGCCTTGCTGAAGAAGTAGAAGGGTGCTTGTGGAACGGCACGGGCTGCTCCTACACTGGTCTGCCCCGTCCCGCCGTCCGGACGCGGGATCCACGCCGGAAAGAAGGAGCGCGTCATGTGTCGTTGGCTGGCCTATTGCGGTAGTCCCATACAGATGGAGAGCGTGCTTTTCAAGGCCAAGCACTCCCTGATCGACCAGAGCCTGCATGCGCGCCTGGGCGCCACCACCACCAACGGGGACGGATTCGGCCTGGGCTGGTATGGCCGGCCCCGCGACGGCCAGCCCCTGGAGCCGCCGTTTCGCTACCGCAGCGTGCATCCGGCCTGGAACGACCGCAATCTGCGCGAGGCGGCCCGCGCCATCCACGCGCCGCTGTTCGTCGCGCACATCCGCGCCGCCACCGACACGCCCGCGCAGGAAACCAATTGCCATCCGTTCCGCCACGGCCAGTGGCTGTTCGTGCACAACGGCGTCATCCGCGACTATCCCTTGCTCAGGCGCGACCTGATGCTGATGATCGCGCCGGCGTATTTCGGGTCGCTGGAAGGCTCCACGGATTCGGAAGTGATGTTCCTGCTGGCGCTCAGCTTCGGGCTGGAGGAGGATCCCGTCCTTGGCCTGGCCCGCATGGTGGGCGCGGTCGAAGAGACCGGCCGGCGGCATGGCGTCTCGCAGCCGATCAACATGACGGTCTGCGCCCTGGACGGCGAGCGCCTGATCGCGGTGCGTTATTCCAGCGAAGGCGATTCGCGCACGCTGTTCCACAACACCTGCGTGCACCACCTGCGCCAGTTGTACCCCGACAATCCGCAGATCGCGGCATTGGGCGACGATGCCTTCCTGCTGCTGTCCGAGCCCTTGTCCGAAATGCCCGGCGTGTGGGAAGAGGTGCCGGAAGCCACCGCGATCATCGCAGGGCGGGGGACGGTAACGCACCACCCGTTCGCGCCGGTGATGCCGGGGAAGTAGTGGGGAGGGGGGGAAGGTGTCTGACACCCGTACGGCAAGACGCCACAGGCTTGAAGTGGCGCCTCGGGGTGTCTGACACCGATCGGGGCGGCAACGTCTTTCCCTCGGGATGTGTCAGACACCCGGGAAACATCCCTGCAAACGGTGCCGCTATCTCGTACGGGTGTCAGACACGGGCCCAGGCTTGTTCGTGTCTGACACCCGTACGGCAAGACGCGTCAGGCTTGAAGTGGCGCCTCGGGGTGTCTGACACTGATCGGGGCGGTAACGTCTTCCCTCGGAAGTGTCAGACACCCGGGAAGCATTCCTTCACACCGTGCCGTCGTCTCGTACGGGTGTCAGACACAAGTCAGGCTTAGGTGTCAGACACAGGCCAGGCTTTTAGGTATGCAGATCCGGGTTCAGTGTTCCCCATGCCGCGGTCCGCACCAGGCATTCGACCGCGCCGGTCTGGGAGTTGCGGCGGAACAGCAGGCCGTGTTGTCCGGCCAGCGCCGTGGCCTTCACTACCGCGCCTTCGGGGGTCAGCACGCGCGTTCCCGCGGTGATGTAGCAGCCGGCCTCGACCACGCAGTCGTCGCCCAGCGAAATGCCGATGCCTGAATTCGCGCCCAGCAGGCAGCGCTTGCCGATGGACACCACCTGCTTGCCGCCGCCGGACATGGTGCCCATGATGGAGGCGCCGCCGCCGATGTCGCTGCCGTCGCCGACGATGACGCCCGCGCTGATGCGGCCTTCCACCATCGAGGCGCCCAGCGTGCCCGCGTTGAAATTGCAGAAGCCTTCATGCAGCACCGTGGTGCCGGGCGACAGGTGCGCGCCCAGCCGCACGCGCGCGGTGTCGGCGATGCGCACGCCGGCGGGCATGACGTAGTCGGTCATGCGCGGAATCTTGTCCACGCCGCGGATCTCCAGTACCTGCCCGGATGCGCGCAGGTGCCAGCGCAGCGCCTCCACCTGGTCGACCGCGCAGGGGCCGGCCGAGGTCCAGGCCACGTTGGTCAGCACATTGAACAGGCCGTCCAGGTTGGCGTCGTGCGGGCGGATCAGGCGGTGGCTGAGCAGGTGCAGCCGCAGGTAGGCGTCATGCGCGTCGGCCGGCGGTTCGTCCAGCGAGGCGATGGCGGTGCGCACGGCCACGATGTCCACCTTGCGGCGGGTGTCCCGGACCAGGGCCGTCGGCACGTGTTCGCCGAGCGCGGCGCGGGCCTCTTCCGGCGTCAGGTGGCGGGTGCCGGCGGCCGGCGAATTGTCGGCCAGCGAAGGACGGGGATACCAGGTGTCCAGGATGCTGCCGTCGGCGGCCAGCGTGGCGACGCCATAGGCGATGGCGCTGATGGGCGTAGGGGAATCGGACATGATGAGAGAAGCGAAAGCGCGGTCTGGGGGGTAATTCTAGGCGAAAACCCCCGCGTCGCCGGGGCGCCGCCCCGCTCCCCAGGATTGCCGCAAGCCCGGCTGCCCGCGCATGCCGCCGCCGTGCCGGTCCCTATGGGCCGGCACGGCGGCGGCGGCCTGTCAGGCCAGTTCCTTCAGCAGCAGTTCCCAGAACTTCAGGCGCTGTTCCAGCGTCGAGATCAGCACGTACTCGTTCAGGGTGTGCGCGCCGTCGCCGTCGGCGCCCAGGCCGTCCAGCGTGGGAATTCCCATGGCGGAGGTGAAGTTGGCGTCGCTGCCGCCGCCGGTCATGGGCGCGTCTTCCAGCAGGAAGCCCGCGCGTTCCGCATAGCTTTGCGCCAGCGCCAGCAGTTGCGTGGCGGCTTCGGTTTTCACCATCGGCGGGCGGTTCAATGCCACGTCGATGTCCAGTTCCACGTCCGGACCCACCGCGCACAGTTCGCGCATGCGGCGCAGCACGTCCTCGGCGGCGCCCATGTCGGGCACGCGGAAGTCGACCACGCAGCGGCACAGCGCCGGCACGGTGTTGGTCACGGTGCCGCCGGCGATGGTGCCGACGCTGACGGTGATGCCGCGCTCGTAATCGGTCATGGCCTCCAGCGCCAGCACCTGGTGCGCCATTTCGCGGATCGCGCTGCGGCCTTTCTCATGCTGCATGCCGGCATGCGCCGGACGGCCCTTGACGTTCAGGTTCAGCATGCCCGTGCCCTTGCGGGCCGTGACGCACTTGCCGCCGTTGGGCCGCGCCGGTTCGCAGACCAGCGCGTATTTGGCGTTGGCGGCGAATCGTTCGATGTGCGTGCGCGACGCGTGGCTGCCGGTTTCCTCGTCGGGCACCACCAGCAGGTCCACCGGCAGCTTGGTCGCACCGGGGCGGGACAGGCCGGAAAGGGCCGACAGCGCCAGATAGATGCCGGCCTTCATGTCGTAGCCGCCCGGACCGTAGAGGCGGTCGCCCTCGATGCGCACCGGATTCTCCAGCAGCGTGCCGACGGGGTGGACGGTGTCCATGTGGGCCAGGATCAGGATGCCGGGGCGGGTGTCGCCGGGCGCGCGGTTGGTCGCGTACAGCAGCGGGCCCGTGGCGGGGCCCAGCGACGACAGCTCCACCGTCAGGCCGGCGGCCGCGGCGAAGTCGGCGATGATGCGCGCCATGGCGGCGATGCCTTCGGGAAAGTTCGAGGGCGATTCGCATTGCAGCCAGCTTTGGATGCCGGCGACGATCTGTTCGGTGCTGGGAGTGGTGGACATGGCGGTATCGGAGCTCAGCAAGTGGGGAAAGGGAACGGTCAGGCGACCTGTTGGCCGGCCAGGCGGGCCAGTTCGGCGTCGTCGGGCATGCGCCCGTCGAACCAGAGGCTGGCGCACACGGCGGACATGGCGCGTCCGTCATGGCCGATGCCGGGCACGACCTGCAGCTTCCAGCCGAACGGCACGCCGCGGCGCTCGGCTTCCTTGCGGCCGAATTCGTAGTAGTTCTTGGCGCGCGCGAAGCGATGCGGGCCCTGGCGCATGGCGGCGGGCTCGGACGGCAGGTTGGGATCGTCGGTGGCGATGTCCTGGTCGCCCGCCAGGATGGTCATCGGGTAAGCCAGCAGCTTTTCCAGGTGCGCTTCGGTCAGGCCGACGCCGTCCATGCCTTCGGGGAAGGGGTGGTCGAAGGTGGGCAGGGTGTACCAGCCCGGGTTGCCGGCGGCCACGGCCTTGAAGGGCGCGTGCGGCTGGCTGCTCATCAGGCGGTGCACGAACTGGCCGCCCGCGGAATGGCCGAACAGGTAAACGTTCTGGCCGTCGGTGATGTCGGCGGCGACCAGGTCTTTGATGACGTTGCCCACCAGCGCGTAGGTCCAGCCGTCGATATGGCGCGGGTTGCCGCCGGCGGAGAACACGCGGCCGTTGTTATAGCTTTCCACGCCGGGCCAGACCTCGTTGGAGAAGGTCAGCGCCACGATCAGGAGCTTGTGCTTGTCCGCGGCGGGCACCCAGAAATCGCGGTACTCGTCGCCGTTGCGCAGCACGCCGTGCTGCACGATGACCACCGGCCGGTCCGGCGTGTAGCCGTAGGGGCGGTAGGTCTGCAGCTTGAAGGGACGATCGGAATTGCGGTCCTCGTCCACATACAGGATGGCGTTGCGGCCGGCATGGCCCAGTTCGATGGCGATGCGGTCGACGTTGGACATCTCGGAGGGTTTCATCAGGCGTTCGCCTCATTCAGGTGGCAGGCCGACCAGTGGCCCGCCGAAATTTCTTTCAGGACCGGCGCCTGCTCGCGGCAGCGCGGCATGGCGTGGGGGCAGCGGGGATTGAAGGTACAGCCCGGCGGCGGATTCAGCGGCGACGGGATCTCGCCCTTGATCGGCGTGAACTTGCGGCCGCGGCGGCCCACGTCCGGCACTTCGGCCATCAGGGCCTGCGTGTAGGGGTGGTTGGCGCGCGCGAAGATCTCGGCCGACGTGGAGATTTCCACGATCTTGCCCAGATACATGATCGCCACGCGGTCCGAGATGTGCTTGACCACGCCCAGGTCGTGGCTGATGAACAGGTAGGTGAAGCCGTGCTGCTCGCGCAGGTCCATGAACAGGTTGATCACCTGCGCCTGGATCGACACGTCCAGCGCGGCCACGGGTTCGTCGCAGACCAGGAACTTCGGCGCCACCATCAGCGCGCGGGCGATGCCGATGCGCTGGCGCTGGCCGCCCGAGATCTGATGCGGGAATCGGTCGCGATACTCGGGGTCCAGGCCCACTTCCTTCAGCGCCTGGTCGATGCGCGCGGGAATCTGGGCGGCGGGCGCCAGCTTGTGAACCTTGAGCGATTCGCCCAGGATCTGGCGCAGGCGCTGGCGCGGGTTCAGCGAGGCCTGCGGATCCTGGAAGATCATCTGCACGCCCAGCGTGTAGGCCAGCTTGTCGGCGCCGCGCAGGCGACGCGCCTCCTGGCCCTGGTACAGCAACTGGCCTTCAGTCTGGCCATGCAGGCCGGCGACGACGCGGCCCAGCGTGGACTTGCCGCAGCCGGACTCGCCGACCAGGCCCACGACTTCGCCGCGCTTGATGGACAGGTCCACGCCGTTGACCGCGTACACGGTGCGGCGGTCGATGGGACGGCCCGTCAGGGCCAGGATGCGCTGGGCCAGGTCGGGCCGCTGCTCGAAGCGCTTGTGGACGTTCTTGAGTTCGATGACGGGGGTATCGGCTTGGCTCATACCGGCTGGGCCTCGCGGGTAATCGGCACGTAGCAGCGGTAGTTGCGCGCGCCTTCGGTGGTGACGGTGGGGGCCTGTTCGGTGCAACGCGTGACCGCGCTGGTGCAGCGCGGGCGGAACGGACAGCCCGAGGGACGGCCGGCGAGGCTGGGCGCCATGCCGTTGATCTGGTGCAGGCGCGCGCCCGGCTGGGTGGCGCCGGGCATCGAATCCAGCAGGCCCTTGGTGTAGGGGTGGCGGGGCGCGTCCAGCACCTGCTCGACCGGGCCGCTTTCGACGATGCGGCCGGCGTACATCACGGCCACGCGGTCGGCCAGCTCGGCCACCACGCCCAGGTCGTGGGTGATCCAGATCAGCGCGGTATTGTGCTCGCGGCAGATCTCCTGCATGCGGTAGAGGATCTGGCCCTGGATGGTGACGTCCAGCGCCGTGGTCGGCTCGTCGCAGATGATCAGGTCGGGTTTGTTCAGCATGGCGATCGCGATCGCCACGCGCTGGCGCATGCCGCCCGAGAATTCGTGCGGATAGCTCTTCAGGCGCTTTTCGGGCGAGGGAATGCCGACCATGGCCAGCGCCTCGCGGCACCGCTCTTCGGCTTCGGCCCGCGGCACATCTTCGTGGGTGAGGATGGCCTCCATCATCTGCTCGCCGATGCGCAGCACCGGGTTCAGCGTCATCAGGGGATCCTGGAAGATCATGGCGATGCGGTTGCCGCGCAACTGGCGCATCTGCTCTTCGCTCAGCTTGCGCAGGTCCGTGCCCTTGAACTTCACCTCGCCGTCCACGACTTCCCCGGGCGGGTCGATCAGGCCCAGGAGCGAAAAGCCGGTGACGGATTTGCCGGAACCCGATTCGCCGACCAGGCCGACGATCTCGCCGCGGCGCACGGTCAGGTCGACGCCGTCGACCGCCAGCCACGCGCCGGCTTCGGTATGGAATGCGGTGCGCAGGCCGCGCACTTCAAGAATGTTTTCGCTCATTTCAGTTGCCCATTGCGCCAACCACGGCGCATGTAATGGAGATAGCTCCATCGGGATGCCGCGGAGCCGGCTTTGCCGGTCCGCAGGCATGCCCCCTTGAGGGGGAAGCGCGTAGCGCTTCGGGGGGGAGCCTCATCCAGCGCGGAGCCGGCTTTGCCGGTCCGCAGGCATGCCCCCTTGAGGGGGAAGCGCGCAGCGCTTCGGGGGTGGGCTTCATCTCTTCGGGTCCAGGCTTTCGCGCAGGCGGTCGCCCACGATATTAATAGAAAGGATCAGCACCAGCAGGGCGATGCCCGGGAACAGGCTGATCCAGTAGTCGCCCGACAGCAGGTATTGGAAACCGTTGGAAATCAGCAGGCCCAGCGACGGTTCGGTGATGGGCACGCCCACGCCCAGGAACGACAGCGTGGCTTCCAGCGCGATGGCGGTGGCGATCTGGATGGTGGCGAACACCATGACCGGACCCAGGCAGTTGGGCAGCAGGTGAAAGAGCATGATGCGCCAGGCCGGGAAGCCCAGGTTGGCGGCGGCTTCCACGTATTCCTTGCGCCGTTCCTGCAGGGCGCGGCTGCGCATGATGCGCGCGTAGTGGCCCCATTGCACCAGCACCAGCGCGAGGATCACCTTGTCCACCCCGCGTCCCAGCACCACCAGCAGCACCAGCGCCACCAGGATGGTCGGGAAGCCCAGGATGAAGTCCACGATGCGCATCAGCACGGTGTCGACCAGGCCGCCCACATAGGCGGCCACCAGGCCGATGGCGCCGCCGACGGCGGTGGCGAGCACCACGGCCGACAGGCCCACCATCAGGCTGATGCGCAGGCCGTACAGGATGGCGCTGAGCATGTCGCGCCCTTGGTCGTCGGTGCCGAGCCAGGCGATGCTGCCGTCCATCAGCGCCTGGCGGGGCGCCAGGCGGCCGTCCATGAGCGACAGGTTGGCCAGGTCGTACGGGTTCTGCGGCGCGAAGTAGGGGGCGAAGACCACCAGGACGATCAGGATGGCGAGCGCGATGGCGGAGCCGCGCACCGTCGGGCGCGCGTGCAGTTTCTTCAGGATGGCGGCGCGCTGGGGCGTCTCGGCCAAAGGCTGGACGGTGCGGGTGCGGCCGGGATTGGGAGATTGAGCCATGGCGGATTATTGAGCGGGGGTCACGAGCTGCACGCGCGGGTCGAGCGCGGCGTACAGGATGTCCACAACCAGGTTGATGATCACGAAGATCAGGGTCACCAGCATCACGTAGGCCACCACGACGGGGCGGTCGAGCTGGTAGACGCTGTCGATGAGCAGTTTGCCCATGCCGGGCCAGGCGAACACGGTTTCGGTAATGGTGGAGTAGGCGATGAGGCTGCCGAACTCCATGCCGATCACGGTGACCACGGGGATCAGGATGTTGCGCAGGATGTGGCGGCGCACGATGCGCCCGGGCTTCACGCCCTTGGCGCGCGCGAACTTCACGTAGTCCTGGCTGCGGGCCTCGACCACGCCGGAGGCCGTCAGGCGCAGCACCAGGGCGATGTTGGCCAGGGCCAGGTTGATGGCCGGCATGATCAGGTGCGACCAGCCGTCGGCGGTCAGGATCGACAGGCGCACGCCCAGCACCGTGACCGTGTCGCCGCGGCCGGTGGCGGGCAGCCAGCCCAGCCAGACCGCGAACAGCAGGATCAGCATCATGCCCTGCCAGAAGTTCGGCAGGGAAAAGCCCAGCACCGAGGACGCCATGATGCCGCGGCCCAGCGGCTGGTCGCGGTACAGGCCGGCGATCAGCCCCAGCGGAATGCCGAACACACAGGTCAGCAGGATGGCGACGATGACCAGTTCGAAGGTGGCCGGGATGCGCTGCACGATCAGCTCGATGGCGGGAATGCCGTGCACGAAGGACGTGCCCAGGTCGCCATGCAGCGCGCGCCACAGGAAGCCCGTGTACTGCTGCCACACCGGCAGGTCCAGGCCCAGGCGGGCGATCATCGCCTCGCGGGCGGCCTGGCTGGCTTCGGGGCTGACCAGCAGTTCGATCGGATCGCCCACGGCATAGACCGCGAAGAAGACCACGACCGAAACGGCCAGCAGCACGAACAGACTCTGTATCAGTCTGCGTAGGATGAACAAGGCCACGTGATTATTTCCTTGGTGGGCTCAGGGTTTGCGGGCGCCGGATGCTTACTTGGCGGGCTTGGCCGACATGGCCAGCGTGTACTGGTCTGCGCGGCCTTCGTACGTCAGCCCTTTGCGGAACGCCCAGATGCTGCTTTCGAAATGCAGGGGAATGCTGGGCAGGTCGGCCAGCGCAAGGGTCAGGGACTCCTGCAGCAGCCTGGCCCGCTCGGCGGGGTCCACGGTGACGATGGCGCGCTTGAACACGCGGTCGAACTCGGGGTTGCTATAGCCGCCGTAGTTGCTGGTGCCCAGGCCGTGCTCTTTGTCGAACGTGGTGACCCAGTATTGTAGGAAAGACGAGGCTTCGCCGGTCTCGGACGACCATCCGCCCATGGCGAAGCTGAATTCGCGCTTGGCGCGCTTGGGGAAGTACACCGAGCGAGTCATCGCGTCCACGGTGGTCTTGATGCCCACGCGCGACAGGTACTGCGCCACCGCCTGCGAGATCTGCGCGTCGTTGATATAGCGGTCGTTGGTGGACGAGACGGTCAGCTCGAAGCCGTTGGGATAGCCGGCCTCGGCCAGCAGCTTCCTGGCGCCCTCGGGGTCGTACTTCAGTTCGGGCGGATGCGGCAGGGTGCCGAACATGCCGTCCGGCAGGAACTGGTTGGCGGGCGTGGCCGCGCCGTCCATGATGCGGGCCGCGATGGTCTTGCGGTCGATCGCCATGGAGATCGCGCGGCGCACGCGCAGGTCCTGCAGCGGATTCTTGCCGTCGGCCGCCCTGACCGTGGGGCTGGGGCTGCGCGCCACGTCGAACTGGAAGTACACCACGCGCACCGAAGGGGTGACGACGTGGCCGAAGCCCGGGGTTTCGGAAATGCGTTTCACGTCGCGCGCCGCCGGGTTCTCGATCAGGTCGAAGTCGCCGGCGAGCAGGCCCGTCAGGCGCGGGCCGGCGGCGGGCACCGGCACCAGCTTGACGGCGGGCCAGGCCGGCTTGTCGCCCCAGTAGGCTTCGTTGCGCGCCAGTTCGATGCCGGTGCCCTTGACGTAGGACTTCAGGGTGTATGGTCCGGTGCCGATCACGTCGCGGCCGGTGTTGAAATCGGCCACCGTGGGCCAGGCGCCGGTCACGCCGCACTTGTTCTTCAGGTCGAAACCGATGGGGCCGTGCTCCACGATGCCGTTCCACAGCATGGACATGCGGGTCAGGTCGTTGGGCAGCAGCGGATAGGGCTGGCGGGTCTTGATCACCAGTGTGTTGCCGTCGCGCACCTGCACGTCGGCGAATTTCTGGACTACGGCAGGATACGAGCCGCCGATGGCCTGCGGGTTGTTCACCACGCGGCAGAAGGTGAAGATCACGTCCTGCGGCGTGAAGGGCTGGCCGTTCGAGAACTTGACGCCTTCGCGCAGCGTGAATTCCCAGGTGGTGTCGTCCACCGGCTTCCAGGCCGTGGCCAGCCGCGGAATCAGGTTCATCTGGGCATCCTGCCCCACCAGCGTCTCGAACAGGTGCGAGGTCATCGCGTCGTTCGGCGTGGCCTGGTGGTAGTGCGGATCCATCGAGGTCGGCTCGGACGACAGGCCGATCTTCAGGGTGCCGGGGGCGCCCTGGGCCAGGGCCCCGGGCGCGCAGGCGGCCAGCGTACAGGCGGCGAGGATGCTGCGGTAGAACGTCTTGGCGGACATGGTTTTTTCCCTTGTTGTATGGATTTTTATGTGGCGGCGCCGCGCCCGGCGGGCGCCGCGGTTTGCGTCAGGCGATGGGCTGGGCCAGCCGGACGACGGTTACGCCGGGCCGCAGGTTGGCGGTCGACGGCATGATCAGCACGCAGTCGTCGTAGGGCGTGACGACGGGTTCGCCTTCGGACCAGCCGATCACGCTGCCCGCCGCGGCCAGCGTTTCCAGGCCCTTCCAGGGCTGGGCGAAGCGGAAATCGGCGCTCTTGGCCGCGATCGCGTGCGTGACGCGCAGGGCGCGCTGCGACGGCGCGTCGGGAGCGAACCAGGCCGCGGGCAGGTCGCCGCGGTCCACGGAGCCGGCCGCCACCAGGAAGCGCGCCATCTGGTCGACGGCCACGCCGCGCGCCTCGGGCGCGCCGTGGAAGCCGCATTCGATCAGCAGGGAGCGGGTGCCGTTGTCGCCCGATTCGCCGAAACGGCCATAGTCGCGCATGCGCACGCCCGCGGCGTGGCCGGCATCGGCAATGAGGGTGGCGGGATTGCCCAGCGCCAGGGCCAGGTCGATATTGCGCTGTTCCAGGCCGGTCAGTTGCAGCGGCATGTCGGAATTGCTCATCGAATGGAAGTCCATCAGCCAGTCGGCCTGTTCCACCCAGGGACGGAGCTCGGCCGCGCGGCGGCGTTCCTGGCTGGTCGGCGCGCCCAGCTTGTCCTCGCTCCAGACGCGGTTCATGTCTTCGTCGACGAAGCGCGCGGGGGCGTAATTGGCGGGATCGAAGCGGTCGAAGGCCGCCAGGTTGCAGAACGCCAGCGTCAGCGAGCCGCGGCGCGGGCGCAGGCCTGCCGCCAGCGCCTCTTTCAGCGCCCAGGCGCCGCAGAGTTCGTTGCCGTGGACCAGGGCGCTCAGCATGACGCGCTTGCCCGGCACGTCCGAGTCGAAATGCCAGACCCCGGGGGTATCCGTGTTGCCCACGCGCTCCGCCGACAAGTCCGGACAGGCGAGCAGGAATGGGCGTGGAAGAGGCTGGGGGGTGGCCGTAGGCATGGGAACTCCGATGAAGCGACGCGATTGTATAGGGGTTGGAGCGTTGGCGGCGCCGCGGCCGCTGCGGCGCTGCGCGAGGGCGCGGCCGGCGGCGCCGGCGCGGGAGACTGCTGCGGACGCGGGCTTCCCCGGTTGGCCGGCGCGCGTCATGGGCGCGCCGCCTGATGCTCGATGCCGGGAAATTCTAGGAGCCCCCTTCCTTTCTTTACAATTAGAATTATTGTTTGGTCCTTTGCTTTTTTGGCAAAGCTCTACGGCCAGGAACGCGGGGAGGCAGGAAGATGCACGGCATTGCATTGAAGTATTTCGTGGAAGTGGCCCGCACGGGCAGCCTCAGCGCCGCCTCCGAGCAACTGCACGTGGCGGTGTCGGCCATCAGCCGCCAGATCGTCAAGCTGGAAGAGGAGGCGGGGGCGCCGCTGTTCGAGCGCGCGGCCCGCGGCATGACGCTGAACGACGCGGGCAGGCTGCTGCTGGCGCACGCCCGCCGCACCCTGCTGGAATCGGAGTCCGTGCTGCGCGAGATCGCGGGGCTGCACGGCGCGGCGCGCCACGAGATCCGGGTGGCGTGCTCCGAGGGGCCGGCCCAGGGCTTTCTGCCGCTGGCCATGGCGGATTTCCGCCGCGACTGGCCGCAGATCCGCTTCGCGCTGCACGTGGGCTCGCCCCTGGAAGCCACGCGCCGGGTGGCCGAGGGAGAGGCCGACCTGGCGCTCACTTTCAATGTCGAGCGGGGCAAGGGCGTGACGGTGCGCCATTCACGCCGGGCGCCGGTCTATGCCGTGATGGCCCGCAGCCATCCGCTGGCCGGACGCAAGGCGATCGGCCTGGCGGAACTGGGCGCCTACCCCTTGGCGTTGTCCGGGGCGGGCACCACCACGCGCCGGCTGTTCGAACTGGGCTGCTCCCTGGATTCGGTCACGCTGGAGCCGGCGCTGTCCACCAACTACTCTGGCGCACTGCACGGCTTCGTCCGGCAATCCGACGCCATCATGCTGAGCGGCTACGTGTCGGTGGCCTGGCGGCTGGAGCTGGACGGCCTGGTGGCGGTGCCCATTTCCAACGCGGAACTCCAGTCGCGCACCCTGCAGCTCCAGGTCATGCAGGGGCGCCTGCTGGCGCCGGAGGTGGAGGCATTCATCGCGCTACTGGCGGGGAAGCTGGACGCTTTGCCGATGTAATGGGTTGCGCGCAAGAAAAACGGCTGCCCAGGGCAGCCGTTTTTCATTTGGCGGAGCGCCGGGCGCGTCTTACTTGGCGTCAGGCGTGACCGAGGTGGCCAGCGTGTACTGGTCGCGGCGGCCTTCGTAGGTGATGCCCTTGCGGAAGGCCCAGATGCTGCTTTCGAAATGCAGCGGGATCAGCGGCACGTTGTCCAGCGCGATCTGGGTGGACTCCTGCAGCAGCTTCTCGCGCTTGGGCGCGTCCACCGTCACGATGGCTTCTTTGTAGACCTTGTCGAAGTCGGCGTTGCTGAAGCCGCCGTAGTTGCTGGTGCCCAGGCTCTTGGGGGAATCCAGGGAAGCCACCCACAACTGGAACAGCGCCGAGGCCTCGCCCGTTTCCGCCGGCCAGCCGCCCATCGAGAAGCTGAACTCGCGCTTGGCGCGCTTGGGGAAGTAGATGGAGGCCGTCATGGCGTCCACGTTGGTCTTGATGCCGACGCGGGCCAGGTACTGGGCCACGGCTTGCGCCACCTGGCCGTCGTTGACGTAGCGGTCGTTGGTGGACGACAGCGTCAGCTCGAAGCCGTTCGGGTAGCCGGCCTCGGCCAGCAGCTTCTTGGCGCCTTCGGGGTCGTACTTGATTTCCGGAGCCTGGGGCAGCGCGCCGAACATGCCGTCGGGCATGTACTGGTAGGCCGGGGTGGCCATGCCGTCCATGATGCGCGAGGTGATGGCCTTGCGGTCGATGGCCATGGAAATCGCCTTGCGCACCCGCAGGTCCTGCAGCGGGTTCTTGCCGTCGGCGCTCTTGACGAAGGGGCTGGGGTTGCGGCCCACGTCCGGCTGGAAGAACACCAGGCGGGTCGACGGGGTGGCCACGTAGCCGAACTTGGGGTTGTCCTTCAGGCGTGGCAGGTCGCGCGCGGCCGGGTTTTCGATCATGTCGAAGTCGCCGGACAGAAGGCCGGTCAGGCGCGGGCCGGCGGCGGGCACCGGCACGAACTTCACTTCCTTCCAGTACGGCTTGGGACCCCAGTAGTTCTCGTTGCGGACGAGTTCGATGCCGGTGCCCTTGACGTAGGACTTCAGGGTGTACGGGCCGGTGCCGATGGAGTCCTTGCCGTTATTGAAGTCGGCGACCGTCGGCCAGGGGCCGGTCACGCCGCAACCCTGCTTGGGGTCGAAGGTGAGCTTGCCGTGCTCGACGATGCCGTTCCAGACGATGGGCAGCGAGCGCGCCAGTTCGGCGGGCATCAGCGGGAAGGGCTCGCCGGTCTTGATGATCACGGTGTGCGCGTCCGGCGTCTGCACGTCGGTGATGCGCTTGGTCATGTCCATGTAGGACTGCGACACGTTGGTCTCGTTGTTCAGCGTGCGGCAGATCGTGAACAGCACGTCTTCGGACGTGAACGGCTTGCCGTTGGAGAACTTGACGTCGTCGCGCAGCTTGAATTCCCAGGTCGTGTCGTCCAGGGTCTTCCACGAAGTGGCCAGCGCCGGAACCAGCTTCATGTCGGCGCTGCGGCCCACCAGGGAGCTGTAGACGTGCGCGGAGAACGCGTCGTTCTGCGTCATCTTGTGGTAGTGGGGGTCCGCCGAGGTGGGTTCGGCCGACAGGCCGATCTTCAGCGTCTGGGCCTGGGCGGCGGCCAAGGGGATGGCGGCGGCCGCAAGGGCCAGCGTGGTGCGCAACTTCATGGTGACAACTCCGGATGGGGAACGAACCGGATCGTGCTTGCGTGTGAACTGCCTGCGCCGGCCGTACAGGCGGGACGCTCGGAGAGAGCTCAGGGAGTTTTGGCGCCAGGCACGACGGCAAGGGGCCGATTATCGGTAGGGGCTTCGCGCGCTGTCAATGCGGAACGGCGAATGCGGCGCTAGGGAAAACGCCGAGAGGAGGGCGTCGCGGGGGCCCCGGATGGGGGCCGGCGCGGCGCGACGGCGTTCCGTTGAGGGGGGCGGAACGCCGCAATCCGCCGCAAGGGCGCCGGGAAAACGGCGGGCGTTGCGGCGGCGGCGCGCCAGGCTGGATCGCGGGAGATCGGTCGCGATTCAGTCCGGCGCGGCAGGGCTTACCACTGCGAGCCGGAGAAGCGCGAGCTGGCGGCGCGAGCCTTGTTCATCGAATCGTTCACTTCGTCGATGAAGGCAAAGACGGCGGCAACGGCTGCGATCACGGCTTGGCCGGCCTTCTTCAGGCTGGTCAGCGGATGGGCATTCGGTTGGTTTTCAAGGGCGCCGCGGAGCAGGTCACGCTCCAGCGCGTCGGTCAGGCGTGCAGTGTGGTTCAGGGTCAGTTCGCTCATGGCTTTCTCCAGTCCGTTTCGTCTTGGGGTAAACCATTATAGGGATAACCCTAGGATAAAAGCAATGCGTTTTTCAGGGTAAACCCTAGGATGTTGTAAAAATGATTATTTGACGGGGACTTATCCTGCGGGAGGGCCTCTTTCCGCCGGCCGCCCCAGGCAAAACCCCCGTCAGAGGCTGTTCATCCGTTGTTGCGCAGCTTGCGGGCCGCGTCCGCAAGCTCGCCCGCCGTCAGCCCGATGGGCCCGACGCCCTGGGCGACCAGGGCGTCCGCCGCCGCGCCGTGCAGCCAGACGGCGCCGGCCACGGCCTGGTCCAGCGGCAGGTTCTGCGCGATCAGGGAACCGAGCATGCCGGCCAGCACGTCGCCGGTCCCGGCGGTGGCCAGCCCGGGGTTGCCGCTGGTGTTGGTCCGCAGTTCGCCCTGGGGCGGGCAGACCACGGTGCCAGCGCCCTTCAGCACGATCCAGGCCCCATAGCGCCGGGCCAGTTCGCGCGCGGCGCCCGGCCGGTCGGCCTGGACGTCGGCCGCGCTGGCGCCCAGCAGGCGCCCGGCCTCGGCCGGGTGCGGCGTCAGCACGACCGGCCCCGCGCCCCAGCCGGGCCGGACCTCGCCCCGCGCCAGCAGGTTCAGGCCGTCGGCATCCAGCACCAGCGGCGATCCGCGCCGCAGCACGAACAGTTCCGACAGGATATTGGCGGCCAGGGTGCCGGTGCCGATGCCGCAGCCGGCGACCCAGGCGGTCACGCCCCAGTCATCCTCCAGCAGGGAACGGGCGTCGCGCAGCATCAGTTCCGGCTGCAGCGGGTCGCAGGCCAGGGGCGGGGCTTCCTGGGCGAAGCCGACCAGCACCTTGCCGGCGCCGGTCTTCAGGGCCGCCCGGGCGGCCAGCAGCGCCGCGCCGGTCATGCCGGGGCCGCCGCCCACCACGCCTACGGTGCCGAAGCTGCCTTTGTGCGTGTCGGGCGCGCGCGGGGCGAACAGGGCGGGCAGGGCGGCCCGGTCGATCTTGCCGCCGGCGGGCGGGGCGGGGGTGTTCATGGGCTGAGGCTCCGGAAGGAATCGGCATGGCGCGGCTTACGGTATCCACTATAGTGCCCTCGAACGGACCGGCTTCCGGCCTGCCATATCAAAAGACAACACGGAGTAGACAATGACCGACATTACGCTGGAACACTATTCGGCCTACGAGGCCTTGAAGCTGCGCCGGCATCCGGGCGGCGTGCTGGAACTGATCATGGGCGCCAAGAGCGGGCTGCCCGGCAAGCTGTCCACCGCAGACGACCGCATGCACCGCGAGCTGGCCGACATCTGGCGCGACATCGACACCGATCCGGACACCCGGGTGGTGGTGATCCGCGGCGAGGGCAAGGGTTTCTCGGGCGGGGGCGACCTGGACCTGGTGCAGCAGATGGCGGACGATTTCGACGTGCGCACCCGCGTCTGGCGCGAGGCCCGCGACCTGGTCTACAACATCATCAATTGCAACAAGCCCATCGTATCCGCCATGCACGGCGCGGCGGTGGGCGCGGGCCTGGTGGCCGGGCTGCTGGCCGACATTTCCATCGCGGCGCGCGACGCGCGCATCATCGACGGGCATACCCGCCTGGGCGTGGCGGCCGGCGACCACGCCGCCGTCGTTTGGCCGCTGCTTTGCGGCATGGCGAAGGCCAAGTATTACCTGATGCTGTGCGAAACCGTATCGGGCGAGGAAGCCGAGCGCATCGGCCTGGTGTCCCTGTGCGTGGACGAGGCCGAGCTGATCGGCCGTGCGTTCGAGGTGGCCAACAAGCTGGCCGCCGGGTCGCAGACCGCCATCCGCTGGACCAAGTACTCGCTGAACAACTGGCTGCGCATGGCGGGGCCGAGCTTCGATACTTCGCTGGCCCTCGAATTCATGGGCTTCGGCGGTCCGGACGTGCGCGAGGGGATCCAGTCCCTGCGCGAGCGCCGGGCGCCGAATTTCCGGCCGGATTCGCCGTTCTGAGGCGGTGGGTTGCGCCGGCGCGCGCAACCCACCGGCATTCCCGCTATTTCTTGAAGAACTTCGCGAACGCCGCCTGCGCCTCTTCGGTCTGCAGGCGGGCGCGGAATTGCCGGGCCTCGTAGTCCAGCGTGTCCTGGACGGCCTGGCGGTCCGGGCGCCGCAGCATGGCCTTGGTCAGGCGCAGGGCCGCGGGCGGCTGGCGCGCCAGATCGGCGGCGGTGGCCTGCGCGGCCGCCAGCGCCTGCCCGGCGGGCGTGACGGAAGTGGCCAATCCGGCTTCGAACGCCTCTTGCGCCGAGAATGCCTTGCCCTGCAGCAGCCATTCGGCGGCGCGGCGGGCGCCGGCCAGCCGCGGCATCAGCAGGCTGGACGCGCCTTCCGGGCACAGCCCCAACGCCACGAACGGCATGCGCAAGGTGGCGCCTTCCCCGACATGGACGAAATCGCAATGCTGCAGCAGCGTCACGCCGATGCCGACGGCGTAGCCCTCGACCGCGGCGATGACCGGCACGTCCACCGCCGTCAGCGCCCGCAGGAACGTCATGCCCGCGCTGTCTCCGGCGCCGCGCTCGGCCTGGAAGTCGCGCAGGTCGTTGCCCGCCGTGAAATGCCCGCCGGCCCCGGTCAGGATCACCGCGGACACCGCCTGGTCGGCGCCGGCCTGGGAGATCTGCTCGCTCAGCGCGACGTAGGTTGCGATGTCCAGCGCATTGCGCCGGTCCGGGCGGTTGATGGTCAGCGTCAGGACCGCGCCTTCGCGCGCGACCGCCAGTCCGGCGCTCATGCGAAAGTCCTGCTGCTCAGGCGGGCCTGGGCGTCCGCGTATTCGCCGCGCAGCGCCTCGACGATCTGGCGCGTCGGCAGCACGCTGGCGATGCCGCCTACCCCCTGGCCCGCGCCCCAGATGTCCTTCCACGGCTTGACCCGGGTGGTGCCGAAATTGGACGCGCCGCTCTCGGGTTTAGGCAGGTTGGCCGGGTCCAGCCCGGCGGCGGCGATGCTGGCCTTCAGGTAGTTGCCGGGGATGCCGGTGAAGAACGGGGTATAGAGAATGTCCGAGGCGCTGGCGTCCACGATGGCGGACTTGTAGCCCTCGCTGGCGTTGGCTTCCTCACTGGCGATGAAACGCGTGCCCATGTAGGCGAAGTCCGCGCCCATGGCCAGGGCGGCCAGGACGTGCGCGCCCGAGGTGATCGCGCCGGACAGGATCAGCGGGCCGTCATAGAAGCGGCGCACTTCGGCCACCAGGGCGAAGGGGCTGAGCGTGCCCGCGTGCCCGCCTGCGCCGGCGCACACCAGGATCAGGCCGTCCACGCCGGCCTCCAGCGCTTTTTCGGCGTGGCGCAGGGTGGTCACGTCATGGAACACCTTGCCGCCCCAATCGTGCACGCCCTTGACCAGGTCGCCGGGCGCGCGCAGGCTGGTGATGATCAACGGCACGCGATGGCTGGCGCATACCGACAGGTCGTGTTCCAGGCGGTCGTTGGACTGGTGGATGATCTGGTTGACCGCGAACGGCGCCACGGCCGTGCCGGGGTGGGCCTCGCGATGGGAGGCCAGGCCGGCCTGCACCTCGTCCAGCCAATCGGTGAGCAGGCTCTGCGGACGCGCGTTCAGCGCCGGGAACGAGCCCACGATCCCGCTGGTGCACTGCGCCACCACCAGCTTCGGATTGGACACGATGAACATGGGGGCGCAGATGACCGGCAGGGACATCTGGCCATACAAATCAGTCACGAGAGAGTTGGGCATGGGCGTCGTCGCGGAAAAGGTCCAAAGAGGGCTTGAGCACCGTCGGCGGGTGTGCCTATAATTACCTACCGACCGTCCGGTAATTAATTAATCTTTATTAAACGGCATGCGCCGAAGCGCTGTCAATGGAGGTTCGCTCGAACCCCCGGCAGCGCTGGCGCGGCCCTTGAAAGGCTGCCATGGCGACCTCCGCCCCTCCCGCCCAGAAACGCGCCCGCGCCGGCCGGCCGCCCGCCACGGCTGCGCCGCGCGAACGCATCCTGGATGAAGCCGCCAAGCTTTTCGCCCGCAGCGGCTACGACGGCAGTTCGGTGTCCGACCTGGCCGCGGCCCTGGGCGTGTCCAAGGCGGCCATCTACCACTACTACACCACCAAGCAGGACATCTACGACGCCATCATCCTCGGCGTGCTGAGCGGTCTGACGCAGACCGTGGGCCAGGAGGTCGCCCGGGCCGAGGGCGCCGTCGCCAGGCTGCGCGCCTTCATGGTGGGCCACGCGCGCTTCTTCGAGCAGCACCACGCCGAGTTCGTCACCATGCTGATCGGCTATTCCGGCATGGCGCTGCCCGAACGCGAGGACGCCGCCCGGCTGCGCGACGGCTACGAGAAGCGCCTGCGCGAGGTCATCGACCAGGGCGTGGCCGAGGGCGTGTTCCGGCCGCTGGACGTGCCGGCCGCCGGCCGCGCCGTGCTGTCCATGCTGAATTGGATGGTGCGCTGGTACAAGCCCGGCCAGGGCGACAGCGCCGAAAGCATCGCCGCCGGCTATTTCGATTTACTGGTCGGCGGCATGCGCGCCTGAACGCGCCGCCCCGGCTCCGACTTTTCCCTTGAGATTCCCATCATGGCCCTCGATACCGAAACCCTGAACCTGCTGCTGGACGCCGTGCGCCGCTTCGTGCACGAACGCCTGATTCCCGCCGAAGACGAACTGGCCGAGAAAGGCCAGGTGCCGCCCGATATCGTCAGCGAAATGCGCGACCTGGGGCTCTTCGGCCTGTCCATCTCGCCGGACTACGGCGGCCTGGGCCTGACCATGGAAGAGGAAGTGCGCGTGGTCTTCGAGCTGGGCCAGACTTCGCCCGCGTTCCGCTCGCTGGCGGGCACCAATATCGGCATCGGCTCGCAGGCCATCGTGCTGGCCGGCACGGACGAACAGCGCAGCCGCTACCTGCCCAGGCTCGCCAGCGGCGAGCTGATAGGATCTTTCGCGCTGACCGAGCCCGACGCGGGATCGGACGCGATGGCGCTGCGCCTGTCCGCCGTGCGCGACGGCGACGGCTACGTGCTCAACGGCACCAAGCGCTTCATCACCAACGCGCCGATCGCCGGGCTGTTCTCCGTCATGGCGCGCACCGCGCCGGAGCGCCGCGCCAATTCCATTTCCTGCTTTCTGGTCGAGGCCGGCGCGCCCGGCCTGATCATCGGCAAGCCCGACAAGAAAATGGGCCAGGCCGGCGCCTTGACCAGCGATGTGGTGTTCGACAACTGCCGCGTTCCGGCCGACGCCCTGCTGGGCGGCGAGGAAGGCAACGGCTTCCGCACCTCGATGCGCGTGCTGGACAAGGGCCGCCTGCACATTTCCGCGCTTTGCGTCGGCATCGCCGACCGCCTGCTGCGCGACGCGGTGAAGTACGCGCTGGAGCGCAAGCAGTTCGGCCAGCCCATCGCCGAATTCCAGTTGATCCAGGCCATGATCGCCGACAGCCAGGCCGAGCTCTATGCCGCGCGCTGCATGGTGCTGGACGCCGCCCGCATGCGCGACCGCGGCGAAAACACCACCATGCAGGCCGCCTGCTGCAAGCTGTACGCGACCGAGATGGTGGGCCGCGTCGCCGATCGCGCGGTGCAGATCCACGGCGGCTCGGGCTATATGTCCGAATACGCGGTGGAGCGCTTCTACCGCGACGTGCGCCTGTTCCGCATTTTCGAGGGAACCTCGCAGATCCAGCAGCTCGTGATCGCCCGCGAAACCATCAAGGCGCATTCCTGAACACGCGTCCGGGCTAATATCCAGCTTGACCTACGGTGATCCGGTCCGGCCCGCGCGCAGCCGCGGGCCGGGCGTCCTCATTTCTCTTCTAGCGAAAAGATTACAGATGTCGCAACGTCCCGCTCCCCTAACCGGCATACGTGTGCTCGACCTGACCCGCGTCCTGGCCGGCCCCTGGTGCACCCAGAACCTCGCCGATCTCGGCGCCGAAGTGATCAAGATCGAACGACCCGGCTCGGGCGACGATACGCGGGCCTGGGGCCCTCCGTACCTGAAGGACGAGGCGGGCAACGACACCACCGAGGCCGCCTACTACCTGTCGGCCAACCGCAACAAGCTGTCCGTGGCGCTGGACATCGCCTCGCCCCGCGGCGCCGAGCTGGTGCGCGAACTCGCGCTGCAGAGCGACATCCTGGTGGAAAACTTCAAGGTGGGCGGCCTGTCCAAGTACGGCCTGGACTACGACAGCCTGAAGCAAATCAACCCCCGCCTGATCTACTGCTCGATCACCGGCTTCGGCCAGACCGGCCCCTACGCCAGCCGCCCCGGCTACGACTTCATGATCCAGGGCATGGGGGGCCTGATGAGCATCACCGGCGAACGCGACGACCTGCCCGGCGGCGGCCCGCAGAAGGCCGGCGTCGCCGTGGCCGACCTGATGACCGGCATGTATTCCACCGTGGGCATCCTGGCCGCGCTGCACGAACGCTCGCGCAGCGGCATGGGCCAGCATATCGACATGGCGCTGCTCGATTGCCAGGTGGCCATGCTGGCCAACCAGAACCTCAATTACATGACCTCGGGCGTGGCGCCCAAGCGCGCCGGCAACGCGCACCAGAACCTGGTGCCCTACCAGGTGTTCGCGGCCAGCGACGGCCACCTGATCGTGGCCGTCGGCAACGACAGCCAGTTCCGCAACTACTGCGGCGCGATCGGCTTGCCGGAACTGTCGGCCGACCCGCGCTTCTCCACCAATCCGCAGCGGGTGAAGAACCGCGAGGAACTGGTGCCGCTCCTGGCCGAGCGCATGGCCACCGGCGCGCGCGACCACTGGCTGGCCGCCCTGGAAGGCGTGGGCGTTCCGGCGGGGCCCATCAATACGCTGGACCAGGTGTATGAAGATCCCCACGTCCTGGCGCGCGGCATGAAGCGCGAACTTCCCCATCCGGCGGCGGGCAAGGTGCCGATGGCGGCCAGTCCGCTGAAGTTCTCCGGCAGCCCGGTCGAGTACCGCCGGCCGCCGCCCATGCTGGGCGAGCACACCGGAGAGGTCCTGTCCGAGCGGCTGGGGCTGTCGGCCGAAGAAATCCAGGCGCTGGCGCAGAGCCGGTCCTGAGTCCAATCCATATAGGCAATAGGCAGGAGAGAGTTGATGACGGAGATTCAAACCATCGGCGTCGTGGGCGCCGGGGCCATGGGGCGCGGCATCGCGCAGATCGCGGCGCAGGCCGGGCTGCGCGTGCGCCTGTACGACACCAGCGCCGAGGCCGTGGCCGCGGCGCGCGAGTCGCTGCGCCAGACCTGGGACAAGCTGGCCCAGAAGGGCAAGCTGAGCGCCGCCGACGCGCAGGCCGCGCTGGAGCGCGTGGAGTCCGCCACCGCCCTGACGGACATGGCGGGTTGCCAGTTGGTGATCGAAGCCATCGTCGAACGGCTGGACGTCAAGCGCGACCTGTTCGCCGCCCTGGAAGGCGTGGTGTCCGAGGACTGCATCCTGGCGTCGAACACCTCGTCCCTGTCCATCACCGCCATCGCGGCGGCCTGCAAGCACCCGCGGCGCGTGGCCGGCTACCACTTCTTCAATCCGGTCCCCCTGATGAAGGTGGTGGAAGTCATCGACGGCCTGCGCAGCGCGCCGGAAGTCGGCGACGCGCTGGCCGAACTGGCCCGCCGCATGGGCCATACGCCCGTGCGCGCCAAGGACATGCCCGGCTTCATCGTGAACCATGCCGGCCGCGGCATGAATACCGAAGGGCTGCGCGTGGCGCAGGAAGCCGTGGCCACTTTCGCCCAGGTGGACGCCGTCATGCGCGAGCAGGCCGGTTTCCGCATGGGACCGTTCGAGCTGCTGGACCTGACGGCGCTGGACGTGTCCCACCCCGTCATGGAATCCATCTACCGGCAGTTCTTCGACGAGCCGCGCTTCCGTCCGTCGCCCATTACCACCGTGCGCCTGGCCGGCGGCCTGATCGGCCGCAAGGCAGGCGAGGGCTTCTACGTCTACGCCGACGGTCAGAAGCAGGTGCCGGCCGAGCCGCCCGTGCCGGCGCTGCCCGCCGACCTCAAGGTCTGGGTCAGCCCCAAACATGCGGAAGGCTATGCCCGCGCTACGGCCCTGGTTGAAAAACTGGGCGCCACGCTGGTCACCGGCTCCACGCCCGATGCCGACGCCCTGATCCTCGTCACGCCGTTCGGCGACGACGTCTCCACCACGGTTTCCGCCCAGGGCCTGAACGCGGCGCGCAGCGTCGGCCTGGATACGCTGTACGCCTTCGACACCGCCAAGCGCCGCACCATCATGGTGTCGCCCGCCACCGAGGCCAGGTGGCGCGACGCCGCGCACGCGCTGCTGGCCGCCGACGGCGTGCCGGTGACCGTGATCGAGGATTCGCCCGGCTTCATCGCGCAGCGCATCGTGGCCACCATCGTCAACATCGCCAGCGACATCGCGCAGCAGCAGATCGCCACGCCGGAAGACATCGACCTGGCCGTGACGCTGGGCCTGGGCTATCCGGTGGGCCCGCTGGCGCTGGGCGACAAGCTGGGCGCCGACCGCATCCTCGAAATCCTGAAGAGCATGCAGCGCGTGACCGGCGACCCCCGCTACCGCCCCAGCCTGTGGCTGCAGCGCCGCGTGCAACTGGGCATGTCCCTGACGAAAGCCGGCGCATGACCCAGCGGGCGGCGCGCCACCCGGCCGCCTGAATGAAAAAGCCCCTCGAGCGATCGAGGGGCTTTGTTCTTGCGCGCGGCGGCGGGCTTACTTGGCGGCGTCCACCATGTATTGCACGGCTGCGCGGATGTCGTCTTCGGAGGCGTCGGCCGCGCCGCCCTTGGGCGGCATGGGCGGCTTGCCCTGCATGGCGACCTTCACCATGGCGTCCATGCCGGTCTTGATGTAGGGATCCCAGGCGGCCTTGTCGCCGAACTTCGGCGCGTTGGCCACGCCGGTGGCATGACAGGCGAAGCAGACGCTCTTGTAGAGCTTTTCGCCGGCCGGGTTGACGGCTGCGGCGGCCTGGGGAGCGGCGGGAGCCGGGGCCTGCGCGGCCGGAGCCGGCGCTGCGGCGGGCGCCGGAGCCGCGGCTGCGGGCGCTGCCGCTGCCGCTGCCGCTGCCGCGGGAGCGGCGGCCGGGGCGGCCTCCGCTTCCTTCTTGTCGCCTTCCTCGGCCGGAGCGGCGGGTTCGGGCAGCGAGCCGCCCGACTTGTTGGCCATGTAGACCACGGCACGCGCGACTTCGTAGTCGGACAGGGCGGGGTTGCCGCCCTTGGCGGGCATGCCGCCCTTGCCGTGCAGGGCCACGTTCAGCATGGCGTCGTAGCCGGCCTTGATGAACGGCGCCCAGGCGCCGTTGTCGCCGACCTTGGGAGCACCGGCGACGCCGGCGGTGTGACAGGCCGTACAGACCGCGGCGAAAACCTGTTCACCGGTCTTGAAGACCTTGGGGGCGTTGGCATCGACCAAGGCAAAACCCGCGACCGGGGCGATGCGTTTGGCGACGGCTTCGTGGGACAGCGTATCCGAACCGGCTCCTACCTTGGCGCCCGAGGCCACCATGTTCACCAGTAGGATGATGATGGCGATGGGAACCACGAAAGCCAGTACGACCGTGACGATCAGTTGCTTCGGGGTCTTGATGGGGGAGGCGTGCTCTTCTATGTGTTCCTGCTCGTTGCTCATGACCAAATCCTGCTAACGGGTACCGGGGGCGCCTGGCGGCGGCAACAGAAAATCAGTACTGCACAAGTCGGCGGCATGGACGGCCCGCCTTGCAAGCAAACGCTGGATTATATAACGGTGTCATAGTCACGGGGCCAATGCAACCGACGGGGTTTTCGCTGAGTTTGGCGGAAGATTCGATCCGCTTCATGCAGTTCCGCGAAAACTAGGTACAATACCGCCTCCTTGCGCTGCGCCCGTAGTTCAATGGATAGAATGAGAGTTTCCGAAGCTCTTGATACAGGTTCGATTCCTGTCGGGCGCGCCATCAGATCCACCGCAAAATCCACCATAGGATCGCGTGCGCCGAACCGGCGCGGCCTATCCTTCCCGAGCCGGTTGACGACTCCGTCAATCCACGCCGAATAGATCCCCCCAAGAACATCTTCGTGTCTTCGTGGTCCGTCCATGAAGACAGATCGCAGGCATCGCCGGCTCGTGCGCGCCTGTGCGCCGCGCATCCATGGACGAGTCGATTTGAAGTATTGAAATCAGCTATCTTGAGATTGCTATAAAATACTTAAAAGATGAGTGCAAAGATGAGCCGCCCCGACCCCTTGTTTGTCCAGTCCCTCGCCAAAGGCTTCGAATTGCTGGAGGCCTTTTCGCGCAGGCCCTCGGCCATGAGCATGAACGAACTCATGGAAATGACCGGCTTTGACCGCAGCACGACGCAGCGCATGACGCACACGCTGGTGCAGCTCGGCTATCTGGAACGCGGCGCCGGCGGCAAGGGCTACACGCCGGGCAAGAAGATCCTGCAGCGCAGCTTCGACTATATGCGCAGCGTCCCCTTGCTTGAACGAGCCACGCCGCTGATCGCCGAGATGCAGCGCGAAACCAATGAACGCGTCGAACTGAGTCTCTTCGCCGATCTATACCTCATCTTCGCCCTGCGCCGCCAGACCAAGCGGCAGACCTTCAGCAGCACGCTGGCCGGCCGTCATCTTCCGCTGGTGCAAACCGCGGGCGGGCGCGCCATGATGGCGCACCTGCCGGACGAGGAAGTCGAGGATATCCTCGCTCGCTCGGCGGCCATTCCGCTGGAAACCATCCCGACCACGCCCAAGACCGACAATGACCCGGACCGCATCCGGGCGCTGGTGCACCAGGCCCGCCAGGACGGTTATGCGATGGCGTTCGAAGAAAGCCTGTTGGGCGAACTGAACGCCGCCACGGCCATCCTGGACCACCGCCACCGTCCCGTGGCGGCGATCCAGATCGCGGGCCTGACCTCGGAATGGAATACGCCCGAGGAATTCGGCCGGCGCTACTCTCCGCTGCTCATGACGGCCGCGCGGGCCTTGAGCGGCAAGGTGGGCCTGGCCTGAGCCCGCCTCGGGCCCTCAGTCGCCGCGCCAGAACAAGGGCAAGGGCGCATTGACCATGCCCTTGAACTTGCCGTCGTAGGCCTTGAATTCCGAATACCCGCCCAGCGGCACGAAGGTGACCACTTCGTAGCTGCGCTGCTGCAGTGCTTCGGCAATCTGCTTTTGCGCTTCCAGGCCCGGGGCCGTCTCGAAGTCGGCGCGCAGTTTCTGGACCCGGCCGTCCTTGGCCCATCCCGGATAGCCCGGATCCATCAAGGGGTTCACGACCGGGTTCATCAGGTCCATGCTGGTGAGGCTGGAATGGAAAATGCTCCAGCCTCCCTGATCCACTGGCGCGTCTTTGCTGCGACGAGTCAGCAAGGTGGCCCAGTCCATGGACTGCACATCCACCGTCATCCCGATCCGGCGCAAGGCCTCGGCCGTCACGGGCGCCAGCGCCGACAGGCTGCGCACGTCGGTCGGGTGCAGTACGACGATCTTCTCGCCTTTGTATCCGGCCTCTTTCAGCAGCGCCCGGGCGCGCATCAGGTCCGCGGGCCGGGTCTGGGTGGCGCCCGCCTCGCTGCGGTAAGGCGATATGCAGCTCAGCATGGCGCCGCACAGGCGATAGAACCTGGGATCTCCCAATGAGGCGTCCAGGTAGTCGGCCTGGTTCAGCGCCAGCAATACCGCCTGGCGCACTTTCACGTTGTCCAGCGGCGGCTGCTTCCAGTTCATGCGCAGCACGTAGGTGTCCTTGTTCTCGCCATAGGGCTGGACGGTGACGCCCTTGGCACCTTCCAGTTGCGGCAACAAATCGGGCGCGACGTTCTCGATGAAGTCGATCTCGCCCTGGCGCAGGGCGTTGACGGCTGTTTGCGCGTCGGGAACGTTGACCACTTCGATCCGGTCGAACATCGGCGTCTTCGCTCCCGAGAAGTATGCCGCCGCTTCTTTGCGGGGCACGTAGTCGGGGTTTTTCAGGTAGACCGCCTTTACCCCGGCCCGGAAGGCGGCGGCATCGAAACGGTACGGGCCCGAGCCGATGGACTCCTTGATCGCTTCGGAGGGCGGCGTCTGCGCAATGCGCCCGGGCATGATGAAAGGCACCGGCGAGCCCGGCTTGGCCAGGGACTCCAGCACCAGGCCGAACGGCTGCTTGAGCACGATGCGGAAGGCGCCGTCCGAGGGGCTGTCCAGGGTCTGGGTGGCGGCGGCCAGGCGCTTGCCCATCGGGTCGACCTGCTGCCAGCGCGCCAGCGAAGCGACCACGTCCTTGCCGGTGACCGGCGAGCCGTCATGGAATTTCAGGCCGGCGCGCAGCGTGAAGGTGTACGTCAGCTTGTCGTCCGACACGGTCCAGGTGTCGACCATCTGCGGCTGCGGCAGGCCCTTCGCATCCAATGCGAACAGCGTGTCGTAGATCATGTAGCCGTGGTTGCGGGTGATGTAGGCGCTGGTCAGCACCGGGTCCAGGATACGGAGCGGCGCGTGCATCACGACTTTGGCGGTGACCGGCCCGGCGGCGCGGACGGCCGGCGCCGTCGCTACGGTCACGGCGGCGGCAAACGCCGCCAGCATTGCATGGAGTCTCATCCTTTATCCTTGTGGAAGGCTATCAATACTCAGCGCGCGCGGCCTGGACCGCGCTCTGCAAGGCGCCTTCGCCGATGGGGATGCCGCAATCCCGCAACGCGGCCTCCACCGCGCCGAGCGCGCCCAGAATCATGCCGGGGTGGACCGCGCCGAGATGGCCGATGCGGAACATCCTGCCGGCATGGGGACCGAGGCCGCCGGCCACCGCGACCTGGTAACGGTCGCGCGCGACCGTCCGAAAGGCTTCCACATCGACGTCCTCGTCGACGGCGATGGTGGTGACCGACGTCGAGCGTTCGGCGGGCTCGGTCACGAAGAGCCTCAGTTTGCCGCCCTCGCTCCAGCGCGCGACGGCGGCATGCACCATCGCCGCGACGCGCCGGTGCCGCGCAAACACTTCGTCCTCGCCTTCGCCGCGCAACAGTTGCAACGACGCTCGCAGGCCCATCAACAAGCCTTGTGGCGGCGTACCGCAGAACTTGCGGTACAGCAGCGGGCTCTTGCGTTTGTCCCAATCCCAGTACGCGCGCGGCGCGGGATTGGCGCGCGCGGCCTCGAGAGCGCGGGCATCGACTGCGGTGAACGACAAGCCCGGCGGCAGCATCAAGGCCTTTTGCGAGCCGCCGATCGCCACATTGACGCCCCACTCGTCCATGCGGAACGGGGTGGCGCCCAAGGACGCGATCACGTCGGCCACGAGCAAAGCGGGATGCGCCGCGCGGTCCATGGCCGCTCGCACGGCGGCGATATCGCTGGTCGCACCGCTGGCGGTATCCGTATGCACGGCAAACACGGCCACGATGCGATGCCGCGCATCGGCGCGCAAGGCCGTCTCGATGGCTTGCGGATCCAGGGCGCGGCCCGGCCGGATCGGCGTGCGCGCCACGCGCCCGCCCAGGGCCTCGACGTGAATGGCCCAGGCCTCGGCAAAAAAGCCGCTGCCCGCGACCAGCACCTCGGCGCCCGGCGCCAGCAGATTGGCGATGGCCGCCTCCCAGGCGCCATGGCCGTTGGCCGCGTACATCAGCACGTCGGCCCGGCGGGTGCCGAGCAGCGAAGCCAGCCCCGCCTCGCAATCGCGCACCAGGGTTTCCAGACGGGGATCCGACAGATCCATGCTCGGCCGTCCCATCGCGTCCCGCACGGCGTCCGGCACCAAGGTCGGGCCCGGGGTATGCAACATCTGCGGCGCAGCGCTCTCGCGCGGCCGGTGATTGGCGTCTTTCATCACCGAGCCCCCTCGTCCAGGAGCCGCTTGGCCGACGTCCATACGCGCTGGCAGTACGCCGGCGCGGTCGGCCGTTCGTACTGGCCGGCGGTGCGCTCGCAGACGGCTCGGGGCGGGAAGGTCAGCGGCGCGCCGGTGGATTGGGCCTTGACCTGCGCCTGGCAGGCGCGCTCCAGGTAATAGATGTTCACGAATGCCTCGGCCACGGTGCCGCCAGCCGCCAGCAGACCGTGGTTGCGCAGGATCATCGCCTTGTGCGGGCCGAGATCGGCCACCAGGCTTTCGCGTTCGTCGAGGTCCAGGGCAATGCCCTGATACTCGTGATAGCCCAGGCGCTCGTAGAAGCGCAGCGCATGCTGCGTAATCGGCAGCAGGCCGTCCCGCTGGCAGGCCACGGCGATGCCATCGGCCGTGTGGGTGTGCACCACGCATGCCAGGTCATGACGGGCCGCGTGTATCGCCGAGTGGATGGTGAAGCCCGCGCTGTTGACGCGCTGCTCCTCTTCGTCGCCCGGGTCGACCGGCCGGCCCTCCAGATCGATCTTCACCAGATCCTGCGGCTGCATTTCATGGAACAACACGCCATAGCGGTTGATGAGGAAATGGTCTTCGGTTCCCGGCACGCGCGCGCTGATGTGCGTATCGATCAGGTCCGTCATGCGGAAATGCGCGACCAGCCGATACAAAGTGGCCAGCTCTTCGCGCATCTGCAGCTCGGTGGGTTCGGTATTGAGCATTTCTTTCTCCGGTCAGACACAGGTCGTCGGGGGCATGTCGGCCTGGGCCTGTATCAAGCGCGCGACCTCGACACTGCCGTGGTCACCGCGCTGCCTCAGCGCGGCGATGACGCCCTGCCGGTCCGCCACCGACTTGTCCTGGTTGAGTTTCATCTTGCCCACCAGCGAGCGCACCGGGATTTCCAGCGCGATGATCGCCTTCAGGCGCGGCAGGGTCAGGGTGTCGGGCATGGCCTCGAAATCCCAGGGGCCGCCCAGCGGGGTGTCGTAGTGCGCCACGGTCAGGCGCAGCACGTCGCGGACGGCGGCCGGGTCCTCGATGAGCCGAGGCTGCCCACGTGCGTGCACGGCGGTGTAGTTCCAGGTCGGGAAGGTCTGGCGGTTCTCGTACCAGCTCGGCGACACGAAGGCGTGAGGCCCCTGGAAGATCACCAGCGCCGACGCCCCTTGCAGCAATGCCCGGCTCTGCGGGTTGTTGCGCGCGAGGTGGGTGATCAGCGTCGCCTGCCCGCCCTCCACGCGCAGCAGGAAGGGGAGATGGGTGGCTTGCGCCCCTTCCGCATCCGCCGTTATCAACGTGGCGAAGCTGTACTCGCGGATGAAGGCGTGCAAGGCCTGTGTATCGTGCTCGGCGTAGGCCGGCGGGGTATACATGGAAGCCTCCTCAGGCCTTGCTGTGCAGCCAGGCCGAGGTATCGTCAAACGCCTCGCCGGCGACATCCGCGATGGACACGGCTTCCAGGAAACTGTGCACCGTGCCTGGATACACCTTCGCGCTGACGTCCACCCCGGCGGCGCGCAACAGGCGTTCCAGCTCGATGCTGTCGTCGTGCAGGGGATCGCATTCCGTCACCACGAGCCACACGGGCGGCAATTCGCGCAGGTCCGCGCGCACGATGTCCACGCGCGGGTCGAAGAAATCCTTGCCGGTGCGGATGTGCAAGCCCCGGAACCAGATCATCATGTGCAGCGACAGGCCGTAGTCGCCCGCTCCGTAGCGCACCACCGAGTTGCGGAACAGGTTGCTGCTGAAACCGCCGTAGTTGAGCACGATGCCCTTGATGAGATCCGGCTGGCCTTCGTCGCGCAAGGTCAGCGCCGTGCCCATGGACAGGTTGGCGCCGGCGGAGTCCCCGCCGATGAAGAGCTGGCGGGGGTCGATATCCAGATCGCCGGCCTGCTGCGCGATCCACCGGAACACGTCGACGCATTCTTCCAGCGGCTGCGGGAACTTGGCTTCCGGCGCGCGGGTGTAGTCGATCCCCACCACTACGATCCCGGCGCGCTCGGCATACTCGCGCATCACGCGGTCATGGGTGTCGATGCTGAACAGCACGAAGCCGCCGCCGTGGATATACATGAACGCGCCCGGCAGGCGGCGAGCGGCCGGATAGTGGATGCGCACGCGGACGGCGCCGTGGCGCGTCTGCACTTCGGTGTTGAGGGTCCTGGCCATTTCCGGCCCGCCCTGGGCCCACGGCAGGCGCACTTTCTCGGCATTGCTGCGGCCTTCTTCTATGGAAATGGTGTCGCGGCGCGGATACTTGGACGCATCGGCGGCCATGCGGCGCATGAATTCGGCTATCTGGGGATCCAGCGGCGCGGGCGCGCCGGTGGGCAGCGTGAAGGCGGGGTCATCCAGGTACATGGAGGTTTCTCGGTTCAAGGTCATGGTCGGCTCTGTCAAAGGCGAGGCTCAATAGCCGCGCGTGGTATCGACGGTGTTGGCCAGCGGTGCGCCCTGGCGCAGCCGATGGATATTGGCGACGACCTGTTCGGCCACCGTGGCGGGGGCCGGCATGGTCGCCATGTGCGGCGTGACCACCACGCCCGGCGCGCGCCACAGCGGGTCGTCGGGTGCCAGGGGCTCGCGTGCGAAAACGTCCAGCACGGCGCCGCGCAGGCGGCCGCTGCGCAGGGCAAGGATCAGGTCGTCGGCCACGAGGTGTTCGCCCCGGCCGCAATTGACCACGGCTGCGCCCGCCGGCAGGGCGGCGAAGGTGCGGGCATTGAGAATGCCGCGTGTGGCGGCGGTCAGCGGCAACAGGCAGACCAGGATGTCGCTTTGCGAGAGGAACGCCTCGAATCCTGCATCTCCGGCGTGGACGGTGACGCCATCGATCGCGCGGGGGCTGCGCGACCAGCCATGTACCTCGTATCCCAGGCTGGGCAGCCAGGCGGCGATCGATCCGCCGAGTTCGCCCAGGCCCATGATGCCGACGCGGCATTCGCGCGCTGGAACTTGCGGCGGGCGGTGCCAGTGCGCCTGGCGCTGATTGCCCAAGGCCAGGTCGAACTTGCGATGAAAGTACAGGACCGACCACAGCACATACTGCAGCATGCCTTGCGCCAGTTGAGGGTCGACCACCCGGCACACCGGCAGGCCGCGGGTGTCTTGCTCCGCCAGCAAGTTGTCCACGCCCGCCGCGATGCTGTGGATCATGCGCAGATTGGGCATGTCGGCATACACCCCGGCGGGGGGATTCCAGCAGACGGCCACTTCCGCCTGCAGGCAGGCCGGGTCCGGCCAGACCGCGATATCGAGTCCGGCGTCCCGCCCATTGAGCAGCGGTTGGAAATACGCCAGGTTGGCGGAGCGGGAAAGGAGTGCCACGCGAGTCATGGGATCACGCTCCCGCCACGGCCAGGCCGGCTTCGGCCTTGCGGCTGCCCAACCCGTCCTTGCCCGGGATGGCCGCAAGAAGTTCACGGGTGTAGTCGCTGGACGGCCGGCTGAAGATTTGCCGGGCCGGGCCGATTTCCATCACGCGGCCGCGCTGCATTACGGCGATGCGATGGCAGAGGCGCGCGGCGACACGCAAATCATGGGTAATGAAAATCATGCTGAGGTTCAGGCGTTCGCGTATTTGTTCGAGCAGGTCCAGGATCTGCGCCTGAACCGAGACATCGAGGGCCGAAACGGCCTCGTCGGCGATCAGCACCTCGGGTTCCATCATCAGGGCGCGGGCGATCGAGATACGCTGCCGCTGGCCGCCCGAGAATTCGTGCGGGTAGCGCCCCAGCGTGCTGGCATCCATACTGACCAGATCGAGCATCTCGCGCATGCGGTCGGCCACGCGCGCGGGGGGCTCGCCATAATTCATGGGTCCTTCCGACAGCGTCTGTTCAATAGTCCTGCGGGGGTTGAAGGAGCGGTAGGGATCCTGGAACACCATCTGGATGCGCTTGCACCATTGCCGCCACTGCGCGCGGTCCAGGCGCGAGACGTCCTGTCCGTGCATGACGATGCGCCCGGCCGTCGGCGCGGCGAAGTGCGCCAGGCAACGGCCCAGCGTGGTTTTTCCGGAACCCGATTCGCCCACGATGCCCAGCGTTTCGCCGCGCGCAAGCGACAGCGTCACGCCATCGAGCGCGCGAACTTCGCGCCGCTTGGACTTGAACAGGCTGCCGGTCACGAAGTGCATGTCCAGGCTCTCGACCGATATCACCGGGTCGTTCGAAGGCGGCGGTTGCAGGGCGCGGAAATCTCCCTTGGGCACGGCGTCTATCAGTTTGCGCGTGTAGGGATGCGCAGGGTTCGCCAAGACCTCGTCGGCCGTGCCGGCCTCCACGATATTGCCCTGCTGCATGACGATCACGCGATCGGCGATCTCGGCCACGACGTCGAAATCGTGGGTGATGAAAAGAATGCCGGTGTCATGCCGTTCGCGCAGTCCGTGCAAGAGGCGCAGCACCTGCGCCTGCGAAGTCACGTCCAGCGCGGTGGTCGGTTCGTCCGCGATGATGAGCGCCGGCTCCATCGCCAGCGCCATGGCGATCATGACCCGCTGGCGCTGGCCGCCCGACAACTGGTGGGGATAGGCATGCTGCAATGTTTCGGGCGACGGCAGGCGCATGTCGGCCAGCAGGCTCAGCACGCGCGCCTGCACCTCGCGCGCGCCCAGGGCCGGCGCATGGAACCGGAATATTTCCGCGATCTGCTGCCCGACGCGCATCAGGGGGTTGAGCGCGGTCATCGGTTCCTGGAAGATCATCGCCATGCGGTTGCCTCGCAGGGCGCGCAATTCGGCCTGCGAGGCATGGGTGATGTCCTGGCCCGACAGGAGTATCTGGCCGCTCTCGCGCGTCAGCGTGTGCTTGGGCAGCAGGCCCATCACGGCGCTGGCCGTCACGGATTTCCCGGAGCCGGATTCGCCCACGATACAGACGATCTCGCGCGGATGCACAGCCAGGCTGATGCCCTGGGCCGCATAGCGCCGGTCGCCGGCCCCGGGCAGGCGCACGCAGAGATCGCGGACTTCAAGTACAGGATTGCTCATGGTTTTCAGCCGTTGCGTTTGCGCGCCATGCGCGGGTCCAGGCGGTCGCGCAGCGCGTCGCCGAACAGATTGACCGCCAGGATCAGCAGCGCCAGGAACGCGCCGGGAAACAGCACGATCCACGGCGCGCGCTGAAAGAAGGCGCGGCCCTCCGAGATGATGCTGCCCAGGCTGGGGATCTCCGGCGGAAAGCCCAGGCCCAGGAATCCCAGCACCGCTTCGATCAGGATCGCCGAAGCGCAGATGAACGTGGCCTGGACCACCAGCGGATTGATGGTGCTGGGCAACACGTGGCGCCACAGCACCCGCAGCGTGCCGGTGCCCATGCCCAGCGATGCCTCGACATAGGGTTCCTCGCGCACCGACAGCACCACACTGCGAACCAGGCGCGCCACGCGCGGTATCTCCGGGATCGAGATGGCCAGCACCATGGTCGGGATGGAGGCGCCGCCCAGCGCCACCATGGCGATGGCCAGCAGCAGGCCGGGAATGGCCATGATGCCGTCGATCACGCGCATGATGAGGGCATCCAGGCGGCGGAAGTAGCCGGCCAGGATCCCCAGCGCCAATCCGGCGCAGACCGAAATGACGGAGACCAGCGCGGCCAGGGTGATGGACAGACGGCCGCCGTAAAGCACGCGAGCGTACAGATCGCGGCCCAGCGAGTCTGTGCCCAGCCAGTATTCCGGGCTGACCGGCTTCAGGCGCAGGCGCGGCGTGAGCGCGGCGGGGTCGTGCCAGGTGATCCAGGGCGCCAGCAGGGACAGCGCCACGAGCGCCGCCAGCAGCACCAGGCCGGACAGCATGAGAGGGTCGCGCAGCAGCGAGGGCCAGAATCCGCGCGACGGGGCAAGGGTAAGTGTCGTCATGGCGGCCTCAGTAGCGAATGCGCGGATCGAGTACGACGTAGAGCATGTCGATCACGAGATTGATGAAGACGTAGACGAAGGAGAAGAACAGGATCGTTCCCTGAACCACCGGGTAGTCGCGCGCGAGCACGGCATCCACGATGAGGCGGCCCACGCCGGGAATATTGAAGATGGTTTCGGTCACGACCACGCCGCTGATCAGCGTGGTCAGCGCCAGGCCGATCACGGTCACGATGGGCACGGCGGCATTGCGCAAGGCATGCCGGTACAGCACGTATCGCTCGGGCACGCCCTTGGCGCGGGCGGTACGCACGAAGTCCTCGCCCAGCACTTCGAGCATGCTGCCGCGCGTGATGCGCGTGATCAGCGCCACGAACACCGTCGCCAGCGTGACGGTCGGCAGGACCATGTGGTAGAGAAAGGTTCCGAAGCCGGAGGCCAGGCCGGCGTATCCCTGGACGGGAAGCCAGTTGAGTTTCACGGAAAACACCAGGATCAACAAATAGCCGATCACGAATGCCGGGACCGAAAAGGCCAGGACCGTGACCGCCAGCGTGATGCGGTCGATCAGCCGCTTATGCCACCACGCCGAGAACACGCCCAGCGGTATGGCGGCCAGGATCGTCACCAGGATGGCGCAGAGCGCCAGCGCCAGGGTCGGTCCCAGGCGCTGCCCGATGAGCGTGGAAACCGGATCCTTGGAAATGATGGACACGCCGAGGTCCCCCTGCGCCAGGGCTCCCATGGCGCGCAGGTATTGCGTGGCCAGCGGCTTGTCCAGGCCCATGTCGGCCCGGATCTGCGCGACCTGCTCGTCGCTCGCCATGTCGCCGGCGATGACCCGGGCGGGGTCGCCCGGGGCCATGCGCAGCAGCAGGAACACGACGGTCGCCACCACCAGCATGACCGGGATGGCGGCCAGCAGGCGCTTGAAAACAAGATTCAACATCGCATTGCTCCGGCAACCGTTACTTGGGCGACGTCCAGAAGAGCGGTATCGGCGCGTCCACCATGTCGGCGAACTTGGCGTCATAGCCCTTGAACTTGGAATAGCCGCCCAGCGGAACGTAGATCACCTGCTCGTAATTGCGGCGCTGGATGGCCGCCGCGATATCGCGTTTCTCTTCTTCGGTCTGCGCGGTCGCGTAGCGGTCACGCAGTTTTTCCATTTTGTCGTCGTGCGTCCAGCCTGGATACGACGCGTTGGCGCGGGCGTCGAGGTTGGGGTTGCCCACCGGCGACAACAGGTCCAGGCTGGAGAGGTTGGAATGGAAGATGCTCCAGCCGCCTTGCTCGATCGGCTCTTTCTTGGTGCGTCGGCTCAGCAGCGTCGCCCAGTCCATGGATTGCATTTCCACGTTCATGCCGATGCTGCGCAGCGCCTGGGCCGTGACGGGCGCGATATTGGCGAAGATGGGCAGGTCGGTCGGATGCATGATGACCACCTTCTCGCCTTTGTAGCCGGCCTCTTTGAGCAGCGCCTTGGCGCGCGCCAGGTCGGGCTTGCGGGTCTGCGTGGCGCCTTCTTCCGATGCATAGGGGGACACGCAGGTCAGAACGGCGCCGCACACCTGGTAGACCTCGGGATCGCCGATCTGGGCATCCAGGTAGTCGTTTTCGTAAAGGGCGGCAAGCGCGGCCTGGCGCAGCTTGACGTTGTTGAAGGGGGGCTGCAGCCAGTTCATGCGCAGCGTGAACATATTCGAGTTCTTGCCGTAGGACTTGAGCGAGATGCCCTTGGCGTCCTTGAGCTGCGGCATGAGGTCCGGCGGGACGTCCTCGAGAAAATCGATCTCGCCATTGCGCAGCGCATTGACCGCCGTCTGGCTGTCGGGAATGTTGACGAGTTCGAGGCGGTCGATTTTCACGACCTTGCCGCCGGCGAAGGCGCTCGATTTCTCCTTGCGCGGCACGTAGTCGGCGAACTTTACGTAGGTGGCCTTGACTCCTGCCTGGAAGTCCGCCTGCACGAACTTGTACGGGCCCGATCCGATCACTTCGCCGATGGCCTGCGTGGCCGGCGTGGCGGCGATGCGCTTGGGCATGATGAAGGGCACCGGCGAGCTTTCCTTGGCCAGCGACTCCAGCACCAGGCCATAAGGCGCCTTCAGCTTGAGCTGCACCACGTCGCCGGCTTCCGCCGTCAAGCCCGCAGTTGCCTGGGCCAGGCGGTTGCCGATGGTCGGATCGCCGGCTTGCCATCGCTGGATCGAGGCCACCACGTCCTCGGCTTTCACCGGGCTCCCGTCATGGAATTTCAGGCCGGGGCGCAACGTGAACCGGTAAGTCAGTTTGTCGGGGCTGACTTCCCAGCGCTCCACCATCTGCGGCTGCGGGTGGCCGGAGGCATCCATCGAGAACAGCGTGTCGTACACCAGATAGCCGTGATTGCGCGTCACATAGGCGCTGGTCAGGATCGGATCCAGCACCCGCAGCGGCGCGTGCATCACGAACTTTGCCATGGTTTCGGCCTGCGCCAGCGATGCGCTGCAAGCCAGGGCCAGGCCGGCGGATAACACCAAGAGTCGCTTCATTTTTTTCCCCTATGCATGGTGATGAATGCGCCGCATCGGCCGGCGGCGCGCGGCGGCATGTCAGGCGGGCAGCGTCACCCGGTGGGCCGGCCAGGGCGACGCGCGTTCGATCTCGGCCGCCAAGCTCAGGATCTGGTCCTCGCGGCCGAAGTGGCCGATGAGCTGGCACGCCACCGGCACGCCCTCGGGCGTGCTGGAAAGCGGCAGGCTCGCGGCCGGACGGCCCGAAGCGTTGACGAATGCCAGGAAGGTCGCATAGCGCGACACCTTTTCGCGAAACGCCCAGAAACCGCCTTCGAGCGCGAGATAGCCCAGCTCGGCCGGCAGTTGCGTCAGGGTAGGGGTCAACGCCAGGTCGAACCCTTGCATGGCCGTGCTCAGGGCACGCCCGATGGCGTGAAAACGCTGGATGGCCTCTACGTATTGCGTGGCGGCGATCCCGCGTCCGACATTCAAGCCGTCGCGGATCACCGGCTCCAGATCGTCGTCGCGCAGTTCGCGCCCCAGCAGCTTCAGGCGGGCATCCACGGCCAGCACGATGTTCGTGGCCAGCACCGTGCCGTGCGCACGCACGAAGGCGCCGTAGTCAAAGTCGGGCAGGGGGCCGTCGACCACTTCATGGCCCAGTTCCCGGCACAGGCTGACGGCGCTTTCGAGCGCCGCCCGGCACGGCTCGGCGATCGGGATGCCATTGAAGGCCTCGCGCCAGACGGCGATGCGCAGGCGAGGGCGGGGCTGCTCAGCCACGGCCTCCAGGTAGGAACCGGCGCGCGGCGGCGCCGCATACGGCGAGCCGGCGGCGTATCCGCTGATGGCGTCCATGGCGGCGGCGGTATCCCGCACTGTGCGCGTGAGAACGCCGTCGCAGGCCATGCCGCCCCAGCCCTCGCCACGCGCGGGCCCCATCGGCACGCGTCCCCGGCTGGGCTTGAGGCCGAATACGCCGCAGCAGGCGGCCGGGATGCGGATGGATCCGCCACCGTCGCTACCGTGCGCCACCGGCACGATGCCGGCCGCCACGGCTGCCGCGGCTCCGCCGCTGGAGCCGCCGACCGACCGGCCGTTGGCGCGCGGATTGCGCGTCGCTCCGCCGTTGACCGAGGCTTCCGTCGAAGGGCCCATGCAGAGCTCGGAAACCGTGCTGCGGCCGAACGGAATGAGACCCGCCGCCTCGAAGCGCTCGGCCAGCGTGGCGTCGTAGTCGTAATGCGTATCGGAAAACAGGCGCGAACCGAGGTTCGACGGGAACGCGCGGCTGGCCAGGCCTGAATCCTTCAGAAGAAACGGGATACCGCCGAAAGGTCCGCGCGGCTGCCAGCCGCGAGCCCGCTCGCGAGCCTGTTCGGCCCGGACGTGCACCAAGGCGTGCAAGGGCGCCCCGCGTTCTTGCGCCAGTTGCAGGGCGCACTCCATCAACTGCGCCGAACTCACTTCCCCTTGCGCCAATTTCTGCGCCAGGGCCAGGCCATCGAGGGCCGCGTACTCCGCTGCTTGCATCTCTTCCCCTTGCTGCCGCCGGGCCCTATGCCCGGCCGGCTTACCCATGCATAAGTATTGCTATGCAGTACTTATATACTGAATAAAAATATTCTAGCGGTGAGAAGACGGGCGCGGCAATGGCAACGCGATCAGGGATTTCCCGGGCTGAACGCAGGGCGGACCGGTCCAGCATCGGGCGGGCGCGCGTGCGCCCGCCCGATGCTTCGGTCTACGAGTCTTTTCAGGGGATCCCGCTTGAAGCGGGGGGAGGGGAGCCGGGTCAAAGACCGAACGGCCAGGCTCTCGTGCCGCTCGATCGCGTCCACGCTGCCGGCGATTCTTCGATCAACCCTTCAGCTTGAAATGATGGCCAAGGGAACCCGGTTCCGATCACGGCAGGATCGGAACCGGGGTGTCACCATCGATGCTGGTACGTCAGCGTCAACACCGTCCCGGCTGCGGGCAGGCGGCTGGTGTTGGTGCTGCTTCGCATGAGCTGGCTATACAAGGGGTAATAGTCTCGGTTAAAGAGGTTTTCCACACCGACGATGAAAGTGTCTTTCGGAGTGAGCTGATAGCGGCTCATCAGGTCCACGGTAAAGTAGCTGCTCGCGTTTCTGCGCCCAAAGCTCTCCACCCCGTCGAGGCGGTAGTCTTTGCCGCCGAAATAGTTCGCCTGGACGCGATTGCTCCAGCGCTCATTCGGCCGGTACTGCAGATAGGCGGTCACTTTGACCGGCGGGATCCGGTAGCCCGTCATGTTCTGCCAACTGCCGCCGTCAGGACGTTCGCGGCCCTTCATCCATGTGAAGGTGCCGCCAGTGCCCCATTTTTCGTCATCGGTGGTGTAGTCGACGGTACCTTCGAGGCCATAGATGCGCTCTTCGGTGCGGGTAAGGATCAGGCCGTTATTGAAACTCTGGACATCCCCCAACTTCGACGTCGTGTAGAACACCGCCAGCGAACCGGACGTGTTGCCTGCGCCGCCGCGCCAGCCCAGCTCATAGTTATTGGTTTTTACCGGTTGGAGATCCGATGAGCCGATGTCGAAGCCGGGGCGGGCATTGCGCATCTGCACCCCGATATCCGGCAACTGGAAGCCTTGGCTGAAATTGGCATAGAACTCCTGTCCGCGCACAGGTGAATATGCGAGGCCAAAATTGAACAAGAAGGCGTCGTAGTCGACGGAGCCGCCCTGGACGGAGGCGGGCGAGGGCACGCGCGACTGCGACAGGGGGACAAAGTCGCCGAATTTGGCGGAGGCGTACTCATAGCGAGCGCCTCCCTGGATCGACCACCGGTCGTTGAATCGGTGCTCCAACTGGGCGAAGATGCCGGTGCTGCGGGTTGTCAGCTCGGGCATATAAGTCAGCTTGCCGATCTTGTCGAATACCCGGCCGCCGCTTCGGTCATAGGCCGCGGGGTCGAAGATATCGATCGGCATGTCGCTGCGCTCTTGATTGAAATCCGCGCCCCAGAGCATCCGGGTCCGTTCGCCCAGCGGCGTATCCACCGTCAAGCGGCTGCCCAATACTTTGGTGTTCTGCGTGACCTGGTCGACGTTGCCGCCGCGCGTGGCCACCGCTCGCGCATCGAAGGGCGTGAACCGGGTGAAATAGTCGCGGTAATAGACTTGCGCGGTGACTTTGCTTCCCAGCAGGTCCAGATGCTGATATTCCAGGTTCACCATGGCGTTGCGGATCTGGTTCTGGTCGCTCAGTTCCAAGCCGTCCATGGGCAGCGCGCGCGCCGAGCCCGGAGGCAGGCGTCCCACCGAGGGGTCCGAGGTGTAGTCGGAGTCCTGGTCCGCGTTGTAGTAGCTGGCGGAGAGCTGCAGGCGTTGCTTGTCGTCGATGCGCAGGCCGAGCTTGCCCCCCAGGCTGTAGATATTGGAATCGAACAGGTCGCCCTGGCTGGGTTCAGGGGCGATGCGCCTGCCATGCGCGTCATAGGAAGCGCCATTGTGGCGCGCGCCCAGGTCCAGGGCGTAGTCCACCATGCCCTGGCTTCCCGCGAAATGCTGCTGCAGTTGTCCTCCGAGTCCATCGGCGCGCAGGCGGGTCAGCGGACTGACCGCGGTCAGCGTCGTTTCGGACACAGGTTCGCCGCCTGCCGGCCTTGTCGTGATCGATACGATGCCGCCGGTTGCGCCGGCGCCATAGATCGAACTGCTGCCGCGCAGCACTTCAACCTGTTCGATGGTGGCCGGGTCGATATTGGCGAGATTGCGCGAGGAGTCCCGGTTGGTATTGAGCGGAATTCCATCGACAAGCACCAGTACGCCGCGGCCGCGCAGCGTTTGGCCGTAATCGGTAATGGTCCGGCTCGAATCGGCCATGCCCGGAACCGTTTTCGACAAAATGGTGGCCAGGCTGTCGGACCCGGTGCGCAGCTCTTGCAAGGCGTCTCGTTCCAGCACGATCGTCTGCTGCACCGGACTCACCAGATTGCTCGAGCTGCGGGAAGCGGAGACCTCGATGGGCGCCAGGACCTGGGCGGTGCCGGCGTTTTCGGGTTCGATGATCACGGCGGCGCCGTCCTGGCGCACCCGCAGCGGTTTGCCGTTCAGGAGGGCGGAAAGCGCCTGTTGCGGCGTCATCGTTCCGGATACGGCTTGTGCTTCCATTCCCGCCACCGTCTGCGGCGCGTAGAAGATCTGCAAGCCGTGCGATTGGGCCAGGTTTCGCAATGCTTGGTCCAGCGATTGCGCCGGCATGTCGATCGCCACGGGCGCGGACTGCGCCCATGCTCCGACCGGGCCTGCCATAAGCAGCGTTGCGACGGCGGTCGCTCTCAGGCTTGCGCGGATTCGCGCGCGCCTTCCCAATAGTTTGCGGTCCACTTCCTGTGCTCCTGAGTCATATTGGCAGGCACCACGCCCGCCGTGTGATCAGGAAGAAGACGCAATACGCAAAAAAAACCTGAATGCCGCGCCGGCCTTTTTTGTAACAACGCCCGGACGGGCTGTTTCAGCGGGCGATGATTTCGGCGCGTCCATCCGCCAGTTGGCGAACTTCGACGGGCAGGATCTGCGGCAGCGCCCTGATGAAGGAATCCGTGTCCGAGGTTCGGAATACGCTGGTCAGGCGCAGATTCTCCAGCCCTTGTCCCGGCGCCAGGACGATAGGCTGCTGCCGGTAGCGCGAGACTTCGCGGACGGCGCTGGCCAGCCCGGTGTCGCTGAATACGATCTGGCCTTCGCGCCAGGCAAGCATTGCCGCGACGGGAACGGACCGGGCCGGGCCGGCACGGCCACCGCCATCGACGCGCACCGCATTTCCCGTCGTGACGGGTATGGGCTTTTGATCGTGAACGCCGGCCACCTCGACCGAACCCGATTCCACCACCACTTGCACCTGGTCCGGATCGCGGCGCACATCGAAGCGGGTTCCGGTCACTTTGGCCCGGGCGAGTCCCGCATCCACGACAAAGGGTCGGTCTGGATACTTCTCGACCGCAAACAGCGCTTCGCCCTCCCGAAGCACCACTCGCCGCTCGGAACCGTCAAACTGCACTTGAAGACGGGTCTGGCCGTTCAGTTCGGCCGTGGACCCATCGGGCAGCGTAATGCTGCGGCGTTCTCCCAGCGCGCTGCGGTATTCCGCGCCATCGCTGCCGGATTGCCAGAGCCAAGTCCCGGTTCCGATTGCCAATACGCATAGGCCCGATGCCAGGGCCCTGCGTATCGCAGGCCGGCTGTCGCGCCGAGGGGGATCCGCCAGGGCGCGCAGGCGGTCTTCCGGCACGGTGGCCGCCGCCTGCCAGATCGACTCCAGCATTCGGTATTCAGCGGCGTGGCGGGGGTTCTCCGCGAGCCAGGCGTCGAGCGCTGCCTGCGCGGCGCCGTCCCATTCGCCGGAGCGCGCGCGCGCGAACCAGCGCGCCGCTTCCTGGCGGACCGGGTCGGCACCTGCGTCGGGCACCGCGAAGGGCGGACAGTCAGTTCGGCGCATAGGCTCCAAGCCGTTCCCGCAGATGCAATGCGGTACGGATCATGTATTTTTCGACCATGTTCTTGCTCAGGCCCATGCGCTCCGCGATCTCCGCCTGCGTCAGGCCCTCCAGGCGCTGCCATACAAACACCTGGCGGCATTTGAGCGGCAATTCGGCCAGCGCGGCTTCCAGTGCCTGGCTCAGTTGCTCGGTGCGGACCTGGGCCAGCGGATCGCCCAGGGAACTGGGATGGCGGGCTATGGTATCAAGCGGGACCCATTCCTGTCCGTCCGTGCGCCGGAAGTTATCGACGGCCATGTTCCTTGCGGCCTGATGGAGATATGCCCGAGGCTGCTCCACTTGGGCGGCATCGGTTTCGAGGCATTTCACCAGGGCATCGTGCGCAAGATCCCGCGCCGCGTCGCGGCAGCCCAACTTCCGGGTCCACACCGCGAGCAGCTCTTCGTAATAGGCCAGAAAGCCTTGCGGGCGGGGGGAACGAGGTGGCATGGAGCAGGATCGGCAGGGGCTTGCATGATAATGCTTTTTATTTACAAGGTAAAACGAAGCGGGCCGGGACCCGCAGTGGAAAGCTCGCTGCCGGGTGCCGCGAACCCGGGAGGGCGGAGCGGGGCCGGCAAGGCAAGGAATGCGGCGCTCAAACAACACCGCCCACAGGAATCCGCGCAAAGGATTGAAACTTCTTTACAAATGAGAATAAGATCGTTTCTTGATTGAAAATCGATCCTGCCTCTGCGTATGTCCCCGCGTGCAAGCCAAGGTGGAGCCATCTGCCCTGATCCCGACCAGACGGTCTCGACGCTTTATCGCGCGCACCACGCGTGGTTGGCCGGCTGGCTGCGCATGCGCCTGGACGATCGCCACGACGCCGCGGACCTGGCGCACGACACCTTCATCCGCGTGCTGCAGGCCAAACAGCCCCCCGCCATACGCGAGCCGCGGACCTATCTTGCGACGATCGCCCGCGGCCTGGTGATCGACCTGTGGCGCCGGCGCGCCCTGGAGCAGGCCTATCTTCAAGTGCTGGAAAGCCTGCCCGAGGCCTGCCATCCCTCGTTGGAGGCGCAGGCCCTGATCAAGGAGCGGCTGATCAAGCTCGACCGCATGCTCGACGGCCTGGGCCGCAAGGTCAAGCGGGCCTTCCTGATGGCCATGATCGAAGGCGCCTCTTATCCCGTCATCGCCGAAAGCCTGGGCGTTTCCGTGCGCACCGTGGGCGACTACATGGCCCGCGCGATGGCCCGCTGCTGCGAGATGGTGGACTGACCCGCCCATGTTCCGTTCCGACAAGTCCCGCGAGCGCGAGGCCGCGCAGCAAGCCGCGCAATGGTTCGCCCGCCTGATGGCGCCGCAGGCCGGCGGCAGCGAGCAGGCGGCCTGGCAGCAATGGATGGAGCTCTGTCCGGAGAATCGCCGTGCCTGGACCAAGGTCGAGGCGGTGCATCGATGCTTCGCGGACGTGCCGCGCGAAGTGGCCATGCCCACCTTGCAAGGCATGGACGGCAAGCGCCGCCAGATGCTGCGCCTGGCCGTGGCCGGCGCGGCGGCGGTGCCCCTGGGCATGCTGGCCATGCAGACGCCGCAGGCCTGGCGGCGCTGGAACGCCGAGTTCAGGACGGCGGTCGGGGAAATTTCGCCGCTGCCGCTGCGGGACGGCGCGGTGGCGGTCCTGGATACCGACAGCGCGGCCGATGTGGTCTACGAAGAGGCGGCGCATCGCGTCCTGCTGCGCAATGGCCGCGTCTACATCAAGACCGCGCCCGGCCTCGGCAACCCGTTGCGGCCCCTCATCGTGCAGACCGCCTATGGCGACGTGCTCGCGCTCGAGTCCGAATTCGTGGTTCGCGTCGGCGACGGCCGCGGCCAGGTGCGCGTGAACCAGAATGAAGTGCGCGTCGTGCCGCGCGCCGGGCAGGACGCGGAGCAACGGCTCACCGCCGGCCAGTGGGCGGATTTTTCCGCCAGCGAGGTCGGGCCTGTACGGGAGGCGGAAAGCAAGTTCTTCGCTGTCTGGCGCAGCGGGTCGCTGGTCGCCGTGAACATGCCGCTGGGCCACTTCGTCCAGCGTTTCCGCGCCTACCGTCCGGGCATGCTGCTGCTGGACGACAGCCTGGCCGAATTACCGGTGTCCGGCACGTTTCCGCTGGCCCGTTCCGACCTCGCCTTGAATGCGCTGGAAAACAGCTACCCGGTCGAGATCCGGCGCCTGACGCGCTACGTCACGTGGATCGTTCCCCGCAGCGAGCCTCCCCGGCAGGCTTGATACAAATAGTTTCAAATTCGGGTTCCGGTTTGGCGGGGCCGGTTCGGCCTACCAGGAAGCAATAACCCTAGCCGGACTAACCTTCAATGCCTACCCGCACTCGATTCCCTCAGGCCGCTTCCTCTTCCCATGCGCTGACGCCCAGGCGGCTCGCCTTGATGCTGGGCGCCGTCTGGTCGCTGCATGCGACCGCCGTGCTCGCGCAAGCCGCGCCGGACTCCGCCGCCGGCACGTCGCTGCAGCAGTACAGCATCGCCGCCGGCTCGCTGGTCGACGTCATCAACCAGTTCTCCAGCCAGGCCGGCATCGCCCTGACGTTCAATGCCGACGCCTTGCGCAATGACACGTCGTCCGGCGTGCGCGGTAGCTACAGCGTGGACGGCGGGCTGCGCGAAGCGCTGGCCGGCACGCGCTGGCGGGCTCGCCGCATGGCCAATGGCGCCTATATCCTGGAGGCCCGCCCGCTGGCCGGCGGGGAGAGCGCCACGCTGGCGCCCGTCACCGTGACCGGGCAGGCCGTGGGACGCGCCACGACCGAAGGCTCCGGCACTTACGGCGGCTCGGCCACGACGGTATTCAAGGGCGCGCAGTCGGTGCGCGAGACCCCGCAGCCGGTGACCATCGTGTCGCGGCAACTGCTCGACGACCGCAAGCTGCCGGATCTGCACGACGTGCTGCAAAACGTGCCGGGCGTCACGGTCGACTACACTGACAGCGAGCGCGTCAGCTATTACTCGCGCGGCTATGCCATCGACTCGCTGCAGGTCGACGGCATGAATATGTACCAGGCCGGCTCGAACTTCATCCAGCCCGACACCGCCGTGCTCGACCGCATCGAGATCCTGCGCGGCTCGGCCGGCATCCTGCGCGGTTCGGGCAATCCGTCCGCCACCGTCAATCTGGTGCGCAAACGCCCGACGCGCGAGTTCCAGGCCAGCGCCGACGTGACGGTAGGCTCCTGGGACCGCCGCCGCGCCGAAGCGGACATTTCGGGCGCCTTCAATGACAGCGGCACGCTGCGCGGACGCGTGGTCGCCGTGGCCGACAATAAGGACTTCTTCCAGGACGCCCGTTTCGAGCACCGCAAAGTGTTCTATGGCGTATTGCAGGCCGACCTGACCGAACGCACCACGCTGACCGCGTCCTTCCAGCACACGGAGTTGAAGGCCACGGGCGCCTGGGGCGGGCTGCCGCGGGACTTCGACGGCTCGGATCTCGGCCTGGGCCGCAGCACCTATCTGGGCGCGGACTGGAACCGCTGGAACCGTTGGAACGACCAGGCCGCCCTGGAGCTGGAGCACCGCTTCGACAGCGGTTGGGAAGTGAAGGCCAGCGCGATGAACACGCGCTTCCGCTATTTCGACGGCGGATTCAAGCAGTCGTACATCACGCGCGCCAGCACCACCAATCCGTATCTGTACAACGTCACTACCTCCGTCTATCCCAGCAGCGCCAGCGACCAGAACGGCGTCGCCTTGACCGCCAACGGGCCGATCGAGCTTTTCGGCCGCATCCATCACCTGACCCTGGGCGCCGAGAGCAGCTATGTGCGCCAGACCAACTCCAGCGGCTACTTCAACCTGGGGCCGAAGAACAACATCGACATCCGCGACTGGGACCCTTACACCACCTATCCCGAGCCCGAAGGAACCGCAGGCGGCACGTACTACGAAGCCGCCAACAACCGCACCAAGCAGCAGGCGCTGTACGCGCTGGGACGCATTTCGCTGGCGGATCCGCTGACGCTGCTGGTGGGCGCCCGGGCCACGTGGTGGGACTACGAGGTGCTGCAGGGTTCGAGCAAATACAGTATCGACCGCGAGCTCACGCCGTACGCAGGCATCGTCTACGACATCAACGACAACTTCAGCATCTACGGCAGCTACAGCGACATCTTCACGCCGCAGCAGGCCTATGACAGCAGCGGCAACCTGCTGGACCCGATCCGGGGCGACGACTACGAGGCCGGTATCAAGGGCGAGTTCTACGACGGCCGCCTGAATGCCGCGCTGTCGGTATTCCGCATCAACAACGTGGGCCGCGCGATGGACGACGCCAACAGCGCCAATCCCTGCCTGCCCAACTACCCGACCGGCTACTGCAAGGTGGCGGGCGGCAAGACGCGCAGCGAGGGCTGGGAACTGGAAGTCAGCGGCGAGATCCTGCCGAACTGGCAGGTCATGGCCGGGTACACCAACACCCGCACCAAGTATCTGCGCGATTCGACCGATAGCAACGTGGGCCTGCCCATCCGCACGCTGGACCCGCGCCACCTGCTGCGCGTGTTCACCACCTACCGCCTGCCGGGCCAGTGGCAGGGCCTGACCATCGGCGCGGGCGTGCAGGCGCAAAGCGATACCTACGCCAGCGCGCGCGGCGTCACCGCGCGCCAGGCCGGCTACGCCATCTACAACGCCATGGCCAGCTATGACTTCAACAAGAACCTGCGCCTGCAGTTGAACGTCAACAACATCTTCGACAAGACCTACTACAAGAAGGTCGACGCCACCGGCATCAGCAATTACTACGGCGATCCCCGCAATGTGATGCTGACGCTGAGCGCGAGGATGTAAGCGGGCTGCGAGCTGCGCCGGTCAGCGGCGGGGCTCGCCGCCGCGGCAGGAAAAGGACCGCTGCAACGCTTCGCCGACCAGCGGTCCGGCATTCTCGTCCAGGCGGGCCGGAGGCAGCGTCGACAAGTAGCTGTACACCCGGTCGCCCAGCTCGTGGGGCAGGACGCCAGTACGGGTGCACCAGAGCTTGCCCTGCGTCTGGTCCGCGATTCCCAGGATGTACGCCTGCCCGTAGGAAGACGAGAACAGGCTGCCCAGCGACGCATCCCGGACCTGCGAGGGCATCTTGCCCTCGAGCGCCGCGATCAGTTCCAGGCCCGTGAAGTGCCAGGTCCTGGCCGCTTCGGCCCGGCAGCCTGCCGAGGCCGCCAGCATGAGGCTCAGCAGCACGAGTCTCGCCAACGGAGGCCGCTTGCGGCCTGGGGACCGGTTTCCGCGGTTTCCGGCTACGGGCATGGGTAGGCCCTGCCCAGCGCCTCGGCGATCACCGCGGCTGCGTTCTCGCTGCGCCTTGCCTCGGAAATATCGGCCAGATAGTCCAACACCACGCCGGACAGCGCCTGGATTGAGGGAGGTTGCTTCGGGCACCATTGCCGGTTCCTGGCGCTGTCCGCCACGCCGATGATGTAGGACGTGGCCATGGCCGTGGAGAGCGTGGTGCGTTGCGCGGGGTCCTGAACCCAGGACGCCAGGGCGCCTTCCATAATGCCGGCGTAGATTTCTCCGGCGGTCACAGGGCGATAGGTCTCGGACTGCTGGGCCGCAGCGGGCAAGGCAGCCAGCATCAGGGCGGATGCGGCAAGACGCAGACGGAGTCCCGGGCGATCTTTATGGGGAGGCATCCAGGAAGGGTGGGCCATGAACATGCGATTACTTGTACGATGCCGACCTGCCGAAGTCAAACCGGCCGCCAGCCCATGGCTATTTGGACCGGTGCGCCCGGCTCTTGCGGCGCCTGCATTTTCGCCCGAGCATCCACGTTTCGACCTGGATGACGAGAATGCGGATTGTCGAGGTAATCGCCGCGCTGGCCGATGGAACCACCGTCGTAATCGAAAGGCGCAGCGCCTCGGACGAGGAGCCGCCTGCATCGGTGGAATGCCGTCTCCAGGATGGCCGGCCGGTGACGTGGCTGGGAGAGAACCTCTACCGGCTTCCCGACGGAACGGAGGCGCGGGAAGTGGCTGCCACCCTGCGCAAGGACGGGCGGCGCGCTTGATGGCGGCACCCGCTTCATGGCGAGGGGAACTGCGCTAAGGATAGCGCCCGCCCACGCGGAAGCTGCGCCAATCGTCCTTTCCCAATGCAAGCAGGCCAGCCAGGCAGTCGGCGCTCATGGGCGGGGACAGTGCGTCGCCCTGGACTTTCAGGCCGGAGAAAATGCGCATCCAGTGCAGGTCGGCCGCATCGTCCACGCGGGAAACCAATACGGGCAGCTTGGCCTGGCTGGCGCGTTCCAGCAGGATGCAGAACCGGGAGCGCAGGGACGGGAATTCGGAGAAGCCCGCGGGAGCCCTCAGGTGCAGGCCGGTGACCTGCACGGCGCCCCAGGAAGTGGGGCCGCTCCTGGCGACGGTGGGGGTCAGCCGGATGCGCAGGCCGACGTTGAATTCGGCGTAATACGCGAACATTCGCGAGCGCGAATGCAGATGGGCAACCAGGGGGGCATGGAACGTTGCCAGGGACGCGGGATATGCAACGTTCAGGCGTCGTGCTTGCGGGTACTCGGGGTCGGCGCAGAGCTCGTTGCCGTTCAGGACGAGTCCGCCCAGCGCGCACACTTCAGCCGCGGACCAGCCTATCCGGGGGAAATGATCGCCGTAGTCCAGCGAGATGGGAATGTGCTTGCCGCAAGCCTGGAAAAAGGCGAACGTGTCGTGCACGAGCCGCACGGCCTGGCCGTGAAGGACGCGCCGCCGTTCGTGGAAAGGGGTGGGGAGGGTAGCGGTGTAGCCGAGCACCAGGCCGTCGATGGAGAACACCGGTTGAAAGCTCGGCCCTGCGATTGCCGGGCGCGTCGGCGCAATTGCCGAGGCGGCATCGCGGTTCACTAAAGAATCCATTGATCGCATCTGCCAGCAACCCATCGGTTATGGACGACGCCGCTACCGCGGCCCGCATGCGACACAGGAGACTGAGCATTCGAAAAATAAAAATTCTAATGACTGCGTAACCGCCCTTCTATAGGAGGATTCTTAATGTTTGGCAGGGGATAAGGGCGGCCTCACATCGCCGCCAGCATGGCCCGCATGTCCGCGATCAGCGCCGCCAGGTTTTCCCGGGCCGCGGCGTTCAGTCCGTCATTGCGTAGCTGGTCCTCCACGCGCTCGGACCGGTTCTGCAATTCGGTGAGCTCGACCGCCGCCAGGCCGCCGCGTATGCGGTGCAGCACGGCGCGCATGTCGCGCTCGTTGGCGTCGCGGGCCGATTTTTCCAGCTTGTCCAGGTCCTGGGTCATGGTTTCCAGGAAGATGGCCCGGTACTTGGCCGGGATGCAGGGGGCCGCGCCGGCCGCGTCCGCGGGGGGCGCCGCGGGGATCCCGGGCTCGGTGGCGGGCCGGTCCTGCGCATCGGCGTGCGGGCGCAGGCGGCGCCACAGCGAGCGCAGGTCGATGGGCTTGACCAGCCAGCTATTCATGCCGGCCGCCATGCAGCGCGTTTCTTCTTCCTTCATGGCGTTGGCCGTGACGCCGATGATGGGCACCGTCACGCCCCGCGAGCGCAGCGCGCCGGCGAGGTCGTAGCCGTTCATGCGGGGCATGTTCACGTCGGTGAGCACAAGGTCGAAGGGGTCGACGCTCCACATGGCGAGCGCCTCGGCGCCGTCCGGCGCGATCGCGACCCGGCAGCCGAGCTGTTCGAGCTGGTCGCGGATCGTCACCTGGTTGATCGGATTGTCCTCGGCCACCAGCACGCGCAGGTTCAGGGGCGTGTAGGACGCCGGGCCGGCGTCCTGGGGCGCCTCCGCCGCGCCGGACATCAGGCGTTCGATCGCGTGGCCGATGCCCGGCATCGAATGCCGGTCGACCTGCGGACGGTGCATGTCCGGCGCGTCGGCGCCGCCCGCGACGATGAGGGGGCCGGCCCATTCCGCCGGCTTGGCGGTGTTGCCCAGGAGCACATCGACCAGCACGCCGTCGTGGCCGTCGTCGGGGTAGGCGTCCGCCGGCACGGCCGCCGCGCGGGCGCCCCAGTGGGCCAGCCATTGGCAGATGTTCTCGCTCAGTTCCTTGCGCGGACTGCGCACATGGACTGTCAGGCCCTGTAGCTGCGGCGGGACGCCGGCGGGCGCGTCCGCTTTTTCCAGTTCGATATCCACCGAAAAGCTGCTGCCCAGGCCCAGTTCGCTGGTGACGTGGATGGAGCTTCCCATCAGTTCCGCCAGCTTGGCGCAGATGGACAGGCCGATGCCCGCGCCGCGGATGGTGTGCGAACCGCTGTCGATCTGGTAGAACGGTTCGAACAGGCGGACCTGCTCGGCGGGTCCGATGCCCACGCCGCTGTCGACCACCTGCAGGCCGAGCCGAACCCTGCCGCCGGGAAGATCCTCGGCCCGCAGCCGCGCGATCACGTGGCCCGAATCCGTGAACTTGATGGCGTTGCTCAGCAGGTTGCTGAGGATCTGCCGTATGCGGCCGCCGTCGCCCTGCACGCAGGCGGGCACGGCGGTGTCGACGCAGCTATAGATGATCAGGCCTTTCTGCTCGGCCATGCCGGCGTACGAGGCGACCGTGCCCTGGAAAAGTTCGCGCGGGTCGAAGGTGTCGATTTCCAGCGCGAGCTGGCCGGACTCGATCTTGGTGATGTCCAGGATGTCGCTGATCAGTTGCTGCAGGATCACGGACGAGGTCTGTATGCGGTCCACGTGCCGCCGCTGGTCTACGTTCAGCGGCGTCATGGCCAGCACTTCCAGCGTGCCCAGTACGCCGTAGAGCGGGGTGCGGATCTCGTGGCTCATCGTGGCCAGGAAGGTGGACTTCGCTTCGCTGGCCTTGTCGGCCTGCTCTTTGGCCAGGGCCAGGGTGCGCTCCATCTCGGCGCGCGCGCTGATGTCCGCGAAGGCGCACAGCACCGCGTCCTGCTTTTTGTACCGGGTGGGCGCGAAGGTCACGAATAGCGGCCGGCCGTCATACGCGCGGAAGGTCTCGATGGTGCCGGGCGCGCCGGATCCCAGGGCCCGGCGCAGCAATTGGTTGGCGTCGGGAGAGTTCTGCAGTTCCTCGCCGGGCTCGATGCCCAGCCATTGCGAGGCCAGCGCGTTGCTGAACACCACTTTGCCGTCGGGGCGGGACAGCACGCAGAGCGCGACGGGCGCGGTGCCCAGCACCGTGCGGTTGAATTCCTCGCTTTCGACGATGTCGCGATGCGCGGCTTCCGCCGGCAGGATCACGCGCCGGTTGTACCAGCGCAGGTAGGCCGCGCCCAGGCCCAGCCCGACGGCCAGCAGCAGCAGGATGGCGATGGGCAGCCACATATTGGCCTGGAAGAGGCTGCCGTACTTCAGCTTGTAATAGCCGGTCCAGATTCCGCTCCTGTCGGTGAGCTTCAGGATCAGCCCGTCGCCGGCGTAATGGAAGCCGGTGTCTTCGGGCCGGTTCGGCGGATCCTCGCCCAGCAGCACGCCGCTGCCCTGGCGGGCCAGCCAGAACTGGTCGTACGGCGGCACTTCGAGGATCTTTTCGGAGATGCTGATCCTGTCCCGGCTGAGCAGCATCGCGGCGTAGACGTTGCGCCGGACTTCGGGCGCCTCGTTGGCAAGGCCCAGCGGCAGGCTGGTGGGGATCATGCCTATCATGGCGTTGGGCAGTTCCGGGTCCCGGATCCATTCGACCCGGCCTTGCGCGCCGAGCTGCGACTCGTCGGGATCCGCGCCGCTCGTCCTGGCCACGACCGCGTCGACCACGGTCATGAAGGTGCGGCGCGTGAGCGGTTCGTAGCCCGAGTCCGTGGCCACCGCCGGGACGCTGAGGCTGACGCCCTGGCTGGGCGAAATGACGAATACCGGCGCGGCGGGGTAATACGAAGCGGCCCAGTGGCTGGAGTAGAAATCGGACAGGTAGGGCCCGATGCCGGAAAACACGCCGTTGCGGACGGGACAGGCGTCCGGCCGCTGGCACAGCAGCGAAAACGGCATGGAGGCGAGCGCGTGCCGGCCCTCGAAGAAGCGCCAGGCCGGGGGATCGAAACCCGCCGCCTCGTTGACGCTGGCGGTGGACATCAGGTCGTGCGAGTCGGGCCGCCGGGTCTGCGTATGCAGGGCGTGCAGCATCCGTTCCTGCGCATTGATGTAGCCGACCACGATCGAGAAATCGACCCGGAACTTGTCTTCTTCTTGCTGCAGGATACGTTGGCCGCCCCAGTAGAGGGCGCCGGCCAGCACCATGACCAGCGGTAGGATGCCGAACAGCGCGATATTCAGGCGGCGGGAAGCGCGCGTCACTTTTCTTAGCGGCGTATCCAGTTTCATAGACGATGTGGGCCGATCTCGCGCTAGGGGTTTAGTGGGGTGGGGTACAAGGGGGAAAATAGGGATTGGGTTCGTCGGCCAGCAACCGGCCGAAGGCGGAGGCGTCCAGCGCCGCGGAAATCAGGTATCCCTGCGCGTAGTCGCAGCCGATCTGGCGCACGAATTGCAGGTCCTGCATGGTTTCCACGCCTTCGGCGGTGACTTGCAGGCCCAACTGCCTGCCCAGTTGCACGGAGGATACCAGCGCCGCCGCCCTGACTTCATCCTTGGCCGCCCCGCAAACGAAGGCGCGGTCTATTTTCAGTTCGGTGAATGGGGTCGATATCAGGCTGTACATCGTACTGTAGCCTTTGCCGAAATCGTCTTGCGACAGGCCGAAGCCCTTGAGCCGCAAGCGGCTGGTGCCCATGTAGTACTGCCCGGCGCCCACGGCCATGTCGTCTTCCAGCAGTTCGAACGTCACGTCCTCGGCCGGCAGCCCGGAATTCGTGACCATATAGTAGAGTTCGTCCGGCAACTGCGGCCTGTCGAGCAGGGAGGCGGGCAGGTTGATGGAAATGGGGATGCGGTGCCCCTGGCCGCGCCAGATGCGATAGGCCTTGAGTCCGTCTTCCAGCATGCGGATCAGCAGCTCGTGGTCCAGGCCGTAGTCCCGCAGGGCCTTCAGGAACGACGAGGGCATCATCAGCCCCAGTTCGCGGTGCTGCCAGCGCACCAGCGCCTCGGCCCCCACGATGTTTCCGGACGACAGCGATTTCTTGGGCTGGAACCAGGCCCGGATGCTGCCGTCCCGAAGCGCGCTTTCCAGGCTTTGCCTGTCGATCAGGCTGCTTGCATGGTCCGCGTCCGGGTGCGGCGCGGAAGGCGGGTCGGCGGAACGTTTGCGCAGCAGGCCGGCCGCGAGCCTGTCCATCTGCTCGGGGCTGACGGGCTTGACGAAGGCGCCCACCACGGCAAGGCCTTTTTCCTTGGCCATCAGGCTGATGCTGTTGGCCATGCGGCGGGAGCATCCGGTCACGATGGCCAGCATGGGATTCAAGCCCTGCCGGGCCAGCTCATGGATGAACTGGGCGCCGTCCATGACGGGCATGTTCACGTCCATGACCACGAGGTTGTAGCCGTGGTCGCGGATGCCGCGGAGCGCGTCGCCCGCGCTTTGCAGCGTGTCCACGTGGCTGAAGCCGGCCTCTTCCAGCATGTCCTTCAAGTGGGCGCACTGAAAAGCATGGTCATCCAGGACGAGCACTTTGTAGGCAGACAGCATATTCAGTTCAGATCCTTTGCAAGGTCGTGCAATGCTTGCGCCAGGACCAGGATGGGAAGGGGCTTGAGCAGCACCCGGTCCATGCCCGCGTCCAGGCCCAGGCGGGTGGCCTCGGGGGCGGCGCTGGCGGTCAGGCCCAGGATGCTGCCGGCGTAGCCGAGCTTGCGCAGCGAGCGCGCGAGCTCGTAGCCGCCCATCATGGGCATGTTGAGGTCCGTCAGGACGACGTCGTGCTCCAGCGCGTTCCATTGCCGCAGGGCCTCGTTGCCGTTGGCGACGATGGCCACCGTGCAGCCCAGGTGTTCCAGTTGTTCGCGCAGGATGATCTGGCTGATGACGTTGTCTTCGACCACCATCACGCGCAGGCCCAGCGATATGCGCTGCACGTGGGCCGGGCCCAGCGCGGGCCGTTCTATGCCGTCTTGCGCCATGCGGACGGCCCGGCCGATGCTGACGGGATTGAAGGTGCTGGTGATGCCGCCCTTGGATACCGCGGACATGAGGGGATCGTGGCCGGAACCCGGGGCCACGACGCGCACCCGGCCGTGCTTCCAGCGGGGTTCCTGCGCCGCGGGAGGCCAGGCCTGCACGAGCACGGCGTCCTCGCATTCCAGCGTGTCGCCGCAGCCGCGCCACGGCATGGCCACGGCGCCCCAGGCGTTCAGCCAGGCGCACAGGTTGGCGACGACCTCGGGCACGGCCCCGTCGACGTATACCGGACGCCGCCGCAGCGCGACGGGCGCCGCCGCGGGGGGCATGTCCAGCGTCACGGTGAAAGAGATGCTGGTGCCCAGGCCTTCTTCGCTGACGACGGAGAGGGTGCCTCCCATGAGGTCGGAGAGCCGCCGGCAGATAGCCAGCCCCAGGCCCGTGCCGGAGATGTCGCGTTCGAAGCCGGCATGGGCGCGGAAGTAGGGCTCGAAGAGCTGGGCCTGGGCATCCTCGGGTATGCCGACGCCGGTGTCGGCCACCTGGAACCGGAGCGAGATGCGGCCGGGACACGGCGCCATGGCGGCGGCGCGGACCGCCACGCGGCCCGCCTCGGTGAACTTCACGGCGTTGCTCACGAGGTTGTTCAGGACCTGGAGGATGCGGGTGGCGTCTCCGAGGACGGCCGTGGGCACGTCGATGTCCGTGATTGCATAGATGAGCAGCCCCTTGCCCTGCGCGCGCGCGGCGTAGTTGGTCACGACGCGCTCCAGCAGGTCGGCGGGGGAGAATTCCGCGACGTCCAGTTCCTGCCGCCCGGCCTCGATGCGCGACAGGTCCAGCGTGTCGTTGATGGTGCGCAGCAGGGTGGAGGACGATTGCTGGATGGTGTCCAGGTATTGTTGCTGCTGCCCGCTCAGGCCCGTCAGCGCCAGCAGTTCCAGCGTGCCCAGGATGCCGTAGAGGGGCGTGCGGATTTCATGGCTGATGGTGGCGAAGAACATGGTTTTCGCCTCGCTGGCCCTGTCGGCCGCGCGCTTGGCGTTCCTGAGCGTGCGCTCGACTTCTTTCTGGCTGGTGATGTCGCTGATGCCGCATACCACGACGTCCTCGGACCCGTAGGTCATGGCGGCGAACGTCAGGCAGACGCTGCGGCCGTCCGCCAGGGCGTATTCGCGGCCGCCGGTTGCCGTGGTGGCGTGGAGGATGTCTTCGCGCCAGCCGTCGTGTTCGTCGAGCAGGCGCCGCGCGGCCTCGTTCGACATGATCAGTTCGCCGTCGGCGCGGCGCACCAGGCTGAGTCCCACCGGCGCGACCTCGATGATCTTGTCGTTGAGCGCGACGCTGTCGGCCAGGGCCTCGTACTGCCGCAAGGCCGGCGCGATGAGTTTTCTTTTGATGTGCCGGACGGCGAGCAGCACCACGGCCACCAGGAACAGGCAGACGGCGCCGGCGGTCCAGAACGCGGCCGCGCCGTGGCGCAGCACATCGCGCATCGGCACGTAGTAGGCGAGCTTCCAGCCGGCTTCGCCGACCGATTTGACCAGGACGAGGTTTTCGGGGAACCACTGCCCGCCCTGGAACCCGAACGAATCCTGTCCCAGGCGGGACGACAGCGGATCGATCATGGCGGGCAGCGGGCCGCCGCGCAGCGCCACGCGGCTGTTGCTGTCGTAGAGCGCATAGCTGCCGCCGTCGCTCGCGCATTCCGCCGCGATGACCGCGGCGATGCCGTCGACCTCCAGGCCGATCCAGGTGCGCTCCTGGCCGGCGGTGTCCAGCGGCGTATAGAGGAAGAAGCGGTCCACGTCGTCCATGGGCGGGCGCAGCCAGACAATCGGCGCGCGGCCGCCGGGACCGGGGCTGGGGTCGCGCAGGGCGAGGGTTTCGGACAGCCATTGCTTGGCGCGAGCGGAAAGCGGGGCGGCCTGCCGCCGGCCATCCAGCAGCGGGCGCAGCGGCGCGGGTTCGTCCGCCAGGGCGTATACGATGCGCGCGTTGGCCGCGGCCACGTCGGCGCGGTCGCGCGGCGTCAGGATCAGCGCCCAGTCATAGGTGTCGTCTTTCTTCAGGAGCGGGGTGACGCTGATCTGCCCGGTTTCGCCGAAGGTGGCGGGCGTATGCGCGGGCAGCATGCCGTCGGTGTTGCGCACCGAGGATCCGGCCACCGACCGGAGCAGCCCTTCGCGCTGGTCGAAATAGACCTGCGCGTTGTAGACGGAAGCGTTCATGCGGCGGCGGTATTTGGAGACTTCGCCGCTGAACGACCAGTACAAGGAGAGCGCCGTGCCCGCCAGGATGCTCGCCAGCAAGGCCACGGCGAACAGGTGCAGCAGAAGCATGGGCAGGCCGGGGGCGGCGGGCCTCAGCTTCAGGGGAGGACGGCAAGCGACAATCATCCAGCGATGATAGGAGTCGCATCGGCCTCAAAAAATAAGACTATTCTGAAAAGCACCGCCACGCTGCAAGCGGATCGAAAGGCCGCGGAAACGGCTATTGGAATAGCTCGCTTTCCATGCAGAACGCCACCAGTTCCTGGTCCGTCTGCACATTGAGCTTGCGCATGGCGGAAGCCTTTTGGCCGCTGATGGTTTTCACGCTGCGCTTCAGGTTTTCGGCCACCACGGTGACGGTTTCTCCTCGGACGAAATGACGCAGCACTTCGAATTCCTTCGGCGACAGGCTATTGATGCGCTCGCCGATGAGCTTGCGTTGCAGGCTGGTGGCGCGGTCGCGGCCGAATCCGGGGGGATAGTATTTTCTTCCGAGGCGCAGCATGGAGAGCGCGGCGGCTATCTCGGCGAGGTTGTCGCGCTTGAGGACCACGGCGGCGACGCCGGCATCGTAGAGGGCCGATATGATCATCGGATTGGACACCATCGTCAGCACGACGATGCGCAGTCCGGGGTAGCGCCGTATCAGGTATTTGATCAGGCGCATGCCGTCGCCGTAGGCATCGTCGCCCGGCATGGAATAGTCCGTGATCGCCACATTGGAATGATGATTTTCCAGATGCGCGATCAGGTCGGTCGGATTGGAAACAGCCCCCGTTATCTCGAGATTGGGGGTTGTTGCCAGAAGATCGCGTATGCCCACCAGGACAAGAGGGTGGTCATCCGCGAGGACTATTCGAAATTTATCCATTGATGGCAGAAGCTCGGCGTTAAACGGGGCGCGCCCCGTGCGTCACAAATTCTGCATCAAGACGTGGACTTAAGCTAGGAGCCTTCAGTCGTCCAGCGCGGGTACCGTCCCGATCTGGGCAAGAATGCGCGGCGATTCCATGTCGCCGGTTTCCTTGTCGATCAGGACTTCATAGGCGGCGACGCCTGCGAATTTGGAGGCCATGGAATTCGCGATCCGGATGGCCCCGAACTCGCTGCTGGCCGGGCGGATTTCGCCGGGCGCCACGCCATTGGCGGCGGCACGGTAGGGAACGACGATGTACTGGACGAGATGAGCGGCTTCTGACACAGGATTCTCCTGGACGACAGTTTTTCGGGCGAGCGAAATGTATCACGAAGAACTGTGTTTTTGTACAGTATTTTGAAGCGCCGTCCCCAAATTTTTTCTCGATCGCGCCGATTCCGCTGGAAAACCCCTAGCGTCCGCGCATTGTCCTGTGGCCCGCGCCCGCCTAGTATTTTCGAAAATCCTTTCGGTTTTATAAAACTAGAGGCAAGGGATGGAAGCGAACCGCTACGACGCCTACCGCGAGAACGTCGCCGGCCGGGCCAATGTGGCCGACTCGCCCGAGCGGGTGGCCTATTACGAAGCGCTGGCGCGGCTGGAGACGGGCGCCCTGTGGACGGTGGCGAACAAGATCGAGCCCTGGGCGCCGCGTTCCGCTTCGGTGCCGGTGGTATGGCGCTATCGCGACCTGCGCGGCCACGTGCTGCGCTCCGCCGAACTGGTGTCGCCCGAAGAGGCGGGCCGGCGGGTGATCTACCTGAACAATCCGGGCCGCCGCGACGTGGCGGCGGCGGTCGGCTGGCTGTATTCCGGCCTGCAGGTGATGCAGCCCGGCGAACTGGCGTCGGCGCATCGGCACTCGCATTCCGCGCTGCGGTTCATCATGGAAGGGCGGGGCGCGTACACGGTGGTGGACGGCCACAAGATGACCCTGGGCGCGAACGATTTCGTGCTGACGCCCAACGACACCTGGCACGAGCACGGCGTGGCGGAGGACGGCACCACCTGCATCTGGCAGGACGGCCTGGACATTCCGCTGGTCAATGCGCTGGAGGCGGGCTTTTATGCCGTGCACCCTGACCTGAACCAGGCGGTGACCCATCCGGTCGACGATACCAGCGGCGCCTGGGGCGGCGTGGCCCTGCGGCCGCAGGTGTCCGGGTGGGCCAAGCCGTATTCGCCCCTGTTCAAGTACGAGTGGGAACCGACGTACGAGGCCCTGCGCCGCTACGCGCGCACGGCGGCCGGCAGCCCCTACGACGGCATTCTGCTGGAGTACGTGAACCCGGCGACCGGCGGCCCGGTCATGCCGACCATCGGCGCCAGCATGCAGATGCTGCGCCCGGGCGAACACACCAAGGCGCACCGCCATACGGGCAGCTTCATCTACCAGGTGGCCAAGGGCAGCGGCTTCTCGGTCATCGACGGCAAGCGCTACGACTGGACCGAACGCGACATCTTCTGCGTGCCTTCCTGGGCCATGCACGAGCACGCCAACCTGTCGTCCAACGACGACGCCTGCCTTTTCTGTTTCAACGACCTGCCCGTCATGCGGTCGCTGGCGCTGTACCGCGAGGAGGCGCTGGCCGAGAACGGCGGCAGGCAGAAACCGTAGATTCGAACTTCCGCCCGGCACCGCCGGGCCCGACGCAACCCTACCTGGATTCTTGGAGCATCTATGCGCTTGGTAACGTTTCGCGCCCACCCCACCGCGGCAGCCCGGCTGGGCGCGCTGGCCGACGGCTATGTCGTGGACCTGGCCCTGCTGGGGCAGAAAGAAGGCGTGGACCTGCCCGCCGACATGCTGGACTTCATCGACCTGGGGCCGGTCGCCGTGGAGCAGGCCACGCGCCTGGTGGACGCGCACCGCGGCGCCTGGCCGGTAGGCACCGCGCTGCCGCAGGAAAACGTCAAGTTGCTGGCGCCCATCCCGCGTCCGCGCAAGAACATCTTCGGCATCGGCCTCAACTACGTGGAGCACGTGGCGGAATCCAGCCGCACGCTGGACACCTCGGCCGACCTGCCCAAGCAGCCCGTCATTTTCTCCAAGCCCCCCACCGCGGTCATCGGGCCGGGCGACGCCATCGAGCACAACGCGAAGATCACGCAGCAGCTCGACTGGGAAGTGGAGCTGGCCGTCATCATGGGCCGCCGCGCCTCGCGCGTGGCGGAGGCGGACGCGCTGTCCTACGTGTTCGGCTATAGCGTCATGCTGGACATGAGCGCGCGGGACTGCCGCCGCGCCGGCCAGTGGATCTATTCCAAGGGGCAGGACACCTATGCGCCGTTCGGGCCCTGCATCGTGACGGCCGACGAGATCCCGGACCCGCAGTCGCTGGACCTGTGGCTGACGGTGAACGGCGAAAAGAAGCAGGGTTCCAACACCCGCCACATGCTGTTCAAGGTTCCGTTCCTGATCTCCGACATCAGCGCCGGCATCACGCTGGAGCCCGGCGACATCATCGCCACCGGCACGCCGGAAGGCGTGGGCGCGGGCCGCAAGCCGCAGGAATGGCTGTGGCCGGGCGACGTGGTGGTGGCATGCGTAGAGGGCATCGGCACGCTGCGCCATCCCGTGGTGGCCGTGTAATCGCTGCGGGCGGCGCGCAGACGCGCCGCCGCCGGGAGCCTATGTTGAAGCCGAGAATCAGAACCGTCCTCGAGGACGAGCCCGGAACGGACGGAGCCGCCGGCGTGGGGGAAATCACGCTGTCGGAGCAGGTCTATCGCCTGCTGCGGCGCGACATCATGGGCGGCGCGTTCGCGCCGGGCCAGTCCTTGCGGCTGGAATTGCTGAAGCAGCGCTACGGCAGCAGCTTTTCCCCGATCCGCGAAGCCCTGAACCGCCTGCGCAGCGAACGCTTGGTGGTCGCGACGACCTCGCGCGGATTCCGCGTCGCGCCGCTGTCCGTCGAGGAACTGTGGGACGCCTGCGAAACCCGTATCCTGATCGATTGCGACGCCCTGCGGCGCTCGCTGGCCCATGCCGGCGACGCCTGGGAGGCGCGCCTGGTGGGCGCCTTCCATGCCTTGACGCTGGCCGCGCGGCGCGCGGCCGAGTCCGCCGTCCCCGACCCGGAGCGGGAAGACGCGCTGGAGGCGCGGCACCAGGAATTCCACCATGCGCTGATCGGTGCCTGCCGCTCGCCCTGGCTGCTGGACCTGTCGGCGCAACTGTATGCGCAGACCGAGCGCTACCGCCGCCCCGCGCGCGCCGGGGTCACGGCCTACGGGCCGCAGCGCGACGTCGACCGCGAGCACCGCCAACTGCTGGAAGCCGCGCTTTCCCGCGATGCGGACCGCGCCGCCGCCATGCTGGCCGCGCATTACCGCAAGACCGCACAATTCATCGAACAGGTGCTGGAAGACGGCCGCAGGCAGGCCGCCAGCGGCTGAGGCGCAAGCCGGGGCGCCTGATGGCGTAAGCTAGGCGCCCATGGCCGACCTGAAACTCCTAGAAGACCTGATAGCCCTGGCGCGCACGGGCAGTTTCGTGCGCGCGGCCGAGTTGCGCCACGTGACGCATCCCGCCTTCGGGCGGCGCATCCGCGCGCTGGAGGCCTGGGCCGGCGCGCCCCTGGTCGAACGCCAGCGCCAGCCCGTGGTCCTGACGGCCGAAGGCGAGGCCCTGCTGAAGACGGCGGCCCAGGTGGTGGAGCAGATGGGGCAGGTGCGCCACCGCATCCGCAGTTCGAGCGCGGGCGGCGAGGCCGTGCTGCGCATCGCCACCGGCCGCAGCCTGGCCCGCACCCTGGTGGCGGACTGGATTGCGCGCCTGCGGCTGCGCACGCCCAAGGTGCTGGCCGAGGGCACGCAGGTCGAACTGTCCACCGGCATGATGCAGGACATGGCGGCCCGGCTGGAACAGGGCAAGGTGGACCTGCTGTGCTGCTACGAGCACCCCGCGCTGTCGGTGCAACTGAGCCCCGGCCGCTACCGCTACATGACCCTGGGCACCGACAAGCTGGTGCCCGTCAGCCAGGCGGATTCGCGCGGCCGCGCCCGCTACGCCCTGCAGGAAGGCGGGCATTCCGCGCCGCTGATTACCTACGCGGGCGGCCTGGCGATGGAGCGCATCGTGGGCGACCGCCTGGAAACCACGCCTTATTCGCTGACGCCGTTCCTACGCAGCGACTCGCTGGACGCCGCGCACGGCGCGGTCGCCAAGGGGCTGGGCGTGGCGTGGCTGCCCTGGTCCATGGTGGCGGCGGACTGCCGCCGGGGCGCCCTGGCGGCCCTGGGCGGACGCAGCGACGAAATCGCCTTCGAGGTGCGTCTGTACCGTTCCCGCGCCCGCCTGGCGAGCCTGGCCGAGGCGGTCTGGGAGGCCACGGCGAATCGCAAGGCCTGAGCCGGCGGCGCATGCCCGGTTATCGGTATACGTGCTGAATCGGCACTCGAATATGCCGATTCGGCACGGGCCGCTCCGCCCGGGAAGCCCAGAATATCTCCCGATACCTCAAACGAGACGGCGACGCCGTCCAAGCCAGCACCCCAGGGAGAAAGCCATGAAATCCGTCCTGCATCCGCTGCGCGGCGCGCTTGCCGCGCTTTGCGCCACCGCCGCCCTAGCCGCCTCGCCGTCGGCGCACGCCGATTATCCGGACCGCGCCATTTCGCTGGTGGTGGGCTATCCGGCCGGCGGCAGCGTCGACCTGACCGCCCGGCTGTTCGGCGAAGAACTGGCCAAGCGCCTGGGCCAGAGCGTGGTGGTCGAGAACGTGGGCGGCGCCGGCGGCACCATCGGCGCGCAGCGCGTGGCGCGCGCCGCGCCCGACGGCTACACGCTGCTGTTGGGCTCCACCAACGAAATGGTGATCGCCCGCATGATCAACAGCGCGGTCAAGTACGACAGCGTGAAGGATTTTTCAGCGCTGGGCGTGATCGCCTCGCAGCCCATGCTGCTGGCCGCCAGCAAGAATTCCGGCGTGAAGACCGCGGCCGAATACCTGCAGAAGCTGCGCGGCGCCGCGCCGGGCAGCTTCAACTACGGTTCCTCGGGCGTGGGCACGGCCCTGCACCTGGCGGGCGAGATGATCAACCAGTCCACCGGCACGCGCGCCGAGCACGTGCCGTACCGCGGCGTGGCGCCGCTGGTGACCGACCTGATGAGCGGCCAGTTGGACTACGGCATGCTGGTGCTGTCCTCGGGCCTGCCCCAGGTCCGCGGCGACAAGGTCGTGGCGCTGGGCGTGACCGAGAAGACGCGTTCGCCGGTGGCGCCGGACCTGCCCGCCCTGGCCGAGACGCCGGGATTCGAGTCGGTCGACATCAGCGTCTGGTTCGCGCTGTACGGCCCGGCGGGCCTGCCCGAGCCGGTGGCGGCCAAGCTGCGCACCGCGCTGGCGGAAACGCTGAAGTCGGAACAGTTCCGCGCCAAGATGCAGGAAGCCGGCGGCGTGCTGGCGCAGCCCGGCCTGGATCCGGTGGCCTACCAGGCCGCGGAAACGGCGAAATACGGCGCCCTGGTCAAGGCCGCCAAGATCGAAGCACAGTAAGCGCGGCAAGGCGCAAGGCAGTACATCAGCGGACGACGTTTCATGGAATTCAAGCTTTCCGTTCCCGACCTGGGCGCCGAGCGCGCCGGCAACACCGGCACGCCGGGCGTATGGCATTTCGATTCGGGTGTGCCCGGGCGGGCGCTGATGCTGTCGGCGCTGGTGCACGGCAACGAGCTGTGCGGCGCCTGGGCGTTGAAGGACCTGCTGGCGGCGGGCCTGCGGCCGCGCCGCGGCAGCCTGACGCTGGCCTTCTGCAACCTGGAGGCGTTCGACCGCTTCGACCCGGCCAGCCACGACGCCTCGCGCTTCGTGCAGGAAGACATGAACCGCGTCTGGAGCGCCGAGCGCCTGGACGATCCAACCACCGCCGACCGCCGCCGCGCGGCCGCCCTGCGGCCCTGGGTCGAGCGCGCCGACTGGCTGCTGGACCTGCATTCCATGCACGAGCCGGGCGAACCGCTGCTGCTGACGGGGCTGCTGCCGCGCAATATCGCGCTGGCGCGGCGCCTGAAGGCGCCGCGGCACGTGATCGTGGACGCGGGCCACAAGGACGGCGTGCGCATGCGCGACTTCGCCCGGTTCGGCGATCCCGCGCGCGAGGACGCCTGCGCCTTGCTGATCGAATGCGGATTCCATGGGGACCCGGCCTCGCGCGGCGTGGCCCGCGACATGGCGGCGCGCATGCTGCTCGCATCCGGCGTGGCCGACGCGGCGGATCTGCCGGCGGGATGGCTGCTGCCCGAGCCCGCCGGACAGCGCGTCCTGGAGGTGACGGACGCCGTGGTCGCGCCGTCGATGGACCTGCGCTTCTCCGAAGCCTGGACGGGGCTGGAGACGCTGGAAAAAGCCGGCTCCATCCTGGGCTGGGCGGACGGCGAGCCCATCGCGACGCCTTACGACCGCTGCACGCTGGTCATGCCGTCCCTGCGGCAGCTCAAGCCGGGCGTGACGGTGGTGAGGTTGGCGCGCGACTACGCGGGTTGATCTCCGCTGCGCGACGCCTGCCGCCTGCGGAGAGTTTTTCCCCGCCGGGCCAAGGGGAAAACGCCCCCTTGGGGGGGCAGCAAGCACGCGTAGCGTGGGGGCCTCTCACCTTTGCGGGGTGTAGCGGAGTTCGTCCAGTTGGTAGCCTTGCGCCTTGGCGGCCGCGAGCGCCTTGTCCAGCTCTTCCTTCGCCATTTGCGGCGAGCGCGACAGGATCCACAGGTATTTCCGGTCCGGCGTGCCGACCACCGCCCAGCGGTATTCCGGGTCCAGGCCGATCACCCAGTAGTCGCCCTTGAACGGCTTGAAGAACGAGACTTCGAGCTTGGCGTTGTTGCTGCCCGCCACGACCGTGGCGCTGCCCGAGGCGGCGTCGATATCGCCGTCCTTGGTGCGGCAGCGATTGTTGACGCCGACGGTGCCGTCGGGATGCAGGGTGTACTCGGCGGTCGTGTCCCCCACGCAATCGCGTTGATAGAACATGGGGAAATTCGCGATTTCGTACCACATGCCGGCGTAGCGTTTCAGGTCCACCGATTCCACGGTCTGCATGGGGGGCGCGGCATGGACGATGCCCGCCACGCTGGTGGCCAGGGCCAACAGGAATGTTGCGGTGCGGCGCATGAGGAAAACCTCCTGGGGTGACAGCGCGGTCCAAAAACCTAACGATACGCCTTATTCGGTGCGTCCTACCCGGCCCGCCTTGTTTGCGCGGGGGCCTTCAGCGCCGCGTGGTAGCGGGCGACGTAGGTGGCGAAGTCCTCCGTATCCGATTGCTCCAGGCGCGATTGCTCGGCAACGGATTGCGCCGCGGCCTGTTCGTAGGCCGAGGCCAGGTCCGTCGGCAAGGCCTGCGCGCGCAGCGTCTCGGCGTGCTTGCGGCTCAGGTCGAGCGAATAATCGTGGAAGGACAGGCCGCTTTCGGCAAGGGACGCCAGCAGGCGCGCGGAAGGCGTGGAATCCGGCCGGTCCAGCTTGGCGCGCTGCGCCGCCAGCGCTTCGGCATAGGCGCTGCCGCCCAGGGCGGAGTCGAACAGCGCGGCGTAGGGCGCGATCTGGTCCAGCAGTTCGTGACCCCACTGGGCCAGGCCGATGGACTGGCCTTCGCGGTCGAGCGTCAGGCCGGGCTTGCGGCCCTCCTTTACGACGGTCGAGAAGTTGTCGGCGCTGCGCTGGCAATAGCCGTTGGCGGGGAAGAAGGGACTGTCGGACGCGGTGCAGAACAGCAGGAAGGCGTCGACGAAGCGGCTGGTCGCGGCGTCGATGCCGACGGGCGAGTTCGGGTCGATGTCCAGGCAGCGGACTTCCACGTACTGCACGCCGCGTTCGGCCAGCGCGGTGATGGGGCGCTCACATCGGCCGGTGGCGCGCTTGGGGCGGATGCTCGAGTAGTACTCGTTCTCGATCTGCAGCACGTTGGTGTTGAGCTGGATCCATTCGCCGTCGCGGTGGGTGCCGATCTTCTGGTAGTCGGGCCAGGGCTGCGTCACGGCGTCGTACAGGCGTCCCAGGAAAGTGTCCAGGTCGTTGTAGCAGAGCTTGAGCTGCGACTGCGCCTTGTTCTGGTAGCCCAGGTCGCTCATGCGCAGGCTGGTGGCGTAGGGGAGGTACAGCGTGTCTTCGCCCAGCTTCTGCAGCGGGTGTTCGCGTCCGCGCAGGAAATCGCTGGACAGCGCCGGGGCGGCGCCGAACAGGTACATCAGCAGCCACGAATAGCGGGTGAAGTTGCGGATCAGGCCGATGTAGCCGCGCGAGCGGCGTTCCTGGGCCGAGCCCGGCTGGGCGTCCAGCACGGACCACAGGTCCTCGGCCAGCGAGAAGTTGTAGTGCACGCCGGCGATGCATTGCATGGTCTTGCCGTAGCGCACGGCCAGGCCGCGGCGGTACACGTGCTTGAGCATGCCGGTATTGGACGTGCCGTACCAGGCGATGGGGATGTCGGCCTCGGGCGGCAGCGTGGCCGGCATGGACTGGTTCCAGATCAGCTCGTGGTCCAGCACGCCATAGACGTGGCGATGGGTGTTCGTCAGTTCTGCCAGCAGCGCGTCGACGTCCGTATGCGTGCCCGTGATGAGTTCGAGCAGGGATTCGGAATAGTCGGTGGTGACATGCTCGTTGGTCAGCGCCGAGCCCAGGCCGGCGGGGTGCGGCGTGCGGGCCAGCAGGCCTTGCTCGTCCACGCGCAGGCCTTCTTTCTCGATGCCCCGCAGGGTCTGGGTCAGCAGCGAACGGTTGGCCTCTAGGCGGGAGAGTCGGTTGGCGGCGGTATCGGTCACGGATTCTTCTCGTTTGGGTCTGTCCGCGGATTTTACGGGGTGCCAGCCTCCTGTGCCGAGGGAGCCAATACTGGGGACAGGGACAATGCCTGCGCCGTGCGCGCCAGCCATTCGTCCAGGTCGGCATAGACCGGGTCGGCGATGGGGGCGGTTTCGTTGAAAATCTCGTGCCAGGCGGTGTCGTACCAGCGCAGCGTCAGCAGTTCGGCCGGCGCGCGCTGGGCGAACTGGCGGCTGCCTTCGGCGGCGACGATGGAGTCGTCCCCGGCCACCATCAGCAGGGTGCGGCAGGGCAGCAGATGGGCTTCCCGCAGCGCGTCCCGGCCGCCCTCGTCCACGAAGCGCGCCAGCCGGCCCGTCATGCGGCGGCGCACCAGCGGATCGGCGCGGTAGGCTTTCACCACGGCCCGGTCATGGGAGATGCGGGCGGGGGCCAGCCCATGGGGCACCCGCAGGTCGGGCGCATGCAGCGACATCCAGGTCAGCGTGCGGCGGACCCACAGGGGCACGTTGACGACGAAGGGCGGCGAACTGAGCACCAGCGCGTCGATGTCGGCCAGGCCGTGCAGGGCGATCCGCACGGCGACCAGGGCGCCCAGGCTGTGGGCCAGCACGATGGGCGGCCGTCCCTGGATCCGGGTCCAGGCCTGGAGGCGTTCGACGGCGTCGATCTCCAGGTCGTCCTGGCGCTTCAGGGTCGCCGGCCGCCCGCCCGAATGGCCGTGGCCCCGGTGGTCGTGGGCGCCGACGGTCCAGCCGCGGGCGGCCAGCCAGCGCGCCAGCCGGTCGTAGCGGCCGGCATGTTCGCTCAGTCCATGCAAGAGGTAGATACTGGGCGTGCCCGGCCCGACGATGGGCGGGGGCACATTGGGGGCGGCCGGCCAGACATAATTGGCCAATGGCGTGCCATCGGGCGCGGGGGTCATCGAAATCGGCGACAATTTGTGGCTTTCCTCGAAATGAATAGACCATCGGGTCCTCGGTAATGACGATTTCATCGCTGTTTCGTTTCATGTTCAAGAAAGCCGGCGCCGTCGCGGGGCTGGCCCTGCTGGTGGCCGCGTGCTCGCCCAGTTACAACTGGCGCGAAGTGGACGTGGCCGACGGCCACGTGCGCGCCGCATTCCCGGACCGGGTCATGACGGACACCCGCGACCTGAAGCTGGATACCCATACCCTGCGTTTTACCCTGGCCACCGCCAACGTGAACGAGGCGGTGTTCGCCGTGGGTTCGGCGCCGCTGCCGCCGGACATCGCGGCGGACCCGGTGGCGAAGCGGGCGCTGGGCATGGCGCTGATGCGCTCGCTCTACACCAATATGCAGGCCATGCCGCCCATGGAATGGCCGCCCTACGGCGAGGTGATCGAGGTGCACGGCAAGGCCATGGGCAAGCCCGGATGGCTGCAGGCCAAGGTCTGGGTGACCGACACCATGCTGATCGAGGCGGTGGCGGCCGGCACGCAGGAAAGCCTGCCGGCCGAAAGGGCGCGCGAGTTCCTGCGTTCCGTCGTCGTCAAGCCGTGAGGGGCTTGAGCAGGCCGCGCCGCAGGGCCTCGACCGCCGCGGCGCGCCGGCCCCGCACGCCTAGCTTCGCGCAGGCATTGCGCAGGTGGAAATTCACCGTGCTTTCGCTCACGCCCAGGATGCGGGCGGTTTCCCAGCTAGTCTTGCCCAGGGCGGCCCACCGCAGGCAGGCGGCCTGGCGCGCCGACAAGAGCTCGTTGTTGGGCGTGGCGGACATGGCGGCTGGGGCGGGAAGCCCTTCAGTTGACGGGTCGCGCCATGCTGCGGTCGGGCTTGGCCGCCCGGCAAGCAATGATGCCGTGGCGCATCAACCCTTTTATCTCTGACGGAATCGTTGCATGCCTGCCATCGCACAATTCTATTTCTCGGCCCTCGTGCTGATGCTGCCCCTGCTTTCCTGCGTGGGAATCGGGGTGTTCTGGGCCAAGCGCGAGCTGCCGTTCGGCGGTTCCTTCATCACCACGCTGGTCACCTCGGTGACCACGCCTGCGCTGGTGTTCCATACTTTCGTCACCACCCATCTGGACGACCGGGCGCTGGCCGACGTGGCCGTCGCGACCTTGCTGGCCCTGTTGCTGTGCGCGCTGGTATGCGCGTTGTGGCTGAAGGCATGGAAGCTGCCGGTGCGCACGCTGCTGCCCACGGCCTTCCTGCCCAACGCCGGCAACCTGGGCCTGCCGATTTCGCAGATGGCGTTCGGCGATGCCGGCCTGTCGGTGGCGGTGGCGTTCTTCGCGGTGAATTCCTTCGTCATGCACACCGTGGCCGTGCGGCTGCTGCCGGGCGTGAACACCAAGGGAAGCTGGAAAAGCCCGATCCTGCTGGCCTCGGTGGTGGCGGTGGCGATGCGCCTGCTGCACGTGCCGGTGCCCGATTGGATCGTAGAGACGTCCCGCATGCTGGGCGCGGTGACCGTGCCGCTCATGCTGCTGAGCCTGGGCCATGCGCTGGCGCTGATTCCGTCCAACGGCCTGCGCGATGGCGCCAAGGTCGCCGTCGTCCGGCTGGCCGTCGGCCTGGCGGCGGGCCTGGCCGTGGTGTGGGCGCTGGACCTGGAGCCGGTGCTGGCCGGCGCGCTGAGCCTGCAGATGGCCATGCCTTGCGCGGTGGTCAGCTATATGTATGTGAAGCGGTACACGCCATTGGGCGATACCGCCGCCGGTGCGGTGCTGGTGTCCACGGTGGCGTTTCTGGTGCTGGCGCCGGTGATGCTGTGGCTGTCGCGGGGGGCTTGAACGGCCGGCCGCGCGCGCCTGCGGCGCGCAACCCATCGGCCCGCGGCGTTCAGCCGGCCCCGGCCATCTCCCGTAGCTGGGCCATCAGCGCGTCCGGCAGGTCCACCCCGTGCTTGAGGGCCTCGTCGCGCAGCTTGCGGCGGCGCTCGCCGGGCAGGCGCACGCCTTCGTCTTCCAGCATGGCGTCGACCAGGGTCTCGACCCGGTCCAGGTAGGCGTCGTTGCCCGCCAGGGCGCCCGGGTCGATGGCCAGGAACGCCTGGCCCAGGCGCGCCGGGCCGCCGTCGTCGACGAAGAACGACTCCGTTTCGAATCCGAAGTGCGCGCCGGTCAGCGCGCAAGCCAGCAGTTCGACGATCAGCGCCAGCATGGCGCCTTTTACGCCGCCGGCCGGCAGCATGCTGCCGGCCAGGCCGGCCTTGGGATCGGTGGTGGGCTGGCCCTCGGCGTCCAGCGCCCAGCCCAAGGGAATGGGCTGGTCGTCGCGGGCGGCGATCATCAGCTTGCCGCGCGCAACCTGCGACAGCGACAGGTCGATCACCAGCCGCGCGCCGCCGCGCCGGGGAAAGACGGCGGCGATGGGGTTGGTGCCGAACAGGGGGCGCTTGCCGCCCCAGGCGGGCATGGCGGCCGGCGAATTGCTCAGCGCCAGCGCCACCAGGCCGGCGTCCGCAAGCGCCTCCAGGTGATAGGCCGCCGCGCCGAAATGGTGGCTGTTGGTGACGCCCACGAAGGTCACGCCGTGCTCGCGGGCCCGTATCGCGGCCTGCTCCACCGCCAGCGCGCAGGCGGGAAACGCCAGGCCCGAGCCGGCGTCGATCAGGGCCGCGCCGCCGCGTTCGTGCACGATGCGCGGCGCGGCCGAGCCAATGGCGCGTCCGGCGCGCAAGTGGCCGGCGTAGAACGGCACGCGCGACAGGCCATGGGAGCCGAGACCCTGGCTTTCGGCATGGACCAGCGCGCGGGCGGTGCTGTCCGCCATGGCGGGGTTGGCGCCCGCGGCCGCCAGCCCGGCCGCCGCGAGGTGTTGGAGTTCGTCCAGATAGATGTGAGCCATATCCTTCCTGTCAGGGGGCGGAGGCCGCCGCAGCCGCGGCGCCGCCGGTAAGGGCTATTGTCACACCGGCGGCCACCATGTCGGAAACGCGGGTGTTGGCTTCCTGCGTCAAGCCCGCGATGTGCGGCGTGAGAATCAGGTTGGGCGCGCCGGCCAGGGGGCTGCCGGCGGGCAGGGGTTCCTGGTCGAACACGTCCAGCGCGGCGCCGCGCAACCGGCCTGCCCGCAGCGCGTCGGCCAGCGCCGCTTCGTCCACGATGCCGCCGCGCGAGGTGTTGATCAGCACCGCGCCCGGCCGCAGGCGCGCGATGCGGCCGGCGTCCAGCAGATTGCGGGTGCCCGGCGTGAGCGGCAGGTGCAGCGTGACGGCGTCCGCCTGCGCCAGCAACTCATCCAGCGCCATGGCCGCGACGCCGTTTTCCGCCCACGCCGGATGGTCCGGCGGCAGCGCCGCGTCGCAGCCCGCGACGCGCATGTCCAGCCCGTGCGCCAGGCGGGCGGCCAGGCGGCCGATGCCGCCGAAGCCCACGATGCCCAGCGTCCGCTGCTGCGCTTCCAGGCCTTGCGAGAGCGCGGCGCGCGGCCATTGGCCGTCCGCGACCGCCGCCGACGAAAAGTAGGCGCCGCGCAGCAGCGCCAGCATCGTGCCGATCACGTATTCGGCGACCGCGCGCGCATTGGCGCCGGTGGCCGGCACCACCGCGATGCCGCGCGCGGCGCAGCCCTCCAGGTCGATGTTGTCCAGACCCACGCCCAGGCGGCCCACGGCCCGCAGCCGCGGCGCCGCCGCGAGCAGGGCGGCGTCCACCCGGCTGCGGTTGCGCACGATCAGGCCGTCGGCTTCGCCCGCCGCCTGGAGCAGCGCGTCGCGCCGTTCCACCAAGTCCGGCTCATAGCGCACGTCGAAGCGCTGGCGGAGCGCCTCGACCGCAGGCGCGTCCATGAACTCCGAGATAAGAATGTGCATAGGCTGTTTCCTCGGTCAGGCGATCTGGATGTTGGCGTCGCGGATGATCTTGGCCCAGCGCTCCACCTCGGACTTGAGATAGGCGCCGAACTCCGCGGGGCCGCGCGGCTGGGGCACGAAGCCTAGCTGCAGCAGCGCCTGCTTCATGGCCGGCTGCGAGACCTGGCGGACGATGGCGTCGCCGATGCGCTGGACCAGCTCGGGCGGCGTGCCCGCGGGCGCCAGCACGCCGGTGAAGTTCTCGACGATCAGGTCCGGCAGCCCGGCTTCCTTGACCGTGGGCACGTCCGGCAGGTCGGCGCTGCGTTCGCGGGTGGTGATGGCCAGCGCGCGCAGCGAGCCGTTCTTCACGTGCGAGAGCGATTCGGGATAATTGGAGAACACCACGTCCAGGTGCCCGCCGATCAGGTCGGTGAGGGACGGTGCGCCGCCCTTGTAGGGAATGTGCATCATGGGCACGCCGGTGAGCTTCTGGTAGAGCGCCAGGGTCAGGTGCGGCGGCGTGCCGTTGCCGCTGGACCCCGCCGACAGCGATTTGGAGCGGGCCGCGCGGGCCAGGTCGGCCATGCTCTTGATGTCGCTCTTGGCGTTGACCACCACCATGATGGGGGACGAGGCCAAGCCCGCGAGAGGCGTCAGGTCGCGGGTCAGGTCGTAGCCGGCCTTGCCGGCGAAGAGCGTGGCGTTGGCCGCGTGCGACAGCGTGATCGCCAGCCACGTGTAGCCGTCCGGCGCGGCGTGCGACACGTGCGCCGCGCCGATGTTCGCGCTGCCGCCGGGCTTGTTTTCGACCACCACGTTCCAGCGCTCGGCATCGCTCAGCGCCTTGCCGACCTGGCGCGCGGCCACGTCCGTGAGTCCGCCGGGCGGAAAGGGAACCACATAGTTGATGGGCCGCTCCGGCCAGGCGCCTTTCTGCGCCAGCGCCCGTTCCCACGGCGCCAGGGCACAGAGGCCGGCGGCGCCCAGGGCGCCGAGCAGGCGCCGGCGTTGCGCGGCGTCGGGGGTGAGGTCTAGTTCGCTACTCATCTGTCTTCCTCCTTGGGTGGCGCCCGGGTAGGAATGCAACCGCCTGTGCTGCCGTGGCGGAAATCGCCCGGGTCTGCTGGGTGTTGTTGCGATGGTGCTGCGGGAAGTGCGGAATGGTGCCGGGGACATGGCGGCGCGTCCGCAAACCTTCTTGCGGACGCGCCGGCAATGCCTGTCTTGCGGTCAGGCGCTTTCGAAGATGCGGGTCAGGACGAATTCGCGGTGGCCCAGCGCCTCGGCCGCGGTCCAGCGGCCGTTGGCGGTGGCCAGCATGCATTCGAGCAGCTTGTCGCCGGCCTGGTTCAGGTCGATTTCGCGCTGCAGCAGGCCGCTGGTGTCCACGTCGATGTGCTCGGACATGGTGCGCACGGTGCGCGGGTTGGCGCAGATCTTGATGACCGGCAGGATGGGGTTGCCGATCACGTTGCCCTGGCCCGTGGGGAAGAAGTGCACGGCGTAGCCCGAGGCCGCGCACAGGGTCACCATTTCGGCCGCCGCGGAGGACGAGTCCATGAACCACAGGCCGGGCGCGTCCGGAATCTCGGCCTTGTCCAGCACGCCGTCCACGCGGCACTGCTTGCCGATCTTCTGGATGTTGCCCAGCGCCTTTTCCTCGATCGTGGTGAGGCCGCCCGCGATATTTCCCTTGGTGGGCTGCGATTCCGACAGGTCGCTGGTCTTCCAGCGGTCGATCATGTCCTGGTAGCGGTTGAACATGAACATGAAGCGTTCGCGTACCGCGTCGTTGGCGCAGCGCTCGGCCACGATGTGCTCGCCGCCCGTCAGCTCCGAGGTCTCGCCGAACACCAGCGTGGACCCCAGCGCGTAAAGCTTGTCGAAGGCGTTGCCTACGGTGGGGTTGGCGCCACAGCCCGAGGTGGTGTCGGATTCGCCGCATTTGGTCGAGACCCAGAGGTCGGCGATGGGACATTCGCTGCGCGCCAGCGCGGTGGCGTAGTGCACGAATTCCTTGGCGCAGCGCGAGGCGCGCATGATGGTGTCGTGGTCGCCGTGCAGTTCGATGCTGAATCCCATGACGGGCTTGCCGGTGGCGGCGATGCCGTCCACGACGCGCTTGGTCCAGCCTTCCTCGATGCCGATCACCACCACCGCGGCGACGTTGGGATTGCAGCCGGTGCCGATCAGGGTGCGGAAGTGCAGCTCCAGGTCCTCGCCGAATTGCAGCCGGCCATAAGGATGGGGCAGGGCCAGGGTGCCCTTGATGTTGTTGGCCACGGCTTCGGCGGCGGCGTTGGAGATGTCGTCCACCGGCAGGACGATGACGTGGTTGCGGACGCCGACGCGGCCATTGTCGCGGCGGTAGCCCTGGAATGTGGTCGAGGCGTTGATGACGGACATGATGGTTTCCTGTGCGGGGTGGAGGGCTTACCAGCGCTTGGTCTTGATGTTGTGCACGTGGGCGTGCTGTCCGGCCTGGATGGGCTGCACCACGCGGCCGATGTCGACGCCGTACTTGAAGACCGTGTCGCCGACGGCCATGTCTTTCATCGCCACCTTGTGGCCGATGGGGATGTCCTGCGACGCGCGCACATGGATGATCTTGTCCTCGTCCATGATCCAGGCGTTCAGTTCCGTTCCGGCGGTGACGCCTTCCACCACGGCGACCGCCACCGTGTCCTTCGCATCGTGCAATACGGCGTGAATCATTTGTCTTCCTCTCTAGGGCTGGGGCGCCTGCCGGACGCGGCTGGCGCGGATCGCTACGGCCAGGAAATCTTATTGCCCATAATCTCCCATGTCAACTAAATCATATATATGAATTGTATGACTTGAGCGCACTCCGTCCCCGCCGCTACACTGTGGGCTCCTGAATATTGCGATGCACCCATGAACACCAGCCTGTCATCGACTGTGCCCCTCGGCAGTCCCTTGTACGCGCAGGTCAAGCAGGCCGTGCTGGCCGCGCTGGCGCAAGGCGAGTGGAAGCAGGGCGAGGCGATCCCGCCCGAGAAGCTCCTGGCGGAACGTTTCGGCGTATCCATAGGCACCTTGCGCAAGGCGATCGACGAACTGGCCGCGGAGAACATCCTGGTGCGCCACCAGGGCCGCGGCACCTACGTGGCGGTGCATACGCGCAACCACCACTTCTTCAAGTTCTTCCGCATCGTGCGGCAGGACGGGAACAAGTCCTATCCCACCACCGAATTGCTGCGCTTCCGCCGGCAGCGGGCTTCGGCCATCGCGCGCGAAAAACTGGACCTCCCCGCCGGCGCGATGGTGTTCGAGTTCTCCAACGTGCTGTCGCTCAACGGCGACGTGGTCATGGTGGACGAGCTCTGCCTGCCGGAGTCGTGCTTTCCGGGCATGACGGAAGCGCACCTGCGGGAGCGCTCGAGCACGCTGTACGCGCTTTACCAGGATGTTTTCGGCGTGAACGTGATCGCGACCGACGAGCGCCTGCGGACCTGCCTGGCCGAGCGCGCGCACGCGCGGGCGCTCGGCGTGGCCGAAGGCAGCCCCTTGCTGGAGATCCGCCGCGTGGCCTTTTCCTACAAGCGCCAGCCGGTCGAATGGCGGGTATCGCGCGTGAACACCGAGAGCTACGAATACCTGGGCCAGGAGCCCTGGGAGGCCGGCGCGTGACCGCCCGCCGGGGCGCCGCGAGGGCGGGGCGCGGCGGGCCCCGTTGCTGCGCCCTGCGCAAGCAGTGCTAGAATTCCTGCCGCAGTATCCAAAGTTTCGGCGCCGATTTGCCTGATCCGCTTGCGGGCGCCTTCCAATAAATCCAGCTAAAGAGGTCCGTATGACCACTCCTGCCCAGAATTCGGCCGGCGATCCGGCCAGCGGGTTCGTCCCCGCCACCATCACGACTTCCGATGCCGCTGATCCCGGTTCCGTCGGCCTCGTCGCTCCCACTTTCATCCGCTTCGATGAGCCGCTGCCTCTGTCCAGCGGCCAGTCCCTGGCCGCCTACGAGCTTGCCGTCGAAACCTACGGCACGCTCAACGCCCGGCGCAGCAACGCCGTCCTGATCTGCCACGCGCTCAACGCCTCCCATCACGTGGCGGGGCAGGCGGCCGACAACCCCAGCGACGTGGGCTGGTGGGACAACATGGTGGGTCCCGGCAAGCCGGTGGACACCAATGTGTTCTTCGTGATCGGGGTCAACAACCTGGGATCCTGCTTCGGCTCGACCGGCCCGGCCAGCATCAATCCGGAAACCGGCAAGCCCTGGGGCGCGGCCTTTCCGGTGCTGACCGTGGAGGACTGGGTGCGCGCGCAGGCGCGGGTGGCCGACCATTTCGGCATCGAGCGCTTCGCGGCCGTGATGGGCGGCTCGCTGGGCGGCATGCAGGCGCTGAGTTGGGCCATCACCTTGCCGGACCGTGTCGCCAATTGCGTGGTGATCGCCAGTACGCCGCGGCTTTCGGCGCAGAACATCGGCTTCAACGAGGTGGCGCGGCGCGCCATCATCACCGATCCGGATTTCCACGGCGGCGACTATTACGCGCAGGACACCGTGCCGCGCCGCGGCCTGTCGGTGGCGCGCATGATCGGCCACATCACCTATCTGTCCGACGACGACATGGCCGAGAAATTCGGCCGCGCCCAGCGCGCGCCCGCCGAGAACGGCGCCTACCGCTACGGCTACGACGTCGAGTTCGAGGTGGAGTCCTACCTGCGCTACCAGGGCGAGAAATTCACCCGCTATTTCGACGCCAACACCTATCTGCTGATCACCCGCGCGCTGGATTACTTCGACCCGGCCCGCAACACCGGCGGCGACCTGGCCCGGGCGCTGGCGCCGGCCCAGGCCGATTTCCTGCTGGTGTCGTTCTCGACCGATTGGCGCTTCCCGCCGGAGCGTTCCCGCGAAATCGTGCGGGCGCTGCTGAAGAACGCCAGCCCCGTGACCTACGCCGAGATCGACGCTCCGCACGGCCACGACGCTTTCCTGCTGGAAGACGCCCGCTACCATGCCGTGGTCCGCGGCTATTACGAACGCATCGCGCGCGAGCTGGGCCTCGGCGCCGCGGCCCAGAACGAAGGACGTTCCGAATGACTCCCGTGACTCCCCGCCACGCGCACAGCGTCCTGCGGCCGGACCTGGCGCGCATCGCAAGCTGGATCGAGCCCGGCAGCCGGGTGCTGGACCTGGGCTGCGGCGACGGCGCGCTGCTGGCGCACCTGCGCGACCACCGCCAGGTGCGCGGCGCGGGCGTCGAACTCGACGACACCTGCGTCATCGCCTGCGTGCGGCGCGGCGTCGAAGTCATCCAGCAGAACCTCGAGGACGGCCTCGCGCTGTTCGACGACCAGCAGTTCGATACGGTGGTGCTGTCGCAGACCCTGCAGTCCATGCACCGCACCGAGCATATCCTGCGCGAAATGGCGCGGGTGGCGCGGTTCGGCGTGGTCTCGTTTCCCAACTTCGGCTATTGGCCGCACGGCTGGGCCATCCTGCGCGGCCGCATGCCGGTGACGGGGCAGATGCCCTACCAGTGGTACAACACGCCGAACATCCACCTGTGCACGCTGCGCGACTTCGAACAACTGGCCGGCGAGCTGCGGCTGGACATCCTCGAACGCGCCACCTTCAACGAGGGCCGCGAGGTCAAGCTCTTCCCGAGCTGGCGCAGCACCCTGGCCGTATACCGCTTCGCGTCGCCCTGACATTCCGACACGCATCCTGCGGGCGGCGCGGGCGAACAGGCCCTAAAATGCCGCAAGCCCGCGGCGCCGGCCTGTAGCGCCGCGCCCGCGCGTCACAGGAGACCGTCATTACCGCTGCATCCAACGTCTACACCAGCCCCCGCGTGGCCCCCTTGCTGGTCCTGGGCTTCGCCAGCGGATTGCCGTTGGCTCTCACCAGCGGCACCTTGCAGGCCTGGGCCACCGTGGAAGGCGTCCCGCTGCAGCAGATCGGTTTCCTGACCCTGGTGGGCACGGCCTACACCCTCAAGTTCCTGTGGGCGCCCTTCGTGGACCGCTACGTTCCGCCGCTGCTGGGCCGGCGCCGCGGCTGGATGCTGCTGACCCAGTTGCTGCTGGCCGCCGCCATCATGGCGATGGGCGCGCTGTCGCCGTCGTCGTCGCTGCAGCCGCTGGCCTTGCTGGCCGTGCTGGTGGCCTTTCTGTCCGCCACCCAGGACATCGCCTTCGACGCCTATTGCACCGACGTCCTGCGCAAGGAAGAGCGCGGCGCCGGCGCCGCCATCAAGGTCATGGGCTACCGCCTGGCCATGATCGTGTCGGGAGGGCTGGCGCTGATTATCGCGGACCAGTGGATAGGCTGGGGCAATACCTACGTGCTGATGGGGGGGCTGATGCTGCTGTGCGCCCTGGCCACGCTGTGGGCCCCGGAGCCCGAGCACGTCGCCATGGCGCCGCGCAGCCTGCGCGCGGCGGTGGGCGAGCCGCTGCGCGAATTCTTCACGCGGCGCGGGGCGCTGGCCGTCCTGCTGCTGATCGTGCTGTACAAGCTGGGCGACGCCTTCGCCGGCGCCTTGTCGACCACCTTCCTGATCCGCGGCGCGGGTTTCTCGCCGACCGAAGTGGGCACCGTGAACAAGGTGCTGGGGCTGGCCGCGACCATTATCGGCGCGCTGGCCGGCGGATCTATCATGTCGCGCTGGGGCCTGTACCGTTCGCTGATGGCCTTCGGCCTGCTCCAGGCGGTGTCGAACCTGGCGTACTGGCTGATCGCCGTCAGCCCCAAGACCCTGTGGCTCATGGCCGCGGGCGTGGGGATAGAGAACCTGTGCGGCGGCCTGGGCACGGCGTCTTTCGTGGGGCTGCTGATGGCGCTATGCCGCCAGCGGTTCTCGGCGACCCAGTTCGCCCTGCTGTCGGCGCTGTCGGCCGTGGGCCGCACCTATCTGGCGGGCCCGCTCACGCCACCGCTGGTCGAGCACCTGGGCTGGCCCGGCTTCTTCCTGCTGACGGTGGCGATCGCCTTGCCCGGCCTGGTCCTGCTGAAGGTACTGCGCGGCACGATAGAAACCATGGAAAGGCAGGGCGAGGAAACATAAAAAAGCGGCGCGCCGCCTTTCCATTGCCCGGCCTTATTCTTCGCCGAGCAGCCTGACGATCAGCACGTCGCTGGGCAGGGATTCCAGCAGCCTTTCGGCCACGCTGCCGATCGCGGTGCGCAGGATGCCGGTGCGGCCGTGGGTGCCCGTCACCACCAGGTCGGAGCGGTGGTTGAACGAGTATTCCGACAGCACGGTTTCGGGCTGGCCGCATTCCAGCACCACCTTGGGGGCGGCGACGTCGGCCAGTTCGGGCGTGTGGGCGGTGAACTCCCGGGCGCTCTGTTCGGCGGCCTTGTAGAAGTTGCGCGTGACGGCCTCGTCCGGCACGTTCTTGCCCTGGAACGGCACGTCATAGGCGTGGAACAGCGTCAGGTTCGCGTTCGGCACCAGTTGCAGCGCGGCGCGCAGGGCCTGGCGCGAACCGTCGGAGAAGTCGGTGGCGACCAGCACGTCGCGGTACGGCCGGCGCGGACGGGTCTTGACGACCAGCACCGGGTGGCGGGCCTGGCGGGCCAGCTTTTCCACGGTGGTGCCCAGCAGCAGCCGGCCCAGCGTCTCGTCGCGCGCGATGCCGGTGACGATCAGCGAGCAGCCGTAGCTGTCGGCCGTTTCCATGATGCGCGCCAGCGGGTCCCCGCCGACCACCACCACCTCGGTCGGCACTTCGGCGGCGGCCAGGTCCTCGGCCAGTTCGCGCTCGGCCAGGGCCTTGTGGTCGGTCGACTGGCGGCGCCAGACCGGCGTGGTCAGGCGCGCCGGCGTGACATGGGATTCCATGACATGCAGGACGATGAGCTTGGTGTCGAGTTCCTTGGCCAGTTGCAGCGCGCGATCCAGGGCGCGGTCGCCGCGCGCGCTCAGGTCGGTTGCCAACAGGATGGGGCCAGTTTGCTGTGTCATACGTTTTCTCCCGGGTGTGGCCGGACCGACGGCTCCCGCGTCCGTGCGTTCCTGCCGTTCCGCCCTCGCGGGCACATCCCCATTGTCTCGCTGCTTGCCGGAGCGGGGCTTGATCGATATCAACGCAATGTCCAGCGTAAGGGATGGCGCGCGCCCAGGCAATGGCCGCCCGCGGCAGGCCGGGCTCAATACAATGGGGCCTGCCCAAACCGTATCCGCCCCATGTTCTCCGACCTTTCGCCCGCCTTGCTGCATACGCTGTACCTCGTCGCCATCGTGGCCGAAGCCATGACCGCCGCGCTTTCCGCCGGCCGGCGCGACATGGACTGGATGGGCGTGTGCATCATCGCCTGCGTGACCGCGCTGGGCGGGGGATCGCTGCGCGACGTGCTGCTGGGGCATTACCCGCTGACCTGGGTGATCCACCCCGAATACCTCTGGATGACGGGCGGCGCGGCCATCGTGACGGCCCTCATCGCCCCGGTCATGCGGCGCCTGCGCAGCCTCTTCCTGCTGGCCGACGCCCTGGGCCTGGTGGCGTTCACGGTCATCGGCTGCCAGGTCGCGCAGATGATGCAACTGCCTATCACGGTGGTGCTGATCAGCGGCATGATCACCGGCTGCGCGGGCGGGGTGCTGCGCGACGTGCTCTGCAACGAGGTGCCGCTGCTGTTCCGCAAGGAGCTGTACGCCAGCGTATCGGTCGTGACCGGCGGGCTGTACCTGGGCGGGCAGGCGCTGGGCCTGTCGGCCAACGCCGCCGTGCCCATCGCGCTCGCCGCCGGCCTGGCGGTGCGCCTGCTGGCGCTGCGCTTCAACTGGCAGATGCCCAAGTTCGTCTACCGCGACGACTGGGACTGAGCGCGGAAGGCGTTTGCAACCATTTTCTTATTTATATTTCAAAAAATTTCGAGTATCTTCCCGGGGTCGCACACCATTGCATCACGCAGCACAAGGGGAGCCGATTGGACGTCAAAGCGCCCGCCACGATTCCGTATTTCCTGCAGGAACGGATTCGTGAATTGATAGTGGACGGGACGATCCGTCCCGGCCAGCCGCTGCGGGAGCAGGAACTGGAGCAGCGCTTCGGCACCAGCCGCAGTCCCATCCGGGAGGCGCTGCGCCTGCTGGAACTGGGCGGCCTGGTCACCCACGTCCAGCGCAAGGGCTTCAGGGCCACTCTCTATACGGAAACGCAGATCCGCCACCTGTACCTGCTGCGCGCGGAGCTGGAGGGTTATTGCCTGCGCCAGGCGGCCGAGACCGAAAACCTGGAGCCGCTGGTGGACGAACTGCGCCGCCATGAAGGCGCGACCGCTGCGGCGCTGGCCAGCGGCGATGTGCGCGCCTGCATTTCGGCGGCCTGCGAGTTCTATCTGGCCGCAGCCCGCAGCACGGGCAATACGCCCCTGGCCGGCATGCTCAGCAAGCTGTACGAACAGATCGAGCCATTGCGCTACCTGCTGGCCCGGCGGTCGATGGCGTCCAGCGCCATCCACGCCTGCTCCCGCGGCATCGTCGATGCGCTGGCGGGGGGAGACGTCGAGGCCGCGGCCAGGCTGGCGCGCGGCTATCTGGCGGACGTGCTGCCCGCCGTCCTGGAGGCGTACCGGGACGCCGCGCTGCTGGAGGCGGAAGAGCCGGCGCCGCGCTACGCGCGCGCCTGAGCCCGCGGCGGCGTGCGCACCTCGATGCCGGCCTTTTCCAGGGCCTGGCGTATGCCGTTGGCGAAGACCAGGGCGTTGGGCTGGTCGCCGTGAATACAGAGGGTGTCCGCCTGCACCGGCACATCCTTGCCGTCGACCGAGCGCACCTTGCCTTCGCGCACCATGCGCACGACCTGCGCCACCGCCAGGTCCACGTCTTCGATCATCGCGCCGGCGCGCGTGCGCGGCGTGAGCGAACCGTCGTCCTGGTAGGAGCGGTCGGCGAAGACCTCGCTGGCGGCGTCCAGGCCGATGTCGCGGGCCGAATCGATCAGCTTGCTACCCGCCAGCCCGTACAGGATCAGCGTGGCGTCCACGTCCTTGACGGCCTGGCAGATGGCGCGCGCCAGGTTTTCATCCTTGGCGGCCATGTTGTAGAGCGCGCCATGCGCCTTGACGTGGTGCAGCCGCGCGCCTTGCGCAGCGGCGACGCCGGCCAGCGCGCCGATCTGGTAGACCACGATGTCGTAGGCCTCGTCGGGGCTGATCTGCATGGCGCGGCGGCCGAAGCCGGCCAGGTCCTGCAGGCTGGGATGGGCGCCCAGCGCGACGCCTTGCTTGAGCGCGGCGGCCACCGTCTTGCGCATGGTGGCCGGATCGCCGCCATGGAAGCCGCAGGCGATGTTGGCGGAACTGACGTACTGCAGCACCGCCGCGTCGTTGCCCATGGTCCAGGCGCCATAGCTTTCGCCCATGTCGCAGTTCATGTCGATGCGGGTGGTCATAGCGGTTTCCTTTCTAGGCCAGGAGCGCGCGCAACGGCGCCAGCGCGTCCTGCAGTTGCGTGAAGGCGCGCTCGCGCTCGCTGTCCAGGCGCTGGGCCTCTTCCAGCTCGACCGGCTGGAAGCGCAGCGCCTGTCCGGGAGCGCATTGCGCCAGGAGCGGCAGGTCCACCGTGGCGATCTGCGCGATCTTGGGATAGCCGCCGGTGGTCTGCCGGTCGGCCATGAGGATGATGGCTTCGCCGCCGGCGGGCACCTGCACGGTGCCGAAGCAGGCGGCCTCCGACAGCATCTGGCGCGGCTGGCTCATCGCCAGCGCCGGGCCCAGCAGGCGGTAGCCCATGCGGTCGGACTGCGGGCTGATGCGGAATTCCGATGCGGCGAAGGCCTGGCGCGAGGCCTCCGAAAACTCTTCCCAGTGCATGCCCGGCAGGAAGCGGACGGCGTCCCGGCGCTTGGCGCCCAGCGCCGCCGGCAGGTAGACGCGCAGTTGCCACAGGGCGTCCTGCAGGGCGTCCAGGTCGCGCTCGCCGGCGAACGGAGTCCGCAGGGGCACCTGGTCGCCCTTGGCCAGCGCCCGGCCCTGGAAGCCGCCGAAAGCGCTGCGCAGATACGTGCTTTCGCTGCCCATGACCCGCGGCAGCGCGAAGCCCCCATGCACCGCCAGGTAGCCGCGCACTCCCGCGGCGGGCCTGGCGCCGAAGGCCAGCGTATCGCCCGCCCGCGCCACCAGCGGGCGGTGGACGGGGATGTCGCGCCCGTTCAGGGTGGCGCCCAGGTCGGCGCCCGCCAGCGCGAAGCACGCGGGCGCGTCGAAGCGCAGCGTGGGGCCGGTCAGCGTCATTTCCAGCGTGGCGGGGTCGTCCTGGTTGCCCGCCAGGGCGTTGGCGAGCCGGTGCGCGCGTTCGTCCATGGCGCCCGCGGCCGGGATGCCCTGGTGCTGGTAGCCCTCGCGGCCGCGATCCTGGAAACTGGACAGCATGCCGGGCTTGATTACCGTCACGCTCATTGCCCGGCCTCCCGGATGCGGTCGAATTCCTCGGGGCCGATGGGCACGAAGCGGACGGAGTCGCCGGGCTGGAGCAGGGCGGCGGGCTCGCGGCCGGGGTCGAACATGGTCAGCGGCGTGGCGCCGATGATGTTCCAGCCCCCGGGCAGCCGGTTCGGATAGATGACGGTCTGGCGGTTGGCCACCGCCACCGAGCCGATCGGCACGGCTGTGCGCGGCGACGGGCGGCGCGGGATGTTCAGCTTTTCGTCGTGCACGCCCAGGTAGGCATGGCCCGGCGCGAACCCCAGCATGAACACCATGCTGCGGGGTTGGCTGTGCAACTGGATGACGCCTTCGGGCGTCAGGCCGGCGGCCTGGGCCACCTCGGCGAGATCGGGGCCGTGCGCGCCGCCATAGCAGACGGGGATGTCGACCTCGCGCCCGCCCGAGGCGTCGGCGCGGATGCCTTCGGCCAGCAGGCGGCCGATGCGTTCGGCAAGCTGGGCGTAGGCGGGGCCGCCGTGGGCGTCGGGCCGGTAATGCACGGCCACCGCGACGAAGGAAGGCACTACGTCGGTCACGCCCGGAAGGCGGGCGTCGCGCAGCCTGGCGGCCGCGGCCAGACAGGTCCTGCCCACCGCGGCGTCGATGCGGTCGCCAAAGGAAACGATGAGGCAGCGGTCGCCCTGGGGCAGGATGCGCCACGAGGTTTCGGCCGGAGAAGGGGGTTCTGATATTGCGTTCAACGACACGAAACCTGTAGGACGGGTTACTTGGCGAACAATGAATCCATGTTCTTGAACGCCTTGAACTCCAGCGCGTTGCCCGACGGATCCAGGAAGAACATGGTGGCCTGTTCGCCCACCTCGCCCTTGAAACGGATATAGGGTTCGATGACGAATTCAGTGCCGGCGTCGGTCAGGCGCTGGGCCATGGCCTCCCATTGTTCCATGGAAAGCACCGCGCCGAAATGGCGCACGGGCACATTATGCGAATCCACGGCGCTGGTGGCGCGGTGGCCGCATTCGCTGGGCGCCAGGTGAGCCACGATCTGGTGGCCGTAGAAGTTGAAGTCGATCCATTCGGGCGAGCTGCGGCCCTCCGGACAGCCCAGCTTTTCGCCGTAGAAGGCGCGGGCTTCGGCCAGGTCGCGGACCGGGAAGGCCAGGTGGAACGGCGGCAGGTTGGTTTGAGCGGTCATGAAAAAGCTCCGGGACAAAAGTGAGGATGGGATCGCGGACCGCCGCAAGCGCGGGCCGGCCTTGGCGCCAGCGGATATTTTATTAATTGTTTTTTTGATTCAAAAACGATATTTTTTGTGTCTTAGCATCGAAAAAATTGATTGTGATCAAAGAATTCAAGACCTTCATCGCGGTAGCGCGGGACGGCACCTTTACCGGAGCGGGCGCCCACCTGGGACTGACCCAGTCGGCGGTCAGCGCCCAGATCAAGCGCCTGGAGGAATACCTGGGCGTGGCGCTGTTCGACCGCAGCGCCCGCGCGGCCGTGCTGAACGCCCACGGCCGCGAGATGCTGCCGCAGGCCGAGGAGCTGGTGGCGATGGCCGAGCGCATGGCGGCCACGGCCGGGGCCGGCCACGTGAGCGGGTCGCTGCGCATCGGCGCGATCGCCTCGGTGCAGCAGGATCTGCTGGTGCAGGCGCTTGGAGAGTTCCGCGCAGGCTATCCCGACGTGCGGGTGCGCATCGTGCCGGGGGTGTCGCTGTCGCTGCTGGGGCAGGTGGACGCGGGCGAGGTGGACATGGCGCTGCTGATCCGGCCGCCGTTCGCCTTGCCGCCGGAACTGGGCTGGCAGCCGTTGCTGCGCGAGGAAGTGGTGCTGGCGGCGCCCGAATCGATGGCGCCGGCACCCTGGCGCGAGCTGCTGGCGACGCGGCCGTTCATCCGCTACGACCGGGCCTCGTTCGGCGGGCGGGTGGTGGATCTGTTCCTGAAGAAACAGCGCATCGCGGTGCACGAGGCGGTGGAGCTGGACGAGATCGAGGCGATCGCCAACCTGGTGCGGCACGGGCTGGGGGTGGCGCTGCTGCCGCGGCTGCGGGGCCTGGATCTGGACGGCCTGCGCCTGCTGTCCCTGGAAGAGGCGGCGTTCCACCGCGAGATCGGCATCATCGGGCGGCTGCCGTTCGATGCGGGAAGCGTGGGGGGCAAGATGGCGGAATGCCTGGTCCGCGCGGCGTCCGCTCCCGATGGCGCCCATGGCCGTATTGAACGCGCCGGCCCGTCCGGCCGAAAACCGACTTAGACCTGGAGCATCATGCAATCGACCGCATTGGAAAAGCAGCTCGGTTTCCTGAGGGAAATCGACCGGCTGAAAACCGTCGTCCGGCAATCGCCCTTGCTGGACCGCAGCCGCAAGGAGAATTCCGCCGAGCACTCCTGGCACCTGGCGATGTACGCCCTGGTCCTTGCCGAATATGCCAGCGGGGCCGTGAATACCGGCAGGGTCATGAAAATGCTCCTGCTGCATGACGTCGTCGAGATAGACGCCGGCGACTTTCCGATCCACGGCGGGCCTCCGGGAGAACGGCAGGCCGAACAGGAAGCCAGGGCCGCAGCGCGCTTGTTCGGCTTGCTGCCGGAGCCGCAAGCCGGCGAATTCCTGGGCCTTTGGCAGGAATTCGAGCGGGCGGAAACCAAGGACGCGAAGTTCGCCAAGGCGCTCGACCGCTTTCAGCCTCTGCTCGCCAACGTGTTCGCCGGCGGAGGAACCTGGACGGAAAACGGCGTGTCGCTGGATCAGGTCCGCGCCCGCTACGGCCCTGTCATACAACGAGGGGCGCCGCGGCTATGGGGCGTCTGCGAGCAGTGGGTGGCCCGGCATTTTGCGGGGCGGGCGCGCTAGAACTCCGCGGTGACGGACAGCAGAACCGTGCGCGGCGCGGCCACGGTCAGGCCTTCACGCGCGGCCGACAGCCAGTAGCGCTTGTTGAACACGTTCTCCACCGTCGCCCGCAAGGTCACCGGCGTGCGGTTGATGTTCATCGCATAGCGCGCGCCCACGTCGAAGCGGGTCCAGGCCGGCAATTGCTGCGTATTCGCCGCATCGACGTACTGCGTGCTGGTGCGCAGCACGCGCGCCGTCAGGGTCAGCCCTTGCGCGAAAGGCGTGTCCCATTCCGCCGATGCGTTGAACTGCCAGCGCGGCACGGCCGGCGCGACGTGGCCGTCGTTCGCGCCGCCTTCCGTCTTGGTCAGGACGCCGGCGGTGTAGGCCACGCCGCCCAGGAGCCGCACGTGGCGCATCGGCTCGCCCTGCACCAGGAATTCCACGCCGCGGTTGCGCTGCTCGCCGGCGACCTGATAGCGCAGCGTGTCAGGGTCCAGGTAGGCGCTGGGCTGCTCGATCTGGAACGCGCTCAAGGTGGTCGCCACGGTGCCGAAGTCGTACTTGACGCCGACTTCGTACTGCTTCGATACGTCGGGCTTGAAGGTCTCGCCGGCGTTCACGGCCTCGGCCGGCGCCGTGCCGCCCTGGCTCAGGCCCTCGATGTAGTTGCCGTAAAGCGCCAGTTGCCGGGTGGGCTTCACCGTCAGCGCGATCGCCGGGGTGAGGGCGGATTTGCCGTAGTCCGACACGCGGTCGCCGGTGGCGGGGTTGTAGTTCACCGATTGCACGCGCTGCTGGCGCAGGCCGCCCGTCAGTTGTACCGCGCCGTCCATTGCCGAAAGCGTGTCGGCCAGCGCGACGCTGTATAAGCGGGTCTCGCTGGTCTTGCCCAGGTCGCTGGGCATGGCGATGGAGGGTTTGGCCAGGTCGGCGGGATGGTACAGGTCGGAGAACACCGTGGTGGAGGAACGCACGCGCGCCGACGAATAGTCGATATCGAGGAAGCTGGCCGACAGCACCGGCTCGTGCCTGATCGGACCGGTATCGAAGCGGCCGCGGATGCCGACTTCGCCGGTCTTGCTCAGCAGCCTTTCGTTCAGGCGGGCAGGCACGGAGCCTATCGTGCCGGCCGAGTCCAGCATCAGCCAGGTGGTCTGCATGCTTTCGAAGTCATGCTTGCGCGCGCCCAGCGCGCCGTACACGGTCCAGTCGTCGGAGAGGTCGTATTCGGCGCGCACGTCGCCGGTCCACTCCTTGGCCTTCCAATAAGTCCAGTCGGGGAAGAAGTTGCGTTTCGGATCCGGCGCGCGGCCGATGTCCTGGCCCGGGGAAGGCGGGAACAGCAGCCCGCTGCGAGCGTCGGTCACGCGGTTCTGGTAGTTGATGTCGCCTTCGACGCGGAAGCGGTTGCCGCGATAGTCCAGGCCGAGCGAGAAGGCGCCCATGTCCTCGCCGGCGCCCGAAATATTCATGTCGCCGCCGCTGCGCAGCACATTCAGGCGCACGCCGGCGCGCTGGTCTTCGCCGAAACGGCGCGCGATGTCCGCCTGCAGGCCGAACTGGCTATTCTCGATGTAGGACAGCGTCACGCGGTTCAAGGGGTCGGCGCCGGCGCGCTTGGGCACCAGGTTGATCGAGCCGCCGACCGAGCCGAACGGCGCCATGCCGTTGAGCAGCGCGTTGGGGCCGCGCAGGACTTCGACGCGCTCGATGCCGATCAAGGACGTGGCGTTGCGCGGGGAGATGCCGTAGAGGCCGTTGTAGGCCACGTCGTAATTGAACAGCGTGAAGCCGCGGACGTTGAACTCGTCGCGGCCCGCGCCGCGCGAATAGGTATTGCGCACCGAAGGGTCGTTGAGCAGGACGTCGCCGATGTTCTGCGCCTGCTGGTCTTCGATCAGCCTGGACGTGTACGAGGTCACGCTGAAGGGGGTATCGAGGAAGTCCTTGTCGCCGAGCAGGCCTATCCTGGCGCCGCGCGCCACTTCGCCGCCCGGATAGGGTTCGCTGGCCGCCGCGGCGGCGGAGCCGGTGACCAGCACCGCGGGCAGGGTGGTATCGGCGGGCGCGGGCACGGGCCGCAGCGAATAGCCGCCGTCGGCCTGGCGCACGGCTTCCAGGCCGGTGCCGTCGAGCAGCATCCGGAACGCGCCGTCGATGGAATATGTGCCGCGTACTCCGGGGCTGGTCTTGCCGGCCGTCATGGCCGCAGGCACGCTGAGCAGAATATCGGCCTGGTCGGCGTAGCGGCTCAGCGCGCCCGCCAGGGGGCCGGCGGGGACGTCGTAGGCGCGCGTGGCGGCGGTTGCGGCGGCGCGCCCCGCGGCTTGCGCGTGGACGGTGCCGGCGCCTGCGCCCGTCATCAGGATCGCGCCGAGCAGGGCCTGGCGCGCCATGCGGTTCACGGCGGCAGGGCGCGGCAATAGGGAAGGGGACGATCCCGGATGGGCTGGTGGCGGCAGGCGGCGCATGGAACGGCTTTCCTTGGAAGGGAGTTGGGCAAGGAGAGGTCCACCGCTGGCAGGCGTGGGGCGCCGGCCGTCCCGGACGGGTATGGCGCATGGGTGCGGCACGGGTCCGCGGAGTCCTCTTTCCCTGTTAATCGGACGAGCAGGGGAAAAGCGAACCACGGCGTGGAAATTTTTCGGAGGCGCGCTCACCTGGGTTCGAGCGTCACCCACCACGGCAGCGTGCGCTGGACGCGTATCGGCAGGTCCCGTTCGAGCATGGCCAGGGTGCGGTCCATGTCGTTGGCCGGATAGCGGCCGACGACGCGCAGGCCGGCGATGCGCAGATCGACGCCGGTATGCCCGGCGTGATAGCGGCCCAGTTCCGCGATGAGATCGGCGAGGGGCAGGTTTTCCGCCAGGATCACGCCGCGGGACCAGGCTTCGCGCGCGGGATCGGCCGGGGCGGCCATGGAGATGCCGCCGGCGGTATAGCGTTTCTGTTCCCCGGCGCCGACGAGCGCGACGCCGCCCACCAGATTCCGGATGCGCACCTGCCCGTCATAGACCGCCAGCAGGACATCGTCGTCCGTCTGCCTGACCGTGAAACGGGTGCCCAGGGCCTGCAGCCGGCCGTAGCGGGTATCGACGAAGAAGGGGCGCCGCCGGGCGTCCGCCCCGGTTTCGATGAGGATTTCGCCGCCGGCCAGCGTCACCAGGCGGCGGTCCTGGTTGAAATCGACGTCGATGGCGCTGCGGGTGTTGAGCCACACGCGGGTGTCGTCGGCCAGGAGGATGTCGCGTTGTTCGCCGATGCCGGTGGCGTAGTCGGACCGCCACGCGGTCACGACGGCGGGCAGGGGCGTGAGCCGCCACGCCAGCCAGCCCAGGATGCCCGCGCCGCCCAGCGCCAGGATGCGGCCGGCGGCCTGGCGGCGCGGCGGCGCGCGGCGGGAGGCGACTCGTAGCGCTTTCTCGGCGGCGTCGCGCTCGCCGTCGGTGCGCAGCAGGGCAAAGCGCCGGCTTACCGCCTCGACGTGCGCCCAGGCGCGGCGATGCTCCGGCCGCGCGTCCAGCCAGCGTTGCCAGGCGGCGCGCTGCGGGGGGCCGGTATCGGCATCCTGCAAGACCGCGTACCACTCGGCCGCCACCTTCAGGCTTTCATAATCCGCCGGTTCGGGGAGGTCCTGCGCAAGGACCGGCCGGGGCGACGCCGCCATGGCTAGGCGCGGGCGCAGGAAGACGCCAGCCCGGCGTCGATCAGCGCGAGATGCAGCATGGCCTGGGCCAGGTACTTCTGCACCATGCGCAGGGACACGCCCATGCGGTCGGCGATTTCGCGGGTCGAAAGCCCGTGGACCTGGGCCTGGATGAAGGCCGTGCGCGCCTTTTCCGGCAGGCGGCCGAGCCATTCGCCGACCTCCATCAGGGTTTCGACGACCAGCGACTGGTGTTCCGGAGAAGGCGCGTAGGCCTCGGGCTGGGCGGCAAGGCTTTCCAGCCAGGCCTGCTCCACTTCCCGCCGCCGCCAGAGATCGGTGCACAGCCCTTGGGCCATGGCGCGCAGATAGGCCCGCGCGGCGCCCGCGGTGGCAAAACCGTCGGGAGCCGGCCTGACGATCAGGCGCAGGAAAGCGTCATGGGCGAGATCGGCGGCGTCCGCGGCATTGCCCAGCCGGCGCCGCAGCCATCCCAGCAGCCAGCCGTGATGATCGCTGTATAGGGCGTGCAGGTCTTGCTGCACGGGGAGATCGGCGGCGGACATCGGACGGGCCCGGGCGCGCCAGGCGCGCCATGTTCAAGATGGATAGGAATGGTTATCGTTTATAGCTGAAGTCCGCGGCGTTGCGCAATGCGGATAAGCGCCAGGCCCCCGCCGTCAATGGGCGCGCCAGCGAAAAGGGCCCGCTTGCGCGGGCCCCTGTCATGCCGCAGCGGCGTTACACCCGATCGCAGCGGACCGTGATGGGATGGTTGCGCAGGGTCGTCATGACCAGGTCGTCGACCTGGCCTTCGACGTCGGTAATCACATAGCCGATCTGGCCTTTCGTCTGCAGGCTCTGGCTGACGATGTTCAGGCCGTGCTGCGCCATCAGGTTGTCCAGCGTGCCCAGGGCGCCGGGGGCGTTGCGGTGCACGTGCAGGATGCGCGTGGCGCCGGCCTGCTCCAGGTAGGGCAGTTCGGGGAAATTGACCGCGCCCTTGGTGGTGCCGGCCTGCAGGAAGCGCACCAGTTTTTCAGCCACTTCGCGGCCGATGTTCTCTTGCGATTCCTGTGTGCTGCCGCCGATGTGCGGCGTCAGGATGACGTTGGGCATGCCGATCAGCGGGCTGGCCAGCGGTTCGTCCGGGCCCTTGGGTTCGGTGGGGAATACGTCCAGCGCCGCGCCCGCCAGGTGGCCGGATTTCAGCGCCGCGTGCAGGGCCTCGATGTCCACCACGGTGCCGCGCGAGGCGTTGATCAGGATGGCGCCGCGGCGCATGCGCGCGATGGTGTCCGCGTTCATGATCTTTTCGGTGGACTTGCCGCCCGGCACGTGCAGGGTGACCACGTCGGCCTGCTCCAGCAGATCGTTGAGCGTCCCGGCGGGGCGGGCGTTGCCCAGCGGCAGCTTGGCCTCGACGTCGTGGTAGATCACGCGCATGCCCAGGCTTTCGGCCAGCGTGCTGATCTGCGAGCCGATGTTGCCGTAGCCCACGATGCCCAGCGTCTTGCCGCGGGTTTCGAAGGCGCCCGAGGCGCTCTTGTCCCAGTGGCCCAGGTGCACGCGCGCATTCTTTTCCGGGATCCGGCGCAGCAGCAGGATGGCCTCGCCCAGCACCAGTTCGGCGACCGAACGGGTGTTGGAGAAGGGGGCGTTGAACACCGGGATGCCGCGCTGCATGGCCGAATCCAGGTCGACCTGGTTGGTGCCGATGCAGAAGCAGCCCACGACGCGCAGGTCGGGGTTGCCGGACAGCAGGCTGGCATCCAGGTGGGTACGAGAACGGATCCCCGCCACCTGCGCGCCGCGCAAGGCGTCGCCCAATTGCGCCGGCGGCAATGCCGCGGCGTGCGTGACGATGTCGGTGTAGCCGGCGGCTTCGAAGACGGCGCGGGCGCTCGGATGGATGTTCTCGAACAGGACGATTTGTGCCATGACTGCCAGGGGTGGGGTGGGAAATGCGTTTTATTTATTGTGGCGCATTTTTGTTGCGGTGCAAGGAGTAGCCATTGGGGCGGTGTGGATGAATTGTTTCAGCGGTAGGCCTGGAAGACCTGGGCGCCGCCGCGCCTGTCCACCAGCACCACGTCGTGCGGCGTCTTACGGCCGCCGTATTCGGGGCCGTCCATGCCGGGCGAGCCCAGCGGCATGCCCGGGGCGGCCAGGCCCGCGGCGTCGGGCTTTTCCAGCAGCAGCCGGCGCACGTCGCTGGCGGGCACGTGGCCTTCGATGGCGTAGCCTTCCACCGCGGCGGTGTGGCAGGAACCGTAGTCCGCCATGCCGGCGTTGCGGCGGATGGGGCCGGTGTCCTGGACGTCGTGCGTGGTCACGTCGAAGCCGTTGTCGCGCATGTGCTGGACCCAATCCTGGCAGCAGCCGCAGGTCGGGGTTTTCCAGACTTCGACCTTGACGGGCGCTTGGGCGGAGGCGAACGCGGGCGCGCAGAGGGCGGCGGCAAGGGCCAGGCGGGCAAGGCGGGAGACGTTCATGATGTTCCGTGCAAGAGAGGTGGGCATAAGGCTCAGAACCAGAACCGCAGGCCCGCCATGACGGCGGCCTGGGACCGGCCGGCGCCGGCATCCGAGGCGTAGCGGGCGGTCTGGCCGAACTTGCGTTCAAAGGATACGCCAATATAGGGCGCGAACTCGCGCGTGACTTCGTAGCGCAGCCGCAGCGACAGCGAACCGTCCGACAGGCCGGAGCCGATGCCGCGTTCGGGGTCGCTCTTGCCGTAGAGGCTGGCTTCCAGCTCCGGCGTGAAGATCAGGCGCTGGGTCAGCAGCAGGTCGTATTCGGCCTTCAGCGCCAGCGCCGTGCGGCCGGACGAACCGGCATAGCCGGTAACCTCGAGCTCGATGTTGTAGGGCAGGACGCCTTCGATGCCGATGGCCGCCCAATTGCGCTTGGGGCCGCTGCCTATGTCGCGGCGCGCGCCCAGTTGCAGGTCCCAGAAGGGCGAGACGGCGCGGCTCCAGAACGCTTCGACCTTGCCGCCCGATCCTGCGCCGTTCTCGCGTTCGCCCTCGCTCTTGAGCAGCAGGCGGTCGGTCGCGGTGCCGAACCAGAAGCGCCCGTCCCATTCCAGGGCGTTCCCGCCGTTGCGGTCGCGCGAGACGCCGAACTTGTCGAACAGCACCTGCCAGGTCGGCGCGTAGTCCATCATGTGCGGATGGATGCCGTAGCTGTCGTAGCCGCGTTCGCCCGCGCCATCGCCGGTGGGCAGGCTGCCGACGGGCGTCGCGGCTTGCGCGCCGCCGTCCGTCGCGCCGTGGTCCATTGCACTGTGGTCCATTGCACTGTGATCCATTGCACCGTGGTCCATCGCGGCCGGCTGGGCCCAGGCGGCGGGCGCCGTCAGCGCCGCGGCGAGGATGCAGGCGCGCAGGCGCCGGGTTCGGGGAATCGTCGGTTTCATCGTTTACTCCACCACGACCGCTCTGAACATGCCGGCCTCCATGTGGTACAGCAGGTGGCAGTGGTAGGCCCAGTTGCCGCGCGCGTCCGCGCTGACCCGGTAGCTCAGGCGTTGCGCCGGATTGAGCGAAATCGTGTGCTTGCGGACCTGGAAGGCGCCGTCAGGCGATTCCAGGTCGCTCCACAGTCCGTGCAGGTGGATGGGATGCGTCATCATCGTGTCATTCACCAGCACGAAGCGCACGCGTTCGCCGTAGCGCAGCACGATGGGCCTGGCGTCGGAGAACTTCACGCCGTTGAAGGACCACATATAGCGTTCCATGGCGCCGGTCAGATGCAGCTCGATTTCCCGGGACGGTTCGCGGTTGTCCTCGGGCTCGCGCATGGACCGCAGGTCGGCGTAGGTCAGCACGCGGCGGCCGTTGCCGCGCAGGCCGACGCCGGGGTCGTCCAGGCGGGTCGACACCACGTCGGGCAGCATGGAATTGCCCACGCCGCGCTCGGCGGGATAAGGATGCTTCACCTCCACCATGCCTCCCTGTTCCGCACCCGAGCCGTGGCCGCCGTGGTCCATGCCCGGCATGGCCCCATGGCCGCCGCCCATATCGTGCGCCATGCCCATGTCCATCATGCCCAGCAGTTGCACGCGGTCCAGCGCGGGCACCTCGGCCTGCATGCCGGGGCGCGGCGCCAGCGTGGCGCGCGCGTAGCCCGAGCGGTCCATGGCCTGCGAGAAGATGGTGTAGGCGCGTTCTTCCAGGGGCTCGACGATGACGTCATAGGTCTCGGCCACGCCGATGCGGAACTCGTCCACGTCCACGGGGCGCACGTCCTGGCCGTCGGCCGCCACCACCGTCATCTTCAGCCCGGGGATGCGCACGTCGAAATACGTCATCGCGGAACCGTTGATGAAGCGCAGGCGCACGCGCTCGCCCGGCCGGAACAGGCCGGTCCAGTTGCCGGCCGGCGTGACGCCGTTGGTGAGGAAGGTGTAGGTGGCGCCCGACACGTCCGCCAGGTCCGACGGGTTCATGCGCATCCGTTCCCACATCAGCCGTTCCGACAGCGCGGCGCTCCAGCCCCGGTCCCGGGCCTCGGCGCGCAGGCTCTCGACGCTGGGCCGGATCCGGTTGTAGTAGTCCGGCATGATCTTCAGCTTGTTGAAGAGCCGCATGGGATCTTCGTCCGTCCAGTCGGACAGCAGCACCGTGTGGTCGCGGTCGGAGGCGACGGGGTCGCGGCGGCGCGGGTCGATGACGATGGCGCCGTACAGGCCGGTCTGCTCCTGGAAGCCGGAGTGGCTGTGGTACCAGTACGTGCCGCTCTGGCGCACGTCGAAGCGGTAGGTGTAGGTCTGTCCCGGATCGATGCCGGGAAAACTCAGCCCCGGCACGCCGTCCATCTCGGTGGGCAGCAGGATGCCGTGCCAGTGGATGGAGGTCTGTTCGCGCAGGCGGTTGGTGACGTGCAGGGTCACCGTGTCGCCTTCGCGCCAGCGCAGCAGCGGCGCGGGCAACTGGCCGTTGACCGTGGTGGCCACGCGGGCCGCGCCGGTGAAGTCGACGGGCGTTTCGCCGATCTCCAGGTGGAATTCGGTGCCGCGCAGTTCGGCTGCGGCGGCCGGGGCCGCGGTGGCGGCGGCCGCGCGCCAGCCGCCCAGCGCGGCCAGCGCGCCGCCGCCGGCCAGGCCCTGCACGAAGCGCCGGCGGGAAAGAGGAAGAGAGGGGGCCATGTCGGGTCCGTCCGGTCAGCGGGCCTACAGCACCGACACCGCGCCCTTCATGCCGGCGGAGTAGTGGCCGGGCTCCAGGCAGCCGAACGACACCGTGCCCGCCTTGTCGAAGCGCCAGACGATCTGGCCGCTCTTGCCGCCTTCCAGCGACAGGGCGTTGGCTTCCTCGTGGCGCATGCCGGGGTCTTTCATCATCATGTCGTAGTGCGCCTTGAGGTCGGCGTCGGTGCCCAGCACCAGCTCGTGCCGGATCCGGCCGGAATTGCGCACGTTCAGGCGCACGGTTTCGCCGGCCTTGACCTCGATGCGGGCGGGCGTGAAGCGCATGGCGTCGGTCATGTCGACATCGATGCTGCGCGTCACGCGGGCCGGGTCCCCGGGCTTGCCGATGGGGGCGGAGGCGGCGGGCATGGCATGGCCGGCGTGGCCGCCATGGCCGCCGGCGGCGTGCGCCGCGCCCGCGCTGATCGTCAGGGCCAGGACGGCGGCCTGGGTGCTGCGGAGCAGAGTGCTTTTCACGCGTATCCTTGAAAAAGAGGGCGGTGATGGCACTGTAGGAAAACGGCGGTGACCCTATCCTGTCGCCTGGATTACATTTTTGTAATGTTGGGGCCGTCGGGGCCGCGCAGGGTGATGCCGACCACGGGGCCGCGCAGGGTGATGCCGACCACGGTGCCGCGCGCGTCCGACGCGGCGTCCACTTCGCCGCCATGCATGCGGGCGATGGCGCGCACGATGGCCAGGCCCAGCCCGTGGCCCTCGCTGCGCGGCGCGCGCGCCTGGCCGGAGCGGAAGAACCGGTCGAAGATGCGGGGCAGGTCGGCAGCCGGGATGGCGGGGCCGGGGTTGCGCGCCTCGACCCGCGCGCCGGCCGGCGACGCCGAGCAGGCCAGCACGATCTCGCCGCCCCGGGGCGTGGCCTTGATGGCGTTGGAGATCAGGTTGGCCAGCGCGCGGCGCACCAGCCCCGGGTTGGCGGCGACGCTGGCGTCGCCTTCGCAGCGCAGGCGGACCCCGTGTTCCTCCAGGGTGGCCTCGTAGTATTCCGCCACGCGCCGCGCCTCGGCGGCCAGCGATACCGGCACAAGATCCGCCGCGCGTTCGCCGCGGTCGGCGCGCGCCAGGAACAGCATGTCGTTGACCAGCGTCTTGAGGTCTTCCAGTTCTTCCAGGTTGGACTCCAGCGCGTCGCGCAGTTCGGCCGCGTCGCGCGGCGACGACAGCATGACCTGCGTGCCGTTGATCAGCGTGGCCAGCGGCGTGCGCAGTTCGTGCGCCACGTCGGCGTTGAAGCCCTCCATCTGCTGATAGGCCGATTGCAGCCGCTCCAGCGTGCGGTTGAAGGACCGCACCAGTTCGTGCAATTCGCGGTCGGCGTCTTCCAGGGGCAGGCGCCGCGACAGGTTGTCGGGCTGGATGCCCGCCGCCTGCTCGGACAGCCTGCGCGCCGGCGCCATGCTGCGGCGTACGGCCCAGGCGGCCAGCACCACCGTCGCGCCCACCCACAGCGCGCAGATCAGGACCAGGGCGGTGCCGTAGGCGTAGAGGAACTGCGAGCTGGTGCGCGTGCTGACGGCCACGGTCAATTGCGCGCCCGGCAGGATGCGGTCGTTCATGTCCACGCGCAGCCCGCGCATGCGGCCGCCGTCCGGGGCCTGTAGCACCACCTGCCTGTCCTGCAATTCCTCCAGCGTTTCCGGGGCGGCGCCGCCATAGACCGGCTTGCCCCGGGCGTCCATGATCCAGATGCCCAGTTGGCCCTGGCCCGCCCGCATTTCGTCGAAGGTGGCGGCCAGGTCCTGCAGGCCGCTGGCGCTGTTCTGCATGTCGATCAGGTGGTCGATCAGTTCCAGCTTGCCGCTGACCTCGGTGATTTCCTGGCGTTCCACTTCGCGCTTCAGCGCCCAGAACAGCGTGGCGCCCGCCAGGCTGGACACCAGCAGCGCGATGGCGCCCAGCAGCAAGGTCAGGCGCGCCTGCATGGAACGCACGCGCAGCGGCTTCATGCGGGACGGCCATCCGTGGGGCGGCCATCCGTGGGACGGCCATCCGTGGGGCGGCCGTCCGCGGGACGCGATTCCAGCACGTAGCCCATGCCGCGCACGGTATGCAGCAATTTGGCGTCGTAGGGGTCGTCCAGCTTGCCGCGCAGCCGCCGCACCGCCACATCGATGACGTTGGTGTCGCTGTCGAAGTTCATGTCCCAGACCTGTTCCGCCAGCGTGGTGCGCGACAGCACCTGGCCCTGGCGGCGCAGCAGCAGCGCCAGCAGGCTGAATTCCTTTGCGGTCAGGTCCAGCCGCCGCCCGGCCCGCTGGGCGCGGCGCCGCGCCAGGTCGAGTTCCAGGTCCGCCAGCCGCAGCACGGTGGGCTCCTGCGAGCGTCCGCGCCGCAGCAGCGCCTGCACGCGCGCCAGCAATTCGGAGAAGGCGAAGGGTTTGACCAGGTAGTCGTCGGCGCCGCCTTCCAGCCCGCGCACGCGGTCTTCCACCGCGTCGCGCGCGGTCAGCATCAGGATGGGCGTGTCCTTCTGCGCGCGCACGGACGCCAGGATGCCGAAGCCGTCCACGCCCGGCAGCATCACGTCCAGCACGATGAGGTCGTAGGCGCCTTCCAGCGCCAGGTGCAGGCCGTTCACGCCGTCGCGGGCGAGGTCCACGACATGGCTTTGCTCCGACAGCCCTTTTTTCAGGTAGTCGGCCAGCTTGGGTTCGTCTTCGATGACCAGGATGCGCATGGCCGAAAATTTACCATCCGCGCCGCCCGACAGGCGCGGATGGGCGCGCGGGATCAGACCGTGGCTTCGACCGCGACGCGGTCGGGCGGGAAGCGCAGGGCGAATACGCTGCCCTTGCCCTGTTCGCTGGTGATCAGCAGTTCGGCGTCGTGGCGCATGGCGATGTGCTTGGTGATGGCCAGCCCCAGGCCGGTGCCGCCCACGGCGCGCGAGCGGCCGCGGTCCACGCGGTAGAAGCGTTCGGTCAGGCGGGGCAGGTGGCGGGCGGGGATGCCGATGCCCGTGTCCTGCACGCTGTAGCGCGCGCCGCCGTCCTCTTCGCGTTCCCAGCGCACGGTGATGGTGCCGCCGTCGGGCGTATAGCGCACGGCGTTGGTCAGCAGGTTGGACAGGGCCGAGGCCAGTTCGGTCTCGGCGCCCAGCACGTCCAGGGATTCGTCGATGTGCCATTGCAGCACGTGGCGGCCGCCCGACAGCGCCTCGATCTGCTGGCGGGCCTTCTGCAGCAGCGCGCTGATATTGACGGCGCGCGGGTCGCTGCCCGGCGACGATTCCAGCGTGGACAGGGTCAGCAGGTCTTCCACGATGGCCTGCATGCGCTGGGCCTGCTCGTGCATCATGTCGACGTACTGTTCGCGCTGCTCGGCGGGCAGGGCGTCGGCGGGCATGTCGCGCAGCGTTTCCAGGAAGCCCGCCAGCACCGTCAGCGGGGTGCGCAGTTCGTGCGACACGTTGGCGACGAAATCGCGGCGGGTGGTTTCCAGGCGCTCGATCTGGGTGACGTCGCGGGTGATCAGCAGGCGCTGGTTGCTGGCGTAGGCCGTCAACTGCATCATCATCAGCCGTTCCTGGCTGTTCTGGCCCAGGCGCACCAGGATGGGATCCGGCCAGGACCCGCGGTGCGCGTATTCCACGAATTCGGGCGCGCGCAGCAGGTTCAGCAGGTTGTGGCCCCGGTCGGCCGGCAGGCGCAGGCCCAGGTGCTGGCGCGCCATGCGGTTGCACCAGTCGATCTGGAAGTCTTCATTGAGGGTCACCGCGCCGTCCGGCAGCGCCTGGGCGGCCGCCAGCATGCCGTGCATGGTGGTCTGGGTTTCGGCCAGCTCGCGAGCGCGGGCCCGGGTGTAGCGGTACAGCGGCGCGAGGATGTCGTCCCAGGGGCCCACGGAAGCGGGAGGGGACGAGTCGGGATTGTGGGCCCAGCGGGAAACCAGGTGCAGGCGCCAACTGCGCCAGACCAGGGTGCCGGCCAGCGCGGCGCTGAACAGGATCCAGCCCGCGGGGTCGCCTATGAGCCATTGGGCGAGGGATGCCGCGATCGCCCAAAGAACGATCAGGAATAGTGTGCGCAGCCAGATCATCGTGCGGAAGTTTTACCGCGTCGGGAGCTGGGCGGTAAACCGGTAGCCGCTGCCGCGGACGGTTTCCACGTGCGCGTCATGGCCGCTGGGCTCCAGCGCCTTGCGCAGGCGGCGGATATGGACGTCGACCGTGCGTTCCTCCACGAAGACGTGGTCGCCCCAGACCTGGTCCAGGAGCTGCGAACGGGAGAACACCCGCTCGGGGTGGGTCATGAAGAAATGCAGCAGGCGGAATTCGGTGGGGCCGATCTGCAGCGACTGGCTGTTGCCCGACAGACGATGCGTCACCGGATCCAGCTTCAGGCCGCCCACGTCGATCACGTCGTCGGTGAGCTGGGGCGCGCGGCGGCGCAGCACGGCCTTGATGCGGGCCATCAGCTCCTTGGGCGAGAACGGTTTGGTAATGTAGTCGTCGGCGCCGGCTTCCAGGCCGTCCACCTTGTCCTGTTCCGAGCCCTTGGCGGTCAGCATGATGACCGGGACGGCGCGAGTGCGCTCGTCGTTGCGCAGCTTGCGCGCCATGGCGAGGCCGGAGGTGCCGGGCAGCATCCAGTCCAGCAGGATCAGGTCGGGGAGTTCGGCGCGGATCAGCGTCTGGGCCTGGTCGGCGTCGAAGGCGCGCAGCACCTTGTGCCCGGCGAAGGACAGGTTGACGGCAATCAGTTCCTGGATGGCGGGTTCGTCTTCGACGACGAGGATGGTGCTGGACATGGCGGATTTGGCACACTTCTGAGCGCCGGCGCGGCGCGAACATTGCGATAGTATGGCCGCAATATTTCAGGTATGTGACCATGCCCGGCCGCCAGGGGGCTCCGGAGGCCTCCCCCGGGGGGCCAATAGGCTACCATTGGACGATATATCGGGAATTCACCATGCAAAACCCCTCCGAATCGCAACATTCCGCGGATCCATCCACCCATTTCGGCTTCCAGTCGGTGCCGGAAAGCGAAAAGGCCCGCAAGGTCGCCGAGGTCTTCCATTCGGTCGCCCAGCGCTACGACGTCATGAACGACTTCATGTCGGCGGGCCTGCACCGCGTCTGGAAGGCCTTCACCATCGGCCGCGCCGCCATCCGCCCGGGCATGAAAGTGCTGGACATCGCCGGCGGCACGGGCGACCTGGCGAAAGCCTTCGCCAAGCGGGCCGGCCCCACCGGCGAGGTCTGGCTCACCGACATCAACGATTCCATGCTGCGCGTGGGCCGCGACCGCCTGACCGACGCCGGCCTGCTGGTTCCCACGGCCGTGTGCGACGCCGAGCGCCTGCCGTTTCCTTCGGGCTATTTCGATCGCGTCAGCGTGGCCTTCGGCCTGCGCAACATGACCCACAAGGACCGCGCCCTGGCCGAAATGGCCCGCGTGCTGAAGCCGGGCGGCAAGCTGCTGGTGCTGGAATTCTCCCGCGTGGCCAAGCCGCTGGCGCCGGCCTACGACTGGTATTCCTTCAACGTGCTGCCGTGGCTGGGCAAGAAGATCGCCAAGGACGAGGCCAGCTACCGCTATCTGGCCGAATCCATCCGCATGCATCCCGACCAGGAAACCCTGGCCGACATGCTGCGCACGGCCGGACTGGAGCGGGTGCAGTACTTCAACCTGACCGCCGGCATCGCCGCCTTGCACGAGGGCGTGCGCCTGGGCTGAACGCCGGCGCCCGCGCGATATTTCGCCGCCTCCCGGGGAACTTGTAGGGAGGCGCCTTGTCCGTTATTCTTACGGCATTCAGATTATTGTAAGAAAAGTCGCGACCATGGCCCCGCGATCCGCGGGGCTCCCTGCTGCTCGGGGCGGCAGGGGGCGCGAGTACGAGGGAGCAAAACTCATGTCCAAATTCTGTTTTTCGCGGTTTGTCGCCGCGGCGCTCATCGCCATCTCCGGCGCGGCGTTGGTGACGGCGTCGTTCGACGCCGAAGCCCGGCGCGCGGGCGGCGGCGGCAGCTTCGGCCGGCAATCCTCCAATGTGACCCAGCAGCGCCAGGCCACCACGCCTCCGGCCGCGGCCAACAATACGGCGGGCGCCACCGCAGCCCCGGCAGCCGCCGGCGCGGCGACGGCCGGCGCCGCGGGCGCGGCCGCCAAGAGCGGCGCCTCGCGCTGGCTCGGCCCCATCGCCGGCATCGCCGCCGGCCTGGGCATCGCCGCGCTGCTCTCCAGCATGGGCCTGTCGGGCGCTTTCGCCGAGTTCCTGTCGTCCGCGCTGCTGATCGGCCTGGTCGTCTTCGCCATCATGTTCATCGTCCGCCGCTTGCGCGGCGCCGCTCCGCGCGCTGCCACGCAGGGTGCTTTCGGCGGTGCGAACAACGCGCCCGCCGGCCAGCAGCAGCAACCGATGTGGCGCCAGGCGCTGCAGCCGGCCGCTCCCGCGGCGGCGCCTGCCGCGGCCGCCGAGCCGGCCGTCCTGCCCAAGGCCGGCGACGACGACAACTGGTTCGTGCCGGGCAACTTCGACACGCCCAACTTCCTGAAGCAGGCCAAGGAACAGTTCGTGCGCATCCAGGCCATCTGGGATAGCGGCAGCACCGACCGCCTGCGCGAATTCCTGACCGACGACCTGATCACCGAACTCAAGCCGCAACTGGCCGAGCGCGGTGCCGCGCCCAACAAGACCGAGGTCGTGCTGCTGAACGCCGAGCTGCTGGGCATCGAAACGGTGTCCGACGGCCATCTGGCCAGCGTGCGCTTCTCGGGCATGCTGCGCGAAGCGCCCGGCACCGAGGCCTTCCGCTTCGAAGAAGTCTGGAACCTCTTCAAGCCGGCTTCCGGCGGCTGGTTGCTGGCCGGCATCCAGCAGATCCCGGTGGATTACGCCAGCTAAGGCTGGCGCGCCGGGCCAGAACCGCCTCCGTTGGGGATGCCGCAAGGCATCCGTTTGAACCGGCCCCTCCAGGGGCCGGTTTTTCCATGTGCTCGCGCAAAACACGCTCTCATCTAACCCGTTACACTCCCGATTTACCCATCAATTCCGGCAACCCCGCCCGTCGGGCCGTTGCAGACCGTCATGCTGCCTTTTTCGTTCCTGCCCACTCCGTCGCGGTTGGCTGTTAGCGCGCTCAACGCCCTGTTGCGGCGCGAGGACTGGGCGCGCGAGCGCCTGGCCAGGCACGCCGGCAAGACGGTGCGTTTCGCGCTGGGCGGCTTCAGCCTGGGCCTGACCATCGACAGCGAAGGGCAGGCCGCGCAGGCCGACGCGGCGGTGGTGCCCGACGTCACCCTGACCGTCGCGCCTGAAAAACTGCCGCTGCCGCGCCTGGGCGCGGATCGCGACGCGCCGGATTTCGCCGAAGCCACGCATATCTCGGGCGATGCCGCCCTGGCCCAGGTGGTTGCCGACCTCTCCAAGCAATTGCGCTGGGATCCCGAGGACGCGCTGGCCCGCGTGGTGGGCGACATCGCCGCGCTGCGCATCGCGGGCGGCGTCCGCGCGGTGGCCGACGGCGCACGCACGGCCGGCGAGCGCCTGGCCGGGAACGTGTCTGAATACCTGTCGGAAGAAAGCGGCGTGCTGGCGGGCCGCCCGGCGCTGGAGCAGTGGCGCCTGGACCTGGCCGAACTGAATGATCGCACCGAGGCCCTGGCCCGGTCGGCGGCCGCGCTCCAAACCCGCCTGGCCGCGGCCGGCGCAAAACGGGGCGCCTGATCCATGTTTCCCCTGCTGCGTCTGTTCCGCATCATTCTGGTTTCGCTGCGCTACGGCCTGGACGAGCTCGTGCTCTCCAGCCTGAACCATCCGCTGGCCACCTGCCTGCTGCGCGTCATCCGCCTGGGCACGCGGCCGCGCAAGCCGCGCGGGCTGCGGCTGCGCCTGGCCCTGGAATCGCTGGGCCCCATTTTCGTGAAGTTCGGGCAGGTGCTGTCCACCCGCCGCGACCTGATTCCCGCCGACATCGCCGACGAGCTGGCCCTGCTGCAGGACCGCGTGCCGCCGTTCCCCTCGGCCCAGGCGGCCGCCTGCATCGAAGCGGCGCTGGGCGCGCCGCCCGAGAAGCTGTTCGCGCAGTTCGAGGTGGATCCGGTGGCGTCGGCGTCGATCGCCCAGGTGCACTTCGCCGTGCTGCATGACGGCCGCGAGGTCGCCGTGAAGGTGCTGCGCCCGGGCATGCTGAGCATCATCGAGAAGGACCTGTCGCTCCTGAAGGTGGTGGCGCGCATCATCGAGCGCCTGGGCGCGGACGGCCGGCGCCTGAAGCCGCGCGAAGTCGTGGCCGAGTTCGACAAATACCTGCACGACGAGCTGGACCTGGTGCGCGAGGCCTCCAATTGCAGCCAGTTGCGCCGCAATTTCGGCCCCGAATCCGGCCGCGGCGACATGCTGATCGTGCCCGAGGTGATCTGGGAATACACGGCCTCCACGGTGTTCACCATGCAGCGCATGTACGGCGTGCCGGTGGGCCAGGTGGAGCGCATGCGCGAGGCGGGCATCGACATCCCGACCCTGGCTCGCACCGGCGTGGAGATCTTCTTCACGCAGGTCTTCACCGACGGCTTCTTCCACGCCGACATGCACCCGGGCAACATCTACGTGTCGGACCGCCCCGACACGCTGGGCAGCTACATCGCGCTGGATTTCGGCATCGTGGGGTCGCTGTCGGAGTTCGACAAGAATTACCTGGCGCAGAATTTCCTGGCCTTCTTCCACCGCGACTACCGCCGCGTGGCCCAGTTGCACATCGAATCGGGCTGGGTGCCGCCGGATACGCGCGAAGAAGAACTGGAGGGCGCCGTGCGCGCCGTCTGCGAACCGTACTTTGACCGGCCGCTGTCGGAGATCTCGCTGGGACAGGTGCTGCTCCGGCTGTTCCAGACCTCGCGCCGGTTCAATGTGGAGATCCAGCCGCAATTGGTCCTGTTGCAGAAGACCTTGCTGAACGTCGAGGGCCTGGGACGGCAGCTCGACCCGAACCTGGATCTCTGGAAGACCGCCAAGCCCTACCTGGAACGCTGGATGCGCCAGCGCGTCGGGATCAAGGGGCTGCGGCAAAGCCTGGAAAAGGAGGCCGCGCAGTGGTCGCAGATGCTGCCTTCCCTGCCCAGGCTGGTCCATGACCACCTGAGCCGTCCCAATGTCTCGCCGGCCCTGCTGGCCGAGATGGCTCAGCTACGGCGGGCGCAGGAGCAGAACAACCGGCTGGTTGCAGCGCTGGTTGGCGTGGTGGCGCTTGCGGTCGGGGTCGCGATATGGGCATTGACCCGGTAGGCGGCGCAATGATCTAGACGCCCTCTGTCATGTTTCATTCATGAAACGGTCATCATAGCTTCGCGGGAGACGGCGAAAAATAGCGCTGCGGCGGATGGTTGCAGCGCTCGCGCCGATCAGTCGCGCGCGCCATTCATCAATTTCTATAGCCCCATCAGCGGGACGAATACAAGGGCAGACCATGCTTTATCCTGAACTCTTCAAGACCATGGAAGCCGTGCGCTGGAACATGGCGCATGACATTCCCTGGGGCGACTTCGATCGCAGCAAGCTCTCGGACGAGCAGGCGCACACGATCAAGATGAACGCCATCACCGAATGGGCCGCCTTGCCGGCCACCGAGATGTTCCTGCGCGACAATCGCGGCGACAGCGATTTCTGCGCGTTCATGTCGGTGTGGTTCTTTGAAGAACAGAAGCATTCGCTGGTGCTGATCGAATACCTGCGACGCTTCCGTCCGGACCTGGTGCCCACCGAGGAAGAGCTGCACAACGTGCGCTTCGAGTTCGACTCCGCGCCCGAGCTGGAAACGCTGATGCTGCACTTCTGCGGCGAAATCCGCCTGAACCACTGGTACCGCCGCGCCGCCGAATGGCATACCGAGCCGGTCATCAAGTCCATCTACAAGACCGTGGCCCAGGACGAGGCCCGCCATGCGGGCGCCTATCTGCAATACATGCGCCGGGCCCTGCACGACCGCGGCCAGGACACCAGCGAACAGGCGCGCCTGGCGTTTTCGAAGATCGGCGTGCTGATGGCGTCGGCCGGGCGCACGCAGCAGGCCCTGCACCCGACCAACCTGCACGTGAACAAGGACCTGTTCCCCAACGACACCGTGCAGTCGCGCCTGCCGGAGCCGGGCTGGCTGGAGCACTGGCTGGACACGCAGATCCGCTTCGACGGCGTCTGGGAACAGAAGGTCATCACGCGGATTCTGCATATCCTGTCCAAGCTGATGGACCGCAGCTTCGAAACCGTGAAGGACCTGAACCGCTACCGCAAGGAAATGTCGGCGCTGATCGTGCCGAAGGAAAAGAAGATACTGACTCCGGCTTCGGCGGGGTAATTCCTCTGGGTGTCTGACCCACTTAGTTACGGCTGGATGTCTGACTCCCGGGAAGTTTGTCTCTAGCTCGCCAGCCCATCTCGTACGGGTGTCAGACACACAGAGGAGAAGGCCTGGGTGTCAGACACCTGAGGGAACACTGGCGTCGCAGTACAATCCCGCCCATGCCTGCCGCCCGTTTCGAATCCAAAGTTCTGTCCCGCGACGAATGCGTCGCCGCTGTCGCTGGCGGCCGCTATCCGCGGCCGCTGGTGTTCACCAACGGCGTCTTCGACATTCTGCACCGGGGGCACGCGACCTATCTGGACCAGGCGGCGCAATTGGGCGCGACCCTAGTAGTGGCGGTGAATACCGACGAATCGGTGCGCCGCCTGGGCAAGGGCGCCGAGCGCCCGCTGAACCGCATGGAAGACCGCGCCGCCTTGCTGGCCGCGCTGGCTTGCGTGACGCTGGTCACCTCCTTCCACGAAGACACGCCCGAGGCGCTGATCGCGCAGCTCAAGCCCGACCTGATCGTCAAGGGCGGCGACTACGACATGGAAAAACTGCCCGAAACCGCCCTGGTCAAGACCTGGGGCGGCCGCGCCGTGGCGATTCCGTTCGAGTTTGAACGCTCCACCACCGCCCTGGTGAGGAAAATACAAGGGGGCGCCCAGCCGGGGGCGCCTAGCCGGGGGTGCCTAGCCGGGGGCGCCTAGCCGGGGGCGCCTGGCCGGGAACTCCTAGCCGGGACTTCCAACCATGCTCGCCTGATCGGCCAGCTCTCCCGGCACAAACACAAGCGCTCACTCCGCCTCAGCGCGGTTCCCGCAGCAATCGGTTGATCGCTTCCAGATCCGTTTCCGCCAGGATTCCGCTGGTGGCTTTCAGGCGCAGGCTGGCCAGCACGGTGCTGTAGCGCGCCAGCGCCAGGTCGCGCTGGGTGGCGTAGAGCTGTTGCTGGGCGTTGAGCACGTCCAGGTTGATGCGCACGCCGACCTCGTAGCCGGTGCGGTTGGCCTCGACCGCGGCGCGGCTGGATTTCTCCCCCGCTTCCAGGGCCTGGATGCGCGCCAGGCCGCTGGTGACGCCGGTGTAGTACTGCCGCGCGGCCTGCACGGCCTGGCGGCGGGCCGCCTCGTAATCGTGGCGCGCCTTTTGTTCGAGCTGCACTTTCTCGGTCACCTGCGACGACACGCCCCCGCCCGCGTACAGCGGAATGGACAGCACCACGCCGATGGTGTTGTCTATCGGCTTGCCCGGCGCGGCATTGCGCATGACGGCATCGCTGGCGCTGCCGCTGGTGGCGCGCAGGTTCAGCGTGGGGTAGTGGCCGCTCTTGGCGATCTGGATCTCGCGACCGGCGATGCGGGTCAGCAGTTGGGCGCGCAGCACGTCCAGGCTGGATGCTTCGGCCTGGTTGCTCCAGTCGGCGACGCGGGCGGGCTGGGGCGCGGGCAGTTGCACGCCGTAGGGCAGCTCGGCCAGCGCGCCGGGGGCCGTGCCGATGATCTTGGCCAGCTCGTCGCGGCGCACTTCCAGGTCGTTCTGCAGGCGCAGTTCCTGGGCCACGACCAGGTCGTAGCGGGCCTGGGCCTCGTAGGTGTCGGTGATGGTGGCGTTGCCCAGCTCGAAGTTGCGCTTGGCGGACTCCAGTTGTCCGGCCACGGCGGCCTTCTCGGCCTCGGTGGCGGCCAGCGCGTCCTGGGCGTAGAGCACGTTGAAGTAGGCGTCGGCCACGCGCAGCAGCAGGTCCTGGTAGGCCTGCTGCAACTGCACTTCGACGTCGGCCACGACCAGCTTGGACTGCTCGTAGTTCTGCCAGCGGCCCCAGTCGAACAGGGGCTGGGTCAGCGCCAGGTCCCAGACGCCGCGCCCGCCGCTGTAGGCGACGCCCAGGCCGCGGGTGCTGCGGGTTTCCTGGTAGGCCCCGCCGGCTTCGGCGGAAATCAGGGGCAGGAGCAGGGAGCGGGCCTGGGGTTCTTTCTCCAGGCCGGCACGGTAGTTGGCCCGCGCGGCGGCGTAGGTCGGGTCATTGCCCAGCGCTGCCTGCCAGACCTGGATCAGGTTCTGCGCGCGGGCAAGGGACGGGCCGACGCTTGCGGCGCAGGTAAATACCAATAAAGCCGTAAGCGATCGGACGCGCATGATTTTCAACGATACGCCGGGCCGCCCGGAACGCCGCCTGCCTGGGGCAGGCGCAGACGCGGGGCGGCAGGGTTGGGGCTCAGAACTTGAACTGGGACACCGTGACGCCGCGCAGCGGCTTGATGACCGTTTCGAACAGATTCACCGTTTCGAAACTGGCCGCGGTGGTGCGGGTGATGCGACAGGCCGTCATGACGGGGGCCTGGCCGACGACGACGACCAGGCGGCCGCCTACGCGCAACTGGTACTTCAGCGCGTCCGGCACGGTCGGCACGGAACCCGTGACGAGGATGGCGTCGTATTCGGTCGAGCCCCAGCCGTTGCGGGCGTCGCCCGTTTCGACCTTGACGTTGGTGACGTTGTTCATTTGCAGGTTCTGCTGCGCGAACGTCACCAGGCGGCTGTCGATTTCGACCGAGGTGACCTGTTGCGCCAGGTAGCCCAGCAGCGCGGCCTGGTAGCCGGAGCCGGTGCCGATTTCCAGCACGCAGTCGGACTTGGTCAGCAGCAGTTCCTGCGCCAGACGGGCTTCCACCTTGGGGGCGAGCATGGTCTCGCGGGTGTTGACCGCATTGATCTCCAGCGGCAGTTCCAGGTCGGAAAACGCCATCGCGCGCAGGGCCGGCGGAACGAATTGTTCGCGGCGCACATCGAACAGCGCTTGCAGTACGTTGGCGTCCAGAACGTCCCACGGGCGGATCTGCTGTTCCACCATATTGAAGCGGGCTTGTTCTACGTCGGGCAGGGTCGAAGCGTTCATGACGGTCAGAAAAAACAGAGGAATCAACTGACCATTGTACCGATTCGTAGCGTACTGTGACGCCTCGACCCGCCGACAGATGTTTCAGCCGCCGCGGCGGCCTACCACCAGGCGTGGAAGTGATGGACGGGCCCGTGGCCGGAACCCACGGACAGGCGCTCCGCGTGGCGGATGGCCTCGGTCAGGTAGGCCTTGGCGCGGCGCGCGGCCTCTGGTACGTCCCCGGTTTGCGGGAGCAGCGCCGCCAGCGCCGCCGACAGCGTGCAGCCGGTGCCGTGCGTATTGGCCGTGGCGATGCGGTGGCCGGGCAGTTCTATCATCCGGTCGCCGTCGTGCAGCAGGTCGATGGTGTCGTTGCCGGGCAGGTGGCCGCCCTTGACCAGCACCCAGCGTTCGCCGGAATGCGCCAGCTTGTTGCGCAGCCGCTCGGCCACGCGCCGCATTTCCTTGACGGTCTCGACCGGGCGCTCTTCCAGCAGCACGCCGGCCTCGGGCAGGTTGGGCGTCAGCAGGGTGGCCTGCGGCAACAGGGCCTCGCGCATGGCGCCCACGGCATCGCGCTCCAGCAGCAGGTCGCCGCTCTTGGCCACCATGACCGGGTCCAGCACCACGTGGGCGGGCGTCCACTTGGCCAGCTTTTCGGCCACGACCTGGATCACCGGCTGCTGGCCCAGCATGCCGATCTTGACGGCGTCGATGCGCACGTCCTCGAACAGCGTGTCGATCTGCTGGCCCACGAAGGCGGGCGGCACCGCCGAAATGCCGGTGACGCCGCGCGTGTTCTGCGCGGTCAGCGCCGCGATGACGGAGCAGCCGTAGGCGCCCAGCGCGCTCATGGCCTTGACGTCGGCCAGGATGCCGGCGCCGCCGGACGGGTCGACGCCGGCGATGGTCAGCGCGTTGGGAATGGGACGGCCGCCGGCGGCCGGGGCGCGGGCGCTCATTTCGGGGCGCCGGCCGTGATCAGGCCTTCGGTGGGCGAACTGGGCGCGCCGCTGTACAGCTTCTTGGGCATGCGGCCGGCCAGGAAGGCCTCGCGGCCGGCTTCCACGCCCTTCTTCATGGCGCTGGCCATCAGGATGGGATCGCGCGCGCCGGCGATGGCGGTGTTCATCAGGACGGCGTCGCAGCCCAGCTCCATGGCGATGGCGGCGTCCGACGCGGTGCCCACGCCGGCGTCCACCACGATGGGCACGCGGGCCTGGTCGATGATGAGGCGCAGGTTCCAGGGGTTGAGGATGCCCATGCCCGAGCCGATCAGCGAGGCCAGCGGCATCACGGCCACGGCGCCCAGGTCTTCCAGCATGCGGCACTGGATGGGATCGTCGGTGCAATACACCATGACCTTGAAGCCATCGTCCACCAGCGTCTTGGTGGCCTTGAGGGTTTCGGGCATGTTGGGGAACAGGGTGTGCGGGTCGCCCAGCACTTCCAGCTTCACCAGGTCATGGCCGTCCAGCAGCTCGCGCGCCAGGCGCAGCGTGCGCACGGCGTCGTCGGCGCTATAGCAGCCGGCGGTATTGGGCAGCAGCGTGAACTTGGAGGGCGGGACGTAGTCCAGCAGGTTCGGTTCGCCGGCGTTCTGGCCGATATTGGTGCGGCGGATCGCGACGGTGACGATCTCGGTGCCGCTGGCGTCCAGCGCCGCGCGGGTCTGTTCGAAGTCCTTGTACTTGCCGGTGCCGACGAGCAGGCGCGACGAGTAGGCGCGGCCGGCGATAGTGAGAGTGTCTTGAGTGGTCATGGCGGTGTTTCAAAGGGCGGGTGCGCACGATGCGAGGCCCGCGGGGACTGGCGTGTCGTTGCACGAATGATAAAGCACGACGCGCCTCGGCATGGGCGTCCGCCGGAACGCGGCGTTCCACTATTTGCAGATGGCGCGGTGGCCCGGCCGGTCAGCGGCGCAGGCGGTCCAGATCGGCGCACAGCGTTTCCGCGGCATCCAGCAGCCTCGGCCCGGGGCGGTACAGCGCGTCCGCGTCGATCCCGTACACGTGGCCCAGCCGGGCGGCGGGCAGGCCCAGGGCCTGCCAGGCCGCAAGATTCCTCGGCGTGTCCTCCGGCCGGCTCACGCCCGCCAGCACGGCTTCGGGGCGGGCTGCCAGCACGCTTTCCAGCGTGACCTGAGGGGCCACCACGGGCGCCTGCCCGAAGACGTTGACGCCGCCGCAGGCGCGCAGGGCGTCGCTGACGATGCTGGAGTCGTTCAGGGTGTAGATGGGGTCCAGGCCCGCCTGTACAAACACGCGCACCGGGCGCCGGCCGGCGTAGCGCGCCTTCAGCGCGTCCAGGCGCGCGCGCAGGTCCCGGGCGGCCGCCCGCGCCCGGGGCTCGGTGCCGAACAGCACGCCCATGCGCTCCACCGCGTCGGGTATGGCCGCCAGGGTCGGCGGATCGCTGTAGAAGACCGGCACGCCCAGCTTGTCCATGACGCGGGCCAGCGGTTCGGCGGGCGCCGCCTGCCAGGCGATCAGCAGATCGGGGCGGACGGCGGCCACGCGCTCGGGGTCGGGCTGGGTGCCGTCGCCGATGAGCGGCAGGTCGCGGGCGGCGGGCGGATAGTCGCTGCCGCGGACAGTGGCGATGAGATAGCCGCCCGCGCCCGCCGCGTAGACGAGTTCGGTGGCGTGCGGCGCCAGGGTGACCGCGCGCCGGGCGGACGCGGCCAGGACCACTTCCCGGTTGCGGTCGTCGACCGTCCGGATGGCCGGCGCGCCGCGCGCGGGCGCGGCGCCCAGCGCCAGGATCAACGCCAGGCCTGCGGCCGTAAACGCGCGGTTGGCTGTCATGCAAGGGCCTCGGTGGCGCCGGCCCGGCAGGCCGGCGTGCCGCAGGACGCGATCAATAGCGCAGCGTGAGCGACGCGTAGAAATTGCGGCCCGGGGCGGGGTACAGGCTGTAGTTGGCGACGGGGCCCAGCATTTCGAACGACGCGTTGCCGCCACGGATGCCGTAGGTGGCGTACTGCCGGTCGAAGATGTTGTTCACGCCCACGGCGCCTTCGATATTGCGGGTGAATTTATACGCCAGCTTCGTGTTGAACAGCACGTAGGCGTCGAGTTCCTTGCCGAACTGGTTGGCCTGGTCGTTGTCCATGCGCGACTTGCCCACGTATTGCGCCGACACGTTCCACAGGAAGGCGTCGGTCGGGCGCCACGTCACGCCGGCATTGGCCAGCCATTTCGGCGCCAGCGGCACGGTCTTGCCGGCCAGGTCGACGCCGGCGTAGGTGCCCGAGCGGAACTGCGCTTCCATCCAGGTCAGGTTGGCGTCCAGGGCCAGGCTGCTGGACAGGGCCGTGCGGCCTTCCAGCTCGATGCCCTGGCGGCGGGTCGGATCCAGGTTGGTGTTGGCGCCGGTGCCCGGCCCCCACATGCCGTCGGCCAGCGGGTTGTACTGGATTTCGTTGGTCAGGTCGGAGCGGAAGTAGGACAGGCGGGCGCTGCTTTCGGCCGACTGCCAGGTCACGCCGATTTCCTTGTCGGTGGAAGTCTGCGGGGCCAGCGGGGTCTGCACCGACAGCAGTTCGTCGGCGTTGGGCAGGCGGAAGCTGCGGCCGACCTTGCCGTACACGCCGAAGCCGGCGGGCAGGTCCTGGCGCACGCCGAGCTGCCAGGCGGTCAGGTGGTTGCTGCGGTCGGAGGCGGTGCCCGACCCGGAGATCACGTCCAGGTCGTCGGACGCGTACTGGCGGCGCACGCCGGCCGTGACGTAGGTGGTGTCGGTGGCGCGGATCTGGCCTTCGGCGAACAGGCCGTACTGGTGCTGGCGCGACTGCCACTGCGACGGCTCGAAGTCGTAGTAGGCGTTCTGGTTCGCCGTGGTCTTGGATTCCTGCGCGTCGGCGCCGAAGACGATGCTGTGGCCGCCGTCGAAGGGCAGGCGATAGCGCAGGCTGGCGATGTTCTCTTCCAGCTTCTGGTCGCGCAGGGTGTCGCCGAAGCCGTCGTACGACAGGCCGTCCAGCTTTTTTTCGCGGGTCGACAGGTCGGCGTACAGCGTGCCGGCGCCGATCGCCTGCTCGACCTGCAGGCCGAAGGTGGTGGTGGTGGCCTTGACGTAATCGACGTCGTTCTTCGAGCCGCGCGGATCGTCCTCGTACTCGTTCACGCCCGTGGTCGGATTGATGGTGCGCGGGCCGGGCAGTTCCAGCTTCTGCGTGGTGCTGCGGCCGTACAGGCGGATCGAGCCGTCGCCGTGGCGCAGGGTGATGCCGGCGCCGCCGCCCTCGCGGCGCTCGCCGCTGTGGTCGCGGTAGCCGTCGGTGTGCAGCGACTGCATATAGGCGTCGATGCCGACCTTTTCGTTGTTCATGGCCACGGCGGCGTCGTACTGGCGCAGGCCGTAGCTGCCGAAGGTGGCCGTGGCGCGGGCGCGCACGGGCGCTTTCGAGAAATCGGAACGGGTGATGATGTTGATCACGCCGCCGGTCGTGCCGCCGCCGTACTGGACGGAGCCGCTGCCGCGCACGATCTCGATGCGCTCCACCTGGTCCAGCGGCACCACGCCCAGGCTGGGGGCGGACAGGTCGTTGGTGTTCTGCTTGACGCCGTCGATCAGGATCAGCGTGTTGCTGGCGCCGGTGATGCCGAAGCCGCGCAGGTCGACGATGGCGTTGTCGCTGGAGCTGCTGGTGTTGATCAGATGGATGCCCGCCTGGGTCGCCAGCAGGTCCTGCATGGTGCGCGCGCTGCTGGCCTCGATGTCCTTGGCCGTGATGACCGAGATGGACACCGGCAGCGTGCGGCCGTCGGCCGGCACGCGCTGGGCGGTCACGGTGATCGCGTCGAGTTCGGGGGCGGGGGAGGCGGCTTGCTGGGCGGCGGCGATGGCCGGGGCGGAACAGAGCAGGGCGCCGGCGTAGCGCCGGATGGAGCGGGTTTTCATCTACGTAACCTCGATGCGGCCCGCGACCCCGCAGGCCATACACGATGGGAGGACGTGCCCGGCGCGCGCGGGCCGGTGAGGGCCTGGCGGCATGGACGGACGTCCTGGCTGGCGAACTGGCCGGTATCGGGCTGCCATGCGCGTCGTGCGCATGGGGACCGTTGCGGGGGCAGCACAGGCTGGAGTCCGGGGCGGGAGGGCCGCCTCGTGGGGGCCGTCCTGCGGACATCTTCCTGTTTCCCGTTTACCTTTCGCACGCGGCCTGCAAGTGTTGCGTTCTTGCAAGCGCTCTGCGCCGAAAGCACCGGTTCGGGGCCGAAACTGTATCACCGGGAGGCGTGGATTAGCCCATTTTGTTACGATCAGGGCTTGTTTTTTCGGCGTTTTTCGCTTTTTAGCCACATTGCGCCGCCGTCGCCAACTCCATCCGGACCTGCCCGTGTCGTATCCCCGCCTGCCGTACCCGCCCGAAGCCTATACCCAGGGCGGCGAATTCGCCCGCCTGCTGGGCAAGCGCATTCTGATCCTGGATGGCGCCATGGGCACCATGATCCAGCGCTACAAGCTGGGCGAGGCGGATTTCCGCGGCGTACGCTTTGCCGATCACGGCAAAGACCTGAAGGGCGACAACGAACTGCTGTCGCTGGTGCGACCGGACGTGATCTCCGAGATCCACCGCCAATACCTCGAGGCCGGCGCCGACGTCATCGAGACCAATACCTTCGGCGCCACCTCGATCGCCCAGGGCGACTACGACCTACCCGAACTGGCCTACGAACTGAATCTGGTGTCGGCCCGGCTGGCGCGCGAGGCCTGTGACGCCTACAGCACGCCGGACAAGCCGCGCTTCGTGGCCGGCGCGCTGGGCCCGCAGCCCAAGACGGCCTCGATCTCTCCGGACGTGAACGACCCGGGCGCCCGCAACGTCACCTTCGAGGAACTGCGCGCGGCCTATGTCGAACAGCTCAACGGGCTGCTCGACGGCGGCATCGACATCGTCCTCATCGAAACCATCTTCGACACGCTGAACGCCAAGGCGGCCATCTATGCCACCGAGGAAGTGTTCGAGCAGCGCGGCATCCGCCTGCCGGTCATGATCTCCGGCACCGTGACCGACGCCTCCGGCCGCATCCTGTCCGGCCAGACCGTCGAGGCCTTCTGGAATTCGGTGCGCCACGCGCGCCCCGTCACCATCGGCCTGAACTGCGCGCTGGGCGCGGCGCTGATGCGCCCCTACGTGGCCGAACTGTCCAAGATCTGCGACACCTACGTCTGCGTCTATCCCAACGCCGGCCTGCCCAACCCGATGGCCGAGACGGGCTTCGACGAAACCCCGGCCGACACCTCGGCGCTGCTGGAGGAGTTTGCGCGGGCCGGCCTGGTGAATATGTCCGGTGGCTGCTGCGGCACCACGCCGGACCACATCCGCGCCATCGCCGAGAAGGTCGCCGCGCTGACGCCGCGCGCCGTGCCCGACATCCCGGTCAAGACCCGCCTGTCGGGCCTGGAACCCTTGAACATCGACGAAGACACGCTGTTCGTCAACGTGGGCGAGCGCACCAACGTGACGGGCAGCAAGATGTTCGCCCGCCTGATCCGCGAGGAAAAATACGACGAGGCGCTGGCCGTGGCCCGCCAGCAGGTCGAGAACGGCGCGCAGATCATCGACATCAACATGGACGAGGCCATGCTGGATTCGGTGGCCTGCATGCACCGCTTCCTGAACCTGATCGCATCCGAGCCGGACATCGCGCGCGTGCCGATCATGATCGACAGTTCCAAGTGGGAAGTCATCGAGGCCGGCCTGAAGTGCGTGCAGGGCAAGCCGGTGGTGAACTCCATTTCCATGAAGGAAGGCCTGGACATCTTCCGCGAGCATGCGCGACTGTGCCGCCGCTACGGCGCCGCCGTGGTGGTGATGGCCTTCGACGAGCAGGGCCAGGCCGACACGCTGGAGCGCCGCAAGGAAATCTGCGGCCGCGCCTACAGGATCCTGGTCGAGGAAGAAGGCTTCCCGCCCGAGGACATCATTTTCGACCCGAACGTCTTCGCGGTCGCCACCGGCATCGACGAGCACAACCACTACGCCGTGGACTTCATCGAAGGCACGCGCTGGATCCGCGACCATCTGCCCCACGCCCGCATCTCGGGCGGCGTGTCCAACGTCAGCTTCTCGTTCCGCGGCAACGAGCCGATGCGCGAGGCCATCCACACCGTATTCCTGTACTACGCGGTCCGGGAAGGCATGACGATGGGCATCGTCAACGCCGGCCAGCTCGGCGTGTACGCCGACCTGGACCCGAAACTGCGCGACCTGGTCGAGGACGTGATCCTGGACCGTCCCGAGCCCGTGGGCAAGACCGAGGCCGACGACGAGCGCACCCCGACCGAGCGCCTGGTGCAGTTCGCCGACAGCGTGAAGGGATCGGGCGCCAAGAAGGAAGAAGACCTCACCTGGCGCGCTGCCTCCGTCGAACAGCGCCTGTCGCACGCGCTGGTGCACGGCATCACCACCTTCATCGTGGAAGACACCGAAGAGGTGCGCCAGAAGATCGCCGCGCGCGGCGGACGCCCCATCGAAGTCATCGAAGGCCCGCTGATGGACGGCATGAACGTCGTGGGCGACCTGTTCGGCGCGGGCAAGATGTTCCTGCCGCAGGTGGTCAAGTCCGCCCGCGTCATGAAGCAGGCCGTGGCGCACCTGATTCCCTTCATCGAGGAAGAGAAGCGCCAGATCGCGGCCGCCGGCGGCGACGTGCGCGCCAAGGGCAAGATCGTCATCGCCACCGTCAAGGGCGACGTGCACGACATCGGCAAGAACATCGTGTCGGTGGTCCTGCAGTGCAACAACTTCGAGGTCGTGAACATGGGCGTGATGGTGCCCTGCGCCCAGATCCTCGAGAAGGCCAAGGAAGAGAACGCCGACATCGTCGGCCTGTCCGGCCTGATCACGCCCAGCCTCGAGGAAATGGCCTACGTCGCCTCGGAAATGCAGCGCGACGAGTACTTCCGCAGCCGCAAGCTCCCGCTGATGATAGGCGGGGCCACCACCAGCCGCGTGCATACCGCGGTCAAGATCGCGCCCAACTACGAAGGCCCCGTCATCTACGTGCCGGACGCCAGCCGCTCGGTGGGCGTGGCCACCAACCTGATGTCGGACCAGGCGGACGCCTACCTGGCGGAACTGGCCGGGGAATACGAAGACGTGCGCCGGCGCCACGCCAACCGCAAGGCCGCGCCCATCCTGCCGCTGGCGGAGGCGCGCGCCTCGCGTCCCGCGATCGACTGGGACGCCTACACGCCGCCGCGCCCGAAGTTCATCGGCCGCCGCACCTTCAAGAGCTACGACCTGGCCGAGATCGCCAAGTACGTGGACTGGGGCCCGTTCTTCCAGACCTGGAGCCTGTTCGGCCCGTTCCCGGCCATCCTGGACGACAAGGTCGTGGGCGAGCAGGCGCGCAAGGTCTACGCCGACGGCCAGGCCATGATGAAGCGCATCATCGAAGGGCGCTGGCTGACCGCCAACGGCGTCGTGGGCTTCTATCCGGCCAACAGCGTCAACGACGAAGACATCGAGATCTACAAGGACGAGACGCGCAGCGAAGTGCTGTTCACGTACCGCAACCTGCGCCAGCAGGGCGCCAAGCGCGAAGGCGTCAGCAACAAGTCGCTGTCGGACTTCATCGCGCCCAAGTCCAGCGGCAAGCTGGACTACATCGGCATGTTCGCCGTCACGGCCGGCCTGGGCATCGAGAAGAAGGAAGCGGAGTTCGAAAAGGCGCTGGACGACTATTCCAGCATCATGCTGAAGTCCCTGGCCGACCGCCTGGCCGAAGGCTTTGCGGAATGCCTGCATGCCCGCGTGCGCCAGGACCTGTGGGGCTATGCGCCCGACGAGGCCCTGTCCAACGAGGACATGATCGCCGAGAAATACGTGGGCATCCGCCCGGCGCCCGGCTACCCCGCCTGCCCGGAGCACGTGGTGAAGACCGACATGTTCCGCGTGCTGGACGGCGCCGACATCGGCATGATGCTGACCGATAGCTACGCCATGTACCCGGCCTCCAGCGTGTCCGGCTTCTACTTCAGCCATCCGCAGTCGCAGTACTTCAACGTGGGCGTGATCGGCGAAGACCAGTTGCAGGACTATGCGGCGCGCAGCGGCCGCAGCATCGAGGACCTGAAGCGCACCCTGGCGCCCAACCTGGGGTAGATCGCGGCGCAGCCCGCGCAAGGCCGGCTTTCGGGCCGGCTTTGCTTTTTGGGCGGCAGCGCTAGCGCGCCGGGCCCGGCAGGCGGCCCAGGATGGCTTCCAGCGTCAGCCCGATGGCCAGGATCTTCCGGTCCGCGCCGGGCAGGCCGTCGATTTCCAACCCCACCGGCAGGCCGCTGGCCGACAGGCTCGCGGGCACGCTCAGGCCTGGCAGGCCGGCATTGCTGCCCGGATCGACGTTGCGGGCCAGGCGGCCGAAGTTTTCCAGGCTGCTGGCGTCCGGGGTGGAGGCCATGGGCAGCACCGGCGAGGTGGGAAACAGCAGGCCGTCGAGCGCATGGTCCTGGAACGCGCGGCGGTAGACGCCGATGAGCTCGTCGCGGTGCACCGCCATGGCGCGCTCGTACAGCGGCTGCAGCGGCAGCAGCTCGCCCGAGGGCATGGGCAGCACGCCTGGCATGACCAAACCGTCGAAAATCGCCCTCACGTCCGGGCTGGAGATCTGCGCGACCACCTGCTCGACGCTCAACCCGGTTCCGTAGCGCTGGAGGTAGTCCGCCAGGTCCGCCTTCTGCTCGTACAGGCAGACCGGCATGCCGACCGCGGCGTTGCTTGCCTCGAGGCCGGGCATGTCCAGCTCCACCAACTGCACGCCCGCGGCGCGCAGCCGGGCCAGGGCCTCGTCCATCGCCGCCTGCACCTGCGGATCCAGGTCTTTCCAGAAGTACCCATGCAGGCCCAACCGCAGCCCGGCGGCCGGCACGGGCGGGATGGGCTGGGCGTCGCCCGTCAGCACGGCGTCCAGCAGCACGATGTCGTCCATGCTGTTGGCGATCGGCCCGGGAGTGTCGCGGGTGTGCGAGATGGGCGTGATGCCGGCGCCGTCGTACCGGCCCACCGACGGCCGGAAGCCGACGGCGCCGTTCACCGCGGCCGGCAGGCGCACGGACGCGCCCGTGTCGGTGCCCAGCGCGGCGGGCGCCAGGCGCGCGCCCACGGCCGAGCCGCTGCCCGAGGATGAGCCGCCGGCGATGAGGCTGGCGTCGTAGGCATTGCGCGTGCCTACGCTGCTCGCGCCGGGAAACGCGGTGTTGTAGCCCGACACGCCGAACGCCAGTTCGTGCATATGGGTCTTGCCCAGGATGACCGCCCCGGCCTCGCGCAGCCGCCGCACTACGGGCGCGTCCTCTGCCGGGCGGAATTGCCTCAGGGCGGGCGTGCCCGCCGTGTTGGGCAGGCCCGCGACGTGGATGTTGTCCTTGATGGCGACGGGCACGCCGTCCAGCGGACCCGCGGGCCGGCCCTGCTGGCCGCGCGCCGCATCGCGGGCGGCGGCCTGGGCGAGCGCGCCGTCGCGGTCGACGGTGATGAAGGCGTTGAGTTCCCCGCGGGCGGCGATGCGGTCCAGGCATGCCTGCGTCAGCGCGACGCTGCTGAGGCCGCCCTGGCGGATCAGGGCGGTGGCCTCCGTGACGGTCAGGTCCGCCGGCGACGCGTGGGGCGGCTGTCGGGATAAATCGGGCATGGCGCTTCCTCGTTATACGGTTTCCGGTTCATCCGTATCTATAAAGGCCGGCGCGCAAACTGTCGAGCGCGGCGTGTTCGGGCCGCCGTGCTCCGCAGGCAAAAATCAGCCCGGCTTCTTCACCACGATGGTCGCCGTGTCGCTGGTGAAAGAGCCGTCGTCCTGCACCTCGAAGTGCGCGCGCACCACGTCCGGCGCGATGCCGAACATATGGCGCAGCGCCGCCACCAGCGTGTCGGGCGTGCGCATGCGCGTCACCCAGGACTGGAATTCCAGGGGCAGGCGGCGCGGGGCCAGGCCCTGCAGCGTGAAACCGGCCTCGGTCAGCATCCGCGTCCACTCGGCGACCGAATAGTCGCGCACGTGCGAGGTGTCGCGCAGCACCTCTATCGTCTGCAGCCAGGTATCCAGCAGCGGCTCGCCGGGCGACACCACGTCGGCGAACACGGCGATGCCGCCGGGCTTGAGCACGCGGAACGCCTCGCGCAGGCCGCGTCCGGCGTCCTGCCAGTGGTGCGTGGAATAGCGCGACATCACCAGGTCGAACTCGCCGTCGCCGAACGGCAGGTACTCGGCCTTGCCCTGACAGGTGGCCAGGTTGGCGAGCCCGCGCTTGGCGGCCTCGCCGGCGACCACGTCCAGCATCTGCTGCGACAGGTCGTAGGCAGTGACGTGCTTGACCTGGGGCGCGACGTGAAAGCTCACGTGCCCGCCGCCACAGCCCAGGTCCAGCAGCCGGGCGCCGGGGTGCTGGCCGGCGATGCCGGCCATCTGCAGCAGGTCTTCGCCCTGGGCGTGGACGGCGCTGGTCAGGTAGGCGGCGGCGCGGGGGCTGAACTGGCGGTCGACGGCGTCGTCGTGGGTGCTGGAAGTCATGGATATCCTTTGATTGCGGGGCGGACAAATCGGCGGGCCGCCAGGAAACGGCGGCGCAGGCGCTAAGATAGGCGGGCCTCTATACACGTACAAGCCCATTGCTGATCCTGGTATGACTACTTCCCCCCAGACCGGCGCGGCCGGACACGAAGGCTCGCGCGTGCGCCGCCACGCCCTGGGCGAATTCGTGCGCAGCGCACGATCCCGCATCACCCCGCAGATGGCCGGCCTGCCCGAGGGGCTGCGCCGCCGCACGCCCGGCCTGCGGCGCGAAGAAGTCGCGCAGCTATGCGGCATCAGCGTGACCTGGTACACCTGGATCGAACAGGGGCGGGAGGTGTCCGTGTCGCCCTCGGTCTGGTCGCGGATCGCGGGCGTGCTGCAACTGGCGCGCGCGGAGCGCGCCTACCTGTTCGACCTGGCCGACTGCGCCGACCCCCAGCATGCCCGCGACGACGGCGGCGTGCCCGGACCTTTGCAGGAATGCGTGAACGCCATCAACGCGCCCGCCTACGTGCTGGACCGCGCCTGGAACGTGCTGGCCTACAACGAACCGCTGCGCGACCTGTTCGACGATTGGCCCAGGCGCGACGCCGAGCCCAACCTGCTGCGCTACATCTTCCTGGACCCCGCCGCGCGCGAGCTGGTGGTGGACTGGGACCAGCGCGCCCGCCGGGTAGTGGCCGAGTTCCGCGCCGACGCCGGCGCGCACCTGGATGAATCGGCGGTGCTGGCGCTGCTGGACAGCCTGAGCCGGCAAAGCCCGGTGTTCGCCCACTGGTGGACGCGCCACGCCGTGGTGGAGCGCGAAGGCGGCCTGCGCGAATTCCAGCATCCGCTGCGCGGCAAGCTGGCCTACCAGCAGATCACGTTCCGCCTGGCGACGCATCCGGATCTGAAACTGGTGATGTTGCTGGGCGGGGACGCGTAGTCGGGGGGGGGCCGAGCCGGGGGGCGCCGAGCCGGGGGCTATTTCACCAGGCCGTGTTCGGTGAGGTAGCGGATCAGGAATTCACCATGGCCTTCGATGTCGCGGCGGATCTCGCGCACCACGGCTTCCGTATCGCCGGCTTCCAGGGCCGCGATAATGCCTTCATGCGGGTGCCCGTCGGGCAGGACCGGGAAGGGCGGGGTGTACAGATAGGATAGGTACGAGGCCGTCTGCACCCACAGGTTCTCGATCATGGACAGCAGGTGCGGCATCTGCGCGGCCGAATAGAGCGCGAAATGGAAATCGAAGTTGCGCGCCAATACCGGCGCCATCAACTGTTGCCGGCGGCTTTCCATCAGGCTGGCGTGGATGCGCCGCAGTTCGGCGATGAGCTCCGGCGTGGCATGCGGCACCGCGCGGCGCGCCGCGAAGCATTCCAGTTCCAGCCGGATGCTGCGCAATTCCTGCAGTTGCGCCACCGTGAGTTCCGGCACCTTGACCGATTTGCCAGGGCTGAGCGTCAGGGCGCGTTCCGACACTAGCTGCAGCAGGGCCTCGCGCACGGGAGTCTGGCTGACGCCCAGCGTATCGGTGATCGAGCGCAGCGTGATGGTATCGCCCGGGCGCAACTCGCCCATCATGATCTTCTGCTTGATTTCACGATAGATGCGGGCGGTCATGTTTTCCCGCTGCATCGGCGCCAAATTGATGGTCATCCTGTGTTTCCTGGTCGGCCGGGCCGCGTGGGTCGGCGCGAGGCGGCCCGTGCAAGGCGATTCTACCGTTCTCGCCGCCGCGACATTTTGTATTTTGTAAAAAATAAAATTATTGACGGGCTTCGTCGTCGCCATCTATATTTTATAAAATATAAATAGGAGACGAGATGTCGACGCTGCACCCCCTGGCCGCACCCGGCCTGACCAACCATGGCACGGTGGCCCACCTGATCGCGAAAGCGCTGATCCGCCACGGCGTGACGCACGTATTCGGCCAGAGCCTGCCCAGCATGCTGCACCTGGCCTGCGAAGAACTCGGCCTGACCCAAGTGGCGTACCGCAGCGAGAACGCCGGCGGCTACATGGCCGACGGCTACGCTCGCATCACCGGCAAGCCCGCCGTCGTGACCGCGCAGAACGGCCCCGCCGCCACGCTGCTCGTGCCGCCCTTGGCCGAAGCCCTGAAAGTATCCATTCCCGTGATCGCGCTGGTGCAGGACGTCAACCGCGACCAGACCGACAAGAACGCCTTCCAGGAGTTCGACCACATCGGCCTGTTTTCCTCTTGCACCAAGTGGGTGCGCCGCGTTACCGAGGCTTCGCGTGTCGAGGACTACGTAGACCAGGCGTTCGCGATCGCGTGCTCGGGCCGTCCGGGGCCGGTGGCGCTGATGCTGCCCGCCGACTTGCTGAACGAGGCCGCGGCCGCGACGCAGCGGCAGGCGCGCCTGGGGCATTTCCCGCTGGACCGCAGCGTGGCCGCCGATGAGGCGGTCAAGGTCGCAGCGGACCTGCTGGCCTCCGCGCAGCGGCCGGTGGTCATCGCCGGCGGCGGCGTGCACATCTCGGGCGCCGCCCAGGCGCTGGCCTCTCTGCAAGAGTCCGCGCACCTGCCCGTGGGCACTACCGTGATGGGCAAGGGCAGCACCGACGAACGCCATCCCCTGTCGCTGGGCGTGGTCGGCTACTTCATGGGGCCCAACGGCGCCAGCCGCGACCTGCGGCCGTTCATCGCCGACGCCGACGTGGTGCTGCTGGTGGGCACGCGCACCAACCAGAACGCCACGGATTCCTGGAAGCTCTATCCCGAGGATGCCCGCTACATCCATATCGACGTCGACGGCGGAGAAATCGGTCGCAACTACGAAGCGCTGCGCTTGGCCGGCGATGCGCGCGAAACCCTGCTGGCGCTGCAACGCGAACTGGCTAGCCGGGACCTGTCGGCCGCGCAGGCGCGCCGGGCCGGACTGGAGGCGGCCATACAGGCCGGCCGCGCTTCTTCGTGGGAAGCCTCGAGCGCAGTCCGCCTGTCCGACCAGCAGCCGATCCGTCCGGAGCGCCTGCTGGAGGAAATCCGCCAGGACGTGGATCAGGACACCATCGTGGTCGCGGACGCCAGCTACTCGTCGATCTGGATCGCCAACTATCTGACCTCGCTCGCGCCCGGCATGCGCTTCCTGACGCCGCGGGGCCTGGCCGGCCTGGGCTGGGGGTTCCCGATGGCCATGGGCGCCAAGGTCGCGAGGCCGGGCGCGCACGTCGTCTGCGTCGTGGGCGACGGCGGCTTCGCCCACGTGTGGTCGGAACTCGAAACGGCCCGCCGCATGGGCATCAAGGTCACGCTGGTCGTGATCAACAACGGCATCCTGGGCTTCCAGAAGCACGCCGAAAATGTGAAATTCGGCGCCCACACTTCGGCCGTGCATTTCCATCCCGTGGACCATGCCGCGATCGCGCGGGCGGCGGGCTGCCTGGGCGTGCGCGTCGAAGCGCCGGCCGATCTCGCCGGTGCCTTGCGCGAGGCGCGCGGCGCCGAACTGACCACGCTGATCGAAGTCATCTGCGACGAGAACGCCTTCCCTCCCATCACTTTCTTCACGGCGGGCCAGGCATGAAGCGCGATCCGAGCAAAGTCGCGCTGGTGACCGGCGCGGGACGGGGCATCGGCCTGGAGGTCGCGCGCCAATTGCTGGCCAAGGGCTACCGGGTGCTGGCGGTCAGCCGCGAGGGCGTGGATGCGCAGAAGCTGGGCGGTCCCTCCGCCCAACTGCGCACCGAGTCCGCCGACGTGACCGACTACGAGGCCATGCAGGCGCTGGTGGACAGCGTGCGCGGAGCCTGGGGGCCGGTGTCCGTGCTGATGAACAACGCGGGCATTTCGCCCAAGCAGGCCAACGGCAATTCCTCCGGCATCCTGGAGATCACGCCCGCTGAGTGGGACCTGGTGCTGCAGGTGAACCTGACGTCCATCCTGCGGCTGTGCCAGATGGTGCTGCCCGCCATGCGCGAGCAGGGTTGGGGGCGGATCGTCAACGTGTCCTCGCTGGCGGGCCGCGCCAAATCGCTGGTGGCGGGCGGCAGCTATATGGCGTCCAAGGCGGGCGTGCTGGGCCTGACCCGGGCGATCGCCGCCGAGATGGGGCCCTTCGGCGTCACCGCCAATGCCATCACGCCGGGCCGCATCCTGACCGAGATGGCGCAGCAGGCCGCGCCCTCGGTGAACGAGAACTATGCGGCGCAGATTCCTGCGCGCCGCCTGGGCACGCCCGAAGAGGTGGCTGCGGCGATGGTGTTCCTGGCGGCCGAGGAGTCCGGATTCATCAACGGCGCCATCCTCGACATCAACGGCGGTTTCTACATGCCCTGAGCACGCAGGTACGCACACAAGAAAATCAAACAGGAGACAAGCATGAAAGCAGCAACATTGCTGGCGGGGCTGGCCACTGCCGCGGTATGCGCGGCGGCCGCGCCGGCCATGGCATGGCCGGACAAAGAGGTCACGCTTACCGTCAATTACGGCGCGGGCGGCAACACCGACGTCGCCAGCCGCGAACTGGCGCGCGCCATGGAGTCGGACCTGGGCCGCTCCGTCGTGGTCTTCAACCGGCCCGGCGCGCTCGGCACCATCGGTCCGGCCTATGTGGCCAAGCAGGCGGCCGACGGCTACAACGTGGGCGTGGTGACGCTGTCGTCCATCGCCATCATGCCGCACCTGATGACCATTCCGTATGCCGCGCGCGATTTCGATTTCGTCGCTGCCTACGGCCGCTATCGCTACGGCGTGGTGGTGCGCGCGGATTCGCCGTACAAGACCGTGGCCGACCTGGTCGCCGCCGCCAGGCAGGGCCCAGGCATCTTCTTCGGCGCGCCGTCCGCGCCCAACAACCTGGCCATGTTCGACCTGGGCCGGGTCACCGGGGGCAAGTTCGAGCAAGTGTCGTACAAGTCCGGCAGCGAAACGGTATCGGCGCTGCTGGGCAACCAGGTCGAAGCCATCGTCCAGAACCCCTCGGACGTCACCAGCTATATCCAGTCGGGCCGCCTGCGCCTGCTGGCTTCGGCAAGCCCGATCCGGTGGCCGGAATTCCCCGACGTGCCCACGCTGAAGGAAGCGGGCTACGACGTGGAGATCGACTCCTGGCTGGGCCTGGCGGTGCCCAAGGGCACCCCGGAACCCGTGCGGGCGCGCCTGGAGCAATCGGCCAGGACGGCCGTGGCGTCCGACCGCCTGCAGCAGACCTACAAGCAGTTGGGTGTGGATCCGGTGTGGCTGTCGGGCAAGGACTACGCCGCGATGGTCGATTCCACCTACGAACAAATGGGCCGGGCCATCAAGGCCGCCAATCTGCCGCGCATGACCAACTAGGCTGAACGGCCGGGCCTGGCGCGGGCCCATGGGTCCGCGCCGGCGCGCGTTCGGGAGGGGAAATGGAAGTTCTGATTCAACTTGCGCTGTCGGGAATCCTGCTCGGCGGCGTCTACGCGCTTGGCGCCATGGGGCTGAACCTCATCTTCGGCGTGGCCAAGGTCGTCAACTTCGCCCATGGCGAATTCCTGATGATCGGCATGTATGCCGCGTTCTGGCTGTGGAAGCTGGCCGGGCTGAATCCTTACTGGGGGGCGCCGCTGATCTTCCTGGCCGGTGCCGGCGTCGGCGTGGCGTTCTACCTGGGCCTGATCCGCTACACCATCTACCGCAGCGAGATGACGCAGGTCTTCGCCACGCTGGGCCTGGCCCTGGTGCTGCAGAACCTGGCGCTGATGCTGTTCTCGGCCGACTACCTGACCGTCCAGGTGTTCGCGCCGGCGCAGGAGTCGATCGCGCTGTTCGGCGGCCACGTGAGCAGCACGCGGCTGGCGTCCTTCCTGTTCGCGATGGCGGCCATGGCGTTGACGATGCTCTTCATCAAGCGCACCTACATGGGCAAGGCGATCGAGGCCGTGTCCCAGGACCTGTCCGCGGCCCGCCTGGTCGGGATCAACATCAACAAGACGCTGGCGGTGGCCTTCGCGCTGGGTATCGGCCTGACCACGCTGGCCGGCGGCGTGCTGATACCCAGCTTCTACGCCTATCCCTCGGTGGGGTCCAGCTTCGTGCTGATCTCCTTCGTGGTGGTGGTGCTGGGCGGCCTGGGCAACGTCGCGGGCACGCTGGCGGGCGGCATCATCCTGGGCTTGATCGAGACCTTTGTCGGCTATCTCGAACCCGACCTGAAGGAGGCCACCCATTTCGTGCTGCTGATCCTGCTGCTGTCGTTCCTGCCCAACGGGTTGTTCGGCGTCAAGGGCGCCGAAAAGGAAGGTCTGAAATGAACATGAACTGGCTGGAATGGCGCAAGGGCGATGGCGCCGGCATTGCGATCATGGCTGCGGCGGGCCTGCTCCTGCCGCTGGCGATCAGCGATCGCTTCTATCTCAATCTCCTGTTCCTGGTCATGCTCTACGCCGGCCTGGCTTCCGCCTGGAACCTGCTGGGCGGCTATGCGGGACAGTTCTCCCTGGGGCATACCGCCTTCTTCGGCATCGGCGCCTATACCTCGACGCTGCTCTACACCATGGCGGGCGTGAACCCGTGGCTGGGCATGCTGGCGGGCGCGGCGATTTCCGTGCTGCTGGCCTTCCTGATTTCCTATCCCGTATTCCGGCTGCGCGGGGTGTTTTTCGCCATGTCGACCATCGCGGTGGGGGAGACGGTGCGCATCGTGCTGCTATGGGTCCGCCGCAAGGCCGACATCCCTTACGGCATCACCATCGACTACCAGCCCGGTTTCGGACGCATGATTTTCGCCGAGCCGCGCAGCTACGCCTTGCTGGCCGGCTGCTTCATGCTGCTGGTCTGCGCGGTGGTCTACGGGCTGACGCGCAGCCGCATCGGCTACTACCTGCGCGCGGTCCGGGACAACGAAGAGGCGGCCCAGGCCAGCGGGATCGACCTGCGCCGCTACAAGCTGATCGCGTTCCTGGTGAGCGCGGCCTTCACGTCGGCGGGCGGCACGCTGATGGCGCAGTACGTCCTGTACATCGAGCCGGCCACCGTCTTCGCCACGTCGATTTCGATCGATCTTGCGTTGATGACCATTCTGGGCGGCGTGGGCACGCTGCTGGGCCCCGTGCTGGGAGCCGTGATCGCCTTGCCGCTGCAGGAATTCCTGCGCGACTGGCTGGGCAACGCCGGCGCGGGCGCGCACCTGGTGGTCTACGGCGCCCTGTTGATCGTGATCGTGATGCTGCTGCCCCAGGGCGTGATCGGAGCCTGGTCGGCCCGGCGCGCGCGCAAGGCGGCGATGGCCAAGGAGGCGGCAAGCGATGCTTGAAGTCGATCGAGTCGAAAAGCGGTTCGGCGGCCTGGTCGCCGTCAATCAGGTCAGCCTGAAGGTGGAGGAGGGCGAAATAGTCGCGCTCATCGGTCCGAACGGTGCGGGCAAGACCACGCTGTTCAACCTGGTGGCGGGCGCCTTGCCTTGCGATGGCGGCTCCATCAGGTTCCGCGGCCTGTCTCTGGACCGCCTGGACGGGCCGCGGATCTGCCGTGCGGGCCTGGCGCGCACGTTCCAGATTCCGCAGCTATTCCCCTCCATGAGCGTGCTGGACACCGTGCTGGTGGCGGCGCTGGGACATACGGCCGATATCGCCGAGGCGCGCACACGCGCGCGTGCCGTGATCGCCCGGGTCGGCCTGGCCGGGCGCGAGGAGCAGCTCGGCGCGGCGTTGACCATCAGCGGCAAGAAGCGCCTGGAAATCGCCCGGGCGCTGGCGACCCGGCCCGGCCTGATCCTGCTGGACGAGGTCATGGCCGGCCTCAACCAGCCGGAGGTGCACAAACTGCTGGACCTGATACGCGAACTGCGCGCGGGCGGCATGACGGTGGTCCTGGTCGAGCACAACATCGAGGCGGTGCTCAATGTGGCCGACCGCGTCGTGGTCCTGAACCAGGGACAGAAAATCGCCGACGGCTTGCCGCGGGACGTACTGCGCCAGCCCGACGTGGTTCGCGCCTATCTGGGAGACGACTATGCCCTTGCTTGAAGTTCGCCGGCTCGAAGCCTCCTACGGCGACAGCGACGTGCTGCTGGGGGTGGACCTGGACGTGGACCAGGGCGAGGTGGTGGCGATCGTCGGGTCGAACGGCGCGGGCAAGACCACGCTGATGCGCGCCATCGCCACCTTGATTCCTTCCAAGCGCGGCACGGTGAAGCTGGGCGGCAGGCCGATGGAAGGCGCGTCGACGCACGAGGTGGTCGCCAGCGGCATGGTCTACGTGCCTGAAGGCCGGCGGCTGTTTCCGCGGCTGAGCGTCAGGACCAACCTGGAGCTGGGCGCCTTCACGCCGCATGCCCGGCCCCAGCGCGACGCGACGCTGCGCACCATTTTCGAACTGTTTCCCGTCCTGAAGAGCCGGGCCGGACAGATGGCCGGGACGCTTTCCGGCGGCGAGCAGCAGATGTGCGCCATCGGCCGCGGCCTGATGGCGCGGCCCAGGCTGCTGATGATCGACGAAGTGTCGCTCGGCCTGGCGCCGGTGATGGTGTCCAAGGTGTACGAGGCGATCGCGGAAATCCGCAGGCTCGGCACCACGGTGATGCTGGTGGAGCAGAACGTGCGCCAGGCTTTCAAGGCGGCCGACCGCGGTTATGTGATCAATCACGGGCGGGTGGCGGTCAGCGGGAACAGCGGCGAATTGATGGACAACCCGGAAGTGAGAAAAGCGTACCTGGGCCTCTGAGGCGACAGGACAGATCCCGCCCCACGGGCGGAACAGGAGACAGGACCATGAAGAAAGTCAGGAAATTGCTGTTGAACGCGGTTTGCGCCGGCTTGCTGGCGGCCGGCGCCAGCGCGCACGCCGACATCAAGGTGGGCGTGGTGCTGCCCTTGACCGGGCCGCTGGCGTCGCTGGGCAATGACGTGAACCGGGGCTTCGAGCTGGCGCGCGATCTCGTCAACGAGAAGGGCGGCGTGGCCGGAGAGAAGATCGTGTTGGTGACCACCGACGTGCCGGGGTCCAACGAGGCCGCGTCGCAGGCCATGCGCCTCATCAACCGCGATGGGGTGAAGGTGCTGGTGGGTTCGTATGCCAGTTCCATCTCGTTCGCGGCCAGCCAGGTCGCCGAGCGCAACGGCGTCATCTATGTCGAGCAGGGGGCGGTGGCCGACGACATCACGCGGCGTGGATTCAAGAACCTGTTCCGCTTCATCTATCCGGCCAGCGAGCTGGGCAAGGGCAGCGCCCAGTATGCGACCGACGTCATCCTGCCCAAGCTGGGCGTCCCGCTGGACAAGGCGCGCGTGGCCATCCTGAACGAAGACAGCTCCTATGGCGCGGCGGTGGCCGACGGCGCCCGCAAGTGGCTGAAGGAAAAGGGCGTGCAGATCGTCGACGAGTCCAGCTACAGCTACAAAACCACCGACCTGTCCTCGCTGGTGCAGCGCCTGAAGTCGAGCAATCCCGACGTGATCGTGGCGTGCTCCTACACGCCCGACGGCATTCTGTTCTGGCGCCAGGCCCGCGAGGCCAATCTGAACGTCAAGGCGCTGATCGGCAATGGCGGCGCCCACAACATCCCGGATTTCGCCGAGGCCCTGGGCGACGACGTCAACGGCGTCTTCAATGCCGGCACGTCGGCCTATTTCAATGATTCCGGCCTGACTCCCGAGGCGGCCGCGCTGTTCAAGATGTTCCACGAGCGCTATGAACAGAAGTTCGGCCGCAAGCCTTCGGCGCATTCCGCCATGGGCTTCAACGCGATGTGGGTGCTGCTGTCGGAGGTGCTGCCGGCGGCCGGCGGCGTGGATCCGGACAAGGTGCGGCAGGCGTTCCTGGCCCTAGACAAGCCGGTGGGGTCCACCATCGTCGGGTGGGGCGTGAAGTTCGATCCCAAGACGGGCGAGAACACGCGCGCCTTTCCCATGGTGGACCAATGGCAGGGACGCCAGATCCGGACGATCTGGCCGACGGAGTTCGGCGTGACCGACCGGATCACGTATCCGCTGCCCGCCTGGGGCCAGCGCCAGAACGTGGGACAGTAAGGGGATCCGCAATGAACCAACGCTGGAAGAACAGGCCGCCGGGCTCCAATTGGGGCGACTTCGGGGAAGACGACGAACTGGGCCGGCTGAATTTGCTGACCGCGGAAAAGCGGGTGCTGGCGGCGCGCGAGGTGCGCACGGGCGAAGCTTTTTGCCTGAGCCTGCCGTTGGATCTGCCGGGCGGGACGGCGCTGAATCCGAACCGATTGCCGCCGCAACGGCACGTGGCCACGAGAAAGCGCGGCCTGTTCAGCGTGAATTACCCCTTGCGGCTCGAGGATGCCCGCTACGTCGATTGCTCGAGCGACGATTCCGTAACGCTCTACACCCAGTATTCGACTCAATGGGACGCCTTGTCGCACGTCGGGCAATACTTCGACGTCAATGGCGACGGCATTCCGGTGCCGGTGTACTACAACGGCTTTCGCGCCGGCGTCGACGTGATGGGGCCGACGGACGGATCGGAAGCCCGCGCGCACCGCCTGGGCATCGAGAAAATGGCGGAGACCGGGGTGCAGGGGCGCGGCGTCATGCTGGACCTGCACGTCCATTACGGCGACGCCAGGACCTACGTCGGGTATGACGCGCTGCAGCGCATCATGGAGGCGGACAGGGTAGAGATCGAGCCAGGCGACATGCTGTGCCTGCATACCGGCTTTGGCCAGAAGCTGATCGATATGAAGGGCGATCCCGATCCGCACGTGCTGCATCACAGTTGCGCGGTGCTGGACGGGCGGGACGAGCGCCTGCTGCGCTGGATCGACGAGAGCGGGATCGCCGTGCTGATCGCCGACAATTTCGCGGTCGAAGGCTATCCGTACGAGAAGAACGATTGCCCGCAGTGCGAGGGGCTGCCGCTGCACCAGGCCTGCCTGTTCAGGCTGGGCATCCACCTGGGGGAGCTCTGGTACCTTACGCCGCTGGCGCAATGGCTGCGGCGCAACGGCCGCAGCCATTTCATGCTGACCTGCCCGCCGTTGAGGCTGCCGGGCTCGTTCGGTTCGCCGGTGACGCCGGTGGCCACGGTCTAGCGTCCTGCGGCGCCAGGGCGGCGCTCAGTCCTTGAACAGCCCGCCCTGCATGCCCGCCTCCACCAATCCCAGCAACAGCTTCTTCACCGGCGCCGGCAGGGCCGTCGAGGCCAGTTTGTCGGCGGGCACCCAGCGCTCGGGCAGCGGGGATTCGCGCAGGCTGGCCGCGCGCACCGGCACCAGCCAGGGCCGGATGTGCAGGCGGTAGTGGGTGAAGGTATGGGCGAAGGCGGCCAGTTCGTAGCGTTCCTCGGGTTCCAGGCCCAGCGCGCGGGAGGCGCTGTCCGGGTCCTGCGCCGTATCGAATTCGGGCAGGCTCCACAGTCCGCCCCAGATGCCGGGCTCGGGCCGTTGCTGCAGCAGGAACGCGCCCTGGTGGCGCAGCACCAGCATACAGGTCTCGCGTTCCGGGATGGCCTTGCGCGCCTTGGGGGTGGGGAGTTCGGCCTGGCGGCCCTCCCGTTTGGCCACGCAGCTTTCCGCGACCGGGCATTTGCCGCAGGCGGGCTTGCCGCGCGTGCAGAGCGTGGCGCCCAGGTCCATCAGTCCTTGCGTATAGGCGGCCATGCCCAGGCCTGGCGCGGCCTCGACCTGCGCGTCCGCCAGCGCCCATAGCCGCTGTTCGACCTCGCGCTTGGACGGGTCGCCCGCGATGCCGAAGTGGCGGGTGAAGACGCGCTTGACGTTGCCGTCCAGGATGGGCGAGCGCTCGCCGTAGGCGAACGCCGCGATCGCCGCGGCGGTGGAGCGGCCGATGCCCGGCAGCGTGGCGATGGTTTCCGCCGTGGGCGGGAAGCGTCCGTTCCAGTCGCGCGCGATTTCCTGCGCGCAGCGGTGCAGGTTGCGGGCGCGGGCGTAATAGCCCAGGCCGGCCCAATAAGGCATCACTTCTTCCTGCGCAGCCGCGGCCAGCGCGGCCACGTCGGGGAAACGCTGCAGGAAGCGGTCGTAGTAGGGAATGACCGTCGCGACCTGGGTCTGCTGCAGCATGATCTCGGACAACCAGATCCGATAGGGGTCCCGGGTGTTCTGCCAGGGAAGATCGTGGCGGCCGTGCCGGCGCTGCCAGTCGACGATACGAGGGGCGAAGTCCATGGCGGCAATTATCGCATCGCCCTATTGCCGGGGGTGGAGCTAGCGGTTACAACCAGGAGGGAATACTGGACTTCACGGCCTTTGTTGGCCCGCCTTCGCTTCAGAAGGGCGATGCGCGAAGCCGGCATGGGCATCCAAGACCCTGGGAGCGGACATGAATGCCCCGATTACGCCCGCCTTGCGCGCGGCGCTCGAATCCGTCCAACTGGACGACAAGTACACCCTGGAATCCGGGCGTGCCTGGATGAGCGGTATTCACGCCCTGGTGCGCCTGCCCATGATGCAGCGCGTGCGCGATCAGCAGGCCGGGCTGAACACGGCGGGTTTCGTGTCCGGCTACCGCGGCTCGCCGCTGGGCGGGGTCGACCAGAACATGTGGAAGGCGGCCAGGTACCTGAAGGCGCACCACATCGAATTCCAGCCCGGCATCAACGAAGACCTGGCCGCCACCGCGGTATGGGGTTCGCAGCAGGTCAACCTGTTCCCGGGCGCCAAGTACGACGGCGTGTTCGGCATGTGGTACGGCAAGGGGCCCGGCGTGGACCGCTGCGGCGACGTCTTCAAGCATGCCAACGCCGCCGGCACCTCGCGCCACGGCGGTGTGCTGGTCGTGGCGGGGGACGACCACCCGGCCAAGTCGTCCACGCTGCCGCATCAGAGCGATCACATCCTCAAGGCCTGCATGATCCCGGCGCTGTTTCCCTCCAGCGTCCAGGAGGTGCTGGACTACGGCCTGCACGGCTGGGCGATGAGCCGCTACGCGGGCGTCTGGGTCGGCATGAAGTGCATCACCGACATCGTCGAGGTTTCCGCGTCGGTGGACGTGGATCCGCAGCGCGTGCGGATCCTGCTGCCCGACGATTTCCAGTTGCCGGCCGACGGCCTGAACATCCGGCTGCAGGACACGCCGCTGCAGCAGGAGGCCCGCCTGCTGGACTACAAGCTCTACGCCGCGCTGGCCTACGCGCGCGCCAACCGGCTCAACCGGGAGCTGTGGGAGGTGCCGCAGCGCGACGCGCGCTTCGGCATCATGACTTCCGGCAAGGCCTATCTGGACACGCGCCAGGCGCTGTCCGACCTGGGCCTGTCCGAGGCCGTCTGCCGGCGCATCGGCCTGCGCCTGTTCAAGGTGGGCATGGTCTGGCCGCTGGAATCCACCGGCACGCAGCGTTTCGCGGAAGGCCTGGACGAAATCCTGGTCGTCGAGGAAAAGCGCCAGGTGCTGGAATACCAGTTGAAGGAAGAGTTGTTCAGTTGGATAGGCAGCGGCAAGAAGATCCCGCGGGTGGTCGGCAAGTTCGACGACAAGGACGGCGGCGAGTGGTCGGTGCCGCAGGGCAATTGGCTGCTGCCGGCGCACTACGAATTCTCGCCCGCCATGGTCGCGCGCGCGATCGCCGGGCGGCTGCTGCGCTTCGAGCTGCCCGAGGACGTGCGCGCCGGCATCGAGGCGCGCCTGGCCTTCATCGCCGAACGCGAACAGGCGCTGGCGCGCCCGCGCGTCGTCGAAGAGCGCAAGCCCTGGTTCTGTTCCGGCTGTCCGCACAATACCTCGACCCGCCTGCCGGAGGGCTCGCGCGGGATGGCGGGCATAGGCTGCCACTACATGGTCAGGTGGATGGGCCGCAGCACGGATGTCTTCACGCAGATGGGCGGAGAAGGCGTGCCCTGGGTGGGCCAGGCGCCGTTCACCGAAGAGAAGCACGTGTTCGCCAACCTGGGCGACGGCACGTACTTCCATTCCGGCCTGCTGGCGATACGCGCGGCGGTGGCGGCCAAGGTGCCCATCACCTACAAGATCCTGTTCAACGACGCCGTGGCGATGACGGGCGGACAGCCGGTGGACGGCCCGCTCAGCGTGCCCATGATCAGCCGCCAGATGGCCGCCGAAGGCATAGAGAAAATCGTGGTGGTGACGGACGAGCCCGAAAAGTACAAGCGGATCGAGGGCCTGGCGCCGGGCGTGCCGGTGCGGCACCGCGACGAACTGGACGCTGTCATGCGCGAACTGCGCGAACACCCCGCGGTATCGGTGCTGATCTATGACCAGACCTGCGCCACCGAGAAGCGCCGCCGCCGCAAGCGCAACGCCTATCCGGATCCGGCGCGCCGCGTCGTCATCAACGAGCGGGTCTGCGAAGGCTGTGGCGACTGCTCGCAGAAGTCGCACTGCCTGTCGGTGGAGCCTCTGGACACCGAGTTCGGGCGCAAGCGCCAGATCAACCAGTCCAGTTGCAACAAGGACTTCTCCTGTCTGAAGGGCTTCTGCCCCAGCTTCGTGACGGTGGAAGGCGGCAAGCTGAAGAAGCCGCAGGCGCTGGAGCAGGATGGCGCCATCGACGAAGGCGTGCCGCACCCGCCCGTGCGCGGGCTGGAGCAACCCTATGGCGTTTTCATCGCCGGCGTGGGCGGCACGGGCGTGGTCACCATCGGCCAGTTGCTGGGCATGGCCGCGCACCTGGAAGGCAAGGGCTGTTCGGTGCTGGACATGGCGGGCCTGGCGCAGAAGGGCGGGGCGGTGTATTCCCACGTGGTGCTGGCGCAGACGCCGGACCACCTGATGAACACCCGCGTCGCCATGGGCGAGGCCGACCTGCTGCTGGCGGGCGACCTGGTCGTGGCCACCAGCATGGACGCCATGGCGCGGCTGCGGCCGGGCCGCACGCGCGTCCTCTTGAACAGCGATACCGCGCCCACCGCGGCGTTCGTCGGCAATCCCGACTGGACGCTGCCGGGCGCCAGCCTGACGGCGGACCTGCAGGCCGCCTGCGGCAAGGAAAACCTCGACACCGTGGACGCGGCCGCGCTGGCCGTGGGCCTGCTTGGCGACGCCATCTACTCCAATCCGCTGATGATGGGCTATGCCTATCAGAAAGGCTGGATTCCCTTGTCGCAGGAGGCGCTGCTGCGCGCCATCGAGCTCAACGGCCAGCAGGTGCCGAACAACCTCGCGGCCTTCGCCTGGGGCCGGCGCGCGGCGCACGATCCGGCGGGCGTGCGCCGCCTCCTGGCCAATGGCGGCGCGCCCTCGGGGCACCCCGAGGGCGTCATCGAGATCAAGCGTCCGCGCGCGGCGAGCCCGGTGGTGGCGCTGAGGAAGCCCGCCGGCGAGCTGGAGCAACTGGTGTCGGTGCGCAGGACATTCCTGGCCGATTACCAGAACCCGGCCTACGCCCAGCGCTACGCCGACCTGGTGGACAAGGTGGCGCGCGCCGAGCGCGAGGCCACGGGCACGAGCCGGCTGGCGCTGGCGGTGGCGCGCAACTACTTCAAGCTGATGGCCTACAAGGACGAGTACGAGGTCGCGCGGCTGTATACGGACGGAGAGTTCCTCAAGCGGGTGGCCGAGCAGTTCGAAGGCGACTGGAAGCTGCGCTTCCACCTGGCCCCGCCGATGTTCGCGCGGCGCGACAAGGACGGCCACCTGATCAAGCGCAGCTACGGCCCGGGCATGCTGCGCGTCTTCCGCCTGCTGGCCAGGCTGCGCGGCCTGCGCGGAACCCGGTTCGACCCCTTCGGCTACACGGCGGAACGCCGCGCCGAGCGCGAACTGGTGCGCGAATACCGCGAGACGCTGACGGCGATCCTGTCCAAGCTGAACCGCGGCAACCTCGACCGCGCCGTGGCCCTGGCCAGCCTGCCGGAAGAGATCCGGGGCTACGGCCACGTGAAAGAAGCCGCGATGGAGAAGGCCGCGGCCCGCAGGGAAGAACTGCTGAAGGAATTCAGCGCGACGGTCGTGCCGATCGGCGGGGTGAGGGTGGCTTGAGGGCGGGCGCCCGATAACTAGTGTCTGACACCCTTACGCGATGCCGGTACGGATTGCAGTGATGCCGCCGGGTGTCTGACACCCTCAAAGAAAGACTGTGCCGCCCATGGTGGGTGTCAGACACCCGCGACGAGTTGCTTCAAGCCTGTGGCTTCCTGCCGTATGGGTGTCTGACACAGGGGAACGTTTCCCCGCGGGTGTCAGACACCCTTACTCAGGCACCTGCGTTCGCGGACCAGCCCTTGGACAGTTCCACGGCTTGCCTCCACCGCTTCATCCTGGCTTCCCGCACCGATACGGGCCAGGTCGGTTCGAAGGTGTGTTCCGCTTGCCATTTCGAGGCGAACTCGTCCTGGCCGGACCAGAAGCCTACCGCCAGGCCGGCCAGGCCGGCGGCGCCCAGCGCGGTGGATTCGGGCACGCGGGGGCGCACGACGGGCACGCCCAGCAGGTCGGCCTGCATCTGCATCAGCAGGTCGTTGCGGGCGGCGCCGCCGTCCACGCGCAGTTCGGTCAGCGCGATGCCGCTGTCGGCGTTCATGCAGGTGAGCAGTTCGGCGCTTTGCAGCGCGATGGATTCGAGCGTGGCGCGGGCGATGTGGGCGCGGGTGGTGCCGCGGGTCAGGCCGACCAGCGTGCCGCGCGCGTAGGGGTCCCAGTGCGGCGCGCCCAGGCCGGCGAAGGCCGGCACCATGAAGACGTCGTCGGTGCTGGACACGCTGGCGGCCAGGGATTCGATTTCCTCGGAACGCTGGATGATGCCCAGGCCGTCGCGCAGCCATTGCACGGCCGCGCCGGCCACGAATACGCCGCCTTCCAGCATGTAGGTGGGCCGCCAGGCGCCGTCGCCGGCCCGGGGCAGGCCCCAGCCGACGGTGGACAGCAGGTTGTTCCGCGATTGCACGGGTTTGTCGCCGACGTTCATCAGCATGAAGCAGCCGGTGCCGTAGGTGTTCTTGGCCATGCCGGGCGCGAAGCAGGCCTGGCCGAAGGTGGCGGCCTGCTGGTCGCCCGCCACGCCCGCGATGGGAATGGCGCCGCCCAGCCATTCGGGCTGGGCCTCGCCCACCACCGCGCTGCTGGGCGCGATCGCGGGCAGCACGCTGCGCGGGATCTTGAGCAGCGCCAGGATCTCGTCGCTCCAGTCCTGGGTGTGCAGGTCGAACAGCATGGTGCGCGAGGCGTTGCTGGGATCGGTGCTGTGCACCGCGCCGCCGGTCAGTTGCCAGACCAGCCAGGTATCGACGGTGCCGAAGGCCAGTTCGCCGCGATCCGCCATCTGGCGGGCGCCGGGTACGTGGTCGAGCAGCCAGGCGAGCTTGGTGCCCGAGAAATAGGCGTCCAGCACCAGGCCGGTCCGCGATTGCAGGAAATCGGCGTGGCCGTCGCGGCGCAACTGGTCGCACAGCGGCGCGGTGCGGCGGTCTTGCCAGACGACGGCGCGGGCCAGCGGGCGGCCGGTGGAACGTTCCCAGATCAGGGTGGTTTCGCGCTGGTTGGTGATGCCGATGGCGGCGATGTCGGCGGCGACGGCGCCGGCGTTGCGCAGGGCCTCGCGGGCCACGTCGAGCTGGCTGTGCCAGATTTCGCCGGCGTCGTGTTCGACCCAGCCCGGCCGCGGATAGTGCTGGCGGAATTCACGCTGGCCGACGCCGCGCACGACGCCTTCCCGGTCGAACACGATGGCTCGCGAGCTGGTGGTGCCCTGGTCCAGGGCTAGCACAAATTCATTCGTCGTCACTTTGTTTCGCGCCGTTCAAGTGTGCCCCGGCCAGAGGGTCGAGGCGTCGAAAGGAGAAAGTCGAGGCCATGCACAGCAGGCCGACGACGATGAAGCCCGCGACGACGTCCCGTATCGCCAGCGTCTCGGCGCCGCGCAAGGCCATGCTGATGTTCAGCGTGACCGCGGCCACGCCCACGCCCAGACTGATGCCGAGCTGTTGCGCCATGGCGGCGAAACTGCTGGCGCGGCTCATCTTGGCGGGGGGAATGTCGGCATAGGTTAGCGTATTTACCCCGGTGAATTGCAGCGAGCGGAAAAAACCGCCGACCAGCAGGACGGCGATCATCAGCCAGACCGGGGTTTCGGGCGTGAAGGCGCCGCAGACCACGATGAACGCGCCGGCCAGCAGGGCGTTCACGGTCAGGACGCGGCGAAAGCCGAAGTAGCGCACGATGGGGGTGGCGACGAATTTCATCAGCAGCGCGCCCGCGGCGCTGGCGAAGGTGATCAGGCCGGCCGAGAACGGCGAAAGGCCGAAGCCCACCTGCAGCAGCATGGCCAGCAGGAAGGGCGTGGCGCCCACGGCGAAGCGGCAAAGGTTGCCGCCCAGCGTGGCGATGGCGAAGGTGGGGATCCGCATCAGGGAGAGGTCGATGATGGGATGCTCCGCGCGCCGGGCATGCCAGCCGTAGAGGAAGCCGCAGGCGGCGCCCGTGGCGATCAGGCCCAGCAGCATGGGCAGCGGCATGACGTCGCGGCCGATGGCCTCGAAGCCGCTCACCAGCGTCGCCAGGCAGATGGCGCTGAGCAGGAAGCCCGGCCAGTCCAGGCGGGGGGCGCCTTCCTCGCGGATCTCGGCCACGTAGCGCAGCACCAGGAAAATGCCCAGGACGCCGATGGGGATGTTGATCAGGAAGATCCAGTGCCAGGACATATAAGTGACCATGAAACCGCCCAGGGGCGGCCCGATCACCGGCCCCAGCAGGGCGGGGATGGACAGGAAGGACATGGCCTTCAGCAAGTCCTGCTTGGGCACCGTGCGCAGCAGGATGATCCGCCCCACGGGCACCATCATCGCGCCGGCCATCCCCTGGACGATCCGGGCCACGACCAGTTGCGGCAGGTCCTGGGACAGGGCGCAGGCCACGGAACTGAGGGTGAACAGGCCGATGGCGGCCACGAACACCCGGCGCGCGCCGTAGCGGTCGGCCGCCCAGCCGCTGACGGGCACGAAGACGGCCACGGACAGCAGGTAGGAGGTAATGGCCACGTTCAGCCGGACCGGGGTGGACCCCAGGGCCCGCGCCATCGCCGGCAGGGCGGTGGCGACCACGGTGGCGTCCAGCATCTGCATGAACAGCGCACAGCCGACGATGAAGGGAATCATGCGCGCCGCGCGCACCGCTTCCGGGGTGAGTGGTGGAGCGGGGTGGGCTGCTGCTGCGGATTCTGCGGACATGGCGGGAGGGGGCGTTGGGTGCCGGAAGATTGTAACGCCGGGGGAAGGGCCGTCGTGCAGTAAACTCCCTTCATCCGAAACCCATTGAAATTGGTGCCATGGCGACCAACTACGAATCCGAGATCACCGCTTTCCTGAAAGACTACAAGCAATCGCACCCCGGCACCGAAGAGCGCCAGCGCGAAGGCCGCGCCCGCCTCTGGGACAAGCCGCAGGATCCGGAGCTGCTGGAAGGCTTCCGCGCGGCCCGCGTGCCGCAGAAGCCGTACGTGTACCAGGCCGACTGAGCCCCTTGCGGCAACCATGGCCCAAAACGCTTGCCTCCCGGGCGATGCCCTGGCCGCGCTAGTGGAACCGCCCGTCGACAGCACCCCCGACACGGTCGACAGCGTGGCCTACGCTCGCCTCTACGGCGAGCCGCTGTTCCAGATGCCGACCGACCTGTACATCCCGCCGGATGCGCTGGAGGTCTTCCTGGAGGCGTTCGAGGGGCCGCTGGACCTGCTGCTCTACCTGATCCGCAAGCAGAATTTCAACGTGCTGGACATCCCCATGGCGGATGTCACGCGGCAGTACCTGTCGTACGTCGAGCAGATCCGCATCCACAACCTGGAGCTGGCGGCCGAATACCTGCTGATGGCGGCGATGCTCATCGAGATCAAGTCGCGCATGCTGCTGCCGGTCAAGAAGACCGACACCGGCGAGGAGCCCGAAGATCCCCGCGCCGAGCTGGTGCGCCGCCTGCTCGAGTACGAGCAGATGAAGCTGGCGGCCCAGAAGCTGGACGCGATGCCGCAATTGGGCCGCGACTTCGTCAGCAGCCAGGCGGTGGCCGACCTGAGCGTGGAGCGCATGCTGCCGGAAGTCAGCGTGGACGACCTGCGCGCGGCCTGGGCCGACATCATGAAGCGGGCCAAGCTGAACCAGCACCATCACATCACGCGCGAACAACTGTCCGTGCGCGACCACATGACGCACATCCTGCGGCGCCTGAACGACGTGCGGTTCATGGAATTCGGCGACCTCTTCATGGAGCGCGTCCGCGAAGGGGCGCCCGCGGCGGTGGTCGTCGTGCATTTCATCGCCATGCTGGAACTGGCCCGCGAATCCCTGCTCGAGATCACGCAGGCCGAGCCCTATGCGCCCATCTACGTCCGCCTGGCCTATACCAGCGTGGCGGCGGTCGCGGCCTGAAACCTGACCGGGCTGCTGCCCCCGGCCATCGGAGAGTCCCTTGAAAGTCGTACACACCATCCAGGAATTGCGCGGCCATCTGCGTGGGCAGAACCGCGTATCGTTCGTGCCCACCATGGGCAACCTGCATGAAGGCCACCTGGCCCTGATGAAGCTGGCGCGCCAGCATGGCGATCCGGTGGTGGCCAGCATCTTCGTGAACCGGCTGCAGTTCGGTCCCAACGAAGACTTCGACCAGTATCCCCGCACCCTGGCCGCCGATATCGAGAAGCTCGAGCGCGAACGCGACGTCTACGTGCTGTTCGCGCCGAACGAGCGCGAGATGTATCCCGAACCCCAGAACTTCCGCGTGCAGCCTCCCGACGACCTGGGCGATATCCTCGAGGGCGAGTTCCGCCCCGGCTTTTTCGAAGGTGTCAGCACCGTGGTGCTGAAGCTGTTTTCCTGCGTGCAGCCGCGCGTGGCCGTGTTCGGCAAGAAGGACTACCAGCAGTTGATGGTGGTGCGCAATATGTGCCGCCAGTTCCAACTGCCGGTGGACGTGCTGGCGCACGAAACCGTGCGCGCCGAGGACGGCCTGGCGCTGTCTTCCCGCAACCGCTACCTGAGCGATGCCGACCGCGCCGAGGCGCCCGCCCTGTACGCCGCGCTGCAGCGCCTGGGCCAGCGCCTGGCGCAGGGCGAACGCGACGCCCCGGCGCTGGAGCGCGAGGCCGTCGAGGGCCTGAGCCGGCGCGGCTGGCAGGTGGACTACGTGGCCTTGCGCCGCCAGCGCGACCTGAAGCGCCCCGAAGCCGCCGACCTGCAGGCCGGCGAGCCGCTGGTGGCGCTGGCCGCCGCCAAGCTGGGCAGCACCCGGCTGATCGACAACCTGGAGCTGGCCTACACGGCCTGACGTCCTGGCCAGGGAAGGGCGTTTATGTCCTCCCCTGGCAGAATTGCCAGCTTCCGGCGGCAGGCGCGGCGGGGCAGACTCGATGCAATCGTACATTGCAAGAGAGCGCGCCCCATGCAGATTCCCCGTCCCGACCTCGAAGCCGTCCTGTCTTCCCTGACTCCCCGCGAACGCCAGATCGTCGCCTACGTGGCGGCCGGCAGTCCCAACAAGGTCATCGCCATCGACCTGGGCATTTCGCTGCGCACCGTCGAAGCCCACCGCGCTCGCATTTTCACAAAGCTCCGTGCCCGCAACGCCATGCAACTGGCTTGCCGGCTGTGCGCGCATGGGCGTTCGGGCGCGTCGCCGGTGCTGGGCGGCCGACTGGATGGCGGCGTGCCTGCCCCGGCGCCCACGCTGCATGAGCGGCCGCCGCCCGAATACGGCAAATCCCCGGCCGGCCCCGATGGCGCCACCTGACGTCCGCCCTAAAGGGTCCGCCCTAAAGCATCGGGCCTGGCGAACGGCGCGTTCACCAGGCCCGGGGCCTGCATAAGAATGGATGCCGGCGGCGGTTCAGCCGCCGGAAGCGGGGCTCAAGGGCACTTGGGCGCGCTTGCCTTGGCCAGTTCGTCGATGGGGTCCAGATCCGGCTGGCGGGTCAGGTTGTAGTTCAGGTTGGGCGTCTTGCCGCCGATGGACCGCACGCGCAGCACGTTGTTGGCGGCCACCAGGAATTCCACGCGGACATTGCCTTGGCCGTCCATCAGGATGACGCGCGGCGGGCGTTCGTCGGTGGCGTCCCAGCAGCCTTGCTCGGCCACCGGGGAGCCCTTCTTGGGGTCGTCGTCCAGGTAGGCCGTGCGGCCGCGCCAGCGCCCGTTGGGGGCCAGCGTCAGCGTCACGCGCTGCGCGGTGCATTGCATCGCGGGCGAAAAGCACGGCAGCGTGCCCATATAGGTTTGCGGCTGCGGCACCAGGCTGTGCGCGGCGGCGTTGGGCGCCGGCGCGGGAGCGCTCGCGGCGGCCGCAGCCGTGGCGCCGCCACCGCCGGCATCCTCGGGCACGGCCTGGCCGTCTTCGGTGGTCTGGCCGGAGGCGGCCGCCTGCTGGGCCTGGTTCTGCGGCTTGCGGGCGTCGGGCTTGAGCGCGATCTGCACCTGCGACGGCGCGCGGATGACGCTGCGGTAGGCGGCGCCAGAGCCCTGGTATTGCGCATCGGTCACGGTGCTTTCCACCGGCGGGTCGTAATAGCCTTCCGTTTTCTGCTGGGCGCAGCCCGCCACGCCCAGTGCGGTGCCTGCCAGCAGCAGCCCCATGACGCTGAGTTTGCGGGAGCGGGTAACGATGTCTACGCGCGCGGTCATGGCAGCTTATCCGTGAATTGAGTCTGTCTCCGATTTTACGCACTTATGCGAAGATTCGATACGTTCCCTCAGCCGCTCTTGGGCGCAGCCCGCACTTTATGCACAAATTACGACATGGCCGCCGCCGGCCCGTCCTTCGCAGCGTATCCGGCCTTGCGGGCGGCGCGGTGACGCGCTTGCGCCGTTCCCGCGGATGACGGTGATGCGGCACGTTTTCGACCTGCCGTTGGGCCTGTTCATCGGGCTGGCGGCGCTGGCGGGCCTGGCCGTGGGCAATTGGCTCACCGTCCTGACCCACCGGCTGCCGCGCATGATGGAACAGGAATGGCAGGCGCAATGCCAGGAGGCGGCCGGCGTGGCGCGTCCCGCGAGCCGCTACGGCCTGTGGTCGCCGGCTTCGCATTGTCCCGCTTGCGGCGCCGGCGTGTCCGGCTGGCGGCGCGCGCCGCTGTTGGGCTGGTTGTTCTTGCGAGGCCGTTGCGCCGCTTGCGGGGCGGCGATAGGCTGGCGCTATCCCGCCATCGAACTGTTGACCTGCGCGCTGTTCGCCGCCTGTGCCTGGCGCTTCGGCGCCACGCCTCTCGCCCTGTGCGCCATGGGCCTGGCGGCCACGCTGGTGGCCCTGGCCTGGATCGACTTCGAATCGACGCTGCTGCCCGACGCGCTGACGCAGCCGCTGCTCTGGGCGGGCCTGCTGGTCAATCTTTTCGATGCCTACGCCAGCGTGCAGATGGCGGTGGCCGGCGCGGTGGCGGGCTACGTCTTCCTGTGGGTTATCTTTCATCTATTCCGCCTGCTGACCGGACGCGAGGGCATGGGCTACGGCGACTTCAAACTGCTGGCGGCCCTGGGCGCATGGTTCGGCCTCGAGGCCCTGCCGACGCTGTTGCTCGGCGCATCGCTGCTGGGCGTGCTGATCGGCGGCGCGCTGACGCTCAGCGGGCGCGCCCGCCGCGGCCAGCCGCTGCCCTTCGGTCCCTATCTGGCGCTGGCGGGCATCGTGACCCTGCTGGCGGGCGGGCAACAAGGGCTTTGGGAATGGCTGGGCTAGCAATACGGACGGGCGGTATGTTCAAGATCGGGCTGACGGGCGGTATCGGATCGGGCAAGACCCGCGTGGCGGACATGCTCGCGGAGTGGGGCGCCACGCTCGTCGACACCGACGAGATCGCGCGCATGCTGACCGCCCCGAACGGCGCGGCCATGCCCGCGATCGAACGCGAATTCGGTCCTCGGGCGCTTGCGCCCGACGGCGCGCTGGACCGCGCATGGATGCGCGAGCAGGCGTTCTCCGATCCGCAGGTGCGCCTGCGGCTGGAGGCCGTGCTGCATCCCGTCATCGGCCAGGAGACCGAGCGCCAGGCCAACGCGGCCACCGGCTCGTACCTGGTCTTCGTCGTGCCCTTGCTGGTGGAGTCCCTGCCGCGCTGGCGTCCGCGCCTGGACCGCATCTGCGTGGTGGATTGCGACCCCGAAACGCAGGTGGCGCGGGTGCGCTCGCGCAGCGGGCTGACGGAGCCCGCCATCCGGCGTATCATGGCGGCACAGGCTGCGCGGGCAAGCCGGCTGGAAGCCGCCGACGACGTCATCGTCAACGATGGCGCGACGACTCCGGAACAATTGCGCGCGCAGGCGAAGACCCTGCATGAACGCTGGCTGGCGCTGGCGAGCACGACGGGCCGGCAAGCCCTGGGCCAGGCCGGCACCCCTGAATAACATTGGCTGGCCGGCCAACCACTGATGGGCCTGTAAAAAAGCGTGATTGTTTACGAATATCCCTTCAATGAGCGCATCCGCGCTTATCTGCGGCTGGAATACCTGTACGACAGGCTGTTCTTCTTTGCTCGCGAGGGAGACTCACGCCAACACCAGGTCGCGGTCACTTCCCTGTTCGACCTGCTCGACGCCTGCGAACGCACCGACGTCAAGGGCGCGCTGCTGCAAGACCTGGAACGCCAGCGCCTGGCGCTGGTCGGCCTGCGCGACCATCCCGGCGTGGCGCAGGACGCCCTGGAAGCGATGCTGCGCGAAATGGAAAAGGTGACTTCCGCCTTGGCCGCGCCCGGCAAGACCGGCCAGTCCCTGCGCGAGAACGAATGGCTGACCAGCCTGCGGGGCCGCCTTTCCGTGCCGGGCAGCGCCACGCAGGTCGACATGCCTTCGTACTTCGCCTGGCAGAACAAATCCGAAGCCGCCCGTTGCGCCGACCTGCAGGCCTGGGTGGCGCCGTTCCTCCCCCTGTACGACGGCCTGACCCTGGCGCTGCGCCTGCTGCGCGAGTCCGGCCGCAAGACCGACATCGTGGCCGAGCAGGGCGCCTACCAGCAGATGCTGGGCGGCAAGCAGTTCCAGTTGCTGAGGGTCTGGGTGGACCCCGCCAAGGGCGTGTTTCCCGAGATCAGCGCCAATAAGTACATGATCTGGATACGTTTTTCCACCCAGGACGGCGAGTTCAAGCCCCAGCAGGTCGCGCACGACGTAAGCTTCCAGATGACCCTCTGCAGCTCCTAGGACGGATTGCGGCAATGGCGCGATTCCTGTTGCGCCGAGTTTCAACTGCGGGCCCCGATGCTGGAAACCGGGACGGTCTAGTAGACAATACGGCTTTCCTCGCCAGTGCCAGAACCGTTCCATGCCTGAAAGCCGTCCTGTCTCTCCATCCACCCGTTGGACCCGCCGCCGCCTTGCCGGACTGGCGGTGGTGTTGCTCGTTGCGGCAGGCATCGCCTGGCTGGTGCTGCGCCCCTCGGCCAAGCCGGGCGGGACGGGCGGCCCGGGCGGGCGTCCCGGCGGCCGGCCCCCGGCCGGGGCCATGGCCAGCATGGCGGTGCCGGTGCGCATCGCCACCGCCACCCAGCAGGACATCGATATCTACCTGAAATCGCTGGGCACCGTCACCGCGTACAACACCGTCACCGTCCGCAGCCGGGTCAGCGGCGAACTGGTGGAGGTCGCCTTCCAGGAAGGCCAGCGCGTGAAGGCGGGCGACCTGCTGGCGCAGGTGGACCCGCGCGCCTTCCAGGTGGCGCTGGACCAGGCGCGCGGCACGCAGATGCAGAATCTGGCCCAGCTCGAGAATGCGCGCCGCGACCTCCAGCGCTACCAGGCCCTGTTCAAGCAGGACTCGATCGCCAAGCAGCAGGTCGATACGCAGGCCGCGCTGGTGCGCCAGTACGAGGGCACGGTCAAGAGCGACCAGGCCAACGTGGACAACGCCCGCCTGCAACTGGACTACGCGCGCATCACGGCGCCCATCAGCGGCCGTCTGGGCCTGCGCCAGGTGGACCGCGGCAACCTGGTGTCCAGCTCGGACACCAACGGGCTGGTGGTGATCACCCAGACCCAGCCGATCTCCGTGGTGTTCACGCTGCCCGAGACCCAGTTGCCCGAAGTGCGCACCGAGATCGCCGCGGGCAAGACGCTGGCCGTGGACGCCTACGACCGCGCCGACACGCGCCGCATCGCCACGGGCCAGCTCGAAACGCTGGACAACCAGATCGACGTGACCACCGGCACCCTGAAGCTGAAGGCCCGCTTCGAAAACGCGGACGACGCGCTCTTTCCGAACCAGTTCGTCAACGTCCGCCTGCACGTATTGACGCGCAAGGACGTCACCGCCATTCCCACCGCCGCCATCCAGCAAGGCTCGGCCGGCGCCTTCGTGTTCCTGGTGCAGGCCGACGATACGGTCCAGGTGCGCCAGGTGAAGCTGGGCGCGATCAACAACGGCATGGTGGCGGTCAACGAAGGCCTGCAGCCGGGCGACCGGGTGGTCGTCGAAGGCACCGACCGCCTGCGCGCGGGCGCCAAGGTGGAAGTGGTGGGCGGCGGCGCCGTGATCCCCGCCACCCGCGACAAGACCCTGGGCGCGGGCGCCCCGGCCGGCACCACGCCGCCGTCGAAATAAGGCAGGTCGCGCCGTGAGCCCGTCGCGCCTGTTCATCCTGCGTCCGGTAGCCACCACGCTGTCGATGCTGGCCATCCTGATCGCCGGCTTCATCGCCTACCGGCTGCTGCCCGTTTCGGCCCTGCCCGAAGTGGACTATCCGACGATCCAGGTGGTGACGCTGTACCCCGGCGCGAGTCCGGACGTGATGACCTCGCTGGTCACGTCCCCGCTGGAACGGCAGTTCGGGCAGATGCCGGGCCTGAACCAGATGTCGTCCACCAGTTCGGGCGGCGCCTCGGTCATCACACTGCAATTCAACCTCAGCCTGCCGCTGGACGTGGCCGAGCAGCAGGTGCAGGCGGCCATCAACGCCGCGTCGAACCTGCTGCCCACCGACCTGCCGGTGCCACCGACCTACAACAAGGTCAACCCGGCGGACGCGGCGGTGCTGACCCTGGCGATCACCTCGCCCACCATGCCGCTGCCCCAGGTGCGCGACCTGGTGGACACACGCGTGGCGCAGAAGCTGTCGCAGATCCCCGGCGTGGGCCTGGTCAGCGTGGCCGGCGGGCAGCGGCCCGCGGTGCGGGTGCAAGTGAACCCGCAGGCGCTGGCGGCCAACGGCCTGTCGCTGTCCGACCTGCGCACCGCCATCGTCGGCGCCAACGTGAACCAGCCCAAGGGCAACCTGGACGGGCCGCAGCGGTCCACCACCATCAACGCCAACGACCAGCTCAAGACGCCCACCGACTACAACGACCTGATCATCGCGTACAAGAACAACGCGCCGCTGCGCCTGTCGGACGTGGCGCGCGCGGTGGAAGGCGCCGAGGACACGCGGCAGGCGGCCTGGGCCGGCGACAAGCCCGCCATCCTGCTCAACATCCAGCGCCAGCCGGGCGCCAACGTGATCGACGTGGTCAACCGCATCCAGGCGCTGCTGCCGCAGTTGCGCGCCGCCTTGCCCGCCACCCTGGACGTGACCGTGGTGTCCGACCGCACGCAGACCATCCGCGATTCGGTGGCCGACGTGCAGTTCGAGATGCTGCTGGCCGTGGCGCTGGTGGTCATGGTGACCTTCGTGTTCCTGCGCAGCCTGACGGCCACGCTGATTCCCAGCGTGGTCGTGCCGCTGTCGCTGGTGGGCACCTTCGGCATCATGTACCTGGCCGGCTTCTCCATCAACAACCTGACCTTGATGGCGCTGACGATCGCCACCGGCTTCGTGGTGGACGACGCCATCGTCATGATCGAGAACATCGCCCGCCACATCGAAGAGGGCGAGACGCCCCTGCAGGCGGCGCTGAAGGGCGCCGAGCAGATCGGCTTCACCCTGATTTCGCTGACCTTCTCGCTGATCGCCGTGCTGATCCCGCTGCTCTTCATGACCGAGGTGGTGGGGCGGCTGTTCCGCGAATTCGCGATCACGCTGGCGGTGTCCATCCTGATTTCGCTGGTGGTGTCGCTGACCTTGACGCCCATGATGTGCGCGCGCCTGCTGCGCGCCGAATCCGAGCAGAAGCACGGCCGCTTCCACCAGGCCACGGGCGCCTTCATCGACCGCGTCATCGCCGGCTACGACCGCTGGCTGCAGGTGGTGCTGCGCCATCAGCCCTTGACGCTGCTGGTGGCGCTGGGCACGTTCGCGCTGACGGCGCTGCTGTACCTGGCGATACCCAAGGGCTTCTTCCCGCAGCAGGACACCGGCCTGATCCAGGCCATCACTCAGGCGCCGCAATCGATTTCGTTCAAGGCCATGGCCGAGCGCCAGCAGGCGGCCGCGCGCCTGGTGCTGGAGGATCCGGACGTCGAGGCCGTGTCCTCGTTCATCGGCGTGGACGGCAGCAACGCCACGCTCAGCGCGGGGCGCCTGCAGATCGCGCTCAAGCCGCAGGCCGAGCGCGACGGCGACCTGCGCACGGTGATGGCGCGCCTGGACGAGGCCCTGGCGAAGCAGGACGGCCTGACGGTCTACATGCAGCCGGTCCAGGACCTGACCATCGAAGACCGCGTCAGCCGCACGCAGTACCAGATGACGCTGTCCAATCCCGACCTGAAGGTGCTGAGCGAATGGACGCCCAAGCTGGTGGACCGCCTGCGCCAGGTGCCGGGGCTGAAGGACGTGACGGACGACCTGCAGGACGACGGCCTGCAGACCTGGGTCGAGATCGACCGCGACGCGGCCTCGCGCCTGGGCATCACGGCGGCGGTGATCGACGAGGCGCTCTACAACGCCTTCGGCCAGCGGCTGATCTCGACCATCTTCACGCAGTCCAACCAGTACCGCGTGGTGCTGGAGGTGCAGCCGCAGTTCCAGATGACGCCGGCCTCGCTGGGGCAGATCCACGTGCCCACGTCGGCGGGCGGGCAGGTGCCGCTGTCTTCCGTGGCCCACATCACCGAAGGCAAGACCGTGCTGGCCGTGAACCGGCTGGACCAGTTCCCCATGGTGACGGTGTCCTTCAACCTGGCGCCGGGCGCCTCGCTGTCCGGCGCGGTCGAGGCCATCACCGCCGCCGAAGCCGAGATCGGCCTGCCCACGGGCGTGGAGACCCGCTTCCAGGGCGCGGCGCTGGCGTTCCAGAACTCGCTGTCCAGCACGCTGTGGCTGATCCTGGCCGCCGTGGTCACCATGTACATCGTGCTGGGCGTGCTGTACGAAAGCTACATCCATCCCATCACCATCCTGTCGACGCTGCCTTCGGCCGGGGTCGGCGCGCTGCTGGCGCTGTTGATCAGCGGCACCGAGCTCGACATGATCGGCATCATCGGGATCATCCTGCTGATCGGCATCGTCAAGAAGAACGCCATCATGATGATCGACTTCGCGCTGGACGCGGAGCGCAAGCGCGGCCTGAGCCCGCGCGCGGCCATCCATGAGGCGGCGCTGCTGCGCTTCCGCCCGATCCTTATGACCACGCTGGCGGCCCTGTTCGGCGCGCTGCCGCTGATGCTGTCGTCGGGCACGGGCGCCGAGCTGCGCCAGCCGCTGGGCCTGGTGATGGTGGGGGGGCTGCTGCTGTCGCAGGTGCTGACGCTGTTCACGACGCCGGTCATCTACCTGATGTTCGACCGCATGTCGCGCCGCTGGCGCGGCGCGCGCGCGCCGGCGGCGGAGGATGCGTCATGATCCTGTCGGCGCCCTTCATCGTCCGGCCGGTGGCGACCACGCTGCTGAGCCTGGCGGTCGTGCTGGCAGGCCTGCTGTCTTTTTTCCTGCTGCCCGTGGCGCCGCTGCCACAGGTGGACATCCCCACCATCTCCGTTTCGGCCAGCCTGCCGGGCGCCAGCCCGGAGACCATGGCGTCCAGCGTGGCCACGCCGCTGGAACGCTCGCTGGGCAGCATCGCCGGCGTGACCGAGATGACCTCCAGCAGCTCGCAGGGCTCCACCCGCATCACGCTGCAGTTCGATCTTTCGCGCGACATCAACGGCGCCGCCCGCGACGTGCAGGCCGCGATCAACGCGGCGCGCTCGCTGCTGCCGACCGGCCTGCGCAGCAATCCCACATATCACAAGTCCAATCCGTCGGACGCGCCCATCATGACCCTGGCGCTGACCTCGGACACGCTCAGCCAGGGCCAGCTCTACGACATCGCATCGACTATCGTGGCGCAGAAGCTGTCCCAGGTGGACGGCGTGGGCGAGGTGACGGTGGGCGGCAGTTCGCTGCCGGCCGTGCGCGTCACCGTGCTGCCCGGGGCGCTGGCCAACCGCGGCGTGTCGCTGGACGAGCTGCGCGCCACCCTGGCCAACGCCAACGCCAACCGTCCCAAGGGCGTGCTGGAGAACGACCGCTACCACTGGCAGATCATGGTGAGCGACCAGCTCAGCCGCGCCGAACAGTACCGGCCGCTGATCGTGGCCTGGCGCGACGGCGCGCCCGTCCGGGTGTCGGACGTGGCCACGGTGGAGGACTCGGTCGAGGACCTGTACCAGACCGGCTTCTACAACGACCGCAAGGCCATCCTGATGATCGTGCGGCGCCAGGCCGACGCCAACATCATGGAGGCGGTGGACGCGGTGCGCGCGCAACTGCCGGTGCTGGAAGCCCTGATGCCGGCGGACGTGAACATGACGGTGGCGCAGGACCGCACGCCCAGCATCCGCGCGTCGCTGCACGAGGCCGAGCTGACGCTGATCATCGCCGTGGGACTGGTGGTGCTGGTGGTGCTGCTGTTCCTGCGGCGCTGGCGCGCGGCCATCATCCCCAGCGTGGCGGTGCCGGTGTCGCTGATCGGCACCTTCTGCATCATGTATCTTTGCGGCTTTACGCTGAACACCATTTCGCTGATGGCGCTGATCGTGGCGACGGGCTTCGTGGTGGACGACGCCATCGTGGTGCTCGAGAACATCATGCGCCACGTCGAGCGCGGCATGTCGCCCATGCGCGCCGCCCTGCGGGGTTCGCGCGAGGTGGGCTTCACGGTCCTGTCGATGAGCCTCTCGCTCGTGGCGGTGTTCATCCCCATTCTGCTGATGGGCGGCGTGGTCGGGCGCCTGTTCCGCGAGTTCGCCGTGACCCTCTCGGCGGCGATCCTGGTGTCGCTGGTGGTGTCGCTGACCCTGACGCCGATGATGTGCGCCCGCTTGCTGCGCGCCGAGCCCGAGCAGCCGCGGCCGCCCGGCAGGCTGGCGCGCTGGTCGGAGCGCGGCTTCGAGGCCATGCTGGGCGGCTACCGCCGTTCGCTGCGCTGGGCGCTGGAGCACGGCCGCCTGATGATGCTGACGCTGGCGATCGCGGTGGGGCTGAACGTATACCTGTACACGGTGGTGCCCAAGGGGTTTTTTCCGCAGCAGGACACGGGCCAGTTGCTGGGGTTCTTCCGCGTCGACCAGGGCACCTCGTTCCAGGCCACCGTGCCCAAGCTGGAAGCCCTGCGCAAGGTGGTGCTGGCGGATCCGGCGGTGCAGAGCATGACGGGCTACGCCGGCGGGCGCGGCGGCAGCAACAGCAGCTTCATGCAGATCCAGCTCAAGCCGCTGGAAGAGCGCAAGGTGTCGGCCGACGAGGTCATCAACCGGCTGCGCGGCAAGCTGCAGAACATGCCGGGCGCGCGCATGTTCCTGGTGTCGCAGCAGGACATCCGGATCGGCGGGCGCCAGAGCCAGGGCTCGTACGACTACACGCTGATGTCGGGCGACCTGCAATTGCTGCGCGCCTGGATGCCGAAAGTGCAGCAGGCGATGGCGCAGATCCCCGAGATCACGGACGTGGATACCGACGTCGAGGACAAGGGCCGCCAGATCGACCTGGTCATCGACCGCGAGGCCGCGACCCGGCTCGGCGTGAGCATGTCCACCATTTCCACCGTGCTGAACAATTCATTCAGCCAGCGCCAGGTGTCGGTGATGTACGGGCCGCTCAACCAGTACCACGTGGTGCTGGGCGTGGACCCGAAGTTCGCGCAGGACATCGAATCGCTCAGGCAGGTCGAGGTCATCACGGCGGCGGGCGCGCGCGTGCCGCTGTCGGCGTTCACGCGCCTGCAAAACGCCAACGCGCCGCTCAGCGTGCAGCACCAGGGGCTGTTCGTGGCCGATACGGTGTCGTTCAGTTTGGCGCCGGGCGTGTCGCTGGGCCAGGCCACGGCCGCCATCGACGCGGCGGTCGCGCGCATCGGCCTGCCGTCGGACCAGATCCAGGCGGGCTTCCAGGGCACGGCCGCGGCCCTGCAGCAGACGCTGGCGCAGCAGCCCTGGCTGATCCTGGCGGCGCTGGTCACCATGTACATCGTGCTGGGCATTCTGTACGAAAGCTTCGTGCATCCGCTGACCATCCTGTCGACCTTGCCCTCGGCCGGACTGGGCGCGCTGCTGGCGCTGCTGCTGGTGCGCTACGACTTCACGCTGATCGCGCTGATCGGGGTCTTCCTGCTGATCGGCATCGTCAAGAAGAACGCCATCATGATGGTGGACTTCGCGCTGGAGGCCGAGCGCGGCCAGGGCATGAGCCCTCGCGAAGCCATCTTCCAGGCCTGCGTGACGCGTTTCCGTCCCATCATGATGACGACCATGGCGGCCATCTTCGGCGCGCTGCCGCTGGTGCTGGCCACCGGTGCCGGGGTCGAGATGCGCCAGCCTTTAGGCATTACCATCGTGGGCGGCCTGGTGCTGAGCCAGGTGCTTACGCTGTACACCACCCCCGTGGTCTATCTTTACCTGGACCGTTTCCGCCTGTGGGCCGCGCGCGGGCGCGCCCGCAGGAACGGATCCGCCGCTTCCATAGAACAAATATGATGCGCAACGCCAAGATTTTCCCGAATGCCTTTGTTCCACGCAGCGTCGCGGTGGCGGCGCTGTGCGCGCTGCTGGGCGCCTGCGCGGTCGGCCCCGACTACCGGCGCCCGGCGCTGGACGTGGGCGCGGCCTACAAGGAAGGACAGGGCGAGGTGGAGGGCTGGAAGCCCGCCCGCCCGCGCGACGAGGCCGATCGCGGCGCATGGTGGCGGGTCTACGACGACGCCGTGCTGGACGGCCTGGTGGAGCGCCTGAACGCTTCGAACCAGACCGTCGCCCAGGCCGAGGCCAACTACCGCCAGGCGCTGGGCCTGGTGCGCGGCGCGCGCGCGGGCTTCTTCCCGACCGTGGGCGCCGGCGCGGGCCTGACGCGTTCGGGCAGCGGCAGCGGCAGCTCGTCGTCCTCGTCGGGCAGCAACGTGTCGAACCAGTATTCGTTGACGGGCAGCGTGAGCTGGGAAGTGGACCTGTGGGGCCGGGTGCGGCGCAGCGTCGAATCCTCCGAGGCCAGCGCCGCGGCCAGCTTGGCCGACCTGGGCGCCACGCGCCTGAGCGCGCAGGCCGCCCTGGTGCAGTCGTATCTGCAATTGCGGGTGCTGGACGAACAGAAACGCCTGCTGGACGCCACCGTGGCGGCCTATGAAAAATCCCTGCAACTGACGCAGAACCGCTATGCCGTGGGCGTGGCGGGGCAGGCCGACGTGGCCGTGGCCCGCACCCAGGTGGAAAGCACGCGGGCGCAATCCATAGACCTGGACTGGCAGCGCGGGCAGCTCGAGCACGCCATCGCCGTGCTCATGGGCCAGGCGCCGTCCCAGTTCAGCCTGCCGCCCGCGGTGTTCGCGCTGCGCCTGCCGCAGATTCCGGTGGGCCTGCCCTCGGAACTCCTGGAGCGCCGCCCCGACGTGGCGGCCGCGGAACGCCGCGCGGCGGCGGCCAATGCGCAGATCGGCGTGGCGCAGGCCGCGTGGTTCCCCACCCTGATGCTGTCGGCCGACGGCGGATTCCGCAACGGCCAGTTCGCCGATCTGCTGACCGCGCCGGCCCGCTTCTGGTCGCTGGGCCCGGCGCTGGCGATGACGATTTTCGACGGCGGCGCGCGCGAGGCCCAGGTCGAGCAGGCCCGCGCGTCCTACGATGCGCAGGCCGCCGCGTACCGCCAGGCGGCCCTGACGGGCCTGCGCGAGGTCGAGGACTACCTGATCCAGTTGCGCGTCATGGAGAACGAACAGGTGGTGCAGCGCCGCGCGCTCGAGGCGGCGCGCGAGTCGCTGCGGCTGATCCAGAACCAGTACCGGGCCGGCCTGGTCGACTACCTGAGCGTGGCCGTCGTGGACGCCACCGCCCTGAGCAGCGAGCGCAATGCGCTGAGCCTGCTGGGCAACCGCCTGACCGCGAGCGTGAACCTGATCGTGGCGCTGGGCGGCGGCTGGGATGGGCAGGCTGCCGCGGTAGCGCAGGCGAGCCCGGACAATCAGGCTGCGGCCGCGGGCGCAGTATCCGCGCAGCCCTGACGCCCGCTCCGCGGATGCGCGGTGTCGCCCTGTCTGCCGCGCTTCAGCCGCGTTGCAGGAGGGCGATGAGCAGCCAGGCCGCCGCCGCGGGCACCGCGAACACCAGCAGCAGGATCGGCAGTTCCTCGCGCACCGTGTAGCCGGCGCGCGTGACGCCGACCCACATGTTGACGATGGCCATCAGCAGCCACGCGGGCAGGAACAGCTTGGCGGCGGCAATCGAGCCGGCCGCGTCGCCGCCCCATTGCTTGCCGAACAGCGCGAACACGGCCAGCAGCAGCAGGCCTCCGACGATGGTCAACAGCACGTGCATGGCGCCGCTCCTATTTGGTGGTGTAGCCGCCGTTGATCAGCAGGGTCTGGCCCGTGATCCACCAGCCGTCCGACACCAGGAAACGGATGAAGGGCACCACGTCTTCGATGTCGGTCAGCCCGGTCTTCGAGAACGGCGACAGGGCGGCCGCGGTCTTGTGGTACGCCACGGCATCGGCGCCCTCGGCCGGATAGAAGAACGGCGTGTCCATGGGGCCGGGGCCCACCGCCGTCACGGAAATCCCGCGCGCGCCGAACTCCTTGGACGCGGCGCGGGTGTAGTGCTCGACCGGCGCCTTGGTGCCGGCATAGGCCGCATAGAAGGGGGTGTAAGCGCCCAGCAGCGAGGTCACCAGCGTGCAGATCTTGCCGTTGTCGTTGAGATGCCGGCCCGCTTCGCGCAGGAAAAAGAAGGCGGACTTGGCATTCACGGCCGCCATCTCGTCGTACTCCGCTTCGGTGATTTCCGTGAAGGGCTTCTTCAAGACCTTGCCGACGGTATTGATCGCGATGTCCGGGCGGCCCACCGCGGCGACGGCGTCGGCGAAGAGCTGCTCCATCGCGCCGGCCGAGGTCAGGTCGGCCTGCAAGGCGACGGCCCGCGCGCCCGCCGCCTCGACGGCGGCGACCGTCGCGTCCGCGTCTGCCTTGGTGCCGGCGCTGTTGTAGTGCACCGCCACCGCCCGCGCCCCTTGCTGCGCCAGGTCCCGCGCGATCAATCCGCCCAGGTTCTTCGCGCCGCCCGCGATGATGACGGTCTTGCCCTGGATTCCGTGGTCTGCCATGTTCCTTCTCCGCTGTCCGGGCCGCCGGATGCAAGCCCTCTGCGGACGATGATATATTCCAGAAAACAAGGATAAAACCGCAATTCCTGGTATCTATATCCAGGAATGCCGAACAATAAAACGCCGCATCCGGGCATGCGCCGGAGCCCTCTCCATGGACCGAATCGAGCTGTTCCGGATTTACGCCCGTGTCGTCGAGTGCGCGAACTTCTCGCGCGCGGCGGACACGCTGGGCCTGCCGCGCTCCACGGTGTCGGCCGCCGTCCAGGAACTGGAGGGGCGGCTGGGCGCTCGCCTGCTGAACCGCACCACGCGGCAGGTGGCGCCCACGCAGGAGGGCACGGCCTTCTACGAACGCTGCCTGCGCCTGGTGGCCGACATGGAAGAGGCCGAGAACCTCTTCCGCCATGCCGCCGGAGGCCCCAGCGGCAGCTTGCGCGTCGACGTGCCGGCGCGCGTGGGCCGCCTGATCGTGGCGCCGGCGCTGCCCGGTTTCCTGGAGGCCTATCCGCAGATCGATGTCGCGCTGGGCGTGACCGACAGGGCCGTCAACCTGATCGAGGAAGGGGTGGACTGCGTGCTGCGGGTGGGCAGCCTGCCCGATTCCAGCCTGGTGGCGCGGCCGATAGGCATATTGCCGCTGATCAACGTGGCCAGTCCGGCCTATCTGGCGCGCCACGGCCTGCCCGCGGCGCCCGCGGACCTGGCCCGGCACCATTGCGTGAACTATGCCTCGCCGTCCACCGGCCGGCTGGCGCCCTGGGAGTGGCTGGACGGCGGCGCGCCGCGCAGCCAGCAATTGCGCGGCCGCGTCACGGTCAACAGCGCCGAAGCCTATATCGCATGTTGCGTCGCGGGGCTGGGCCTGATCCAGATCCCGGCCTACGACGTGCAGCCGCAGATCGCCGCCGGCGAACTGGTCGAAGTCATGCCGGACCATCGGCCTGCGCCCATGCCCATGACGCTGCTCTATCCGCAGCGACGGGGGCCGTCGCGCCGCGTGCAGGTATTCGCCGACTGGCTGGAGGCGCTGCTGAAGCCGGCTTGCGGGCTGCGCTGAGCCTGCGCCCCGCGGCCGGCGCCCTTGAGTATTGGCAGGCCATCGCTTACCATCGCAAATAATTCTTATTTATATCTGATATTTCCGTCCGCAATGGCGGGATGATGGGCCGTGACTGAGCAATCCTCTTCTTCGATCGTCGAAACGTTGTACTCCGACCATCACGGGTGGTTGCAGGGATGGCTGCGCCGCAAGCTGGGCAACGCGCCCGAGGCCGCCGACCTGGCGCACGACACCTTCGTCAGGATCCTGGGCAGGCGCCAGCGCGACCCCATCCACGAACCGCGCGCCTATCTGGCCACCATCGCCAACGGGCTGGTCGTGAGCCATTGGCGCCGCCGCACGCTGGAGCAGGCCTGGCTCGATGCGCTGAACGCGCAGCCCGAACCGCTGGCGCCGTCGCCCGAGGAACGCGCGCTCATTCTCGAAACGCTGGAAGAGATCGCCCGCCTGATCGACGGGCTGCCCGAGCGGGTCCGAGAGATATTCCTGTATTCGCAGATCGAAGGATTCACCTATCCGCAGATCGCCGAGAAGCTGGCCCTGAGCGTGAACGTCGTGCAGAAGGCGATGACGCGTGCCGTGGCGCACTGCTACAAGGCGCTGTATGCCTAGGGCCGCGGATGTTCGCATGCCATGCGCATGCGCGGCGGCGTGAGCGCCGCTTCCCTCCGGCCGCAGGACGGTTTGCCCGCGGCCGCGCCTCCCATTCCCGAAGACGTGGTGGACGCAGCCATCCACTGGTATGTGCTGCTGGCGTCCGGCACGGCCAGCGCGCAGGACCGCGCGGCATTCGCGCGCTGGCGCGCGGAAAGCGCCGCGCATGCCGCGGCCTGGTCGCGCTTCGAGGCCATGGGAGGCCGGCTGCAGGGCGGCGCGGCGCGCCTGGCGCCGGCGGCCACGCATGCCGCGCTGAGCAAGGCCGTTTCCGCCTCCGGCCGGCGGCGGGCGCTCAAGACGCTGGCATGGGCCGGCCTGGGCGGCACGGCCTTCTATTTCGCTCAAGCGCAGGTGTCCTGGCGCGGCCAGCTCGCCGGCGCGCTCGCCGACCTGCGCACCGGCACGGGCGAACGCCGCCGCCTGGTGCTGGAAGACGGCACCCTGCTGCAATTGAACACGGCAACGGCGGTCGACGTGAGGTTCAGCGGCGCCGAGCGGCGCATCGTGCTGCGCGCAGGGGAGATCCTGGTGGCCACCGCGGCCGATGCCCAGGGCCGGCCGCTGGTGGTCGAGAGTCCGGCGGGCACGCTCGTGCCCCTGGGCACGCGCTTCACCGTGCGGCACGCCGCCGACGAGGATTGCAGTCCGACGCGGCTGGCCGTCATCGAGGGCGCCGTCCGCATCTACGCGGATGGCCGAACCGACGGCGAGACCGCGCTGGTGACGGCGGGCCGGCAGGCGCGGTTCACGCGCAAGCGCATCGATGCGTCCGCCCCGCTCGACGAGGCCGGCCAGAGCTGGATCGACGGTACGTTCAGCGCCGAGGGCATGCGCCTGGCGGATTTGCTGGCCGAGCTGGGCCGTTACCGGCCGGGCAGGCTGCGCTGCGCGCCCGAAGTGGCGGACCTGCGCATTACCGGCGCCTGGCCGCTGGACGGCCCGCAGGCCACGGACCGCATCCTGGATGCGCTGGAGCGCAGGCTGCCGGTGCGCGTCAGCCGCTACACGCGGTATTGGGTCACGGTCGGGCCGCGATAGGCGTCGACTGCCTGATGCGTATCGTCTGGTAACAAATTAGCCGGCAGGTTTTCCGGTCTGCTGCGGCCTCCTGTGTAGAAGCCGAGCCTGACTGCGCCTCGTACGGGATGTTCTGCAGTGCTTCTGACCATCAACAAGCATTTGCAAGGAATCCGACCATGGCTTTGGGCCACGCCTCGCCGCCGCCGCCTCTTATTCCGTACGCGCCCGTCCTGCTGTGCGCCGTCATGGGCCTCGCGGGCATCGCCGCGTCTACGCCCGTCCGGGCGCAGGGCACGGAGGCCGCAGCCGGCGCGCTGCGGCATTTCGACATCCCGGCCGGCACGCTCGACCAGGCGCTGAGCCGCTACGGGCGCCAGGCCGGCGTGTCGATTTCCGTCAACGCCAGCCTGACCGCGGGCCTGCGCAGCGCCGGCCTCAGCGGCAGCCATACCGCGGCCGAGGCCCTGGACCTATTGCTGGCGGGAACGGGCCTGCAGGCCGAACGCGAAGGGCAGGGCGAATACACGCTGCGCCGCATTCCGGCAGCGCCGCGAGCGGGAGGGGACATCGCCGCGCTGCCGGCGATCACCGTGACGGGCCGCGGCATGGGCGAGTTGCCTCCCGCCTATGCCGGCGGCCAGGTGGCCACCGGCGGACGGGTGGGGCTGCTGGGCGACAAGGACTTCATGGAAACGCCCTTCAGCACCATCGTCTACACCGACACCTACATCCAGGACATCCAGGCGCAGGACGTCTATCGCGTGATCGGCCTGACCGATCCTTCCGTCTACCTCAACGGCAGCAGCGGGATGATCACCGAGTATTTCAATCTGCGCGGCTTCGGGGTTTCGGCGAACGACATCGCCTATAACGGGCTCTACGGCATGATCCCGTACTACCGCGCGACGGCCGAACTGGCCGAGCGCATCGAAGTGCTGAAGGGGCCTTCCGCCCTGCTGAACGGCATGCCGCCGGGAGGGTCGGTCGGCGGCAGCATCAACGTCGTGCCCAAGCGGGCCGGCGACAAGCCGCTGGCCCGCGTCACCGGCACCTACGCATCGGATGCGCAGTTCGGCGTGCACGTGGACGTGGGGCAGCGCTTCGGCGACGAGAAGCTGTTCGGCATCCGCTTCAACGGCGTCTACCGCGACGGCGACACCGGCGTGGACGACCAGTCGAAGCGGACCAAGCTGGCCGCGCTGGGCCTGGACTGGCGGTCGCAGCGCGTCAGGTTGTCCGCCGATTTCTACACCAGCGAAGATCACCTGAACGGCTTGAACCGCGGCGTCTCGCTCGCGCCGGGCGTGGGCGTGCCCAAGCCGCCCAAGCCCGACACCCTGCTGGCGCCCGACTGGACCTTCACCGATACCAAAGACGAGGCCATCCTGCTGCGCGGCGAGGTGGACATCGCCGACAACCTCATGGCCTATGCCGCCTGGGGGTACAGCGACACCGATTTCAAATCGCTCGCGTCCTCGACCAACACGATCTTCAACGACCGCGGCGACTACCGCAACAACTTCTCCTTCCAGCGCATCCAGATCGCCAAGACCTCCGCGGAGATCGGCACGCGGGCGCGTTTCAGGACGCTGGGCGTGGGCCACGAACTGGCGCTGACCGGAACCTACTACCAGCACGACTACAAATTCGGCTTCCAGCGCAACATGCTTGCGCAGGACTGGATCACCAACATCTACGACCCGTCATGGGGCCCCAGCGTGGACACCAGCTTCCGGCACGCCGCGCTGCCCAAGACGGCCGCACTGCGCACCGCCAGCTACGGCATCGCCGACACACTGTCGTTCGCCGGCGACCGCATCCAGTTCACGGCAGGCGTGCGCCGCCAGACCGTGGTCAGCGATACCTTCAGCCCCCTGACCGGCGAGCGGACTGCGCGCTACGATGCCGGCGCCAATACGCCGGCCTTCGCGCTGCTGGTCAAGGCGACGGACCGGCTCTCGCTTTACGGCAACTACATCGAAGGCCTGAGCCAGGGCGCGACCGCGCCCGCGACCGCGGACAACGCGGGCCAGGTCTTCCCTCCCTACAAGACCAAGCAGCGCGAAGTCGGCGTCAAGGCCGACCTGGGCAGCTTTGCCGGCACTTTCAGCGCATTCCAGATCGAACGGCCCAGCGCCTACACGGATCCGTTCACCAACGTGTATTCGTTCGGCGGCGAGCAGCGCAACCGCGGGCTGGAATTCGGCTTCTTCGGCGAACTCCTGCCCGAACTGCGGCTGCTGGGCGGCGTGTCCTACACGCAGGCCAAGCTGACCAAAACGGCCGGCGGCGTCAACCAGGGGCGTTCGGCCACCGGCGTGCCCGCGTGGCAGGGCAAGCTGGGCCTGGAATGGGACGTGCCCGGGCTGCAAGGCCTGACGCTCACCGGCAACGTGGTCTCGATGTCCAAGCAGTACGTGAGCGCCGACAACGCGCTGTCGGTGCCGGGACGCACGGTCTACGACGTCGGCGCGCGCTACCGCGCGACCGTCGCGGACCACCCGGTCACGCTGCGGGCCAACGTGCTGAACCTGACCAACAAGGCCTACTGGGCCGGCACGCTGGGCAACGGCCTGGGCGCGCCGCGCACCTTCCTCCTGTCGGCCAGCGTCGAATTCTGATTTTTTCCCCGTCCGGAGACTTGAATGAAGAAAACCCTCACCCTGATCGCCGCCGCGCTGGGCCTGGCCGCGTCGGCCCAGGCGCACCAGGCCTGGCTGGAACAGCCCGACGGCAAGGCCGCCGTGCTGCGTTTCGGCGAATTCGCGGAGAACCTGCGCGAAACCTCCCCGGGCCTGCTGGACCATTTCGGCAAGCCGGCGGCGACCCTCATTTCCGCCAAGGGCGAGTCGACGCTGACCGTCACCAAGGCCGCCGACGGCTTCGTGCTGTCCGCGGGCGCGGGCAGGGGCCAGAGCATCGCCGTCGAGGACCCGGTCTTTCCGTTGCGCACCTTCAAGCTGGGCGACAAGGACGTCACTAGCTGGGTCTGGCCGGCCGCGCGCTATGTCACCAGCCTGGCCGCGCAGCAGCCCAAGCTTGCCCTGGACGTGGTGCCCACCGGCACGGCCGGCGAGTTCCAGGTCCTGCTGAAGGGCCAGCCGCTGCCCAAGGCCAAGGTCGCCATCGCCGTGCAGTCCGGCTGGGGCAAGGAAGCGCATGCCGACGACCAGGGCAAGGTCCGCTTCGATCTGCCGTGGAAGGGGCAGTACGTCATCGAGGCCAGCCATATCGACCGCAATCCCGGCGAACGCCCCGGCGCCTCCGGCGCCGAGAAGTACGACGGCATCAACTACGTGGCCACGCTGAGCTTCGTCAAGGCCGACGGCGCGGCGGCGTTCCCCGCGGGGCCGGCTGCCGCGCCCGCCAAGTAGGAGGCCGCCCGCGTGACAGGCCGCCGCCAGATTCCCTTTCCCTTGCCCCTGGTTTCCCGGATCGCGGCAGCCCTGTTCGGCGGCTACGCGCTCGCGGCGCTGGCCTCCGTCGCCGCGCTGGCGCTGCCGCTCGCGCGCACCGAAGCAGTCTTCACCGGCATGATGGCCAGCTTCCTCTTGTATGCGGGCGCAGTCGTCTGGGTCTTCGCCGTGCGCTCGGCGCGGCGCGCGTGGGCGGGGCTGGCGGTCGCGGCGATCCCGCTGCTCGCGGCGGCCTGGCTTGCCTGAGGACGTTTTGAGATGAGTTCTCCCCGTCCGGCCGCGGGCAAGGCGCGCGGCATCCGCCAGACCATGTCCGACCTGCATATCTGGACCGGGCTGCTTGCCGGCTGGATCCTGTACGCCATGTTCCTCACCGGAACGGTGAGTTACTTCCGCGACGAACTGTCGGCATGGATGCGGCCGGAACTGCCCGTCGCGCAGCCGCGCCAGGAACCCGCCCAGGTCGCGCAGCGCATGGTCGACGCCATGGGCGAGCGGCACGCTCCCGGTTCTCCGCAGTGGAGCATCGGCCTGCCCACGCCGCGCAACCCGGCGGTGTCCGCCTTCTGGCGCGGCGGGCCGCGCTTCAAGAATGGCGTTTTCGATGCCGCCACCGGCAACGAGCTGTCGGCCCGGGACACCCGCGGCGGCGATTTCTTCTATGCCTTCCATTTCAATCTGCACTACGTGTCGCCGATGCTGGGGCGATGGATCGTGGGCGTGTGCGCGATGTTCATGCTGGTGGCGATCGTCAGCGGCGTGATCACGCACAAAAAGATCTTCGCGGATTTCTTCACTTTCCGCCGCGGCAAGGGCCAGCGCTCCTGGCTGGATGCGCACGCGGCCCTGTCGGTGCTGGGCCTGCCCTTCCATTTCATGATCACGTACAGCGGCCTGGTGATGCTGATGCTGCTCTACATGCCATGGGGAGCGGACATGGCCTTCAAAACGCCGCCCGCTCGCCAGGCGCTCTTCGCGCAGATGAGCGCGCTGGTGCCTGCGGGGCCGCCGGCCGGGGTCGGCGTGCCGCTGGCTCCGGTCGGCGACATGCTGAGGCAGGCCGAATCGCGCTGGGGGCAGGGCAAGGTGGGCCGCGTGACGGTGAACAATCCCGGCGACGCGACCGCGCGGGTGGTGCTGGTGCAGGGCGAGGACGGGCGCGTGTCGGTCAGCCCGCGCTATCTGGTGTTCGACGGCACGGACGGGCGGCTGCTCCAAAGCCGGGAGGACGTCGGCCCGGCGGCGGAGACGCGCGGCGTGCTGTATGCGCTGCATCTGGGCAGGTTCGGCGACACCGCGGTCCGGTGGCTCTATTTCCTGGTGAGCCTGGCGGGCACGGCAATGGTGGGAACCGGCCTGGTGCTGTGGACGGTCAAGCGCAGGGCGAAACTGCCGGATCCGGAGCGGCCCTACTTCGGCTTCCGGCTGGTGGAGCGGCTCAATATCGCGGCGATCGCCGGCCTGTCGGTGGCGATGGCCGCATTCCTGTGGGGCAACCGGCTCTTGCCGCGCGATCTGCCCGCCAGGGCGGACTGGGAGATCCACCTGTTCTTCATCGCCTGGGCGCTGGCGGCGGCCTATGCCGCGGCGCGGCCCGCCAAGCGCGCCTGGGTGGAATTGCTATGGCTTGCATGCGGCCTGCTGGCGCTGCTGCCCGCGCTGAATGCCCTGGCCACGCCGCGCGGCCTGTGGCGCAGCCTGGCGCAAGGCGACTGGGTCTACGCGGGCTTCGACCTGACGCTGTGGGCGCTGGCGGCCTTGCATGCCGCGCTGGCCCTGCGCACCGCCCGGCACAAGCCGCGGGGCAAGCCGGCGAGGACGGCCGCCGCGCGGGGCTCTCGGGAATCGGCGGCCTGACGCCGCAGAGGCGGGCGCGTCGGCGGCTGCGCTACAAGCCGATAGCCGCCAGGTCCGGCCGCCGCAGGTGCCAGTCGGTCGCCGCCTGGAACGCCATGCCGATGCGGCCCAGCGCGTCTTCGCCGTTGGGCTTGCCCAGCAGTTGGACGCCGATGGGCAGTCCGTCCGCCGTGAATCCGGCAGGCAGGGCCAGGCCCGATGCGTTCACATAATTGCCGGGCCGGGTAAACGCCGCCAGCGGCGTGGCGGCCTCGTCCACGTCCTCCAGCGGGCAGGCGGCGAAGGGCAGGCAGGGCGCCAGCACTGCGTCGAAATCGCGCATCCAGCCCTGCCAGGCGGCGCAGGCCCGGGTGTGGGCCTGCAGCGCGCGGATATAGTCCGCCGCGCTTACGCTCTTGCCGGCCAGCACGCGCGAGCGCACGTAGCGGCCCAGGGGCAGGGCGTCGTCCTCGATATAGTCGCGGTGCTGGGCATAGGCTTCGGCCGCGATAATCTGGCCGTTGCGCAGCATCATGTCGTGGAAATCGAAGGGGAAGGGGGCTTCCACGAAGTCCGCGCCCAGGCCCGCCAGTACGCGCCGCGTGTCGTCCAGGGCGTTCTGCACCGCCGCGTCGACGGCGATGGGGTACTGCGCCGCCGGCATGAGGGCGATGCGCATGCCGCTCAAGGGCCTGGGGCCCGCGGCCGCTTCGTGGAAGCGGAAGGCGGGCACCCCTAGCGTCACCGGATCACGCGGATCGTGTCCGGACAGGGCTTGCGTCAGCAGCAGCGAGTCGCGCGTGTCGCGCGTGAGCGGGCCGATGGAATCCAGCGTGTGCGAAAGCGCCACCGCGCCATGCAGGCTGATGAGGCCGCGCGTGGTCTTCAGGCCCGTGATCCCGTTCAGCGCGGCCGGTATCCGCACCGAGCCGCCGGTGTCGGAACCCAGCGCGGCGGGCGCCAGGCCCGCGGCGACCGCCACGCCGGAACCGCTGGACGAGCCGCCGGGGATGCGGGCGCGGATCAGGTCCCAGGGGTTGCGCGGCGTTCCCATCACGGGGTTGGTGCCCCAGCCTCCGAAGGCGAACTCCACCATGTGCGTCTTGCCGAGCACCACCATGCCGGCGTCGACCAATCGCGTCACGGCCGTGGCGGTGAGTTCGCTGCGGCGCTGCTTCCAGGCTTGCGAGCCGGCCGTGGTGACCTGGCCCCGGATGTCGCACAGATCCTTGACGGCCACGGGCAGGCCGTCGAGCGGGCCGAGCAGTCCGTAGCCCGCGCGGCGGCGCGCGTCGGCGGCCTCGGCCAATTGCAGCGCGCCTTCGCGGTCGACGCTGACGTAGGCGCCGAGAGCCGGGTTGGCCCGGTCGATGCGGTCCAGGTAATGCCGCGCCAGCTCCACCGAGCTGTAGCGGCCGCCGGCCAGTCCTTGCGCCAGCTCGCCCAGCGTGGCAAATGCGATGTCAGACATGTTTTCCTCAGTTGATGTACGAGCGGCACGGACTGCCGTGCCGCCTGTTCGGGCATCCCCGGCGCGGTTCAGCGCTTGTTCCATTCGGGGGTGGGGTACACCGGTTTCTGCGTGGCGACGTCTTCGGGCCAGACCGGCACCATGCCCTTGCCGGGCAGGAGCTGCACGACGGGGAAGGGCATCAGCAACTGCTTGCCCGTCTCGTCGATGGCATACGGGCCGGCCATGACGGTGAGCTTGCCCGACAGGTCCAGCGACGCCTTCTTGAGCGCGGCCGCGTCGGTGCTGCCGGCCTTCTTCACGATCTCCTCGGTCAGCGCGCCCGCGCCGTAGGCCAGCGCGGTCTGGAAGTCGGGCGGGAACTCGGCCTTGGGGAACTGGCGGTCGTAGGCGGCGGCGAACTGCTCGCGCGTCATGCCGGCGTTGACGTTCCAGTTGATGGCGGGATGGTAGTTGGTGTGGCTGTAGATGTAGTTCGCATCCGCGCCGATGGCCTGGAACTGCGGCGTCGAGGCATAGACCATGAAGACATAGGGGAAGTTGATGTCCAGTTGCTTCATCTGGCGCGTCATGCTGATCAGGTCGCCTTCGTACGAGGTCGGCACCAGGGCCTCGGCGCCGGCCGCGCGGGCTTTCTGCAGGATGGTGCTGAAGTCTTTCTGGCCCTTGGGGTATTTCTCGAACAGCACCACCTCCATGCCGTTCTTGGCGGCCTGCTCGCGTCCGCCTTCGGCCAGGCCCGCGGGGAACGGTTCGTCCGAATACAGCAGCGCCACTTTCTTCACGCCCTGCTTTGCGGCCAGTTCCATGTTGGCGCGCAGCATGGCCGACACCGGCATCTGCGTGCCCGAAACCATGTTCTTGAAGCCCTGCTTGTAGAGATCGTCGCTGGCGGCGGACCAGACCATCATGTACTTGCCCAGCCGTTCCGTCACGGTCGCGGCCGCGGCGGTCAGCGTGGAGCCGAAGGGCGCGAACACCAGATCGACTTTTTCATCGACAATCAGGCGTTCGTAAACACGGGTCACCATCTGCTTGTCGCTGCGGTCGTCCAGCTTGACCAGTTCGACCGGATACTTCTTGCCGTTGACGTCGATGCCGCCGCGGCGGTTGACGTCGTCCACCCACAGCTCCACGCCGCGCACGCCCGACTGCGACGCCAGCGCGAAACTGCCGGTGGACGAAACCGTCATGCCCACCCGGATCTTGTCCGAGGTCTGGGCGGCGGCGGGGAACGGCGTCAGGGCGGCCATGGCCAAGGCCAGCGCCGGTAAGCGGAACAGCCAGGATTTCGCGAACATGGGTTGTCTCCTATCGTTTTTGGATGTGGGGCCTTTCCTCCCGCTGAGCTTGAGTGCTGGGCCCGGTATTGGGCAATAATTGCCCAATACGCGAGAAAGCGTATAACAAATAGGCATGGAGTGCACGCCTTGAATAAATTGAACTACCGGCAGACCGAAATGCTCTGGGCCATCGTGATGGCCGGGTCGATCAGCGGCGCCGCCCGCCTGTTGAATATTTCGCAGCCCGCGGTCAGCCGGATGCTGGCGCAGACCGAGAAATCCATGGGGCTGACGCTGTTCGAGCGGGTGCGCGGGCGCCTCAGGCCCACGCCGCAAGTGCACAGCCTGTTCGAGGAAATCGAAAAGACGCAGCGCATGATGCAGCGCGTCAACGACCTGGCCGACGCGCTGTCGGAGCATGGCACAGGGGTGCTGCGGCTGGCCTCCATCCCGAGCCTGGCGCAGTTCCTGGTGCCGCGCGCGGTGGCGCGTTTCCAGCGGCGCCATCCCGAGCTGCTGCTGCGGCTGAACACCAGCGCGCTGCCCAGCCTGATCACCGAGGTGCTGCAGGGCGAGGCGGAGCTGGGGCTGGTGGTCATGCAGGCGGACCATCCTTTCCTGACGTCCGAGCCCCTGCATGTGGGCCGCATGGTGGCGGCGATCCCCAAATCGCATCCGCTGGCGGAGCGGAGCCTGGTCGGCCTGGCCGACCTGTCGCCGCATCCGCACATCGTGGTGGGCACGCGCATGCCCTTCGGCATGCTGGTGCTGGGGGCGTTCGAGCAGGCCGGGCTGCCCTGCAGGATGTGCGCCGACGTGCCCTGGAGCCAGTTGGCGTGCGCCCTGGTCAATGCCGGCGTGGGGATCGCCATCGTGGATGAGTTCACCGTCATGCAGAACACCATGCCCGACGTGGTGATCGTGCCGCTAGCGGAGCGCATTCCGCTGAATATCTCCGCCGTCTACGCCAGCGGCCGGGAGCCTTCGCAGGTCGCCATCCAGTTCATCAAGGAACTGAAGCAGGTGCTGGCGGAGGCGTTTCCTGGCGCTGATCAGGGTTAATACTTAACTTGAAGTTATGGTTGTGTCGGTCATAATCTCCTCCAAATAAATCGGCCGTCCAACCCGGACGGGCCCGGAGGAAGACACCATGAGCAGCAGTCCCGCCCTGGCGGCGGGCGCGGCTTCGCATCGCGCGCAGGATCAGCGCGCGGTGCGATTGCGCACCCGCATCGCAATGACCGTCTTTGTCGCGCTGACGGCCGTCCTGGCCGCGATTCCCCTGGCGACCTCGAACATCTCGTTCGCGTTCTACCTGATGCTGTGGATCACCATGGCCAGCGCCATGAACATCTGCGTGGGCTTTACCGGCTACCTGCCTTTCGGCTACGTGGTGTTCTACGGCGTGGGCGCGTACGCCACCGGCATCTGCTACAAGGTCCTGGGCTGGCCCATCCTGCCCTCGCTGCTGGCCGCGGGCGTCGTCGGGCTGGCGATCGCGCTGCTGCTGGCGCCCACGCTGCGCCTGCGCGGGGTGTACTTCGGCATCGTCAGCCTGGCGCTGGCCACCATCGTCAAGCTGGTCATTTCCAACCTTCCCCAGTCCTTCACCGGCGGCAGCATGGGCATCATCCTGTCCAGCGCCAACAATCCGGCGCACAGCTACTACGCCATGCTCATCGTGATGGGCGCCACGCTGGCCACCGTCACCTGGCTGTCGGTATCGCGCCTGGGGCGCGCCCTGAAGGCGATCCGCGACGACGACGGGGCCGCCGCCTGCGTCGGCATCCACGTTCCCAACACCCGCCTGAAGGCCTGGCTGCTGGCGGCGCTGTTCCCGGCGCTGGCCGGCGGCATCGAGGCCTGGTACACCAATGTGGTCGATCCGGAGTACGCCTTCCACGTGCTGATCACGGCCAAAAGCATCATCTACGCCATGGCGGGTGGCTTCGGCACCATCCTCGGGCCGGTGGCCGGCACCCTGGCGCTGCTGGGCATCGACCACATGATCTGGCAGAAATTCCCGGTGGTGAACCTGCTGCTGCTGGGCCTGATCATCGTGCTGCTGATGCTGTTCCTGCCGCGCGGCATCGTCGGCAGCCTGATCAAGCGCAAGCCGCAATTGCGCCGCTACATCGCCTGAGGAACGCGCCATGACCGGACTGATAATCCAGGGCCTGATCAACGGCCTGATCCTGGGGGCCATCTACGGCCTGATCGGCGTGGGGCTGAACGTGGTGTTCGGCGTGCTGCGCGTGGTGAACTTCGCGCACGGCGAATTCCTGGTGCTGGGCGCCTATTTCGCGTTCTACCTGATGGAGTACGCCGGCATCAACCCGCTGCTGGCGCTGCCGCTGGCGTTCGCGGCCTTCTTCCTGGCGGGCTATCTGCTGTACTTCGTGCTGATTCCGCGGTTGAACAAGGCGGACGACCCCGAGATCAGCTCGCTGTTGCTGATGTTCGGCGTGTCCATCATGCTGGGCGCGCTGATGCTGCTGGCGTTCGACGCCGACGCGCGCTCGCTGCCGTACGAGATCGAGCCGGTGTTCCTGAAGTTCGGCCCCGTCCTGATTCCCACCGTGCGCCTGCTGGCGCTGGCCATCGCGCTCGCCATCATCGGCGGCCTGACCTTGTTCCTGTACCGCAGCCAGGTGGGCAAGGCGCTGCGCGCCATCATCATGAACCGCGACGCGGTGCGCATCGTGGGCATCGACGCCGAGCGCCTGTCGGGGGTGGCCTTCGGCCTGGGCGTGGGCCTGGCGGCGGCCAGCGGCGTGCTGGTCGCGATGGTGTTCCCGGCGTTCTCGCCCTTCATGGGCAACGACTACACCCTGATCGGCTTCATCGTCATCGTGCTGGGCGGCCTGGGCCATCCGGTGGGGGCGCTGGTGGGCGCGCTGCTCTACGGCGTCACCGAACAGGTGTCGGTGGTGTTCTTCAACCCGTCTATCGCCACCATCTGCGGCTTCGCGCTGATGGTGGCGATGATCTTCGTCAAGCCCAGCGGCCTGTTCGGCCGCCAGGCGCTGCGCTGAACGGGAGCCGGACATGCTGAAAGTCACGAATCTCAAGAAGCGCTTCGGCGGACTGGTCGCTTTGCAGGGCGTGGACCTGGAGGTGGCGCGCGGCTCCATCCTGGGCGTCATCGGCATGAACGGGTCGGGCAAGACCACCATGCTCAATTGCATCAACGGCATCTACACGCCGGACGAAGGCCGCATCGAGCTGGACGGCCAGGACATCGCGGGCCGGCAGGTCCACGAGGTGGCGCGGCTGGGCGTAGGGCGCACCTTCCAGGTGCCGCGCATCTTCCGCCAGCTCAGCCTGCTGGACAACCTGGACGTGGCCCAGCAGCAGGCGGGCCGCAGCGCCGACGAACGCTACGCGCAATCGGAATACTGGCTGCACAAGGTGGAGCTGCACCGCCTGCGGCACAACTATGCCGAGGAGCTGTCCGGCGGGCAGCAGAAGCTGGTGGAACTGGCGCGCATCATGGTGGCGCGGCCCAAGGTGGTGCTGCTGGACGAGCCTTTCGCGGGCGTCAATCCGGCGCTGGCCCAACTGCTGATCTCGGTGATCCGCGAACTGCCGACCGAGCACGATTGTTCGGTGGTGCTGGTGTCGCACGACCTGACGTCCATCTATCAGTTGTCGCACCACATCATCGTGATGAACGAAGGCGCGATCCTGTGCGAGGGCGACGCCGACCGCGTGCGCGCCGACCCGCGGGTGGTCGAAGCCTATCTGGGAGCCTGACATGAGCACGCCTATCATCGCGCTGGAGGACGTGACGGTCGCCTACCATGGCGACATCACCATCCTGAACCGCATCAACGTCCAGGCGCGGGCGGGCAAGGTCACCGGCGTGATCGGCCCGAACGGCGCGGGCAAGTCCACCGTGCTCAAGACGCTGTTCGGCTTCCTGCCGCCGCGCACCGGCCGCATCGTCCTGCGCGGCCAGGACATCAGCGCGCAGCCTTCGCACGAGCGCGCCGGCCACGGCGTCGCCTTCGTGCCGCAGCACCGCAGCCTGTTCGGCGACCTGTCCGTGCACGACAACCTGCTCCTGGGCTGCTGGCCGTTCCGCCGCGACAAGGCGCGGGTGCGGCAGCGCATCGACTCGGTCTACGACCGCTTTCCCATCCTGGCGCAGAAGCGCAACGATCCCGTGTCCAGCATGAGCGGCGGGCAGCAGCGCTTCGTGGAATTCGGCCGGGCCCTGCTGATCGAGCCTTCGGTGATCCTGCTGGACGAGCCGACCGCGATGCTGGCGCCGAAGATATCCAAGGAAATCTATACGCTGATCCGGGGCTTTGCCGACGAGGGCATGACGGTGGTGCTGGTGGACCAGAACGTGCGCCGTTGCGCCGAGGTGTCGGACTATATGTACATACTGGAACTCGGCCGCAACAAGGCCGAAGGCGGCCGCGAGGCTTTCGAGGACGGCGGCGGCCTGCGGGAAATGGTCGCTTCCTGGATGGACTACAAGATCGATTGAGCGGCCTGGAATCGCAAGGTACCGTCTTCGCAAGGTGTCTGGCACCCCACGGCACAAGGTGTCTGACACCCCACGGCAAGGCGTTCAGGCTTGAGGCGGCGATCCGCGGGTGTCTGACACCGTTTCGTGGCGGCAACATCTTCCGTCGGGGGTGTCAGACACCCGGAAGCAGCTCTTCGAGCCGTGCCGTTACTTCGTACGGGTGTCAGACACTGGCATCGCAAGGTGTCTGGCACGAGGCATTGCGCGGTGTTGCATCGCAAGGTGTCTGACACCCAACGGCACAAGGTGTCTGACACCCCACGGCAAGGCGTTCAGGCTTGAGGCGGCGTTCCGCGGGTGTCTGACACCGTTTCGTGGCGGCAATATCTTCCGTCGGGGGTGTCAGACACCCGGGCGCAGCTCTTCAAGCCGTGCCGTCATCTCGTGGGGGTGTCAGACACTGGGGCGTCAGGCACAGGCATTCAGAGCAAGCCCCGGATGCCGGCGATGCCGTGCGCGCCGTGGCGCAGCGCGGTCGAGAGCGTGCTCGACGATTGGCCGCCCAGCGCGTACACCGGAATGCCCGCGTCGCGGTTGCCGGCGACGAAGCCTTCCCATCCCAGCGTGGGCGCGCCCGGGTGCGACGCCGTTTCCAGCACCGGGCCCAGCACGGCGAAGTCCGCGCCGATCTCGCGGGCGTGCGCCACTTCGGCGTTGCCGTGGGCGGATACGCCCACCAGCGCGCCGGCGGGCAGGGTCGGGCGTGCGGCCAGGCGCGCCGCGTCGGCGCCGCGCAGGTGCACGCCGTCGGCCTCTTTCCACCACGCCGCGGGATGGACGCTATTGACCAGCAGGCGCGCGCCCGCGGCGCGGCAGCGCTTGAGCACGGCCTGCATCACTTCATGCAGCGAGCTGGCGCCCACGCCGTCGGGCCATTGCGGTTCGCGCAATTGCACCAGCTTCATGCCGCGCGCCAGCGCCGCCTCCAGGCGGCCCAGGAACGCGGGCACGCCGGCGCGCGAGCCGATGCCGCTGATGCCGTAGGACGTGGGCAACTGCAGCCAGCGCAGCGGCGGCAGCGTGGCGGGCAGCAGGTCGCCCACCGACGCCGCGTCGGCGGGGTCGACCCATTCCAGGCGCTGGTTCTCCAGGCCTCGCGGTTCGCCTTCCCAGCCCGTGACGTGGCAGAAGGCCAGCCGCACCGTGGTGTGGGGATAGGCGTGCACGTAGGTGACCCAGGGGCGCGACTGCGTGACGCGGATGCCGATTTCTTCGTGGAGTTCGCGCGCCAGCGCTTCCAATACGGTTTCGCCGGGCTCGAGCTTGCCGCCGGGCAGTTCCCACCAGCCCGCCCAGGGCTTGCCTTCCGGACGCTGGCCCAGCAGCAGCTTGCCGTCCGGGCGCAGGATCAGGCCGGCCGCGACGTCGACGATTTTCTCAGACATGGCGGGCCGCCCAGTCGCGCGCGAATTGATAGGCCACGCGGCCCGAGCGCGAGCCGCGCTCGATCGTCCATTGCAGGGCTTCGGTGCGCGACGGCTCGATCTGCGCTTCCGGGCAGCCCAGTTCGCGCAGCCAGTGGTAGACGATGTCCAGGTAGTCGTCCTGCTTGAAAGGATAGAACGACAGCCACAGGCCGAAGCGCTCGGACAGCGAGATCTTTTCCTCGACCGTTTCACCGGGGTGGATCTCGCCGTCGGGCTGGTGCTTGGCCGCCAGGTTCTCGCTCATGTATTCCGGCATCAGGTGGCGCCGGTTGGAAGTGGCGTAGATCAGCACGTTGTCGCCCGAGGCGGAAACGGAACCGTCCAGCACCGACTTCAGCGCCTTGTAGCCGGCTTCGCCTTCCTCGAAGGACAGGTCGTCGCAGAACACGATGAAGCGCTCGGGCCGCGAGGCCACCAGCTCGACGATGTCGGCCAGGTCGCCCAGGTCGGACTTGTCGACTTCGATCAGGCGCAGGCCGCGGTCGCCGTAGGCGGCCAGCATGGCCTTGACCAGCGAGCTCTTGCCGGTGCCGCGGGCGCCGGTCATGAGCACGTTGTTGGCGGGCTTCCTGTCGATGAACTGCAGCGTGTTGCGGTCGATGGTGGCCTTCTGGCGCTCGATGTGCTGGAGGTCTTCCATGTCGATGCGCGCCACGTGGCGCACGGCGTCCAGCCAGCCGCGCGAGCCGCGCTTGCGCCAGCGGAAGGCGTGGGCGCTCCAGTCGATTTCGGGCGGGGCGGGGGGAAGCCAGGCTTCCAGTTGGGCCAGCACGCGCTCGGCGCGCTGGATGAGGGTGGAGAACTCGGTTGCGGTCACGTATCAAGTCCAGGATAGTAGGCGGATCAGGAACGGTAGTCGGCGTTGATCGACACGTATTCGTGCGAGAAGTCGCAGGTATAGACCGTGTCGCTCACCTGGCCGCGGCCCAGGGCGATGCGCACCAGGATCTCGGCCTGCTTCATCACGCGCTGGCCGTCGGCTTCCTGGTAGGCGGGGTTGCGGCCGCCGTCCTTGGCCACCAGCACGTCGTCCAGCCACAGGCGGATCCCGGAGACGTCCAGGTCGTCGATGCCGGCATAGCCTACGGCGGCCAGGATGCGGCCCAGGTTGGGGTCCGACGCGAAGAAGGCGGTCTTGACCAGCGGCGAGTGCGCCACGGCGTACGCCACCTTCAGCGCTTCCTCGGTGTTGCCGGCTTCTTCGACGCGGATGGTCATGAACTTGGTGGCGCCCTCGGCGTCGCGCACGATCTTGGTGGCCAGGTCCAGCGCCGCGGCGGTCAGGGCCTCGCGCACCGCGGCGTAGGCAGCGTCGGACTCGCTGCCGACGTTGACGCCCGACTTGCCGGTGGCGGCGATGATGAAGGAGTCGTTGGTGGACGTGTCGCCGTCGACCGTGATGCGGTTGAACGAGGCGTCGGCGATCTCGCCGGCCAGCTTGGACAACAGCGGCTGGGCGATGCCGGCGTCGGTCGCCAGGAAGCTCAGCATGGTGGCCATGTTCGGGCGGATCATGCCCGCGCCCTTGCTGATGCCGGTGAAGGTGACGGTCTTGCCTTGGATCTGGACCTGGGCGGAATAGATCTTCGGGAGCGTGTCGGTCGTCATGATGCCGTGGGCGGCGCTGGACCAGCGGTCGGCGGCGAGGTCGGCGATGGCGCGGGGCAGGCCGGCGACCAGGCGGTCCAGCGGCAGCGGCTCCAGGATGACGCCGGTGGAAAACGGCAGGACCTGGGCGGCGGGCACGCCCAGCAACTGGCCCAGCGCCGCGCAGGTGTCCTGGGCCTTCTTCAGGCCTTCCGCGCCGGTGCCGGCGTTGGCGTTGCCCGTGTTGATGACCAGCGCGCTGATGGGGCCGCCGGCGGCCAGGTGGGCCTGGCAGACCTGCACGGGGGCGGCGCAGAAGCGGTTGCGCGTGAAGACCCCGGCGACGCTGGTGCCCTCGGCCAGGCGGAATACCGTCAGGTCGCGTCGGTTGGCTTTGCGGATGCCGGCCTCGGCGACGCCGATTTCAACGCCGGCAACAGGAAAAATTTCGGACTCGGAGGGGATCTGCAGGTTAACGGCCATGACTTCGTCTCATGAATGAGCGGACGGAATCGCCGCCAGGCGAGGCGGCGCGCGGGGGAAAGCTTCGTATTATCCCACCGGTTCGGGGCCAGGGACGTTACATGTTGGGAGCGGCTGCGGTCAGGGGCCGATCCGCATGGCCGCCACGTCCAGCACGCCGGCCTCGCGGTTGCCGAGCACGCTGCGCACGGTGCCGTCGGGCGCCTGCAGCACCGACTTGCCGGCGGGCACGTCCTCGCCGCCGTCGCGGCGCGCCGAACGGCCTCGCGACGGGGAGAACAGCAGGTCGCCCGGCTGGGCGCCCGGCAGGCCGGGCCTGGCGGCCAGCACCCGGGTGCCGGGGGGATAGGTCATGTCGCCCAGGACGGTTTCGCGGGCCAGCAGGCCTTCGAAATCCAGCATGCGGCGCTCGCCGTCCAGTTGCATGTCCACCTTCAGCAGGGGCAGGCTGGCCACGTCCAGGGCGTCGCTGCCCTCGGTGCGCAGCAGCCAGCGCGGCGCGTCGGCGGCCGCGCCCGGCGCCGGAGCGGGCGCGATGACCTTCAGCCAGGCGCCTGCGGGCACGGGCTGCCGGGCCAGCGTATTGCCGATGGCCAGGTGGCAACTGGCGAAGCGCGGGTGGCCGTCCCGGACCAGGAATTCGATGCGGTGGCCGTGCGCGCACAGCCAGCCGTCCAGCGCCTGGTCGCGCTCGATTTCCACCGACAGGGTCTCGGCCTGCTTGCCGTTGGCCGGGTAGCGGAACAGCCGCGATGCCGCGATGCCCTGGATGGAAGCGGGGTGCGCCGCGGGGAAGACCGCGCGGTCGAACGAAGCCAGGTCGTCGGGCGCGGCCAGGAAGAGTTCGGTGCCGGCGGGCATCTCCACGCCGGAAAGCTGCGTGGGCTGGGCCAGGACGGTCTTGCGGCCGGCGTCGGCTTCCGCGTCGCGCTGGGCCGAGAACCACAGGCCGAACTGCTGGTAGGGAAAGATGGACCCGATCAGGGCGAGGAACGCCATCAGGACGGCGCCGATGCGGCGATGGCCGCCCAGCCAGTGCCGGGCGCTGCGGGTGGTGGCCAGCACGGCCAGCCAGGTCAGCAGCGTAGAGAGGCAGGCCAGCGAAACCGCCATCAATACGTAGAAATTGCCGCCAGGAAGAGAAACCGGAATCATGGCGGCAATTATGCGCCAAACCGGCAGGCGGTTTCAGCGCGGACGGATTCAGCTTTTGGCCGACGCCGAACGGGTGGCCACCACTTGCAGCTTGAGTTCGCCCAGGGCCTGGAACAGCGCGTTGCGGGTGCCCTCGGGCAGGTCGCCGAACATGGACTTGACCCAGGATTCATGGGCGCGCGCCATGCGGGCGAAGTTCTTCTTGCCCAGCGGGGTGAGTTTGATGAGCGAGCTGCGGCGGTCGGACTCGACCTTGGTGCGCACGACCAACCCTTCTTTTTCGAGCTGGTCCGTGATGCCCGTGATATTGCCGTTGGTGACCATCATGTGGCGCGACAGCTCGCCCATTTTCATGCCCTTGGGCGCGCGCTGCAGTTGCGCCATCAGGTCGAAGCGGGGCAGCGTGGTGTCGAATTCGTTGCGCAGGCGGCTGCGGATCTCGCTTTCGACGAGATTGGCGCAGGTCAGCATGCGCAGCCACAGGCGCAGCGCATGGTGATCGTCGGGCGCGGCGCGGGATTCCAGGTCGGGAGCGTTGATCATGGCGGGGTTACCGGGAATGAGGGGCGGGCGCCAGACCCATCTGTTCGAAGATGGCGCGGGTCAGCGGACTGTGGGGGTCGTTAAGGCTCAGCACGATGTCGAAATGGTTCGTGCCGGGCATCGGCACGTAGCGCCCGGGAAAGCCGCGCTCGAGCCAGGCGGCGAGGTAGTCGTCGCTCTGGCGCTTGAATTCGGCGGTCTCGGTTTCGCCGTAGCTAACCACCAGCGGGCAGCCCGCTTGCGGAAGCTGCAGGGCGGGGCTGTTGCGGATGGCGTCGGCCTCGCTCATGCGCATCCACTCGTTGACGTGGGTGTGCACCAGGGGGCGCAGGTCGAACAGGCCAGACAGCGGCGCGGCCCCGCGGATCACGCCGGGGGGGACTTCGTAGCCGGCATGCCAGCCGCCGGACAGCAGCGCGCCGACCAGGTGGCCGCCGGCGGAGCTGCCGCAGACGTGGATGCGTGACGGGTCGCCGCCGTATTCGGCGATGTGGCGGTGGATCCAGGCCAGGGCGCGCCGGTTCTGGTCCACGATGCGGTCCAGCGTGACCGCGGGCGCCAGGGAATAGTTGACCGCCACGACGACGGCGCCGGCCTGCGTGAACGCCGGGGCCATGCCGCTGGAATCGTCCTTGGACAGCAGGCGCCAGTAGCCGCCGTGGATGAACACGAACACGGGCGCGCCGCGCGCGCCGCCGGCGGCCGGGAAAATGTCCAGCAATTCGTCGGCGTGGCCGCCGAAGGGCACGTCCAGCGCGCAGTCCAGCGTGCGCCGCGCCTCGGCGCTGTCGTTCGCGTACTTCTTGAGTATCGGCTGGATGTCGGGTACTGTCGCGCGAGCGTTGTACTGGACGTCGAGTCCGGCGCGGTCATAATTGCGGTAGAGGGTGGCCATGGCGTCGCTGTTGGGAAACCCCGTTGGTAAAAACCCTAGACTTGTTTTGGGGGATACTTTAAACCTAAACTATGAACCACGCCAGCTTTCCCTGTGGCGCACACGGGGATAGGGGTGGCTCAGGACGGCGGCGCAACGGCGCCGGCAGGCCGGGCATAGAAGTCTTTCGAATCGCACCTTCAATAAGAACACCCTCTGCGCGGCTCGCGCACGGAGCACACCACCATGCGTTTGATCACTTCCCTTCTGGCCGCCGCGGCTCTGGTGCCGGCATGGGCCAGCGCCGACACCATCAAGGTCGGCATCGCCAACGATATCTCCGGCCCGTTCTCGGCGCTGGGCGCCGAAGCCCGCGACGGCTTCAACCTGGCCATCAAGCAACTGGGCAGCAAGCTGGGCGGACAGCCCGCCGAATTCGTGCAGACCGACATGGGCGGCAACCCCGACCAGGCCCGCCAGCTCGTCACGCGCTACATCCAGCGCGACAAGATCGATTTCTTCACCGGCCCCATCGGCTCGAACGTGGCGCTGGCGGTCGGCCCCGCGCTGTTCGCCGCCAAGGTGCCGTACCTGTCGAACAACCCCGGCCCCAGCCAGTTCGCGGGCGCCCAGTGCAACGCCTACTGGTTCGGCACGTCCTACCAGAACGACGCCTTCCACGAAGCGGCCGGCAAGGTCGCCGCGGACCGCGGCTTCAAGAAGATGTTCATCATGGCCCCCGACTATCCGGCGGGCAAGGACGCGCTGAACGGCTTCAAGCGCGGCTACAAGACCGCGCCCGGCGACGAGGTCTACACCAAGCTCGGCCAGATCGACTACGCCGCCGAACTGGCGCAGATCCGCGCGGCCAAGCCCGACGCCGTCTACATCTTCCTGCCGGGCGGCATGGGCATCAACTTCGTCAAGCAGTTCGTCTCCGCCGGCCTGTCGGAAAGCGTCAAGCTGATCGGCCCGGGCTTTTCGGCCGACGAAGACGTGATCCAGGCGGTGGGCGATCCCATGCTGGGCATGTACAACACGGCGCAGTGGGCGCATGACCTGGACGTGCCGCAGAACAAGGCCTTCGTCGAGGCCTTCCGCAAGGAGTACAAGGGCCGCTACCCCTCCGTCTACGCCGCCCAGGCCTACGACGTGATCATGGCCATGGACGCCGCCGTCAAGCAGGCCGGCGGCAAGGCCTCGGACCGCGCCGCCATCGTGCAGGCGCTCGAAAAGGCCGACTACCCCTCGGTGCGCGGCAATTTCACCTACGGCAAGAACCACTATCCGATCCAGGCCTATTACCTGCGCGTCGTCGAGAAGGACGGCAGCGGCCGCGTCACCAACAAGCTGGTGGGCAAGGTGTTCGACAACTACCAGGACGTCTACGTCGGCGACTGCAAGTTGTAGGGGTGGAGCCCACCCCCGAAGCGCTGCGCGCTTCCCCCTCAAGGGGGCATGCCTGCGGACCGGCGGAGCCGGATCCGCGGCATCCGGATCGGGTGACACCGCTGCATGCGCCGTGCCTGGTGCTCGGACGCGATGCGCAATCAGATGGCTTTAATGATTAGGCCGTGAACCAGGCCATTGGCACTTCGCGGCAGGGGGAAGTCTTCATGACGTTTACGCTGATCGTCGAGCAATTGCTGAACGGTCTGCAGTTTGGGTTGATGTTGTTTCTGATCGCGGCCGGGCTGACCCTGGTGTTCGGCATCATGGACATCATGAATCTGGCTCACGGCTCGCTCTACATGGCCGGCGCCTACGTGGCCGCCGAAACCATGCAGCGCACGGGTTCGTTCACCGCCGCCGTCCTGGTGGCGGCCGTCGCCACCGGCCTGGTCGGCGTGGTGCTGGAACTCGCGCTCATCCGCCGCCTGGCGCTGCGCGACCACCTGGCCCAGGTGCTGGGCACCTACGCCGTCATCCTCATCGCCAACGACCTGGTCAAGATGATCTGGGGTCCGGCTCCGGTCATGCTGAATATGCCGGCGGCCCTGTCCGGACCGGTGCGCCTGCTGCCCGACCTGCTCTATCCCGCCTACCGCCTCATGATCATCGTGTTCGGCGTGGCCGCCGCCGCGGGGCTGTACTGGTTCGTGACGCGCACCCGCGCCGGCGTGCTGGTGCGGGCCGGCGCGTCCAACCGCCAGATGGCCACGCTGATGGGCGTGCGCGTGCCGCTGCTGTTCCTGGGCGTGTTCGCGCTGGGCGCCATGCTGGCCGCCGTGGCCGGCGCGCTGCTGGGCCCCATCACTTCGGTGCAGGTCGGCATGGGCGAGGAAATCCTGATCCTGGTGCTGGTGTGCATCGTCATCGGCGGCATCGGCTCGATCCGCGGCGCCTTCGTCGGCGCGCTGCTGGTGGGCATGGTGGATACGGCGGGGCGGGCCTTCCTGCCCATGCTGCTGCGCCAGGTCTTTTCGCCGGCCGTGGCTTCCAGCGTCGGGCCGACGCTGGCCGCCATCGCCATTTACGTATTGATGGCGGCAGTGCTGGTGTTCCGGCCCTCCGGCTTGTTTCCGGCAAGAGGGTGAGCATGAAATCCACGATCTGGACCGTGGCCCTGCTGGCCGCGCTGGCGGTGTTCCCGCTGGTGGCGCCGGCCCTGGGCCTGGACTTCTACATTTCCTTCGTGCGGCGCGTGCTGATCTACGCGCTGGCCGCGACCAGCCTGAACCTGATCCTGGGCTACGGCGGCATGGTGGCGCTGGGCCACGCGGCCTTCTTCGGCGCGGGCGCCTATGCGGTCGGCATCCTGGCGATGTCGGGCGTCACTTCCGCGCTAGTGTCGTGGCCCGTGGCCATGCTGCTGGCCGGGTTGCTGGCCTGCGTCACGGGGGCGATTTCGCTGCGCACCCGCGGCGTGTATTTCATCATGATCACGCTGGCCTTCGCGCAGATGCTGTTCTACATCTTTATCTCGCTGCGCCAGTATGGCGGCGAGGACGGGTTGAACCTGCCGGGCTATTCCGCCTTGCCCGGCCTGGACCTGGCCAATGACGTCAGCTTCTACTACCTGGTGCTGGTGCTGTTCGCATTGATCATGTGGGCGTTCGGGCGCGTGGTGGCCTCGCGCTTCGGCACGGCCCTGCAGGGCATACGCGAAAACGAGTCGCGCATGGAATCCATGGGCTATCCGGTCTACCGCCTCAAGCTGACCGCCTTCACGCTGAGCGGCGCGGTGGCCGGGCTGGCCGGCGCGCTGCTGGCCAACCACAACCTCTTCATCTCGCCCAGCCTGATGCACTGGACCCAGTCGGCCAATCTGCTGATCATGGTGCTGGTGGGCGGCATCGGCCTGCGCTACGGCGGCGTGGCCGGCGCCGTGGTGATGCTGACGCTGGAGGAAGTGCTGCGGCTCTGGACGGAATACTGGCACCTGCCCCTGGGCGTGCTGCTGCTGTGCGTGGTGTTCGGCGCGCCGCGAGGCCTGGTCGGACTGTTCGGCCCGATGTTCGGCGGCCGCGCCGCCCCGCAATCCGGCAAGGTGGGATCATGAACGCTTCCGTAACCCCGGCCCTGCAGGCGACGGGGCTGGTGCGCCGTTTCGGCGCGCTGGTCGCGACCGACAACGTGTCGCTGTCGCTGAATCCCGGCGAGATCCACGCCCTGATCGGTCCCAATGGGGCCGGCAAGTCCACCCTGATCCACCTGCTGTCCGGCACGCTGTCGGCCGATTCGGGCACGCTGACCGTGGGCGGCCGCGACGTCACGGGCATGAACGCGCACCAGCGCGTGTCGGCCGGCCTGTCGCGTTCCTACCAGATCACCAATATCTTCAAGCAGTCCAGCGTGCTGGACAACCTGGTGCTTGCGGTGCAGGCGCATGCGGGCAGCAGCTTCCGCTTCTGGAAGCCGCGCGCGGCCGAATCCGCGCTGTACGAACAGGCGCGCGAGCTGGCGCGCGAATGCGCCATCGACCCCAGCCTGCTGGAGCGTCCGGCCGGCACCCTGCCGCACGGCGAGCAGCGCAAGGTGGAATTCGCGCTGGCGCTGGCCGCGAGGCCCCGCGTGCTGCTGCTGGACGAACCCATGGCGGGCATGGGGCCGGACGAAACCGTCCGGCTGACCGAACTGATCGAATCCATGCGGGGGCGCGCCGCCATGCTGCTGGTCGAACACGATATGCAGGCGGTGTTCCGCCTGGCCGACCGCCTGTCGGTGCTGGTGTACGGCCGCGTCATCGCGACGGGCACGCCGGACGAGATCCGCGCCAACCCCGAAGTGCGGCAGGCCTACCTGGGCGACGAGGAGACCGTGTGATGCTGACCATCGAATCGGCCAAGAGCGGCTACGGCGCCAGCCAGGTGCTGTTCGGCGTGGACCTGCAGATCGGCGCGGGCCAGGTCGTGACCCTGCTGGGCCGCAACGGCATGGGCAAGACCACGCTGCTGCGCACGCTGTTCGGCCAATTGCCGCTGCGCGGCGGCAAGATCCATTTCGCGGGGCAGGACATCAGCGGCTGGAGCCCGGACCGCATCGCGCGGGTCGGCATGGCCATCGTGCCGGAAGGGCGGCAGTGCTTTCCTAACCTGACGGTGCGCGAGCACCTGACGGCTTTCGTGGCGGCGCGCAACCCGGACATCGGCGAGCCCTGGACGCCGGAACGGGTGTTCGAGCTTTTTCCGCGCCTGCACGAGCGCGCGCGCAACATGGGCAACCAGCTTTCCGGCGGCGAGCAGCAGATGCTGGCCATCGGGCGGGCCCTGGTCACCAACCCCCGGCTGCTGATCCTGGACGAGGCCACCGAAGGCCTGGCGCCCAAGATCCGCGAGGAAATCTGGACCTGCCTGGCACGGCTGCGCCAGGCGGGGCAGACCATCCTGGTCATCGACAAATATGTCGAAAGGCTGCTGAGCCTGGCCGACCGCCATGTGATCCTGGAGCGCGGCAAAGTGGTGTGGACGGGCGATTCCCCGGCCCTGGACGCCGACCGCGGCCTCTGGGAGCGCTACCTGGGCGTGTAGCGAGAAAGCCGCAATCCGGCCGGGCGGCCTGAGGATTGTATCGATATAAATTGCAATAAACCGGCATATACATTGCTGGGCTGCAACTTATGGCGCCTCGGGTGCTTACACTCGTTTTCGCCTGTTTCAATTGGATCCACTGTTATCTACACTTGTCGCGCCGCACGTGCCGCGCGGGTACGCCCGCGGCAAGCGCACGTCACGTCTTATTCAAGTTGTCAGGAAGACCACGCATGGCGAAATGGGGTTTGCGCAGAAAATCGTTGATGGCGCTGTTGTTGGCATGTGTGGTCGCCCTGGCGCCGGCAGCCTTGATCGGATGGCAGGTGCTGGACGGAGTCAGAGAGCACTTCGGGCGGGCCTTCGCCGACAACTTCACCCAGTTGAACCGCCAGCGCATCCTGGCGCCGGTGTCCCGCGAGCTGGCCCTGTCCCAGCGGCTGGCCGACAGCGAAGTCACGCGCCGCTGGCTGCGCCACGAAAGCGATCCGGCCGCGCGCGAGCTGTTCTTCCGCGAGGCCGACGGCTACCGGCGGGATCTGCTGGGCCGGGCCTATTTCATCGCCAGCGCCGAGTCCGGCAACTATTATTTCAACGATGACCAGCCCCTGTCCGAGTCGCCGCGCTACACGCTGAGCAAGACCGCGGCCGACGACGGCTGGTTCTACCTGACGCTGGAATCGTCCGCCAGATACAACATCAACGTCAATCCGGACCTGAAGCTGAAGACCACCAAGGTCTGGATCAACGTTCAGATCCGCGACGGCGCCCGGGTGCTGGGGCTGACCGGCTCGGCCCTGGACGTGGGGGGCTTCCTGCGCGACTTCGTCAACAGCGGCCAGCCGGGAGTCACGCCCATCATCGTCGACGAGGACGGCGCGATCCAGGCGCACATGGACGCCTCGCTCATCGCCTACAACTCGGGCGCGGCCGGCGCGGGCGACGGCCGCGGCAAGGTGTTCAACCTGCTGGACGGCGGCGACGGCCGGGACGGGCTGGCGGCGGCCATGAAGGCGGCCCAGGCCGATCCCCAGTCGGTGCAATCCGCCTGGGTGACGATGGACGGCATCCGGCAACTGGTTTCCGTGGCCTACATGCCGGAACTGCACTGGCACGTGCTGACCGTGGTCGACCTGGGCGCCGCGCGCGTGCTGGATACCGATTGGCTCTGGCCGGCCGCCATCGGCCTGGTGGTGCTGTTCGCGGCCATGCTGCTGTGCTTCGGCTACGCCATCGAGCGGCTGATGTTGCGCCCCTTGCGCCGTTTGCAGCAGTCGGCGCGCGCCATCGCCGACGGCAGCTACGACGTGCGCCTGCCGCCGGGCGGCCAGGACGAGATCGGCGACCTCAGCCGCGCTTTCGGGGTGATGGCCGACAAGGTGCGCCAGCACACGGCCGAACTGGAAACCAAGGTGCGCGAACGCACGTCCGAGCTCGAGGACGCCAACCGCGCCATGGCCGCCGCCCACAAGAAAATCGATGATTCCATCGACTACGCCAGCCTGATCCAGCGCGCCATCCTGCCGGACCGCCAGTTGACCCAGTCGCTGGGCGCGCACCACTTCGTGCTGTGGAAGCCGCGCGACGTGGTGGGGGGCGATTTCTACGTGTTCCGTTCCGACGGCGCCAACTGCCTGCTGGGCATCATGGACTGCGCCGGCCACGGCGTGCCGGGCGCGCTGATGACCATGCTGGCCCGCGCCGCCATCGACCTGGCGATCACCGAGGCCGGGCCGGCCGACCCGGCGGCCATCCTGGGCCGCACCGACAGCGCGATCCGGGCCATGCTTGCGGACGCGCAACTGCCGCGGGCCCTGGCCATCAATACGGATGCGGGCCTGGTATATATTGACCGCCAAGCTGGCCGGCTGCTGTACGCGGGCGCCAAGATCAGCCTGTACGCCAGCGACGGCAATACCTTGCGCGAGGTGCCCGGAGGCAAGCGCGCGCTGGGCGACAAGCGCACCGCGGTGTACCAGAACATCGAACTGAAGATGGAGCCCGGCTGGACCTATTACCTGGCCACCGACGGGTTCCTGGACCAGGCCGGCGGCGAGCATGGCTTCGGTTTCGGCAACACGCGTTTCGCCGGAATGCTCAAGCGGCACGCGCGCCAGCCGTTAACCGAACAGGCGGCCGCCTTTACCCAGGCGCTCGCCGAGTACCAAGGCGGACGGCCACAGCGTGACGACATCACTTTGCTGTCGTTCCGTTTCGAATAAACGTAATCAGAGCGTAACCCTCATGAATGCCTCCGATCTCTACGCATTGGGCGAACGATTCAACCAGAATCGAACCTTGCTGTGCTTCAACGGACCGATTTCCCGCAGCCTGATCGAGGAAATCGGCAATGCGCTCAAGAATTACCTGAACGCCGAGCACGCCCGGCCGGCGGAAGCCATGGACGTGTTCTCGGTCTATATCGAAATGATCCAGAACATCCGCCAGTACGCCGCGCTGAACGGCGATGTGGACGCGTCGGCCACCGTGGTGATCGGCCGCCGGGACGACAGCCGCTACGTGGTCTCGGCGGGCAACCTGGTCAAGGCCGATGACGGCCAGGCGCTGGTTGCCCGCATCCAGGAATTGGCGGCGCTGGACAAGGCCGCGCTGAAGGCCGAATACAAGCAGCAGCTCCACAAACCGCGTGCCCAGGGCGTAGCCTCGGGCGCGGGCCTGGGGCTGATCGACATCGCCCGCCGTGCCGGCGCTCCGCTGGAAGCCAGCCTGACCCCCGCCGCCGAAGCGGGGCAGGCGTTCTTCAGCCTCAGCGTCGTGATTTGAAGGCGAGCGCACCCAAGCAATATTTTCGGAGCAATTGATGAAAGACCTGAATATTCCCGGGACCCAGTCCACGCCCGCCATCGACGCCGATGCCGCCGCCGGCGTGCTGGCGATGCGCGGCGATTCCTATCCCGAGAATTCCTTCGAACTGTTCGGCCCGGTCATCGAGTGGGTCGAGGCCTACCTGCTGGGCAGCACGGCGCCCCTGAAGCTGGAACTGGAGCTGCTTTACCTGAACACCAGCAGCATCAAGTCGGTCATGGACATCTTCGACGTGCTGGAGGCCGCGCACGGCAAGGGCCGCGAGGTCAGCGTGACCTGGTACTACGACATGCGCAACGAACGCGTCGGCGAACTGGCCGAGGAATTCAAGGAAGACTGCACCTTTCCCTTCTCGGTCGTCGGCCGCCAATGAAACCGGATTCCGCCCTGCTGGACAAACGCATCGCCGCGCTGCTGGCGGATCCCGCCTATGCGGGCCATCCGCTGCGCGAGGCGCTGGAAGCGCTTTGGCGGCATACGGCGGAACAGATGGCGCGCATCGAACGCGTGACCCAGTTGTCGGACGCCTACCAGAGCATGGCGCACGAGCGCGAGCTGGGGCTGTGCGACCGGTTCGACCGGCAACTGCGCCGGCTGACCCGCATCGCGCGGATCTCGGATCATTACCAGAACATGATGCGCGACCTGAACGTCGCGCTGCTGGAAACCTCCAACCGCGATCCGCTGACCGGGCTGCTGAACCGGCGCGCGCTGATGGAAATGATCAAGCAGGAGGTCCAGCGTGCGTCCCGGGGCGGCGAGAGTTTTGTCGTGGCCATGCTGGACGTGGACCACTTCAAGTCGGTCAACGACCGCTACGGCCATGAAACCGGCGACCGCGCGCTGGTCGAGCTGGCCGGGGTACTGGGCGAGAATCTGCGCGAGTACGACCTGTGCGGCCGCTGGGGCGGCGAGGAGTTCCTGATCCTGCTTCCCAGCACCCAGTCGGAGGCGGCCCAGGGCGTCATGGACCGTCTGGTCGGCGCCGTGCGCGCCCTGACGGTCGCCGCGGGCGACGGCGTATTGAGGCTGACGATCAGCATAGGCATGGCGTATCACCAATTGGGAGAGACCTTTTCGGAGACGCTCAGCCGCGCCGACCAGGCGCTGTACCTGGCCAAGCAAGACGGTCGCGACCGTGTCGCGCTGGGCTTCCCCAAGCGCTGAATGAAACCGGATCAGCGCTTATCCGGCATGGAGCCCCATATGCTTGACACTCATCCAGGCGTGTCCGCCGCCGGGCGGCAGGGCGCCGCCTGGAGCGCGGACTGCTACCTGGCGTCGATGGATCGGGCGCTATTGCTGTTCGATTTCGACCTGGCTGGCCGCTTGCTGACCGCCAATGAGAACTTCCTCGCTGCGGTGGAGTATTCCCGCGAAGAGGCCCCGGCCCTGCGCCACGACACGCTGTGCGGCGACCTGGACGAAGGCAAGGGCATCGTCGAAGGCGGGCAGGTCTGGGCCCGGCTGCTGGACGGCGGGCATTTCTCGGGCACCTGCCGCTACCGGAGGAAGAGTGGCGGCTTTCTGTGGATCGAGGCGACTTACCTGCCGATACGCGACGAAGCCGGGGAGGTCGCGCGCATTTTCGTCATTTCGCGGCGCTCGATCGCGGACGCCGAACGCCAGGAAGAGGTCCGCCTCCTGCTCCTGGGCATCAACGAAACCGGCAACGCCGTGTCCGTGTCGGGCCGCGACGGCCGCATCGTCTACGTGAACGACGGCTTCAAGCGCATGCTGGGATTCTCCCGTGCCGACGCCGTGGACCAGGAACTGGGCGAGCTGCTGGCCGGGGGCAGGCCGGACGGCGGCACGCGCGAAGAACTGGCCCGCCGCATCGCCTGCCGCGAGGGCTACCATAAGGACGTGCTGGTCTACGACCGGGCGGGGCGGCCGCTATGGGTGTCGGTGATGGCCAACCCCGTCTTCGACGAGCTGGGCGCGCTGGTCAATATCGTGGACGTGCTGACCGACATCACGCCCACCAAGGTGCACGAGGTGCTGCAGCGCCGCGTGCTGCAGGCCATGGTCAACGAGGCCTCGGTGGTCGAAGTCATGAACATGGTGTGCCGCGAGGTGGAGCGCCTGGCGCCCGAAGTGGCGGCCAGCGTGCTGCGCGTGGACGACGCGGGCCTGCTGCGGCCGCTGGCGGCGCCCAGCCTGCCCGCCGCCTACGCCGACGCGCTGGACGGCGCGGCCATCGGTCCGCAGGCGGGCGCCTGCGGCACCTCCGCCTTCCTCGGCCGGCCGGTCATCGTGCCGGACATCGCCACCGACCCGCTGTGGGACGGTTATCGCGATTTGCCGCTGCCGGAGGACATCAAGGCATGCTGGTCCTCGCCCATCAAGTCCAGCGACGGCAGGGTGATCGGGACTTTCGCCTTCTATTTCCGCGAACGCCGCCTGCCGGACGATTTCCACCACCGGCTGGTGGACGTATGTGTTTACCTTTGCGCCCTGGCGCTGGAGCGCGAAGAGGCCCGCGCCCGCATCCGCCAACTGGCGTTCTACGATGAACTGACGGGCCTGCCCAACCGCAACCTGCTGCTGGCGCAGGCCGAACAGGCCATCGCGCGCGCCGAACCCGAGCGCAAGCGCGTGGCGGTGCTGTTCCTGGACCTGGACCGCTTCAAGCAGGTCAACGACACGCTCGGCCATCCCATCGGCGATGCGCTGCTGCGCGACGTGGCCCAGCGTTTGCGCCGGCTGGCACGGGCCACGGATATCGTGGGCCGCCTGTCGGGCGACGAATTCGTGATGCTGATGCCGGACTTCGAGCACGGCCGCCTGACCGCGGCGGCCGAGCAGGTGCTGGTGGCGCTGGCCCAGCCGTTCTCGGTAGGCGGCATCACCCTGAACCCCTCGGTCAGCATCGGCATCAGCGTGTTCCCCGAAAACGGGCGCGACATGGACACGCTGCTGCGCCATGCCGACATGGCGATGTACCAGGCCAAGACGGCGGGACGCAACCGCATTTCCTTCTTCAGCGCCGAGATGAACCGGCAGGCGCAGGAACGGCTGGCGCTGGAAGCGGCCCTGCGCGACGCGCTGGAGGCAAAGGCGTTGCGCCTGCACTACCAGCCGCAGGTCGGCCTGAAGAACGGCACCCTGTACGGGGTGGAGGCGCTGGCCCGCTGGCGCCATCCCACCCTGGGCGACATTTCCCCCGCGCGCTTCGTGCCGCTCGCCGAAGAGTGCGGGCTGATCGGCGGCCTGGGCGATTGGGCCCTGCGCGAGGCATGTTCGCAATTGGCGGTCTGGCGCAGCAAGGGCCTGCGGGTGCCGTCGGTGTCGGTCAACCTGTCGGCGACGAATTTCCACAACCTGAATCTGCCGCGGATGATAGAAACCATCCTGGCGGAGCGCGGCCTGGCGCCGGCCGACCTGATGCTGGAGATCACCGAAGGGGTGGTGCTGGACGCCACGGCGGGCACGCTGCGGACGATCGCCGAACTGCACCGGCTGGGCGTGCGCTTGTCGATGGACGACTTCGGGACGGGATATTCCAGCCTGGGGCACTTGCGCCGCCTGATCGTGGACGAACTGAAGCTGGACCGCAGTTTCGTCCAGGGCCTGGAAAGCGACGACGCGGCCCGCGCGCTGACCAGCGCCGTTATCCGGATCGGCGAGAGCCTGAGCCTGCCGGTGGTGGCCGAGGGGGTTGAAAACGAAGAGCAGCGGCGGTTTTTGATCGAACAGGGGTGCGCGGCGGGGCAGGGGTTTTTGTTTTCTCCTCCTTTGCCGGCGGAGGATCTGGAGGCTTGGTTGCGGGGGAGGCCTTAGGGTTTTTTGGGCCTGTTGTTGTTTGGGTTCTTGAGACGCCCGCCGCGTCGGGGGCCTGGGGCGCGCGGGTCGACGATTGGTGATGACGCTGTGCGCTGTTGTTGATATGGTCAGGTGTCTGACACCCGTACGCGATGACGGCACGGCTTGCAGAGGTCTTGCCGGGTGTCAGACACCCCCCGGAGGGAAGAGCCTCTTCCCCCGATTGGTGTCAGACACCCTGATGCGCTGCTTCAAGCCTGCAACGTCTTGCCGTACGGGTGTCAGACACCTGCAGCGTCTTGGGGCGCGCATAGGCGCGCAGATACAAGTGTCTGACACTCGTACGAAATGACGGCACGGCTTGCAGAGGTCTTGCCGGGTGTCAGACACCCCCCGAGGGAAGAGCCTCTTCCTCCGATTGGTGTCAGACACCCCGATGCGCTGCTGCAAGCCTGCAACGTCTTGCCGTACGGGTGTCAGACACCTTGTATCTTGGTCGGCGTGGTGATTAGCTATCACCACAGCGGATTCGAGCAGCTTGTTCTGACACCCAAAGCTTGGACTTTGCGCCGCAGATTAAGCCTCGAA